>Ga0256828_1000043_pt1 | contig 85242 bp, 63 predicted proteins | sample CV88metaG_FD_185993 | JGI IMG/M metagenome (GOLD analysis project Ga0256828, IMG submission 185993) | Hydrothermal vent microbial communities from East Pacific Rise, Pacific Ocean - CV88 | ecosystem: Environmental > Aquatic > Marine > Hydrothermal vents | place: Pacific Ocean: East Pacific Rise...
TACATAATAAATACTTTTTTCACTTGTCTTTGTTAATTTCATATTGCAACCTTTTTTTGTAATATAAAATTATACTTTAAAAAGTATTATATACAACTTATATACAACTTTATTATGTTATAATTTGTATAAAATAAAACCATAAACCCTATAAATAAAGGCTTTTAAGCTATAATTTGTAGAGTTCGAATCTCTCCTTGTCCGCCACTTATTAATAATCCCCATAAATACAGGCTTCACAAGAAACATTTATAAAACTGTCAGTTACTTTTAGGGTGTTTTTACTGACAATTCTACTGACACTTACATAGCTTTATTTATCTTTAAAATTTGAATAAAGTAATGATATTAGATAGTTTATTTTTAAAAGTTCAAATACTTTCAAAGAAAACTTTGAAAGTATTTATATGATATTGTATTAAATAGCTTTTGTATTATCCATAAGAATTGGTACAAAAAGTAATGATACGATAACAGCTGCTACTGTTCCACTAATAAGTGCAACACCAAGTCCACCAAATACAGGATCACTAGCAAGTAATGCACTTCCTAGTATAATAGCAATAGCTGTTAACATAATAGGTTTTGCTCTTGTTGCTGTTGCAATTGCAATAGCTCTTCTTTTTTCAATATGATGTTCAGAGATTAAATTTTTTGCAAAATCTATCAATAATAAAGAGTTTCTTGAACTAATACCCATTAAAGCAATAAATCCAATCAGTGAAGTTGCCGTTAGGAAAAATGTTTCAGTTGTAACCATATCTGCTACCCAATGCCCAACAATTACTCCAATAATAGATAAGAAACTACCACCTAATATAATTCCACTAATTGCAAATGATTTATAATACACAACTAAAAGTAAGAAGATCAATACAAGTGCAGCAATAAAAGCACCTCCTAGATCTCTAAAAGTATCAAGTGTTACTTTCATCTCCCCATCCCATCTTAGAAGATAAGTTTCGCCTGTTTTTTTATCTTTTAGATGTAAATCAAACATATATGTACTCATACCTGGTTCTTTTGTTACTATATATTTTTTTGAAAAATATTTAATCATAGCATCTCTTGCATCAAGCAAAGGATAAACTTGAGATACCATATCAGTTTCTGCTACAACATTGATCATTGTTTTTAAATCTTTATGAAAAATTGTAGGATTTGAATCAACTTCTTCTAATTGTACCACTTCAGTTAAAGGTATCATCATCCCTTTTTTATTCATAAGACTTAAACTACTTAGCTTATTTTGTAAGTCTTCTTTTGTATTTTTATTTAAAATTTGACTTTTTTCATCTAATACAAGATAAATAGGTACTTGATCATTATTTGTAATTGTATTTTTCACAGCAATTCCCATACCTTCAAATGCTAAATAAAGAATTTTATTAATTTGATCTACACTTAATCCACTTCTACTAATTTTATCATTTATAGGTACAAGTTTATAAGTTTTATATACTTCATCTGCCATAACATCAACATCAACTAATCCAGAAGTTTTATTTAAAATAGAAGCAACTTCATGAGATAAAGCAGTTACTTTTTTACTATCTTTACCATAAACTTCAACTACAATTGAAGCAAGGGTAGGGGGACCAGCTGGCATCTCTATCATTTTGATACTTGTATCTTTGACAATAGGAGAACATTTTTTATTTAATATAGGTCTTAATCTTTGTACCATATTGAAAGATTTTTCTTCTCTTGTATGTTTATCTGTAAGATTTACAACTATTTCACTATATTGCTCACCTCTTTTCATCCCACTACCTTTTACAAGTCCTGCATAATCAAGTGGGCTACCTTGACCTAAAAATGTTTCTATATTAGTAACTTCTTTCTCTTTTTGTAAGATATTAGTTACACATTGTGCAACCATTGTTGTTTGTTCTATAGAACTTCCACTTGGTGTATCAATATATATACTAAAAGTATTTGTACTTTTACCTGGCAACATTTTTGCTAAAACTAATTTTGTAGGAAACATCATAATTGATCCAGCCAAAGAAGCAAAAATAGCTAAAATAACTATTGTTTTTTTTACTTTGCTATCTAAAATACTATGTACAAAATTTTCAAATCTATTATGTTTTTTATGATGACTCATTAATGATCCTTTTTCAATAGTTTTCTACTCAAATAAGGAGTAAAAATATAAGCTACAAATAATGAAGCTAAAAGTGCAACAGGAACATTATATGGGATAGGTTTCATAAATTCTCCCATCATTCCACCAACAAATGCCATAGGAACCATTGTAAGTATAATTGCCAATGTTGCTACATTTGTAGGTGCTCCAATTTCATCTGTTGCTTCAATTACAATTCTATCCATAGATTTATCTTTACTATCATGTGAATGTAAATGTCTATGGATATTTTCAATAACAATAATCGCTGCATCTACAAGCAATCCTAAAGATAAAAGGAAAGCAAAGAGTGTGATACGGTTAATAGTTTGATCTGTCATATAAGCTATAAATAATGTTACAGCTAAAATAGCAGGAACTGTAAATGTTACAATTAAACTTTCTTTCCAACCTAAGAAGAAAATCAGCATAACAGCAATAATAGCAATAGTAATTACAAGGTGATGAACAAGTTCATTAACTGCTTCATTTGCTCTTTCCCCATAATCTCTTGTTATTTTAAATTCTATTCCCATTTTATCTAACATCTCTTTTTTAGATTCAAGAAGTTTTTCTACATCATTAGCTACAAAAACTGCATTTGTTCCAGCAAGTTTTGCTATGGTTAAAGTTATTTGATCATATTGTTTGATTTTTCCATTTTCTTTTAAAATAATTTTTGCACTTTGTTTATTTTGAATATCAAATCCATCTGTTACTTTTGCAACATTTTTAAGATAAATAGGACTTCCCATATAAGATGCAACAATTATATTTTCTACATCTTGGATAGTTTCAATAGCATTTTTTATACCAAATACTACAAGTTTGTTATCTTTTGTTTTTGCTTTTACATTAGGCACTCTTGTAGAAATTGCTTTAATACCTTGTGCAATTTGCCCTAGCGATAAATGGTATCCTTTTAATTTACCTAAATCAACTTCAACATTAAATTGTCTTTTTTTAGCACCTTTTAGTTGAGTTTTTGATACAGCATTTAAAGAGTTTATCTCTTTTCTTAAATCTTGTATAGTTGTTAGGTATTTATTATAATCTATGTTGTTATTTTTTCTATAAAAAGCTACATTAACAATAGGTATTTCAATATCTATATCCATAGGTTTTACAAGTGGTTGCATAACTTTTTTAGGTAATAAATCCATATTTTGCATAACTTTATCATAGATTTTTAAATTTGATATTTCTCTATTTTGCCCAATATAAAACATCACATTTACCATAGCAACATTGTTTGCACTCATAGAATAGATATGTTCTATCCCTTTTACTTCTCTTAGTTTTTGTTCAAGTGGTTCAACAATTACTTTTTCTATCTCTTTTGGAGTCATACCTGGTGCTGGTATAATTATACTTCCTCCACTTATTGCTATTTGAGGATCTTCTTCTCTTGGCATAATTTGTAAAGATAGATAACCAATAGCAAGTAAAAAAATTGCTAAAACTGCTGTAAGTGGATTATACAGAAAGTTTTTTGCAAGTTTACCTGCTGTATCGGTAACTTTTATATTTTCAATCTCTTCTTCATTCATTTTTATTCCTTAATTCTTAACTCTTAATTCTTAACTTTTATACTTACTTTTGCATACATTCCAGGATAAACTTGTGAAGTTGCTTTAAATGCTATTTTAATCATAAATGTATGTGTCATAGGATTTGAACTTGGAATAATTGATTCTATTTTACCTTGAGTAGTGTAGTGTAAAGATGGTATAGATACGGTTACTTTTTCCCCTATTTTTATTTTAAATAAATTTGTTTCACTAACTTCTGCTTTGATTTTTAGATTACTTAAATCAGTTAATACAAGTGCAGGCATACCAGGTATTGCCATCTCTCCCACTTTTACCATTTTTCTTGTAATAACACCATCATTTGGAGCTTTAATTGCAAGATATTTATATTGGTTATTAACTTCTTGAAGTTGAGCTTTTGCTACATCAATCATATCTTGTAAATTATCATAATTCATTTTAAGTTCTTCAACTTGTGCTTTTGATACAAGCCCTTTTTTATAAAGTCTGCTAAATCTCTCATAATTTCTTTTTACAATTTCAAATTGTGTTTGATACATAGATACTTGAAGTGTTGCTTGTCTTTTTTTTGCATCTATATCAGTTGTATCAATTTTATATAATAATTGCCCTTTTTTTACTTTTGATCCTTCACTAACTTTTAGTTCTTTTACAAACCCCATAAATCTACTTGTGATAAATTTTTCATTATCAGATATAACTGTTGCACTTAAATCTATATTTTGTGCCATTAATGATGTTAGACAAAGTGTCAATGCTAATAGTAATTTTTTCATATTATTTTTCCCCTTTTAAGTTTTGCCCTAAAGCTAATTTTAATTTTGCTGCAGCTATTGTAGCTTCATAATGTGCAAGTATTGCTTCTGCCCTTGCTTGTTGTGCTGAAGCTTGTTGCATAAGTAAATCACTCATTTTCATAAGATTATTTTTGTACATTTGTTCAGATTTTTCTAAAACTTCATCTGCTAAGCTTTGAGCTTTTAATTTTTGTTTTAAAACAGATTGTTTTGTTTTAAGTGTTAAATAAGCTTTTTCTACTTGAAGCTTAATACCATCTGTCATATAATCCAAATAATGTTTTGTTTTAGCATAATCAAGTTTTGCTTTTTGAATATTTGATGAAGTTGCAAATCCACTAAAAATTTTATATTGTAATCCAACAGCAGCAGTATAATAATCATGTTTACTATCTATATTATTTAGTTGATCATCATTATATCCATATTCTAAGTGAGCCCCTATCATTGGATAATTTGCACTTTTTTCAAATTTTACTTTTGTTTTCATAGTTTCTGTATTTTGTTTCATCCAGTTTAAATCATCTCTATTTTGTATAGCTTGATTTTGTAAAGTATTAAGGTCTGTTACTTCAACATTAAGTGATTTAAAATCATTTACATCTGTAATATCACTATCATTTGTTAAAAATTTTAGATAAGCAATTGCAAGTTTATATTTACTATTTGCTTCTAGCAACATAGAATTTATCTTCATATCATAAACTTGAGCTTGTTGAACATCTATATTTGTAACAAATCCCTCTTTAAACATTTCAGAAGCAAATGTTACAAATGATGTTGTTGCTTTTTTTGCCTTTTGAGTTGCTTTTATAAAATATTTAGCTGCAACTGCACCATTGTAAGCTTTTAATACTTCAAGTCCAAGCTGTTTTTCATCATAATTATATTTTGCTTCTTTTGCTTTGATTTGAAGTTTTGCCATAGTTTTTGCATTTTGTAGTTTAAATCCTGTAAAAAGTGGTGCTTCATAAACTACTTTTGTTTCATAATTTGTTCTAGCTTCTGGATTATTTAGATCATCAGGAGCTGTATTTAAAAGTTGTTCAGCCATAGCAGGATTTGTCATTTGAGCTTTAAAAGCATTGAAATCTGCACTGTTATTTAAAACTTGTCCAACTCCACCTAAAAAATCACTAAATCCAAAATCTCTAAATGTAGCTTCTCTACTCATAAGTTTCATACCAAAAGTATTTAGTGCATTGTTTGTTCGTGCAATATTTTCTTCAAAAGTTAGATTTCCGTAGTTATATCCATCTGCTTTTTTTAAATCTAATTTTGCATTTTCAACAGATAATTTTTTTGCTTTTAAGCTTTTATTGTTCGCAATTGTTTTATTAAGTGCTTCATCAAAATCAATTGTTGTAGCAAATAACATATAAGGCAAACTTAAACTTAGTATCAGTCTGTTTATTTTCATATATCTTTCCCTATTTGTTGGAGTTCATTTTTTAAAAAAGTTTTAATGTTATCTTCCAAATTATAATCATTTACACTATTACTTGCAATAAAAAATCCAATAATACTATCATATATTTTAGTAGAGATATATCTATTTTGAATAATATCATCTAAAATAGATATATATTTATCTCTAAGATTACTATTATATATTTTAATAGTAGCTGTTGGATTTGTTAGACAAATGATTAAAAATTTTCTATAAATTTCTCTTTGCATAATGATAATTTCATTATTGCTTAAAAAGATTTCAAATAAAGCTAAGATCTTTTCATAATTATTTGTTGCATTTAGAAGATTTGTATGAAATCTTTTATCATATTCTTCTTGTAGGCAACTCATAAGTTCAAAAACAATATCTTCTTTATTGGTAAAATATTCGTAAATTGTACCTTTACCAATATTAGCTTCTTTTGCAATAGAACTAACACTTATCTTATCAAGATTATTAGCTATAAACATATTACAACAAGATTTAGCTATATTTTGTCTTTTTAGAGCTTTTTTAGATAACATTTTCCACCTTTTTAAAATTGACCAGTAGTCAGTGGTGGAATGATATAGTATAAAAGCTTATGATAAGGTTAAACTTGACTCTTAGTCAAATGTATGATTATATTTAAAATTATTTTAGTATTTAGCAGTATATCCCATCTAATTCTTTTAATAAATTTTCAACATTATTATTAATTTTATATCCACTATCAATTTCAATATCACCAAGTTTTGATTTTATAGTTATGATTAATTCTCTTTTACCTTGATTTTGTGCTACAATTTCAAATATTTTATAAAGTATAGCAGTATCTTCTGTATAATTTAGTGAAATATTAAGTGGTGGTAAGATTTTTTCTTTTTTCTTTGTTTTTAGTTTTTCTGTTTTTGCTTCTTTGAGTGTTTCAATTTTTTTGATATTGAATTTTGTTCCAAAATCATCAACAGTAACTCTAACTTTAAAAGCAAGTGGTTTTGTTATATCAAAATTTTCTTCTAAATCTTGCATCATAGATTCAAATAACATTAGTTCAAAGTTACCATGCAAATCCATAATAGTTGCAATCCCAAAAGGGTTACCTTTTTTGCTTATTTTTTTGGTAATAGTTTCAATTTTACCTACAAGTAATACTTCACTTCCATCTGGAATTTCATCAAATTGGCTACTTAGTGTATAATTTATATCTTCAAGAGTTTCTCTATATTTATCAAGTGGGTGTCCTGATACATAAAATCCTAAAGATTCTTTTTCATATTCCAAAACTTCCATATTGTCAAATTCAGGCATCTCTTTTAGAACAAGTTCAATTTTGGTTAATTCTTCATCATCTCCAAATAAACTACCTACTACCATTTTTTTGGCTTGTGATGCTTTCCCTACTGCTTCTACTATATCTTCTATTTGTGAAAGCATAGCTTTTCTTGTGTAACCAAAGCAATCCATTGCACCTGATTTTATCAATGTTTCAATAACTCTTTTATTTACTTTACTTCCATCTATTCTACTTACAAAATCACTTAAATCGGTAAATTCTCCATCTTCTCTTGCTTTTAAAATAGAATTTATAGCAACATCTCCAGCACCTTTTAAGGCACCCATACCAAATAATACAACCTCTTTATTATCTACAGTATCTGCACTAAAAACTAGATATGATTTATTTATATGTGGAGGAACAAGATCAAATCCTAATCTTTTTACTTCATCTACATATTTTACAACTTTGTCAGTGTTATCTTTTTCACTTGTAAGAAGCGAAGCCATAAATTCAGTTGGATAATATTGTTTTAAAAAGCTTGTATAAAATGTAACCATTGCATAAGCAGCACTATGTGATTTATTAAATCCATATCCAGCAAATTTAACGATTAAATCAAACAGTTCTTCACAATGCTCTTTTTTATATCCGTTTTTTACTCCACCTTTGGCAAATTCACCTTTTAGTCTATCCATCTCTTCTTTGATCTTTTTACCCATAGCTCGTCGAACTAAATCAGCTCCACCCAAAGAAAAACCACCAATTACCTGAACAATTTGCATAACTTGCTCTTGATAAACAATAACTCCATAAGTTGGTTCAAGAATTGGTTTAAGTGGTTTTGTAAATTCATCAAAAAAGTAGTTTATTTCTGCCCTTCCATGTTTTCTATTGATAAAATCATCAAGCATACCAGATTCCATAGGTCCTGGTCTATATAATGCCAACATCGCAATAACATCTTCAAAACCACTTGGTTTAAGTTTTTTTGCTAACTCTTGCATACCAGCAGATTCTATTTGAAATAATCCTATTGTATGTCCTGTTTGGATTAGATCATATACTGCTTTATCATTTACATCTTGTTGTATAAAATCTATTCTGCTACCGTGCCGTTTTTCTATAAGTTGATTTGCCCCTTCAATAACAGTTAAAGTCTTAAGTCCCAAAAAGTCAAATTTGATTAAATCTACATCTTCTACATATTTTCCATTGTATTGAGTAGCGATTGTTTCTTGTCCACTTGGTTTAAAAAGTGGAGTTTTTTTCCAAAGTGGCTCATTGCTTATTACAACTCCCGCTGCATGAGTTCCTGCATTTCTATTTAATCCTTCAAGTGCAAGTGCATATTTCCACACTCTTGCAGCTTGTGGATTACTCTCACAAAGTTCTTTTATTTTTGGTTCTTTATCCCAACTGTCTGATAAATTTATACCTAATTCATCTGGAATTAGTTTTGCCATAGCATCAGCTTCACTATATGGCATATCAAGCACTCTGGCTACATCTCTTATAACCCCTTTTGCAAGTAATTTACCAAAAGTGATAATTTGAGCTACATTGCTTCTTCCATATTTTTCTACTACATAGTCAATTACTTCTTGTCTTCTTGCTTGACAAAAATCCATATCAATATCTGGCATAGATACCCGCTCTGGATTTAAAAATCTCTCAAAAAGCAACCCATAAGGCATAGGATCAATATCTGTAATTTTTAAACTAAATGCAACCAAACTCCCAGCAGCACTACCCCTACCAGGACCTACAGGAACCCCTATAGATTTACCATAGGCTACAAAATCCCAAACAATAAGCATATATCCAGGGAATTTCATATTGTTTATAATATCAATTTCAACTTGGAGTCTATCTTTGTATTCTTGATGTTTTTCTTTTGGGACAATTTTAAGTCTATCTTCTAAACCTTTCCAACACTCATGCACAAATAGAACTTTATCATTTTCTAAACTATACTCTTCATTTGGTTCTGGTAAAGATAGATTTTGTTCTTGTGCTTTTTGTCTTGTAAATTTAAAATTTGGTGGAGTTGGATCTCCTAATTTTATCTCTAAATTACATTTATCTACTATCTCTTGAGTATTGCTTAAAGCTTCTGGTATATCAGCATATAGTTTTGCAATCTCTTGTGGGGATTTTACATAAAATTCATGAACACTATGTCTTAATCTATTTGGATCATCATAAAGTTTATTCATAGCAATACACATAAAAGCTTCATGTGCTTCTGCATCTTCTTTATTTGTATAGTGGGTATCATTTGTAGCGATTATTTTTATACCTGTTTCTTTTGATAATCTTAAAATTTGAGTATCAATATAGTGTTGATCTACAATACCATGTCTCATAATCTCAAGGTAAAAATCATCTCCAAAAACTTCTTTGTATTCTAAAGCTATTTTTTTAGCCTCTTCATACCCTTTTGCACCATTTTTTACATTTCGTTCATTGTTTAGATTAAGATGCCAATTTATCTCCCCTTGTAAACAAGCGGCACTACAAATTAATCCTTCACAATTTTCAAAAAGAAGTTTTTTATTGATTCTAGGATAATAATAAAATCCATGCATATAAGCTTGACTACTTAAGAACATAAGATTTTTATATCCTATATCATTTTTTGCATATAAACATAAGTGAAATCTTCTTTTTGTAGTTTTATCACTTATATCTTCGCTATTGTGCAAATATGCTTCCATACCAATAATAGGTTTAATCCCTTCTTTTTTCATAGTGGTATAAAATGTGATTGTTCCAAACATATTTCCATGATCTGTCATAGCAACAGAGTTCATACCAAGCTCTTTGACTTTTTTTGCTAAGGCTGGTATTTTATTTGCACCATCAAGCATAGAAAATTCTGTATGAAGATGTAAGTGAGTAAATTGTGGTGTATTTGACATATTAGTTAGTTATTTTTTTACTTAATTGTTCTGGTAATATACCAAGTTCCTCTTCAAGTAGCTTTGTATCGCCATGTTGGATATATAAGTCATCATATTCAAACGATACAACTTTTATATCAAGATTTTCTTCATTTATAAATTCTAAAATAGCACTTGCTACTCCACCTTGAGCTTGACTATCACTAAAAATATACCATTTTTTTGTTTTGGAAGCTAAAAGTTTTAATGATACTTTTGGAAGTGGTTTTAAAAACATAAGATCAACTATAGTGAGTTCTTCATCATAAAGTTTTTCAGTCTCTATGGCTCTGCTTACCCCCGCACCATATCCTATAAGTGCTATATCGCTATTGTCAAATGCCATTTTTAATATCTCTATTTTAGGAGTATCAAACTGTGCCAATGGGTATTGTAAAGTTTTAAAACTACCTCTTGGATATCTTATAGCCAATGGTGAGTTGTAAGTTGTTGCAAACTCCAAAGCATTTTCAAAACTTCCTTGATCTCTTGGAGCAATAAGTGTCATATTTGGTAAAAATCTTAAAAAATTAACATCAAATTGCCCTTGATGAGTTTCCCCATCTGCTCCTACAATTCCAGCTCGATCTATACAAAATGTAACTGGTAGATTCATTAAACATACATCATGTATGATTTGATCATAACCTCTTTGTAAAAATGTACTATATATTGCAACAAAAGGTTTAAATCCCTCTTTTGCCATAGCTGCCATAGATGTGATTGCATGTTGTTCAGCAATAGCAACATCCCAAAATCTATCAGGAAAAGCATCTATAAGTTTATCTAGTCCTGTACCACTTGGCATAGCTGCAGTTACCCCTACAATTTTTTCATCTTTTTGTGCTAATTGATATAATTTATCACTAAAAATAGCTGTTGCACTTTTTGTAGATGATTTTTTAAGAGGTTCCCCTGTATCTATATCAAAAGGGGCAACACCATGCCATTTTTCATGATGCCCTTCTGCTATAGGGTATCCTTTACCTTTTGTTGTTCTTGCATGTACAATAACAGGTTTATTTAATTCTTTGGCAAGTTGTAAAGTATTGATTATCTCTTCAATATTATGCCCATCTATAGGACCTATATAATCACACCCCATCTCTTCAAAAATAATACCAGGAGTGATAAGTTTCATAGATTCTTCTATTCTTTTTGCAATATATTCTGCACCTTTTGGCATATAATTTTTTACAATATGATCAACTTTGTCTCTAAAACCTTGATATAATTTACCTGCAAGAAGTTTACTTAAGTGTTTACTAAGTGCTCCAATTGGTTTTGCTATACTCATTTCATTGTCATTGAGTATAATCACAACAGGAAGTTTTATATCTCCTAGTTCATTAAGTGCTTCATACACCATACCAGCAGTCATACTCCCATCACCTATCATCACTACAGGTACTTTATTTGTTTTGTTTAATTGATTTGCTTTTGCTGCACCAACAGCTAATGAAATTGAAGTAGAGCTATGTCCTGCTACAAAATAATCAGCACTACTTTCTTTTGGTTTTGTAAATCCACTTAACCCTTTAAATTGTCGTAAGGTATCAAATTCTTCCCAACGATCAGTTAGAAGTTTGTGCGGATAACATTGATGCGATACATCAAAAATAAAAGGATCATAATTGCAGTTAAATACATAGTGCATACCTATAGTTAATTCTACTGCACCAAGTGTTGAACTAAAATGTCCACCATTTTTTGATACAACTTCTATAATCCTATTTCTAATATCTTGTGCTAAAGTTTTTAATTGTTTAATATTTTTATTTTTTACATCTATCATAAGGGCAACATTGTACAATAAAAAATATAAAATAGTGGTTAAATTAATAAAAAAGTAAAAGTAATATAAGTTTATCTAATATTTATTATAATATATTATTAGATAGTTTAATATATGCTTAAGAAGAATTATCATAAAATGTGTATAAGATAAAAATAAGGAGGTGTCGTAATGGTTATGTTAATAGTTGGTGCGATGGTTGAAACACTAGTAAAACATATGACACAAAAATATTTAGATAATATGGATGGAGTTAAGGTTGGTGGTGCTCCATCGTGGTATATGGAACCTGTTAAAAATCAGATGTGTGTTTTTACACATCAAAAAGGTAGTTTTGGGGCTATAGATGTTGCTAAAGAAAAAGCAAGATTTAAAATGAAAAAGAAAATTGATGATGTTATAGAAGTTGTTATTTATGATACTAAAGGTGACATTAAAGATAAAAAAGAAAAAGAAGTTGTAAAAAGATTTTCTAAGGATGAAAATTTAGATGCTTATATTAAAAGTAAGTTAAAATATACACAAGTAACTTATGCAGATGAAGTAAAAACAGCTTTTGTGAGAGCTTGTATCCCTAAAAAAGATATTATAGAATATCAAAAAGGTAGATTAATGGTTATTAATGAAGCAGTTTTAAGTGCAAAATCTAGTTCTGCATTTGATTCATTAGATGATGAATTTGGTGACGAAAAGTCTAACAAAGATGATAAATTTGATTTTTAATCAAAACAAATAAAATACAAAGGATAAAAAATGAACAAAATGAAATATTTATTAGGTGCTTCAGCTTTAGCATTAGTTTTAGGTGGATGTGGTAAAGAACCAGTTTATGTATCACCAGAATTACAAGGTGCACCTGCTTGGGTACAAATGCCACAAGTAAAAGGTAAAATTGCAGAGATGGGATCAGCTCCTAAAAATGCTATGAATGATTTTGGGTTTCAAAGAGAATTAGCAATGGCAAATGCAAGAACAAACTTAGCAAAAAGATTAAATGTAAAAGTTAAGTCTATGTTTAAAACATATACTTCTCAAACATCAGCAAATGGTGGAACATTTGATACAACTGCAGAATCTGTATCTAAACAAATTACAAAACAATCTTTAAAAGGTACATCTCAAGCAGCAGCTTGGACAAGTAAAAGTGGAACACTTTATGTTCTTATGACAATTGATCCAAAATCTGTTTCAGATTTGATGGAAAAAAATGCAAAAACTGCTTATGGTAGTGATGTTGCAGCATATCAAAAATTTGAAGCTGCTAAAGCTCAAGGTGAGTTAGATAAAGCACTTACTCAAAAATAATTATAATTATAAAGTTCTAGGAAACTAGAACTTTATTATATAAAGGGAAAAAGATGAAAAAAAGTATATTATTAATCGCTTCATTTATTTTATTTGCAGTTCAATTAAGTGCAAATAGTAGTTTATTTTATAAGGTTCATAAAGGTTCTAAAAATTTAGGATATTATGAAATAAACTATAAAGATAGTAAACATAAGATTATTTCAAAATCGTATGGTGCAGCTAATAAAATTAAATTTTTTGTAGATAAAAAAATTGATTTTATTCAAGATGGGGATAAAAATATTATATTTGTTAAGAATAAACAAAGAGTTGAATTTAATTCAAAAACTAAAAAAAGTGTTCTATCTAAAAAATTATTAAAAAAGTATAAAAGAAAAATTAGAAAAGTAAAAGGTGACGATATGTTGCTTTTAACTAAAAAAGGTAAAAATTCAATTGAATTATTTAACAAAAGAAAAATAAATCTTTTAACTTTAGATGAGGTACTTAAATTTGCAGTTGATGGTAAGGTGCAAGAAAAAAATATTATTTTATTTGATAAACTTGGTGTGATGAAAATGATAGCAAAAATTGTACCTACTTCTACTGGTTTTGATATTATAAATAAATCAAAAGATGTAAAATATATTAAAGTTACAGTTAAAAATAATATTCCTGTTCAAGTTAAATCTTATATATCAAATTGGTCTTTAGATATTTATGGTGCAGGAGAGTTTAAACTAAATAAAATAGCTTTAGATGATATAAAATCTAAAATTAAAACTATTTTAAATGATAAATTGTCTAAAGTAAAAAATTTAAATCTTTTAGATATAAAAAAGTTAAAAGTTAAAAGAACAAGTTATATTGTAGATTATACAGCACAATTAGATTATCCATCATCAGTTGATAATAAAAAAAGATATTGTGTAAAAACATTAAGAAAATTTTCAAAAAAAGTATCACATACTCAATATAATGATTCAAATTGTATAGCTATTTTGGAAAAAGGATTGAAAAAACAAGAAGTTATAAAACCTTTAGAAGATGATTTAATAAAAAAATATCCACAATTAAAATATACTAAAAAAATTAAAGTTTCAAAAAAAGGTGAAATAATGTATAAAGTAATAGAAGAAATTAAATAGGAGAAAATAGATGATAAAAAATAATCATATAAAAAGAACTCTTTTTTCATTTGTAACGGCAAGTGTGTTGTTTAGTTTAAACAGTAGTGCCAATACAAAAATGTTTTGTAAACAATCAGGTGAAAATCGTCCATATTGTAAAGAACTTGAAAAATATCATTATACAAAGAAAGATGATCTTGAAAATATTTTATTTATGACAGATAGTTTACAGTATTTATCTAATGCCAATTCAAGAGATAAATTAAGTCGTGCTTTATCTGAAAAAATTTATCTTGTATTAAGAGATATTAATAAAACAATTAAAATTGCAGCAAATGAAGTTAGAAAAGAAAAATACAAAGCACTTGGTATGGTTGTAGCACCTGTAAAATATGGTTCTAATCAAATGTTAAAATATCAAGACTTACGACAAATGTCAAGAGGTAAGTTAAGAAAACAAATTAAAAAATTCTATAAACAATATGATGAATATGATGATGAATTTTTAACAGATTTACTTATTGCAAATGGTTCTATGTTTGTCATATTACCTGAAATTATTCAATATGATGAGATGAAAAAGAATCTTCTTGAAAATAAAGAAACAGATTTTGAAATTGCAATAGATGGTTTTTTTGGATTAGAAAAAGGGATGAGTGAATCTGTTGTAACTCTTGCTTTAAAAATAGATAGAAATGGGAATATTAGAAGAATTTTTGATAGAAAAGCAGAGTATGAAAAAATAAGAAAAGCAATTGTTGATTTAATTGATAATGCTTTAGGTGATATAGCGAGTCAAGATGAATAGAATAAATAAAATTTTAATTGTATTTGTATTGTTAGCCAAAGTTATGTTTGCACAATCTCCTGTTCAAACTGTGCTTATGAGTCAAGTTGTACCAAAAGGGTATGAATCAGATGTATTTAAAAAAACTATTGTTCTTATGACAGAAGCAAGATTATATCTGCAAAAAAAATATAAGAAAAAAGTTATTTTTGAATATATAGATAAAAAATTAACAAAAAAAGATGAAATAGCAAAAGTTCTTAAAAAGAACAATTATAGATTTTATGTTTATCTAAAAATAAAAAAGAAAAAAGCTAAAAAAAATCTTGAAAAAGTTTTATATAGTTTAGTTATTTTTGATATTAAGAAAAATCGTTCAAAAACTGTAAAAACTAAAGCGATTATTAGAGATAAAAAGATTGTAAAAATATCTCAAGGGGATTTAAAGTCTTCTGCTAAAAAAATTGCTAAGATATTAAAAAAAAGGTAAAAAACTATGAATAGCGGTGTATTAAGAACATATTATTTTGCATTAAAAATAATTTTTCTTATTTTAAATAAAACTACACAATATATTAGTTTTATTGCTATTACACTGTTTATTACCTTTTTCTTGTTTATTAAACAAGGTTTAATTATTTATGAAGATTTATTTATTAACTCACTAAAAGGATTATATCCTGAATTTATTACAAGTTCAACTTCAGTTGCGAATAGTATTAAATCAAAATATAATGTAAATATTAAAAATGAGATTTTTGTACATAGTGAAGAGGTTGAATTTAGTTATGATGGTAAAGAAGATATATCTAAGTTTATGAATGTAAGAACTTATGATAATCAATATAAAAGTAAACTATTTGATACTTTAATAATAGAAAAAAAATGTTATGAAACAAATGAAACAATTTGGTTAAGTTCAAGATTATTTGATAATATGTCACAAGATACAGTTTTTGATAAACAATTTATTTATTTTAAAGATGAAGATGATAATTATATTAAATTTCCTATTTGTACTTTTAAACTTGATAATAATGAAAAATGGCTTTTAACTTCAACTGCAAATGCAAAAAGAATAGCTTATATGCCTTTTGCTAAAAAAGTTATTTATACAGATGATAAAAAAGCAAAAGAAGCATTATATAAGATCAAAGGTGTAAATAATTGGAAACAATATATTGATTATGATGATTTAGGATTATTTCTTTTAGCAAAAGAGGTTTCATCTACATTTTTAATCACATTTTTTATATTTTTGATGGCTTTTATGGTTATTGCATTTTCATCTTTAGCAAAAGAATTTTCGGTATCTGTATTTTTAACTAAATTATTTGGATTAAATATATATAAGTCTGTATTATTATATACTATTTTCTTTATAATATATACATTTGCAATTGCATTTGTAGTATATTTAGAATTTAATATAATATCATATTTTATCCATATAGTAGCACATTTTGATATACCATTGGATGGTGGGATATTTAGTAATATTTTAGAAATTTTGGTGATACTTGGATTTGTTGTATCATTATTGATTTCATTAAAATACCATAGGTTGCCATTATGACAAAATTAAGTGTAATATTTTTTATAATGAAACAAAGAATACCAAATATCTTTTTGGTATCTATTGTATTTTCTTCATTAATTGTAATTTTTATGGTAGGTCTTGGAGTAAAAAATATTTTTTATGATTATTTGCAATCAGATTATGGGAATATTCCAGATGTTAAAGTACAGTTAAATAATTTGTCAAATAAAAAAATTGATAAATTAAATAATGAAATTAAAACAACTTTTGCTAATAAACAACTTGATACTTTAGTTGGATATGAATTTATTGATAAAGTATCTATAGTAGATAGTGAAGATTTATTATTAACAGATGGATTGCCTTTGTTTGTAAAAGCTATTAAATTTAGTAATAAATTAAATCTTTTGATTGATGGTAAAACGGTTTCTTTAGATGTAGTAAAAATATCTTATGTTGATGATTTTTTTGTGGAACTTGATCTAAAAAATTTAAAAATACAAAATATAAATAGTGTACAATTTTTATCGTTAGGTAAGCCTATTAAATATGATTTTTGTAAAAAAATATATATAGAAAATAATCATCTTATTGTAAAAGCAATTCCATGCAGAACAAAAGCAGATGAATTACTTGATATTTTAAAAAAAGATGATGCTAAAACTTTAAAAGTTGAAACAGATGGAGATGTATTTCCTACAAAAATTATTTTTGTTGATGATTATTATAAATCATTAGTTGTAAAACCACATTCTTCAAAACCTATAGAAAAAATGTCATTAGCATACAAAAATATTGAAATTTCAAATGATATGATTGAGAATTTTGATTTAGAAGATGGTGAGTTAATAATTAATTTTTATCAGGATACTAAATTAGAAAAAAATTATAAATTATTTTTATCAAAAATTTTAAGAGATTTTATAAATTATAAAAGAATGGTATTAAAATTGCATCTTCACTCTTTTGCAAATGATACAGCAGATGATAAAGAAGATCCATTAATGGTATATCTTAATGAACTTACAGATTTAATAGATATGATTTTTGCAAAAGATATGGGAAATTTAGCGGTTTCATCTACATTTTTAGCACAAGATCTTAATAATTTTGGAATTTTAGATAATTTTACTATTAAAACTGATAATTATCAATATACTATAAATATTAGAAGTACGATAGAATATAATCCTGAAAGATTATATGATAAAAATATTTTAATTATTAATCATAATATTTTAAAAGATTCAATAGGTAAAGAAAATATTAATAATTTTGTAGATATTTATGGTGATTTTGATGAAGACGATATTGCAACTTTAGGTAGTATAGTTAAAAAATATGATCCAACATATAAGATATTAAAACAAAGTGATATTATACCATCTATTAAACCAAAAAAATTTTTATTTGATACAACTGTTATAGTTATAGCTGTATTTATACTTGGAATTTTATTTATTGCTATGTATATTGTGTTGTTGCAGTTTTATGCTAATTTTAATTCAGAGTTATCATTACTTAAATTATATGGTTCTAAAATTACATATCAAGCAGTAATTAATTTTATAAGTTTTTTAATTTCAGCAGGGATTAATTATTTATTTTTGGTTCATGAAGAGGGAGTGATTAATCATATTATGCAAAAATACTTTTTTACAGAGTATCATATAAGTATGACAGATTATTTTATATCTCTTGGGATATTATTTGTATATATTGTGATAAATTATTTTATGGAATATTCACAAATAAAAAAATTAAACTTAATACAAGGACAATAAATGGCTTTAGAGTGTAGAAATATTAGCTTTTCTTTTTTTGATAAAGAAACAAAAAAAATGAAACATATACTTGAAGATATGTCGTTTAGTTTGGCACCTAAAGGGGAAATTAAATTAGTATATGGGCATATTGGAGTTGGTAAATCAACTTTAATATATATATTATCTGGATTATTGGGTAATTTCAAAGGGGAAGTTGTTTGGGATGATTTTAAATTCACTAAATTAACTTCTAAAATAGATACAAAAAGAAGTCAATATATGAGTATAAATTTTTCAAATTTCTTTTATATTAAGGATATGACAGTTGAAGAAAATATTATTTTCCCAGCTGTTTTTGGAAAAAAGAAACAAAAAGATATAGATGAAAGATTAGCTTTGATTTATCATAGTTTTTATCATATAAGACTTAGTGAAAAAGAGATGTTTAGTTTAAAAGATTATAAACATAAAAAAATTGGAACTTTATCAAATGGGCAAAGAGAGATAGTTATGTTAGCTCGTATGTTGATATCTGATTCAAAGTATCTTTTAGCAGATGAAATGTTAAGATCATTTAATACAGATGTAAAAAAACAGATGTTAGAGATACTATTTGATAAATTTAATTTAGGAGTGGATAATTCAATGTTATTAATTACTCATGATGATAAGATGCTTGAATATATGCAAGAGTATTCACAAGGTAGAACAAAAATTACAGCATACGATTTTGCAAATAAAACACTAGTGGAGAGGGTATAATGAAAAAGATTTTTTTAATTTTGGCAATATCAATTCAGATATTTGCTTATGATTTTATTTTATTAAATAGTTCAAGTATAGATGATGATGTTATTATTGATACAATTAATTCTCAAATGAAGAATTATTATAATGATCCATCAAATAAGATAGTTTTTCATGAATTGGATAATAAAGATGCTATTTTAAAGCTTATGGAAAGTTATGACTATACAGATGATAAACAAATTCAAGAAGAATTAATTAGTAATAATGAAGATTTAGAAGATGATTTAAGATTGATTTTTAAAACAAAATATTTTTTAATAGTATCAGAATCTCTTGATAGAGAAGGGCGAACTGAATTAAAAGTTGTATTAAAAGTTGATAGTACAAATTATTTAGATACTCAGTTTATTATGCCAAGACTTGACGATAAAGATACATATTATGCTAATACAATAGCAAATATTGTATTAACATATATTGCTTATAAAGATAAAAACTTTATAAAAGTACATCAACTATAAAGGTTTTAGTATGAAACAGATATTTTTGATTATTTTAGGACTTTATTCTTTGGTATTTGCTGCTAATGAATATAGTTTAAAAAATGCTACAAAAACAATTAATATTGATATTGAAAGTGTTGATACTCAAGAGGTTGTATTAAAAACAGATAAAAGAATGAAATCTTATGATTTTAGTAAGTTAAAGCCAGATATTTCATCTGTAAAAAAACATATTAAAAGAATTGAAAAAATTAGAACAAATCTAAAAAAATTAACATCTCTAAAAACTCAAATGGAAGAGAATTATGTTGATATTAAATTATTAGAAGATGATTTAAAAAAAGCTAAACAACGATATGATAGAGCAATTAATAAAATTTATCATGAGAATAAACAACTTGAAAGATATTCATATTTAGTAGTAATCTCAAAAGGTGATAAAAATTATGAGAAAGATTTAGAATCTTTTATAATTGATAAATTTGCTATTAAAAAATATGATCAATCAACTACTTTAAATAAATCTCTTGCTAGTGTAGAGATGCAAAGTGTAATAAAAACACAAAAAGATTTTGGACAAAAATCTGTTGATACTATTTATGATTTTGTAGATAGAACAACAGGTACAACTATTAAAGTATTAAAAGTTACTCAAAACCCATTTGTAAAATCAGCTTCAAATAGTTCTAATAAAGCAATGGTTAGAAAAAATGATAATTTTGCAGAATCTAAGGTTCAAATTTATGATTTAGCTAATGAAGATTTAACTTCATTACAATTTGATTTAGAAGATAAATATAAAGTACCAGATGAAAGTTTAAATGAGTTTATGTCAAATTTAAAACCTAAAATTGATTTAATGAAATATAGTATTGATTTTGCAAAAAGTACTGCAAAAATCAATCAAGTATTAAAAAAATTGGAACAAGAACATGTAATTCAGTCAGAAAAAGTTTTGGAAATTCAAGATAAATATGATTCAAAAAAAGATATAAATAAACAAATTGCACCTGTAATGGATGATTTATTACAACAAACTCAAAAATTATTAAAACCTTATAATATCTCTTTAACTAAAGAAGCAATTGGAAAAATTAGTATAATAACACCTAAAATTTATAGTGAAATTGTTCAATATAAAGAGGAAAGAGACTATATTAGACGAAAAGTAAAATCTTTTGTATCTAAAATAAAAGTTACAGATTTACAACAATCTGATACATTGGTAAATTTTGCAGATTTATCAAGTGTAACTAAAAATCAACACAAAACAGTAGAATTTGAATCTATTCATTTATTGCCATATTTAGATGTTAATAATAAAATAGGGGTATTGATTTTTGCTGCTGTTGAGATAAAAGATAAGTTAGATCAAAATGATGCTTTAGAATTTCATTTTAAATATGATGAGATAGAATTTATTCCTGTACAAAAAGGATATAAAACAATTTTTGTAGCTCAAACAGAAGTTACTCTTGGATTAGTAAAAGAGTTTTTAGAAACACATTCATATAAAAGATATTTTGATCAATATTGTATAGATGAGTCATTATTACCAGAAGAAGCAAAAAATTATAAAAAAGTACCACAAGAATATTATAAGTATCCAGCAGTTTGTTTTAAAGTAGATAATATAGATGGATTTTTGTCATGGGTATCTAAAAAAATTAAAAGAGATGTAATTATTCCAAAAAGTGAAGATTGGAGTTATGTAGCGACAAATGGTGGAACAACAGATTATTGTTGGGGTAATGCAACACCAGATGAGTTGCTTGAAGATGATAAACTTCCAGAAAATATATATTTAGAAGAGAATGATAAAGATACAACTATTGAAAAAGTTGGAAGTTATTCTAAAAGTAAGCTAGGTATTTATGATATGTGTGGAAATGTATTTGAACTTGTAAAACAAGATGGAGATTTAGGATATAAAGGAAATTCATTTTCAAGTTATATCGAAGTAACAAATGATGAAGCAGAGATGTATGAAGATGATATTAATCCTACTCTTGGATTAAGATTATTTTATATAAAGGATTTAACAAATGAATAAAAAAATATTACAAATATTATTAGTATGTGGAATAGGTTTTGTAAGTGTAGGGTGTCAAAATAATGCTACTTTAGAGAAAGTAAAAAATAAAATATCAAGTTTTAAAAGTAAAAAATCTGAGTCTAAAAAAGAAGTAGTACAAACACAAGATGGAAGACCTGCATGGGTATCAAATCCCAATTTAGATGGTAATGTTGGGGCTGTATCTATTGTATCAAAGAAAAAGATTAAAAATAAAAAGAAACTTTATTTTATTGCTAAAATGAAAGCAAGAGCTGCTTTTGAAGCAAGAAAAGGGACTACTGTTGATTCAACAGCAAAGAGAAAAGCATCATATGATGGTAAAATGAGTTATTCTGAAAAAGTTAAAATCAGTTCGTCTCATATTCAAACAGATGATTTAGTGGTAAAAGAAACTTATGAAGATAAAGATTATTTTTATATGTGGATGGTTCTGAAAAAATAAATAAAGTAGTATAGGTAATAATATGAAGAAAATTTTTAAATATATCGTTTTTGTTTTAGTTTTGGTTTCTTTTGCAAATGCTGGAGTTCCAACTGTAACAATAGATGATAATGTAAGTGATGATGTTACAAATCAAGATATTACATTTACATTTACTTTTAGTGAAGGTGTTGATAACTTTACAAAAGATGATATAGATGTAACTAATGGTACAAAAGGTGATTTTACAGGGGAAAATAATGATACAAATTTTACTCTTGTAGTTACACCAAATGCTAATTTTGAAGGTACTATCACTGTAGATGTTAATGAAAGTGTATGTGATAGTAATAGTACAGGTGATGGAAATAAAGCAGCAACACAAGCTACACAAGATATAGATACAAAATCACCAAGTATTACAAGTATATCTTTAAGTGATGTTAATTTATCAATAGGGGAAACTGCAACATTAACAGTTGTTTTTAGTGAAGCTGTAAATAATTTTGATGTGAGTGATGTAAACCTATCAAATTCAAATGGAACATTAAGTGATTTTTCTACTGCTGATAATATAACTTTTACATCTACTTTTACTCCAGATGAAAATATAGAAGACAACAATAATACAATTGCAGTGGAGATTAGTGATATTGTAGATATTGCGGGAAATAGTTTAAGTGATAGCAATAGTAGTGATATTTATACTATTGATACTTATTTGGCTAATCCACATATTCCTGATCTAAATGCAAGTAGTGATAGTGTAGGGGAAAATGGAACTAATGATGATAATTTAACTAATGATAACACACCTTTAATAGTTGGTTTAAATGATTATAATGAAACAGTTACTATTTCTTTAATAGATTTATCTGATAACAATAATTTATTAGGAATTGTTCCTGATTTAGCAAATGGAGATGATTGGGAATTAAATAGTTCAAATTTAAGTGATGGTCTTCATAATATAGTTATAAGAATTGAAGATAAAGCTGGAAATATTAAACAATCAGGAATTTTACCAATTACAGTTGATACTTCTGCTGTTATTAGTGTTGATCAAGTTGATGATGGTATATTAAATAAAAATGATGTTGAAAATGATTATAATATTACAGGAACAACTAATAATATTGAAGTAGGACAAACTGTAACAATTGATATTGGTTCTAAAGAATGTCAGACAACTGTACAAGATGATAGAACTTTTTATTGTACAATTAGTTCCGATGATTGGAAAGATTTAAGTGATAATACTTATTCTGGTATAACTTATGATATTAATGCAACAGTTCAAGATAAAGCAGGGAATATTGCAAATGATTTTAATACAAGAATTCAAATTGATACAAATATATCAACACCAAATATACCAGATCTAAATCCAAATAGTGATAGTGGTCAGTATGATGATGATAATTTAACAAATAATAATACACCAGATATTAATGGTACAAATAGTTATGGTGAACCAGTAAATCTTACATTATATGATGAAAATAATAATAATTTAGGTACACAAAATATCCCTGCTGGTAGTGATTGGAATATAAATATTTCTCAATTAAGTGATGGTGAACATAGTATTACTGCGAAAATTATAGATTTGGCTGGAAATGAATCACCGTTATCTGATCCTTTAACAATTGTTATTGATACTAATGCATCGGTTATTTTAGATAATATTAGTGGTGGATTTGTTAATGCAGATGAAGCACAAAATGATTTAATAGTTACAGGTACAACAATAGGAATAGAAGAGAATCAAACTGTTTATTTAGATTTTAATAATACAACTTATGAAGCAAATGTAACAAGTGATGGTAGTTTTTCTATTACTATACCATCTGCTGATTTGAATGTAAGTGATGGCAATTATTCTTTTAATATAAATGTATCAGATATTGCAGGAAATCAGGCAAATGCTGAACAATTTGCTACTTTTGATACCACAGCACATGTTGATATAGATCCAATTACTGGAGATAGTTTAATTAATCAAGCTGAATTAGATAGTGGTATAATAATAACAGGTGGAACTGATTTAGAAAATGATAGAGTTATCTCTTTAGACTTTAATGGGGTAGAATATAATACAACAGCACAAAATGGTACTTATAGTATTGAAATTAATTCTAGTGTATTAAAAAATTTAGAAGAAACAACATATACTGTTCAAACAAAATCAGGCATCACTGATGAAGCAGGAAATGTTGCACCTGTAACAGAAGTAAATATGACTATTGATAAATACTCATCTGATTATAATGATACAGAAATTTTACCTTTAAATAGTACAATACAAACAAATCTACATATATTAGGTGGAGATATAGATCTATTTAAAATAGACACGAACGGAAGCAGAGGAAAACTAAATATAGATGTAAACCGAACAGATATAAATGTAAGTTTGGTTTATTTTGGTGGTGATGAGATAGCAAATGAAGGGGATGAAAACTTAGCAGATGTTATTTTAGACAAAGGGGTGTATTTTATAAAAGTTGTAGGGGAAGATGAGAATGTAACAGGGGATTACAATATCACAACTACATTTACACCTTTTGATTTAGAATTAGACAAAGGTGCCAATGCTAAATTACAAACTACATTTACAAATACCACTAATATTACAAGTTTAGCATTTGTAGAAGGTGCTTCTAATGTTATAAAATATAATGGAACTTCTTATTATGATGTAACAGATGATACAAATCTTACTGCAAAAACTTTTAGTGTGCCACCTGTGGTAATTAGTAAAATAACCACACACAATAGTAAAACATATACAAAAAACAGTGATGGATATATTGCTATAGGGGATTTGGTTGTTAATAGATATAAAGCAGATGATTTTTATATAAACAATGATACTTTATATACTATCTCAACTACAGATGGATTAAATATTTATGATATAACAGATGATACAAATATTAAACTGTTAGCACATAAAAATATTTATGGTTCAGTAATTATTGCAAATGATAGATATGTGTATATTGGTTCATCATCAGGATTAAGAGTTGTAAATATCCACCAAGATTTTACAGATAATCCAGATGATATTATGAATTTGTCAATATTACCTGTAAATATAACAGTTGATGCAAATAACTACGCAGGAGTAGTTGATACAGATATTTTTAAGATTATTGTAAATAAAAGTGGGGATTTGAATATCACAAGTTCAAATGTTGCTGCTGGAAATGAGTTAAATATTACAATTGCCAAAGATGTTAATTTTACAGATATTGTACAAGATACAGTTGATTTTAATAATACAACAATATCAAATCATTTACCAGGTGGTAGATATTTTGTAAAAATCATAGGTAATGCAAATACAGTAGAAGGAAATTATACATTATCAACTGTATTTACTACAAGTGATACCAAAATAGATAAAGTAATAAATTACACCTTAAATGGATATGATATAAATGCAACTGCTAATACAACAATTACAAGTGGTGTATTAGTGGATGCCAATGATACAGATTTGTATAAAATATATATACCTCAAACAGGAATTTTAGACTTAAATGTATCAGGTTCCAATAAAAATATAGATTTAGTACAATATGATATAAATAGCAGTGATGATTTTTCTACTGAAAGAAATATTACAAACAGGTATCTTTCAAGTGGATTGTATTATATTAAAATTACAGGGGATAGTGGAGATTATAATATTTCAACAAGTTTTGCGTCATTTGTAGATGATAATACATATTTTATAAATCGATATAGCTCTGTAGATATTGGTAATACTATTTCAGCAATGACATTATCTAAAGAAAATGGAGAAGTTGTTATAAATGATACTAGTAATAATATTACAATATATGATACAACATCTAAACAAAAAATTGCAGTATATCCTCTTGATAGTTTCAACAGAAATATCAATGCAGTAAATATAGATCAAGATCAAATAAAAGTTTATTATAATAATTCCAAATTAATAACTTTGGATAATAGTAAAGATATTATATATCCTTCATTTGTATCAAATACATCTGCTACTAATCCAGATGGTAATATTACACAATTAACAATAGCTGGTAAAACATATATAGCTACATCTTCAGGTATAGAAGTAAAAGACTCTAATGGTATATTATTAACAACTTTAACATATATTAGAAATGTAAAATCACTTTATTCATTTGGTGAGAATTTATATGCAGCAAATGGTACAAAATTGGCTATTATTGATATCTCAAGTGATTATTCAAATTACAAATTAGGCTCTTCGGTGATTTATCCTGACCATAATGTAAGTGGTGGTATTGTTCAAGATGATGTTGATTATTTTAAATTGATTTTAAATAGTACAGGGGAACTTAATATTACTATAGATAATAGTGATGTAAATTGTAGTTTATATAAAGATGGTAATAATACAAATTTGGGTTGTTCTAGTGCAATTCGTACAGCTGGAACATATTATATTAAACTTGAAAATAATGATACAACTCAAAACAATAGATATAATTTTTATTTTCATCAAGCATATGATGATCATCTTGATAGTTTGAATGCAGATGGAAATATGGCTCTTACTAGTGTTACAGTATCTGATAGTAATATAACAGGTAATATCAATATAGTAGGGGATAAAGATAGCTTCAAAATATATATAGATGGAAAAAATAGTTTAAGTATAGATAATTTAACCAATGGTTTTGAAGCAAAATTATACTATCCAGGTGGTATTGAGGTTGAAAAAGATAGCAATGGAAAATATATAATCCCAAAAGAAGGGGAGTATTATATCCAAATTAGCAGTTCAAATACTACAGGAGATTATAGTTATACAGTATCTTTAACACCAATTATTGAAACAACTTTTGTTGATGATTCTAGGTTAATTAACAAAACAATTTCTACAATTGGTACAAATGGTAATGTAAAAATTGTAAAAGATTATGGTGATTATTTATATATTTTAGATGATAAAGATGGATTTATGATTGTAGATATTTCAAATATCAATGCTCCAACAGTTGTTAATAAATATATCGGTGAAAATAATATAAAAAATATTTTAGTTGATGGGAATTATGTTTATTTAAGTAAAGGTGATGCTGGAGTTGAAATATTAGATATTAGTGATAAAAATCATATAGAATCAATTATGCAATATAACACTGCAGGTGATGCAAAAAGTATTGCAGTAAATTCAAATGGGGATAAAATTTACATAGCAGATGGTTCAGGTGGATTAACTACTTTAGATATCACTGATAAATCAAATCCTACAGTTATCTCTACAGATTCTACACCAACCAATGATGTTATATGGTATCAAAACAAGCTTTACAAAGCTCAATCAGATGAATTTAAAATCAATGCACGAAATAATAAAATATTTAAAATTACATCAAGTAGTTTGAATATTTATGATTTAAATAATCTATTATTAGGTAGTTATAGTGTATCTGAAACAATCAATAATATTAATATTGTTAATGGTTATGCATACCTTACTACAAATAGTAAATTGTATATATTAAATATTTCTGATGCAACATCTATAAAACAAGAAAAAGTTTTTGATTTAACTTTTTATGATTTAGATAATTCTGCTAGTCATATTTTTTATGCTACAGCACATAAAGTAAATATAGCAGAAATATCTCCAGATTATTCTGATACTTTTAAATCAGCAAAACCTATCTCTTATGATCTTACTATTAAAGGTCAAATTATAAAAACAAGAACAGATGATGTGGATATATTTGTATTTGATACAAACTATTCTGGTAAATTATCAATAACAAGTTCAGATATGGAAGTTAATGGTAAAATATCTATATATGATTCAACATCTACAGGGATGGCACAAGCTGTAGAACAAACTGACCCTTCTAATATCGATTGGAATACTATTACCCCTATTGTTGTAATAGACAATCCAAACAGCAACGATGTTAATATTACAGATTTAGGGTTGGATGCAAGTAAATATTATGTGGTATTTAAAGATGCAAGTACACCTCAAACAGGTGGTGCATATTCATTTAAACTTAAATATGATATTACAAATGATAAATATATCAATATTCTAACTTCTCAACCAACTATTATTAATCCAAATGGTGGAGTTATAGATGATTCTCTTGTTCAAGGTGGTAATGATATTGACTTTGTAGATATTAATATCACAGATCGTATGATTTTGACTTTTACAAACAATGGAGATATTAAACCACAAATTTCATTATATTTTCCAGATGGTACATTGATGAATCAAACTACAGATGAAAATATCAGCTCATTCCAAACAGAGATAAATCCAGGTATTTATAAAGTAAAAATTAATGGTTTTGATCAAAACCAAAGTGGAAATTATAAAATCACACTTTCAACTGAACCTATTGATGATGTAATTATAGATAATGGACTTAGTAAAGTTGATATTGATAATATTATAGATGTAAAATATCTAAATAGTGATATTTACACATTGACCAAAAATGGTATGGCAAAATATAGCCATTTATTGAAACAAAAAAGTCAATTTGATACAAATTTTGATCTTGAAGATAATAAAACAAATCAAACAAATGCAAATATGTTTGTGTATAATGATAATGCTCAAGATAAAGTAATCAGCTACATCACAACTACAGATTTAGCACATCTAAAACCTATAGTGTCATCATTGCAAACAGATACTTTTGATACAACTTACAATGTAAAACAAACATTAACATCAAAAGATATTAATTCAGATACATATATATTACCATATTTGAATATCAAATATATATCTAAAAATAAAATATTATATATGTATGATGGATCAACTTTACAAATACGACAAGCAAATGCAAATACAACAACTATGCAATCATATCCTATAGGGGATATAAAAGGAATCAAAGTTATTAGTAATACTGACAATGACATAGTATATGTATTAAGTGGATCAAATGGTGGGTATTTGACAATTTTAGATATAAATATCAATGATTTTCAAATTCAAAATAGTGTTACAATGCAATTAAATGGGGATTTAGGTGGATTATATATAGATCAAAAAACAGATTTATTATATATAGGTATATCAAATGAACTAAAAGTTTATGATATAAGTGATAAATTTAATCCTACACTAAAAACTTCATATTCATTTAAAGATAGTGAATATGAAGGAACACCATCAGATATATATATCAGAGAATCATATATATATCTTATTATTCCTGCAAAAGGGATTATTATATTAAAATTAGATAATGATAAAATAACTTTATCAACTACTATTTTAAATCTAGGAGAATATATAGACCATGTATATAGTGCAGATGGTAGAACAGTAAATTATACAGTTCAAGAAAACAATACCACTAGATTGAAAGTTTATTTCTTTGAAGATACATTTAGTGATGGGGAAAGTGATTCGATTTTATCTGGAACAAAAGATGGAATACCAAAAGAGGGTTGTTTTATAGCAACTGCTGCTTATGGTAGTTATTTCCAACAACATGTAAAAGTATTGAGAGATTTTAGAGATAATGTGTTATTAACAAATGATTTAGGTAGATATTTTGTAAAAATGTATTACAAATATTCACCTGCTATTGCTACACAAATAGCAACAAGCGAAGTTGAAAAATCTATAGTAAGAATAGTTCTTACACCTATAGTTTATATTATAAAATATCCATTATACGGATTGTTTTTATTATTACTTTTGGGATTTGTAAGATTTTGGTATTCACATAAAAAAGGGGTTGTAGTATGAAAAAAATATTAATAGTTGGTTTTGTTGTATTTGCAAATATGTATGGAAGTACATATAATGTAAATATGGATAAAAAAGTTTATTATGATGCAGATAGAACACAAAATGAAATATATGCAAAACAAGCAGAAGTGTTGGAAAAATTTATTAAATCAAAAGTTGATAAAGCAACCTATGAAGCATATAAAAATGGTAAAGTAAAATTATCTGCTGAAGAATTGGAACTACAGGCAAATGGTGGGCAAACCAATAAAAAAACAGGCTTTTTTGCAAATATTTTAGATCAAATTGGTCTTGGTGGTTCAAAAACAACTTCATCATCTGCTAGTGATAAAAAACCTGGTTTTATGGCAAGAATGTTGGAAAAAATTGGTATAGGTAGTACAAAGCAATTATCAAAAGATGATAAAGCAATACAACCAACAACTACAACTACTGATACCAAAACAACACCAGATACGCAATCTGTAACACAAGATACATTACAGACAGATGGACAAAATGCTGCAACTGAAAAAATACAACAACAAGAACAAACTGCAACACAGGAAGAACCAAAACAAGAGGAAACTGTTGCAACTAGTGATGAACCAAAACAAGAGGAAACTGCTGCAACTCAAGAAGAACCAAAACAAGAGGAACAAGCTGCAACACAAGAAGAGGTAACAGATGAAAAATAATATTATAAAAAAATTAATAAAAACTACCATATTAGTATTGATTTTAAGTAATTATACTTATGGTGCAGATCAAAAAGTATTGCTTGAAAATTCATGGATAAATATAGGATACAGCAATGCAAAAGATGCAATGTTAGCAGGTGCTACAACATCAACAGGCAAAGGATATAGTGCATTGTTTACTAATCCTGCTGGATTATCTACAAATTATGCTACAGGGTTGTATCTTCGAGGTGGAACTTTTGAACACAAAAATGCTACCGGTGCAGCAGATGGATCATTGGCAAAAACCGATGAAACAAAATTTGCTGATAATTATGCTATAGGATTGTTTTATAAATATGCTTTATTAGAGATGAAACCTAGCATTCATAAAGCATTGGGGTTAGCTTATGGATTTGAAACAGATTATGGACTTTTTTCATTGGGTGCAAATATGGTCAAAGATGATACAGATAGAACAAATTATAAAAAATTTGGTACAGGAGATTATAAAACAGTTGGATTTCAATGGCAAAAAAGTTTTATCAATATAGATCGTTTTTATGCGTTATATTTTGGTTATTCAAAAAAAGGGCAAGGGGTTAGTCAATTTAGTGGCGAAAAAATATATAGAGTATCACCTCTTGTAGAAAGAATGGGGTTTGGAGCTGAAACTAACTTATATTCAACAACTGTTTTAGTAACATTGGATTTGGTAAAACAATCTTGGAGTCATATAAATGATGAATTAAATACCAAGTCTTTAGGATTGAAATGGATGTTGTCTAACAGTGTAAGTGTGGCTGTTGGGTACAGTGCAAGCGATTATACAACAGAAGTTGATTTAAAAGATAGTACAACATTAAGTGCAGGAGTGGAACTTGCAATATGGCAAGCAAATATCGCTATTGCCGCATTAAAAAAAGAGGTATCAAACAAAGCAGGGGACTTGTATATTCAAGAAAACAGCTTGTATGTTGATATCGCATTCGCATTTTAGGAATATAATATGAAAAAGATACAAATAATAACATTAATAATAGCAACATTGATTTTAGGTGGGTGTAGCAGTAAAAAAGAAAATTTAACACCACAAACACAAGCATTACTAGAAGATAATGCAACCCAAAGTCAATTAACAAGCTTGTCAACTATAGAAGATGACAATACAACAGTAGCAGCAGATGCTAATACAACAACTGTGGAAGATACTAATACTACACAACAAGTAGTAGAAGAAAATAATGCAACTGTTCAAAATGATGACAAGCAGGTTCCACAACAAAACAGAACTTATACATTGTTTGAAAAAAAATTCATAAACCACTTGGCTTATAATCATTATGAAAAAGCTATAAAGTTATTGTATGAAAAAAACAATCAAGAGGCTTATGCAGAAGCTATGCAGGCAAAAGAGGTATATGACAATGAATTAAAAGAGGAAAAAACAATAGAATTACCATATATACCTGGTTATATTCGTCAAAGTGCGCAAACACCAAAACGGATATATTATAAAATTGTTAAAAAACATATATATGAGTTAAAAAGATTGATTAGAAAAATAAAACTTTTAAATCCACCTATACCTTTTGTTGTAATTAACAAAACAAGTACATATATAGAAGTAAGTGTAAAAAATTATGGAGATACTCCTTTGGATAATCTTGTAGTAGAAATCAATTACGAACAAGTAGCTGTATTTGCAAAAATAAATCCAGGTGATACCAAAACAGTAAGATATAACAAAACAATGGATATATCACAAATATCTTTTAGTGAAGATTATGGATTTGCACCATCACCAATAGAATTTGCACAAAAAGAGGAGGAATAGAAAATGTATAAGCATATTATTTTATTAGTTACATTTATAGCAGTATTTACAGGTTGTATGTCAACTAAAAATCTTCTAACTACAGACGAATTAGGTGATTATGTGGCAAATCAAGGTGAAATTAAAAGTAGCCTTATAGGTTCTGTATTGGAGATAAAAACTACAGCAGATACAGAGTCTATGAGTGTTGTTTTACCAAAAGATAATTTAACTTTACGGATAAAAATAGCTATTCCAAATGTTGAAGATATATTATATATGAATATTACAACAGATGATGATTTTAAATTAAACAAACTTATCAGAAGGGTTTCAAATTTTAATGAATTGGATCCCAATGAAGATGGTTGGGTATTTGAACCTTCAATAGAAAAAAATGTTGTTACTTTGCAGTTATATTTACCTGCAATATATTTATATACAACACAGTTTAATCCAATTTTACATTTTGCATATAAAAGAAGTGCAAGATCACTACAAGATAGCATAGCATTTCATTTTATAAAAGAACAATATTTTCCAACATTTGATAAACAAGGGCATGAAATAGCTCAATATGCAGATTTGGAAACATATTGTGCCAAAACAGGTAATGCACCTAGTCAAGAGTTTTTAGATCAAATTGATCAACTAAATCCAAATAGAATTGATCAAGAAACAAAAAATAAATTAAGAGGTATATGTCAGTAATGAAAACAATTTTTATCGTTTTTGTATTGTTAAGCACTTTAGTATTGTATGCTCAAGATAACAATACTACAGTTGCAATAGATACAAATGTAACTAAACAAACGGTAGCAACAGATACAAATAATACGGTTGATATAAATACCACTACTACAATACCAAAAATAGTGCAAATTAAACCTATTATTTTACATACAAATATCAATGCTCAAAAAGATGAGATACTTATAAAAGGTAAAGCTTCTCCTAATTTATCTGTAGATATTGTATTTCTTCATGATGGTAATGAAAAAATTACAGTACAAACAAGATCACACAATGACGGAACATGGGAAGTAAAAAGATCTGATATTTCAAAACAATTAGATGATGGGGATTATGATATTTTTGTTTCTACAATAGATATTATGGATAATAAAAGTGAAATAACCACTAAAAAAGGTTTACATAGAGATAGAACTATACATGGAGATATACAACTTTTAGATGGTTCATCTCTTGCTGATAAAGATGGTATCATCAATCTTCAAGAGTTGCAAACTGCATATATAGCAGGAAATATTGATACAGATAGTGTAATCAAACGAATTAGCATATATGAAAAAGAGCATATAAAAAATAGTATCAATATAGATCCAGCAACTGTGTCAATCAATAACGATGGTAATTTTACAATTCGTAATATAAAAACAGACCTACAAAGCTTACCAGATGGTATTATTGTGATAAAACTTGTTGCGACAGATAAAAACAATAATTTACTAAGTGTATCAAATGAAATTCAAAAAGATACTATACCACCAAAGCCACCTGTTGTATTGGAAAAAGTAAAAAATGACAATATGATCTATGGAAAAGTTCCAAATTTATTGGTTTTTTCAGGTTCGGCAGAAGTTGATTCTACTATTGAAGCTATTTTATTTAATACAAAATATCCAAAATTAAAAACTATGGCAAAAACAAAAACACCACCATCTGGAAAATGGACATTTTCAGGTAGAGATTTTGATATAGTAAACCTCAAAGATGGTATGATACAAGCTGATTTAATACAAATTGATAAAGCAGGTAATAAATCTGAAATTATTACAGTAATGACTAAAAAAGAACGACCACCGGTATTTCCTAAAAAAGTTGTTCCTATACCACCAGAAGATTATATGCCAATCTATACAATAAAAGATATAGATGATAAGGTAAAATCTGTAATTGTAAGTGATAAATATATCATAGCAGGATCTTTTGAGTTTTTGTATTATTTTGATAAAACACATGGTAAACTTCAACAACAAATTGAGATAAAAAACCAATGGGTAAATTGTCTAGTTATGTCAGATAATAAATTATTTGTAGGATTAAGCAACGGAAAAATCCAAATACGAGATGTTAATAGTGGAAAATTATTACAAACTATAGATGCTCATACAATGCCTATATTGTCACTTCAAGTAGATAAAAAAGAAAATAGTTTAATATCATCTTCAGCAAGTGGAGATGTGATTATATTTGATTTATCAACATACAAAACAAAATATATTCTAAAAAAACACCAATGGGATGTAGCTGCTATTGCATTAAAAGGGGATAAACTTTATACAGGTAGTGATGATTATAGTATAAAAATTTGGGATATAAAAACAGGAAAATTATTAAAAAATCTTAAATCTGCTCAAGGTGGAGCTATCAATGCATTAGCGATTTATAAAAATATGTTAATATCAGCTAGTGATGATAAAACTATTTTTATTAGAGATATAGATACAGGAAAATTATTACATATCTTAAAAGGACACAAAAAAGCTGTTACAGCTTTGAAAATAAATCATGATGTGCTTATATCAGCATCAAACGATAGAACAGTGATTTTGTGGAGTTTAAAAACATTTGAGAAAATCAAACAATTAAGAGGGCATAGTAAAAGTATCCTTAGTATGGATATTAATGATGAAAATATTGTTACAGGTTCACTTGATTATCGTATAAGAGTGTGGGGGTATGACGAGAGTTTACAAGGTCAAGGCGAAATCGATGAAACAGTATTGGCAAAATATGATCTTGTAAGAAGTTTAAATATCAGTAATGATACCATTACAGCATTTGCTCAAACACCAAATGAACTTGTATTTTCTACAAAAGGTTATATATTCTTTTACAATAATATAACATATAAATTTACAAGAAGCTATTCAACTTTAGATAAAGTTTTTGCTGTTAAAAAAGATAAAAAAGCACAAGCATCAGATGATGAAGAGTGGGGCGATGATACAGCTGAAGACAATCAAGAAACAGAATCTTCAGATGATGGTTGGAGTGATAGTGAAGGGGATGATGAATCGGATCAACCTGCTTGGGAAGAGATTCTTCAAAAGAAAAAAGAAGATATGGATAAAGCAGCAAAATCAAATCTCCAATGGGTTAATGATATAAACCTACAAGGGGTAACTTTAATAGCTGCACTAGGATATAAAAATATTAAAATCTGGGATTTGGAACGAAACAGAGCTATTGCATTACTTGAAGGTCATGAAAGTTCTGTTTTAAGTGTTTTGCGAACCGAAGGTAAACTAATATCAACTTCAGCAGATGGTGCTATTAAAGTTTGGGATATGGAAACCAATGCTTTATTGTTGTCTATAGATGCACATCAATGGGATGTGAGAACTGTAGCTGTTGATGATGGTAAGATATATTCTGGTAGCGATGATTATAGTATAAAAGTTTGGGATATAGAAACAGGGGATTTATTACAAACAATCAAGAATGCTCATAATGGAGCTATAACAAAATTATTAATATCAAATAAATACCTTATATCATCTAGTACAGATGGAACCATTATTTATAGAGATAAAATAACAGGCGAGGTTATAAGAACACTTACAGATCATACAGCTAGTGTTAATACTATGATTATGGATGATCAACACCTTGTAAGTGGTAGTGATGACAAAACAGTCAAAGTATGGGATTTGCAATCTGGTAAATTAATTAAAACATTGAAAAATGGTCATACAGATGGAGTTACTGCATTGATGATTACAGATGATTATATAATCTCAGGTGGAAAAGATAAAAAAATAAGTATATGGAAATATTATGAATAATTTAAAAAAACTTATCGTTTTAGTTACGATTTTATTGGCTCAAATGTGTTTTGCAGATCAAGGTGCAGTTACTTTTACGCAACTAAACCAAAATGATACAAATATTACATCTTCAACTCTAATATACAATGATACTAATGATACTATTTTCTTAGCAAATGGTACAAATGGTATTATGGTATTGGATACTAACTTGAATCAAACAATTTCACAAATTGTAGATAATGGTGTTGATATTAGTAATATTGCTGTAAAAGATGGATATGCTTATGCAGTATCAACAGATAATATTTTATATGCGTATGAAATAAATGATAGTAATTTAACTTTAAAAAGTAGTTTAGATCTAGACCTTTCAGAAGATATAAATGATAGTAAAGTTATATCACATTATTTGTATTTGGCAAATGGTGTAAATGGTATTCAAATTGTTGATATTGCTGATCCTACAAATATGAGTATAATGGGAACTTTAAGTACAACAGATGCTCAAGATATGATAATCAAAGATGATATATTGTATTTGGCAGATGGTTGGGGTGGTTTAAGAACAATTAATGTATCAAATCCTGACGATCCTGATATAGTTGATACACAAGATGGAACTTTTGTTAAAGTAGCAATAGATAATAATAAACTTTTTGCATTGTCTAGTGATAAAATAACATATTTTGATATATCAAATCCTATTGTGCCGTTATTGGTTAAAGAGTTAGCAACACAAGCAACACCTGTGGGTGATATGTATGCTTATGATTCAAATGTTTATGTTGTGGAAAATGGTAATATTAGAGCTTATTCAAGTGTAGATAATACATTGGTTGTAAGTAGCAATTATACTGATATGAATAATGTTAATAGTTTTGTAATAAAAGATCAAACAGCATATATAGTAAATGATAGTTTTGTTAGATCTGTATTTTTTAAATCAGATTTACCAAATAGTTATGCAGATGCAAATTTATCAAGTGTTAATGCTGTATTTATCCCTTATACAACTTCAAGCAGTGCATCTATAAGACGAAGTGGATTATTTCCTGCTGATGCAAATGATACTGATGTACTAAAAATAGAAGCTCAAGCTGGTGTTTTAACATTTGATGTGTATAGCGATACAGATATTAACTGTACAGTATATGATGACAATAATAATATAATAAAAAATATTGCAAGTAGTGGTGGAAATAGTAATTTATTGGGAATCTCTTTTAATTCTGTTGCAGAAAATTATTATATTATGGTACAACCTGTTACTCCAAATACACAAGATGTAGAATATACTATTGATATATCATTATATACAGATAAAGAACCAAACAGTATAAATGTCGCTTCAATAATCAATCTAGGAGAAGATATCTCAGGAGATATTATAAATGATTCAGATAAAGATGTATTTAAAGTGTTTATATCTGGAAAAGGTAAATTGAAAGTTAGTAGTGAGGCTAGTTTATTAAATATCAAACTTTACGAAAATACTATTGATACAACTATTGCAAGTAGTGGTAATTTACAAGATGATAATTTAGAATTTAATATCCCTAGGGCTGGATATTATTTTGTAGAATTAACAAGTAATCAAACTAATTATCAATATAAATTTAATCTATCTTTTCAAAGAGATGCTGTGTCTATTTATCGTGATGATGCAGCTCCATCTTTGAAAGTGCTTCAATCTTTTGAACATCTTGTTGATATTGTATTATTTAATGCAACTAATTCTTTTGGAACATTTGATAACAAATTTATAGAAGGTGATACAGGTGTAAACTTATCTACTATATTGTCAACTGATTTTGCAAAATCTGTAAAAGATTTAAAAATAGTTGGAGAATATGCATATATTGTAACAAATGCAAATGAAATATATAAATATAAAATAAAAACAAATGAACTTAAATTTATTTCATCTATAACATTACCTGATAGCTTAAGTAAAATAATTATAGATGGTAGTTATGGATATACTTTTTCAGGATCACAATTGTATATTATAGATATTTCAACCAATACGTTAACTTTATCAAAAACAGTAAGTATAGGTCAAAATATTGTAGATATGGCTTTGGATTATGCAGTTTGGAATAAACAAAACAGTATAGCAAAAACAAGAAATGGTTATATCTATTTGGCTTTAGAAGGGGATAGTGAACTTAGAGTTTACAGTATAGAAGATGATAAAATGTTTGATGATAGTCAAACAGGTGGTTCATCTTTTAAAACATTTAACAGTGAAAATTCCCATATAAGTAAAATACTTATAGCAAATAAAAGATTATATGCTTTAAGAGATAACAAATTGAAAATTTATGATATAAGTGTTCCTGTGTATGCATCTCTATTAGGGGAAGTGGATGTAGGGGATACCTATGGAGCTACTGATATTCAACTTGACTCAAATCATATTTATATAGCACCAGGTTTAAAAGTGGTTGATATTTCAGATGAAACAACACCGAAATTAGTAGCATATGACAGTAATAGTAATAATACCAGATTGGGTATTAGAGATAATATTGCTTATATTACATCTCCTTATATTGTAGCGCAAGAGTTGGCTTATGATTATGGAGATAGCACAGAAACAGCTAAAGATTTGGCTCCTACTGCCACTATACATGGTAATATTTCCAATATAGTTGATTTATATTCATCTCAAGATGTGGATTGTTTTAAGATTACAGTAACTACAAGTGGAGTTTTGGATGTTAATTTAACATCTGTAAACAATAACCTTCAATTTACTTCAGATAGATTGACAAATTCTACACATGTTTATCCTGGTGTTTATTATATAAAAATAAAAGGGATTCATCCGACAGATGATGGTGGTTATACATTAACTACAAAATTAACTGCAGATGATCATTCTGATGTTGCTTCAGATGCTACAGATATTACATTAAATCAATTATCTCAAAATAATAATTTATTTGATACAGGATATGATAGTGATTGGTTTAAATTTACTGTTGATAGTCGTGGAAATATTGATATAAGTACATTTACTGAATCAAATTCATCAACAAAAACAAAAATAGAATTGTATTATGATGATCAAACAACATTGATTACAAAAGATGGATTTAATACAGATTCAAACAATCCAAATAGCAAATATAATTATAATGTAAATACAACACTAAATCCTGGAACATATTATATTAAAATAATAGGTGATGATACTGCATCTTTGGATGAAAGAAAAGGAAATTATGATATAAAAGTTTCATATACTCCAACAGATGATTTTACATTAGAGGGTGGATTTGATGGTATTACCTCTTATAATATTAGTCAAATAGCTTATGGAAATAAAAATATTTTCACTTTTACTAATGACAATAAAATAGTAAGCTATAATCACTTACTAAAAAAATTAGGAAGCAGAAATCTAGGTGATGATGTAAATAATATTTGTAAACAACCTTTTATACATAATGAGTATATTTATATAAATATGACATACGATCAAAATAGCTCAAAATGTGAAGGGTATAAAAAACTATCTATAGATATAAATGGGGACCAAGGGGATAATTCAGATAATGATCTTTATGTATCAAACTATGAATATAATTATTATAAAGATTTATATTTAAATTATATAGAATCTAAATATACAGGAGATTATATAAAATCAGCCGCAGTTTATGATAATTATCTTGTAATAGCACATGAAGATAATATTTTAACTTATGATATTTCAGATCAAGTGCATCCTGTATTAAAAGGTTTTTATGGTCAATACTACCTTGATAAATATATAGAATATGATAATTTTAAATATACAATGTCACATGGAATGGGACTTGCTATATATGATAACAATGATACATTACAAAGTAGAGTTGTAAAAGAAAATGTTCAAGATATTAGTATTGTAAATAATACAGTATATATGCTGTCTGATAATGAAATAGACATGATAGATGTTACAGATAAAACAAACCCTGTAATAAAACAAACAGCTAGATTTGATGATTCTAATGCAAGAAAAATTGTTGCAAATGGAAATTATGTATATATTTTAGGCTGGAACAATATGGATATTGTTGATAAAACATCTTTGAAAATTGTAGGAACATATCAGACACAAAGTGGTGATTTACAAAATATTGATATAGATGGAAATTATGCTTATCTTGTTGGATACAATGGAATGGAAATAGTGGATATAACATCTAAAACATCTCCTTCTTTGTATATGAATTATCCGGTACTTACTGATATAGAACATATAGCACATAATAGTGATAATATATATATATTTAATAATAGTTACTCAAGAATTGAAGCACTTGATAAGGATATTTTAATAAATCAATATTTAAACAATAAAATTGAAAGTGATCTTACAGAAGAATATTCAGATATAGTAGATGCGTATGTGAAAGATACAAATATTAGCGATAGAATTCTTGGGACATTTGGTGGAGATAATACAGAAGATTGGTATAAAATATCTTCAGATAAATATACAGATATGATACTAAAATCTAACGACATAGCATCTTTTACTGTTTTTAATGAAAATAATGAATATATAACAAGTTCTAATGACAATGGAGATATAGCTGGAGTAATATTAGATCCTGGTACATATTATATTAGAATTAACTGTTGGAAAAGTACAGAATATACATTGGATTTCAGAGAATCAGCTGATTCAATACTTGTATCATCGGCTTGGTATGCAACTGAATTTCAAGCAAATGATACTAATATAACTACTAGAAATGGTACAGAAGTAACTGTATATGATGTTAATGGAACAAGACTTAGTCCAAATCCATACTATAATATACCAGAGGGTAATGTTCATCTTGGAATAAGATCAATTAGTATACAAGATAATAATCTATATACAGAAGATCTTGATGGTTATTATAGAAAATATAGTATAAATAGTGATTTATCTTTTACAGATCTTGGATCTAGTTATGATTATAATTCTTATTTTTCAAATATCAATCTTACTTCCAAACAAGTAGGTTTAACTCAATATATTATAGAAGATAATAAATTAGTTAAACAAGATATTTCAGACCAGGCAAATCCAAAATTTTTGGAACAAATTGATAATGTATCTGGAAATAGATTTATAACTGATTTATCAAACAACTATGCTTATATGTTCAATGATGGAGAAATGGCAATTATTGCTTTAAATGATTTGCATTATGAACAACATTATGATAATTTTTCAAATATTACTATTTTGGATGCAAACGATAAATATAGATATGAATATGGAGATATGTATAATTCTAGTTATGTAATTAGAGTAGATAATGGTAAAAATATAGACAACCAAGATGCTGTGGCATTGTATTCTATAAACAATGTAAGTTCTTTGGTATCTAAAGACTCAACTGCAATTATTGCAAGTGGTAAGGCATTGGAATTTGTAGATTTTTCTAATGATAAAATGGGAGTTTTAAAATCAACAAAATACTTTGATGATGATATTGAGTTTATGAAAATACATCCAAGTATGAATATCGTTTATGTAAAATTGATTGGTGTAAACAGTATTAAAATATTTAATTTTGATGATTTGAGTAATATCCATGAAATATCATCTCCATTGTTTAATGCTGATATTATGCCAGATATAAATAGTATCCATATTGTTGATAATAAATTTTTTGTTGCATCAAAAGATTTTGGTATTCAAGGTGCTACAATTCAAAGTGATGGTAGTTTGCAAAAATGTAGAAATCTTGATAATATCGGTATTAATGTACAACATGTATTTAGTATGGATGGAAGTACAGTAAATTATACATCTTCAGCAACAAAAGAAGATATTGGTAAAGGAAACGATAACTTAAATGTATTTTTTCTAAGAGATACTAATATTTTAGATGGTAACAGTGATAGTATTTATTCTGTATCAAATGGTGCACCAAAAGAGGGTTGTTTTATAGCGACAGCTGGGTATGGTAGTTATTTTGAACCACATGTAAAAGTATTAAGAGAATTTAGAGATAAAGTATTATTAAAATTTGCATTAGGAAAACAATTTGTTCATTTGTATTATAAATATTCTCCAGCAATAGCTACAAATATAGCACAAAGTGAAGTGAAAAAATCTATAGTAAGATTTGCATTAACTCCTATAGTGTATATGATTAAATATCCATTTTATGCATTGTTGTTATTATTGTTGTTAGGATTAATACGGTTTACGCTTATTAAAGAACAATATAAATACAAACAAGGTTAAAAAATTGAAATATTTAAAATCTATTTTATTTATTTGGTTATTTATATTATTATTTAGTGGTTGTAACAATAATAGTTCTAAACAAATATTAGATAACAAATGTGATTCTATTGCAACAAAAACATTTAATGGAATTGCTGTTGATGGATATTTGCAACAAGCAAAAGTATGTCTTGATATAAATAATGATAATATTTGTAGTTCTTATGAGCCAAGCACTTTAACAAATGATGACGGTAGTTATAGTTTTACAACATCAAAATTGTATCAAATAAGACCAGATAGTAAAATACTTGTTATAGGTGGTATTGATAAAACAACACATAGAAAATTTAATGGTATTTTAAAAGCACCATTAGTACCAAATGAAGATAAACAATATATAGTTTCTCCTGTATCTACATTAGTTGCTATTTTAGCTCCTACTAATAGTGATGATGATATTGCTAAAGCTAAAGAAAATGTATCACAAATGTTTGGTTTGGATTTTAAAACACTTGATAAAGACCCTATTAAAACAGCTGCTAATGGAGATAATACACCTATGAAAATATCTCTTAAATTAGAAGCTTTACTAAGTGCGAGTGATATTGATGAAAATGGTAATAATAATCCAAAAATAGCTTTAGATGTACTATCTGATGCAGTTGTACAAAGTGTAAATGATTATAACAGTAGCGTTTCTGTATTTGATACTATTACAGATAAAATATTATCTAATAATAAATTACATATAATATACAGAAATCCTTCATTGAAAGATTTAATCAAAACAACAATAAATAAAATTGATGATAGTTTTGTTACAGATACAAATCAAACTAATTCTGTAACGCAATTAGAAACAGTACAAATAAATTTACAAAATACACAAACTCAATTTAATATTATATACCATGAACAAATAGCAAGTAGTTATTATATTGTTCAAAATCTTACACCTTATGTAACTGATCTTGATTATAAAACACCTGTTCCTGCCAATACGGTTCCTGTCTTGCATGATGTGATTTTAACTAAAGGTATTGCATACAATACACCTATCAATACAAAAATAGCTACCGTACCAATTATAAGTTTAGGTTCGTCTGCTGTTTCTAAAATGGAAATAGTAGGGGTTGGTAATGAATATTTTACTATTAGTAAAGAAGGTGATATCAGAATATCGGCTTTGGGTTTATATTACGATAGACAAAATATGTTTAATCTAAAAATTAGAGCTACAAATGATGCGGGAGTAAGTCAAGATGTGAATTTTGAAGTGGCCTTATATAAACAACCACAATTAAATAGCAATTTACCAGATATAAATGTTGATGAAAATATGACTTTAAATTATATGTTGGCTCATATTGATATGGATGCTTATAACTTAGGTAATCAAAATATAAAAGAATATATTGTACAAAATGGAGATGATCATTTTACTGTGAGTGCAGCAACTAATGCCCTAATGTTAAAACAACATCTTGATTATGAAACTACCAAAGAATATAATCTGATTATTACAGCTATTAATGATGCAGGAACAAGTAATTCAGTACCTATTACTGTGCATGTTCAAAATGTACCTGAACCTCCTGTATTAACACCGATAAGTTCAGTTGATATTAGTGATGAAATTCAACCAAATAGTCATGTTGTGACTTTTACAGTAGATAAAATAGGAAGTTATCCTATTAGTGCGTATAAAATTATTCAAGGTAATGAAAAAGGTTATTTTACAGTAACAAATAACGGAGAGTTATTAACATCTTCTGCAGTGTATTTACATTATTATGAACAAAGAATATATCCATTGACGGTTGAAGCATACACAGCAGAAGGTAATGCTACAGTTAGTTTTGATATAAATCTTATAAAAAACAATCAAGTGTATATTAGAAGTGCAGTGTATGACAATAATAAAACACAAGATATACTCGATGATAAGTTATATTTATATTTTGATACCAATATTGATACAAATAGTTTAGCTAATGCACCTGGAGATGATTTTGATATTATAGGTAGTGGAAATATTGCTTCCGATGTTTCTACGGATTATAATGATACATTTTTTTATAGATATTCTATAGGAAGTGCAGATGATTCTGTGGAATTTAATACCTCTAGTGATATGATTGCTATAAAAGCAAATGAAATCACAAATAGTGATGATACTCTTAATGCAAACACTGCTTTTATACATATATTAAAACCAAAAATATTATTTAAAACATCTCAGGCAACTTGTTTTGATAGCAATGAAACCAACAGTACAATAGATTGTACAGATGATAGTGCATTGAAATCTGATGGATATTATCAATCAGGTTTGGATCATAACTATACTAGAGATGATAACAATGATATAGTAACTGACAATGTTACTAATCTTATGTGGGAAGATCAATCAAGTGTAACTTCTGGTAATTATGAAATTGCCATTGCTCATTGTGATAATTTAGCTTTGGGTAATTATGAGAATTGGAGATTACCTACTATTGATGAATTAATGGGTTTAATTGAGATAAATAAATCAGGTCCAACAATTAGTGATGATTTTAATAATACTAAAATTGATAATTATTATTGGACTACAACTTTACATGTAGCGAATCCTCAAGAGAATTGGACAGCTCATTTTGGTAACGGTACACCATATCTGACAAAAAGAACAAATAATGCTTATGCAAGATGTGTTAGAGAAAAAGGGGAATAATGAAAACTATAGTAATATTTTTTTCTTTTTTTATTGTTGTAAATACTGTATTTGCTAATAATTTTATAAGAGATAATCAAAACAATATAGTATTGGATACTACAACAAATCTTATGTGGCAAGATGATCAATCTATTCAAGAGATTGAAAAAAATTGGGGAGAAGCAATTGATTATTGTGAAAACAATGTTACATTGGGTGGATATGATGATTGGAGATTACCAAATAGTTTTGAATTAAACAGTATAGTGGATCGTACAAGGATAAGTCCTGTATTGAATTATACTTTTAAATATCCAAATATTTCTATAAATAATGTTTTTTGGTCATCATCATCAAAATATAATGATGATGATCATGCTTGGGTTATCGAATTTACAAGGGGTACATTTTCAGGATATTATATTAAAGATGATGGAAACTATGACTATCTTGGTGTGAATAAGAATGATGATTCACATTTTATTAGATGTGTAAGAGATGCAAATTAAAAAAGGTGTAAAAATGATACAAAAAACTTTAAAATACAATTTTGTTATGGTATGTATGTTGTTTTTAATTGGATGTGGGAGTGGAAGTAGTAGTAAAAAAATTATAAATAATTTATGTGAAGTATCCACTGTGAAAACTTTTGAGGGAACGGCTGTTGATGGATATATATCAGGGGCAACTGTATGTGTAGATATTAATAATAACTCCATATGTGAGCAATATGAACCTTCAACAATTACAAATAAAGATGGAACATATAGCTTTGGAACATCAAAACTCAATCAAATTAGACCAGATAGTAAAATACTCTTAGTAGGTGGAATAGATACTTCAACACATAGAAGATTTGATGGAATTCTAAAAGCACCTCTGGATTTAAATAACAGTGATAAAATAGTAATATCTCCATTGTCAACACTTATTGCAATATTATCTCCTACAAATAATGCTCAAGATATAGATGCTGCTAAAACAAAAATTGCGTATATGTTTAATATAAACAAAGAGGATTTGACAAAAGATCCTTTAGATTTGGCATTGCATGGAAATATGTCTGCGTTAAAAGTGGGCTATCAACTTGAAACTGTTTTAAATTATTTAAATAGTGCAAAAAGTGCGAAATTGCAACACGAACTTACAATTCAAGACAAAAATGATATGTTAAATCAATTTGGTAATATTGTATCAAATAATAGTTTTGATACAAACGCAACACAAACTTTTTCTACTATTTTACAAAAATTCCAAACATTACCTGATATTAATATAACAAATAATATGCTAAGTGATATTAATTTGTTTGTCGCAAAAATAAATACAAGTATGGATGAGTTTAATACTGATGTGAATATTACAACTATCAATGCAACACAATCAAATATTCAAAATATTCAAAGTGGTTTAGATAGTTATATTAAATATGGTTATGGTGATTCTACTTCAGGACTCACACCTGCTGGTTATGATTATATGTCAAATGTTACTATCTCACATGAAATTCCTTCTGGAATGACACCAGAACTACATAGTGTATCTGTACCCGTTGGTATTCCAGAAGATACTCCTAGTTATACATTGGTAGCTACTGTTCCTATACTTAATATGGGATCTTCTGCTATAACACAAATGAGATTAATAGGAGATGGAAGTGAATATTTTACTATTAATGAATTTGGAGAAATAAGAACATCTTCTTTAAAATTGGATTTTAATAGATTTCATGAATTGCATTTGAATATTGTTGCAACAAACAATGAAGGGGATAGTTCTAGTGTTGAATTTTATACGAAAATTTTACATAAGCCTATTATATATGATGATCTTGAAATTCATGTAGGTGAATTAATAGATAATTATGCTATATTAAGATATTTATCAGCTACAGATGGTGGAATTCCTGCAACTTATACGCTTCAAGGAGAAGGTGCAGAACAGTTTTTGGTAACTTCAGATGGAGTTTTAAGAACTGCTAAAAATGCTAATTTGGATTATGAAACAAAAAATCACTATGAACTTACGGTTTATGCTCAAAATAGTTTAGGAAGAAGTGAAACTAAAAATATTACTATAAATGTTGATGATTATTCTGAACAATCTCCTGTAATTGGTATACCTGGAGAAACAAATTATGTAGTGCCTACTAGTTATGTTTTTGATAAAACTAATGTGTCAAAATTTGTGGGGCAAGTGTTTATCAAAAATGGTGGAGGAAGCGCTATAACTTATTTTGATATCACACCTAATGTAACTGATTTAGTAATTGATCATAAAACAGGGGTAATAAGTATAGCACCTGGCAAAACAATTGATTATTATAAGCATCATCAATATGATTATAATATTACAGTGACTAATAAGCATGGTTTATCTACTATAGAAAGTAGAACTACAACAGTGTATAGGTACCCTTATTTTCTTAATGCTCAGTTGGAATTTGATAAATCTAATATAACTACTACATCTAATGGAACACATGCAGTTACAGCAGTGGATTTAGATCAAGATCAAGATATAGATATAATAGCTGCAACTAATACTCCTTCTATAGTATGGTATAAAAACAATGGAGCACAAGTATATTCTGAATCTACATTAATATCTAATACAAAAACAAATAAAATTATTACTGCAGATATTGATCATGACGGAGATATTGATATTTTATATAGTGCAGCAAATGGTACAAATACTGTATGGCAAGAAAATAACGGAACACAAAATGATTTGAATTTTATTAAACATGATATTAATGATGATAATTTAACAAATATTGATTTGATAGATATAGATCAAGATGGTGATTATGATATAGTAACTACAAAAAATAGTGACAATACAATTGGTTGGTTGGAAAATGATGGAAGTCAAAATTTTACATCTCATATAATTGATGATAATTTAACACAAGTAATTTATTCTATTGGAATAGATTTAGATAAAGATGGTAATATAGATATTGTTGCAGCAACTCAAGATGGTGTTATAAAATGGTATGAAAATGATGGAAGTCAATCTTTTACTGCCCAAGATATTAATAGTAGTGATTTGAAATTTAATAAAATAGTTGCAGTAGATTTAGATAGAGATGGAGATATTGATATAGTAGCCACAGCAGAAGATAATAATACGGTTTATTTATATGACAATAATGGTTCTCAATCTTTTGATGCTATACTAATAGATGATAATGTTACAACACCATCTGATATTGTAATAGCTGATATGAATAACGATACAGATCAGGACATTATAGTTTCATCAACAGATAACAATGCAACATATTTTTATGACAATAATGGTTCTGCAAGTTTTATAAGAAAAGTAATATCGTCAGAATCTGGTGCTATAAATAGTATATTTGTAACTGATATTGATAAAGATACTCAATTTGATCTAATAGCATCAGTAGAAACTTCGTCTATTTTACCATGGTTCAAAACAATTAACACTCAAACTGTAACTACAAATGATCCAGAAAATTGTACTATTGATTTAGATATGGTACATCCAGATGATCCTAATGCGTATTATGAGTCATTTTCTTATGTAACTTATAGTAGTATTCAAGATAAATTAGAGGTTATGGAAGGCAGTATTAATTTTTATTCAGGTATAGATAACGGAGAATATTATATTACTGTTGTAGCTAAATATTTAGATAATGTATTATTACAAAACAGTATAGCAACAGAAAGAATTAAATTTACTGTTGAGTGGTAAAATGATTTGCTCTTGAATAAATATAACTCAAGAGTAAATCAAAAAAATTATTTTTTCATAAACATTGCAAACAATATAGGTAAATATATCAAATTCAATACAGTTCCCCAAGCCAAACCAAATCCAAGTGCAATAGCCATAGGTTGAAAAATCACAGCTTGACCTGTAGCAAAAAATATCAAAGAAGAAACCCCAATCAAAGTAGTAACTGATGTTAAAACAATAGGACGAAATCTTTTTGCAGATGCTTCAAAAATCTCATCAAGTGTTTTTGCATCTCTTATATATGTCATCATAATAATACCATCATTTATCACAACTCCAGCAAGACCTAAAGCCCCTATCATACTTGTCATACCTAGATTTACACCCATAATTTGATGTCCTACAAGAACACCTAAGAGTGAGAATGGTATCACACTCATCACAATAAAAGTTTGTCTAAAACTATTAAATAAATAAAGTATAGATAATAAAATCAATACCATAGCCAAGCTTGTTGCAAGTTTCATATCTCTTTTTAATTCTTCGTTTTTTTGTGCTTCCCCTTTGAGAACAATTTTTGTACCATTTTGTTTTATTTTATCTAGTGTGGGTTGTAATTTTTCTAACACTTCTGTTGCTGTTATTATTTTAGTATCTACATTTGAAAAAACATAAAAATTAGTTTCCCCATCTTCTTTTGTAATTTTTTCAAATGATTTTACTGTGATAAAATCAGCAATCTTATCCAATGCTATAGTCTGATTGTTTTTCAATGGTATTTGTTGGGTTTTAAAATACTCTAAATTGTCTTTTTGAGATGATTTTAGTTTAATATCAACTATACCATCATTGTCAAATGATGTTGATTTTTTAATTTCTAAATATCTATTGGCTAAAATAGTTGTTAAATACCCTTCATCTATCCCAAGTTGTTTGCCGTAGTTGTTGATTTTAATTTTTAATTCATCAATACCACGATTTGTAGAATCGGCCACAGATACAACACCTTTGATTTGTAGTAATTTATTTTTAAGTAGTTGTATATCTTGGTCTATTGTGTTGTAATTATTGCTAATTAGTCCGATTTTAACATCTGCTTTTATAGGACCTACTTTTTTTTGTACAACTGACAAATCTATTAGATTATATTTTTCTTTGAATTTATGTTTTTTAAGAAAAGTTATAAGCTCTTTTGAAATATCTTGAGATGTTTTATCTCTAATCATACCTTTACTATCGTAATAAAAACTTAAATTTGGAGTGATATAATAATCTACAAAATTAGACGGTTTTAATCTATAAAGTTCTATTGCGATATTCATTACATATGGGTATCTTTCTGTATTTCCACCACTATCTCGTCTGTATCCTGCTACACTTGTGATATTTTTTATTTGCCAATCATCTTTTTTGGTTAATAACTCTTTAACAATAGATTTAACAATCTTATTGTTGTGTTCTAAAGTGGTGTTTACATTTGATTTTAATGCAATATTGACAATGGTAGAATCATACACGGGAAACATTTGAAAATGAGATTTTTTTAGTATCAATACGGTTGATAATGATACACCAACAACAAAAACAATTAAAAAACTTTTTCTCCAACGCATAAAAAAATGGATAGTTTGGCTATATATTTTATTTGCTTTTTCCCATGATAAAGTTTTGCTGTCTTTTTTAAGCGTATGAGCTGCATGAATTGGTAAAAATACAAACGACTCAACCAATGAAGCTAATATCAAAGCACTCAATGCTATTGGAATTAGTTTTATTACCTCTCCCATGGTTCCACTTATCATCAAACTAGGCATAAAAGCAAATAATGTAGTTAAAGAAGCTATAGTCACGGGTTTAACCATCTCTACGCTACCTTTTATGGCAGCTTCTTTTGTATCCATACCAGACTCTACATATTGTTGTATATTTTCACTTACAACCATAGCATCATCTACTATAATACCAAGAGCTAATAAAACTCCAACTAGAGATATAAGATTTATTGTATAACCAAGTTGATAAAACACTATAGCTGCAATTACAAACGAAGTAGGAATACCAATCATAATAATAAACGCCATCCGTAGATTAATAAGCAATGCCACAATCAATGTAATAATAATCAAACCTAAAAGAATATTAGATACTACGACATTCAGTCTTTCTTTGATTTTGCTAGATTGATCATCTATAATAGTATAATTAATTTGTTCGTTTTGTAAATTAAATTTATCCAAAACTTTTTTTATTTGTTTTGTGATTTTTGTTGCATCTCCATTTGATGCTTGATTTACAATTAGTTCCATACCATTATTGCCATTTAGCGCAAATAATGTGCTTGTGTCTTCATATTTTTTTGATACAGTTGCTATATCTTTGAGCTTTATTATTTTATTTGATACGATTATTGTAGTGTTTTGTAACTCTTTGGCAGTTTTTGCTCCATTTGTAGTAGAGATATAGTAGTGATGTTTTTTATCTTCTATTTTTCCTAAAGGATATATTGAAGAGATAGTTTGAAGTGCATTATATAAATCTATAGCTTTAAGATTGTAGCTTAAAAGTTTTTGTTCATTTACCGATATTTCATAAAACTTATCGCTATCTCCATAGATAGTTACTTCTGAGATATTTTTGATATTTAAAATAGCACTTTTTAATTCTTTTGCTTTTGGTTTTAGTATATCACTGTTTGGATTTGTAGTAGATATAGCTATCTCTAAAAGTTTTTTTTGAAGTTCAAGTGTTTTGACAGTTGGATCATCCATATCTGAAGGTAAATTTTCTTTAGAATTATCAACCACATCTTTAACTTTTGCAGCTATATTATATCTATTTTGCCCTTTTTGTAGCTCAAGAATAATAGAAAAACGGGAAGGGTTTAATACAGTTGTAATCTTGTCAACCCCTTGTATGCTTTTTAAATCATCTTCAAGATCTTGAACAATAATTTTATTTAAAGTATCTATACTAGCACCATTGTAATGACCATTGACAACTACCATATCAAGATCAAAAGTAGGGAAAATCTCTTTGGGTGTTTTTATATAGGAAACTACACCAATAGCAAAAATCAAAACAAATAAAGTATAATTCATCCTTGAATTATCTATAAAAAAGCGTAAAAATCTTTCAAACATTTTTTTTACTACCTTATAATTATTGAATCAAAGCTAAAAGTTCATTTTCATCATAAAACTCTTTGTAATATTTGATAATAATTAGCTGTTCTGTGTCATTTATGTACCATTCAATACAACCTGGGGTATTATCTAGTTTATGAAATTTATCTTTATCTCCTAAATCAATATGAAAATATGCAATTTTTGTTTTTGATGGATTTGGTAAAGTTAAAATTAAAATAGCCCAAAATAAACAAATAACCAATATACCAACAGAGATAGAACTCAATGGCATTTTATCCCAATAAACACCACCTACAAAACCACCAACAAAAGTTCCAAAATACCCAAAGCTATTAAACACTCCCAAAACAGCACCTTTTTGATGAACTTTTGCATATCTTGTTGTAAGTGATTGCATAATTGGTTCGTGCATATTGAAACCGATAAAAAATATAATAACCCCTATACAAAACATAGTTGTATTATCACTTAGCCCAATAATCCAATAAGACAATCCAAACAAAACAATACCTATTATAAGTACTTGTTTAAACATCCCTTTTTTTTCAGCTAATATTGCAGCAGGTGCCATAGAAACAATTCCTGCTACCATAGCAGGTAGATAAATTTTCCAAAGCTCACTTATATCCCAATTGTAAGTTTTTGTTAAAACTATAGGGATAATCATAAAAGCAAAAGTCATCAAAGCTTTTTGCAAAAAATTAGTTATATTCATTTTTATCAAATCAGGATTTATCAAAAAACTATATTTGTCAGTTCCGTTATATGTATGAATAATATTTGGTGGATTTGGAACATATTTAACTAATATATAAATAGAAGCAAATGCAATAAACGCAACAATATAAAACAATACATCTACACCTGCAAAAGCTCCTATAATAGGACCTAACATCATAGCAAATGCGAAGCTCATCGCTATACTTCCACCCATCATAGCCATAGCTTTTGGGCGTTGTTCCTCTTTCACAAGATCACTTATCATAGCTATTACAACAGCACCAATAGCACCTGCACCTTGTAAAAATCTTCCTAAAAGTAAAGTTAAAATATCTGTCGCAACACCAGCTAATATAGAACCTATTCCAAACAGTAAAAGCCCTACAATAATAGTACCTTTTCTCCCTAGTTTATCGCTCATAATCCCAAATGGAATTTGAAAAATCATTTGTGTAATTGCATATCCACCTATAACAACACCTACAACAGTATGGTTTGCACCTGGCATATTAAGTGCATATACGGAAATAACAGGCAAAACTAAAAAAAGTCCAAAAAATCTTAAAGCTATAATGGCATTTAACGGCATAGTTTCTTTAAACATATAATTATCCTAAATAATATTTTTGTAAGTATAGCCAAATATTTATAAATGGTAACAGTATGTGTAATATATCTATAGAAATTAAACTTATATTAAATTTTAATTTGATTTGATATAATGTGTTATATTTTTTAGAAGGATTTTTTATGAAAATAGGAATTATAACTGTAAGTGATAGAGCAAGTGCAGGTATTTATGAAGATATTAGTGGTAAAGCGATAATTGATGTTTTAAATAGTTATTTAACTTCACCTTGGGAAGAAGTATATAAAATTATACCAGATGAACAAGATATTATAGAACAAACTATGATAGATATGGCTGACAATCAAAATTGTAGTCTAATAGTAACTACAGGTGGAACGGGACCAGCAAAAAGAGATGTTACTCCAGAAGCCACAGAAGCAGTATGTGATAGAATGATGCCAGGTTTTGGGGAACTTATGAGAGCAGAATCTTTGAAATATGTTCCAACTGCAATACTTTCACGACAAACAGCAGGATTAAGAAATAGCACTTTAATAGTAAATCTTCCAGGAAAACCAAAGTCTATCAAAGAATGTCTTGATGCAGTATTTCCTGCTATCCCTTATTGTTTAGATCTTATGGATAGACCTTATATGGAAGTAGATGAATCAGTTATTAAGATTTTTAGACCAAAGAGCAAATAATGAAAAAAGATAAAAATAGCAAAAAAATCCAAATATGGGTGAAAAAAGAAACTTTAGAATATGAAAAAGAGTTAGCTACACTACAAGTGGAGTTATTAAAATTTCAAAACTATGTAAAACAACAAGGTTTAAAAATTTTGATGATTTTTGAAGGTAGAGATGCCGCAGGAAAAGGTGGTACAATCAAAAGAATTACAGAGCATCTAAATCCAAGAGGTGCAAGAGTGGTTGCACTTGAAAAACCAAATGAAAAAGAAAAAACACAATGGTATTTCCAAAGATATACACAACATTTACCAAGTGCAGGGGAGATAGTGTTTTTTGATAGATCATGGTACAATAGAGCAATGGTAGAACCTGTAATGGGATTTTGTACCCAAAGAGAACAACACAAATTTTTAAAAGATGTACCATCATTTGAAGAGATGTTAGTAAGCGAGGGGATACAAATTTTTAAATTTTACTTTTCAGTTTCTAAAAAAGAACAAGCAAAAAGATTTAAAGAGAGAGAAAAAGATCCTTTAAAACAATATAAATTATCTCCTGTAGATCGTGAATCTCAAAAATTATGGGATGAATACACTTTGGCAAAATTTATGATGTTAAGCTCTACACATACACAAGTAACACCATGGACCGTTGTTAAAAGTGATAATAAGAAAAAAGCACGAATTAATTGTATAAAACATATTTTAAATTTTGTTGATTATCCAAATAAAATATCAAAAAATAAAATAGTTGTTGATAAAAATGTAATTATTTACGGAAGAGATGAAGTGATTGCTATGGAACAAATTTTTAAATTTAAACAGATACAATAAAATTATATTGCAAATAGTTTAGAAGCATTGTTTGTAGTTAGATCTTCTATCTCTTTGAGTGGTAAATTCAAAAGTTGAGATAATTTTTGAGCCACCAAAGTAGTATAAGCAGGTTCATTTCTAGTTCCACGATGTGGTTCTGGAGTTAGATATGGAGCATCTGTTTCAATTAACAATCTATCTAATGGTATTTTATCAATAATATTAACCAATTTTTTACCATTTTTAAAAGTAACTACCCCACCAATTCCAAAATAAAATCCATTGTTTGCTAAACTTAACAATTGCGAATCTGCATTAAAACAATGCAATACCCCACCAATAGATTTCAAATCAAAACTTTCCAAAATCTCTTTACTAGGTAAAGATGCATCTCTAATATGTATAATCAATGGTTTATTGTATTTTAATGCAAGTTTTATTTGTGATACAAATATCTCTTTTTGTAATAAAATATTATTTTCTTTTTCTTGTATATCATCAGGTAATCGGAAATAATCCAAACCACATTCACCTACAGCTACACATTTTGGATGTGTTATATATTTTTCCAAAATAGTTTGATTATAATTTTCTATATCGTAGGGATGGATACCAACAGCAAAATATATATGAGGGTATTGTTCTGCTATTTCTACAGCTTTTGGTAAATCTTCTAAACTTGCACCAGGTATAATAATTTTTTGAACACCGGCATTAGAAGCATTTGAAATAACTTGTGTTAAATCATCTTGATATTTTTCACTATCAAGATGACAATGGGTATCTACAATAATAATAGACTCCTAAAGACCCATTCTTGTTTTTATATCATTTAAAAGATTAGGTAATTCGCTTAAATCATCTCTTTTAATCCAAGCAGTAATACCAAAGTTTTTAAAAGCATCAAAATCACTAGGATCATCTATAATTGAGATAGATGAGAAATTTTCTTTACACAAAGACAATTTTTTCTCTTCATAATCAAAAATTGTATTTATATCCAATATAACTACATCAGCATCTCCACCACAGCCACTATCTGCCAAACATTTTTCATTGCCACCTAGTAAACTGTCATCTAAATCTTCAAAAGTTGCTATTTTCATATAAAATCCTTTATTTGTAGTTTATTTGTTAATTATACATAATTTTTTATAAAACTATGATATATCTTTTAATTTTTCTTCTAAAAATTGTTTTACATCGTCATATCGAACCTTTTCTTTCCAATTTTTAAACGAAGCACCACTTGCATTTGGATGTCCTCCACCATTTGCTAATTTTGAAGCCAATAATGAAACATCAATATTTCCATTTGCTCTAAGTCCTACAGTTCCTCTTCTGCCAATATTGATAAAAAAGTCATAATCACTATGAGCTTTTAAAAATGTATTTGCAGGGATAGAGATATTTGATAAACTAAAAGTCAATAACCCTTTGTATTGCTTATAGTATATAGTAAGGTTTTCTTTTTTGTGTTCAAGAAGATATACTAAATATTTTGCTGTAAGGTTGTCTATAGTATCAGCATAAGATGTAAGATTTAGATACTCTTTTTTAATAAAATGGATTTGATCATCTAATAAAATATGCCCTTTATCCTCTTCTATGTATTGTGTAGCTTTTTTTAATAATGCTAAACGATACGCACGATTTTCTTTTGGAAACATAGTTGCATTTATCTCATTTGCATGTGAAATTAGTCGTAATAAAACTTTTCCAAATTCAAAATATGGATCATTTTCACACCAAATATCAACATCATCAATAGCTTCTATAAGAGTTTTAAATTTTGTATCACATAATGGCAAAAATTCTAAATAGTTCTCACTAAAATAATCAAAAACAATTTTTGTAGCACTTCTAGTTGTATCTAAAAAATACCAATCATATTTTAAACTACTAGGTTTTCCTGTAGCATGATGATCCAATAACTGAAGTTTTATATTGTATCCATTTTTTATAAGATTGTTAATATTTCTATTTAATGCTTTTGATTCATCTAAAGTAAGATTAAGATCACTTATAAGGATAAAAATATCATCGTTTTTATATGAAGTTACTTTTTGTAAAACTACATCTATAGTTGTTTTAACCTCTATTCCATAATTTGCATTAAAATAAAAACCATCTGGGAATATTTTTTTTGCTATAAGTTGACACCCGTATCCGTCTAAATCTGTATGAGAAATATGAAAGAAAATCATTGTATCACATCTTGTAAACTCAATGAATCTAAAAAATCATCGATTTTATTTTGTAATCTGTTTAACATAGGCCATAAGCTGCAAACAGATCCCATAGCATTTGGACACGATTCTTGAGATGGAGAACATTCAAAAACAGATGGGGATTTGTCTTCAGAAATTTCTGAAATTTTTAAGATGCTTATATCTTCTGGTTTTACATTTAATCTAAATCCACCATTAACACCTTTGAAAGAATCCAATATTCCATTTTTGGCAAAATTTTGTAAAATTTTTGCCAAATATGATTTGGGAATATTTAACTCTTGAGAAAGAATATCAACATTTTTTGGTTTATCACTTTTTGCAATCGATATAAGCGATAACAATGCATATTCTGTTTTTTTGGTAAGTAACATATAATTCCTTATTCTAAATCGTGCCGAAGTATATCTAAAAATCACTAAAATAATAGTTATATAAAATATTTCCTTGACAAAGAGATAAAAAAGTGTTATACTTTCATTAGCACTCGACCTATGAGAGTGCTAATTTAACATTAGGATTTAAAAATGAGTAATAAAATATTTGAACAACTAACAAACCAAATGAGCGAAACTATCGAATCTGGATTATCATTGGCTTTACATAATAAAAATCAAGAAGTAGAAGTAGTACACTTGATTTGGGGATTATTAACTAATACCTCAAGTGTATTAAATCAACTTTTAAATAAATTAAATATTGATAAAACAGCTATTGAACTTGAGGCAAAAAGTGTAGCTAAAAAACTACCAAGTGTATCAAGTGTCAATAAAGAAAATATAAAAATCAGTAGAGATACAGTTGCATCACTACAAAATGCACAAGGTTTAATGGCAAGTAGTGGAGATCAGTTTTTAGCAGTTGATACTTGGATTATAGCAAATTTACACCATAAAGCTTTCAAAGAAATTTTAGGAAAATATATTGATTTAACCGAAATAAAAAAAGAATTAGAAGTAATTAGAGGTGGCGCAAAAGTTCAAAGTAAAAGTGCAGATGACAATTTGGATGCATTGGAAAAATATGGAATAGATCTAAATGCTTTAGCAATAGAAGGCAAACTTGATCCTGTAATTGGTAGAGATGAGCAAATTCAAAGAATGATGCAAATTCTTATTAGAAAAACAAAAAACAACCCAATTTTATTAGGTGAACCAGGAACAGGTAAAACAGCTATTGTAGAAGGACTTGCACAAAGAATTGTTGCACAAGATGTTCCTACAAGTTTACAAAACAAAAAAGTTGTATCTCTTGATATGTCTGCTTTGATTGCAGGTGCTAAATACAGAGGAGAATTTGAAGATAGATTAAAAGCTGTTATTAAAGAGGTGCAAAAAGCAAAAAATATTATTTTGTTTATAGATGAAATTCATACAATTATAGGTGCTGGAGCATCTGAAGGAAGTATGGATGCTGCAAATATTCTAAAACCAGCTCTTGCAAGAGGTGAATTACATACTATTGGTGCAACAACACTTAAAGAGTATAGAAAATATTTTGAAAAAGATACAGCTATGCAAAGAAGATTTCAACCTGTTAGTGTTGATGAGCCAAGTGTAAATGAAGCATTACAAATATTAAGAGGGATAAAAGACAAGCTTGAAACATTTCACAATGTTACTATAAACGATAGTGCATTAGTAAGTGCAGCAAAATTAAGCCATAGATATATTACAGATAGATTTTTACCAGATAAAGCTATTGATTTAATCGATGAAGCAGCAGCAGAACTTAAAATGCAAATAGAAAGTGAACCATTGGCATTATCTTCAACAAAAAGAGCAATTAGCACATTGGAAGTTGAAAAAGAAGCATTAAAAATGGAAAAAGGGGATAAAAACAAAACCAGACTTCAAGAGATTGAAAAAGAATTAAGTGATTTAAAAGAAAAACAAAGAAACCTTGAATCTCAATTTGAAAATGAAAAAAATACTTTTAATGCTATATCAAATATAAAAGTACAAATAGAACAACTTAGACATAAAGCTGCATTAGCAAAAAGAGAAAGCAGATTTGATGAAGCTGCAAAAATTGAATATGGTGAAATACCACAATTAGAAGAGCAAATCAAACAAAATGAACAAATTTGGGAAAAAATGCAAGAAGCAGGAACTTTATTGAAAAATTTTGTTGATGAAGAATCAATTGCAAGTATAGTTAGCAGATGGACGAGTATCCCTGTGAATAAAATGCTTACAAGTGAAAAACAAAAAATTCTAGAAGTACAAAATGTTCTAAGAAAAGATGTAATAGGGCAAGATGAAGCATTACAAGCAATTAGCCGTGCAATCAAAAGAAATAAAGCAGGACTTAGTGATGATAGTCGCCCAATAGGAAGTTTTATGTTTCTGGGACCAACAGGTGTTGGTAAAACAGAATCTGCAAAAACTTTGGCAAAATTTTTATTTGATGATGAAAAAGCACTTGTAAGATTTGATATGAGTGAATATATGGAAAAAGTAGCTGTAAATAAACTTGTTGGTTCAGCTCCAGGTTATGTAGGATATGAAGAGGGTGGTCAATTAACCGAGGCTATTAGAAGAAAACCTTATAGTGTTATACTATTTGATGAAATTGAAAAAGCACATCCAGATGTTTTTAATATATTACTTCAAGTGCTTGATGATGGACGACTTACAGATAACAAAGGTGTTACAGTTGATTTTAAAAATACAATTATCATACTTACTTCAAATATAGGTAGTGATAAAATAATATCTATAGATGATAAACAACAAAGAAAAGATGAAGTTTTAAATGAATTGAAACGACATTTTAGACCAGAGTTTTTAAATAGACTTGATGATATTGTGATATTTGAACAGCTTGGATTTGATGCTATTAAACAGATTGTTAATCTTATGTTTACACAAATTCAGAAAAAAATGGAATCAAAAGGGATTCAAATTTTATTAAGTGATAAAGCAAAAGATTATATAGCAAAAGAGGGATTTGACCCTGTTTATGGAGCAAGACCATTAAAAAGAGCACTATATGAAATTGTAGAGGATAAACTTGCTGATTTATTATTGGAAGAAAAAATTCAAGAAGGTAGTAAAGTTGAATTTGATATACAAAACGATGATATTGCTGTAAATATATTATCGTAAGTTTGTTTTCTGTTTTCAAGTTAATACTTGAAAACAGAAAATTATTTACCTATTTTTAATACCCTTTTTACAACCTCATTATAATCAATAATCTCTTCGTTTGATTTTATTTTTGATTTGTCTTTATGAGCAGCAAATCCGTATGCCATAGGGGTAATATTAGAAGTATCCCAAAATGCTGTTCGGGCATCTATCCATTTTCCATTGTCAAAATCTGTAACCCATATTTTTACACTATTTTTCCAAGGTTTGTTATTTTGATACAACCATAAAACTGTACATCCAATATCATCAAATACATACAATTTATGTGTTTTTGGATCTTTTAATTGTACTGTATTTTTACGATCACTAACAACCATTACACATCTTGCACACATATCTCTATCCCAATGTATTTTTGCTGGTTTTTGATTGTTGGTATTTTGATCACTACATGCCGTAAAAATAGTTATAAAAACTAATATAAAAAATGTAAAAAAATATCTCATATTTTATCTTTGCATAATGTTATAACATTTTTGTTGATTAATAACAAATTCAAATAACTCAACATTTGTTTTAGCACTAAGATATTTATAAACTATGGTTATTTGAGCTTCCATAAATCTTTTAGATGATTTGCATACACCATAAGTAACTGCTCGTTCCATACGACTTCTATCCTCTTTTTTTACAGCATCATCACTTTTTGCACCTGTGTTTATTTTAAAAATATATTCTAAGTGAGTTCCATTTGGAATTAGTTTATCTAATGTTGTATATTTATCAACTGTTTGTGGAAGTTGTTTATTTATCTCTTTTGCAGCAAGTTGCACAATTTGTTTATTTTGTTTTTGTAGCTGAGCAGGAGAAACATCTTGATTTTTAATTTTAAGTTGATTTGCCAATAATATAGTAGAAAACAACACGAAAATAATAGTTTTTTTCATAAAAGTCCTTTTTTTTGACCGATTATATCAAAGATAAATCAAAAAAATGTTTAAATAATAAAAAAAGTTTTTAGGTATATATATGAGATGTATAGTGTGTGAAGAATTATCACGATTGCTTATATGTGAACAATGTCAAAATAAACTATTGCAACCAACTTTAAAAACAAGAAAATTATCAGATAGTTTAATTGTATATAATTTTTATGAATATGAAGAGATTAAAGATTTTATAAATTGTAAATATCAATTTTACGGAGATAAAATTTTTGATATTTTAGGTAGATTAGCCTTTGCAAAATTTGCTTCTAATTTTACATTCAACAATCAAATCTATTCTATAGGTATAGATGATGCTTTACGACATAATTTTTCCCAAAGTGCTATTTTAAATTCACATCTTAAATCAAAATATATTATACCAATATATGGCAAACTTCATGCACAAAACAAAATAAAATATGCAGGAAAAAGTTTGGAATATAGAAAAACACACAAAAGAGATTTTAAATATACAGGAAAACCAAATATACAAATTATTTTAGTAGATGATATAGTTACAACAGGTGCAACTTTATTAGAGGCACAAAAGAAACTTAAACAATATAATTGTGAAGTTTTATTTGCTTTAACCCTAAGTGATGCAAAAATATGATAAAATCTCAAAAAACAGAAACAGGACACAATAATTGATAGCAATAGTTGATTACAATATGGGAAATTTAGCAAGTGTTTATAATGCTTGTAAATTATTAGACACAAAAGCAACAATAGTATCCAATCCAGAAGAATTAAAAAATTATCAAAAAGTAATACTTCCTGGTGTTGGTGCTTTTGGCGATGCTATGAAACATTTAAAAGAAACAGGTATGGAAGATGCTATAAAAGAGTTTGCTTCAAGTGGTAAAAATATGATAGGTATATGCTTGGGTATGCAATTACTTTTTGATAGTAGTGAAGAATTTGGTTCAACTCAAGGGTTAGGATTGATCCCTGGCAAAGTTGTGGCATTTGATAAAACCAAAATGGATATGAGTGAACACAAAGTACCTCATGTTGGGTGGAATAAAGCATTTAATAAACCAAATAAATTATTTCAAGAAGTAGAAAACCCTTATTTGTATTTTGTACACTCTTTTCATGCTTTATGTGAAGATAAATATACAATAGCAACTACCCATTATGGATATGACTTTACAAGTGCTGTTCAAAATAACAATATCTACGGATTTCAACCACACCCTGAAAAATCTCACGATAATGGGATACAAATATTAAAAAATTTTATACAACTATAAAGGAAACTAAACAATGGATATATTACCAGCAATTGATTTAAAAGACGGAAAAGCAGTAAGACTAAGCAAAGGACTTATGGAAAGTGCAAAAATATACAGTGATGAACCTTGGCAAGTTGCAAAGCGATTTGAAGAGTTAGGTTCAAAATGGCTTCATATAGTTGATTTAAATGGTGCATTTGCTGGAGAACCTGCAAATTTAGAACAGATAAAAAAAATTAGAGAAAATTGTAATTTAAAAATAGAACTAGGTGGTGGAATTAGAGATGAAGAAACTATCAAAATGTATATTGAACTTGGTGTTGATAGAGTTATTTTAGGCTCTATTGCTGTAAAAGATCCTCAATTTGTAAAAACAATGGCAAGTTGTTACCCAATAGCAGTAGGGATTGATGCAAAAGATGGTATGGTTGCAGTTGAAGGGTGGGCAGAAGTGTCATCTATGAAAGCTACGACTTTAGCAAAAGAGTTTGCAAATGCAGGTGTTCAAGCAATTATTTGTACAGATATTAGCAAAGATGGTATGCTTTGTGGGGTTAATGTAGAGTTTACTCAGGAAATTGCCAAAGCAAGTGGAATTGATACAATTGCAAGTGGTGGTGTAAAAGATATTGAAGATATAAAAGCTTGTAAAACAAACGGAAATATTGCAGGTGTGATAGTTGGAAAAGCATTTTATGAGGGAACTTTGGATCTTGAAGAGGGATTTAAAGTAATTAACAACCAATAAATTTTTATGGATAATTAGTGAATAAACAATTAGTAAATTTTATAGTAAAACAATACTTAAAATATGATCATAAAAATCCTTTTATTAGTATTAGTGCTATTTTAGCATTTATAGGTGTAGCTGTAGGTGTTATGGTACTAATAGTATCTATGGCTATTATGAATGGTACTAGTAATGAATTTAAAGATAAATTATTTACTATGAATTATCCACTTACAGTATATGGTAAATTTGATAATGTGGTTAATAAAGATTTATTACAAAAACTTGAAAAACACTTTCCTAATATGACTTTTTCCCCTTATTTATCTTCACAAGTAATGATTCAATCACAAGGTCAAATGAGTGGAGGTATGATTTTTGGTGTTGATTTTCAAAAAGAAAAAAAGATTAATAAAATATTAGCAAAATCTTTAAACAATATAGATGATATACATAAATACGATATAATCGTAGGGGAAGGGATTAAAAACAATTTATCACTTTTTCAAAGTCAAAAAGCAACTTTATACTTTACCACTTTAAACCCAAGTGGTTTTTCAATGATGCCAAAAATGAAAAGATTTGTTTATAAAGGTAGTTTCAAATCTGGCTTAACTGCTTATGATAACGCATATATTTATACCACAACAAAAGCTTTACAAACTATATTGAAAAAACCAAAAAATAGTTACGAAGGGATCCATATCCTTAGCCCAAATCCAATGGAAGATATTAAAAAAATCAAACAATTTCTAAAACAAGACAGTGATCTGTTTGGTGTAATTGGTTGGTGGCAACAAAATGGAAATTTCTTTTCAGCTATGGCATTAGAAAAAGAAGCTTTATTTTTGGTTTTGATGTTGATTATTTTAATAGCATCGCTTAATATTATCTCATCACTTCTTATGACTGTTATGAGCAGACGAAAAGAGATAGCCTTACTTTTATCTATGGGAGCAACAACAAAAGAGGTTAAATCTATTTTCTTAAAACTTGGTATCACTATAGGTTTAGGTGGAATTATTGTCGGGGTGTGCTTGGGATTTACCTCTATGTATATATTATCAAATTTTGATATTATTTCTTTACCTGCTGATGTTTATGGTACTTCCAAACTGCCATTGGCTTTAAGTGCTACAGATTTTGTATCTATAATTGTAGGCTCAATTATTATTGTACTTCTATCTTCATATTATCCATCATACAAAGCGACTAAAATAGATGTATTAGAGGTGTTAAGAAACGAATAATAATCTCATAGATTTTTAAGCATATTTTAGTTATAATCTTAAAATTTTTAAATATATTTAAGGGAAATACAATATGCCAAAAAGAGAAGATATTAAATCTATTTTACTTATAGGTTCAGGACCTATTGTTATTGGTCAAGCTTGTGAGTTTGATTATTCTGGAACTCAAGCTACAAAAACTTTAAAAGAATTAGGTTATAGAGTTGTTTTGATTAACTCTAATCCAGCTACAATTATGACAGATCCGCAATTTGCCGATAAAACATATATAGAACCTATTACCGAAGAGATGGTATCTCAAATTATTCAAAAAGAAAATATAGATGCAATTTTACCAACTATGGGTGGACAAACTGCACTTAATGTTGCTACTTCTATGTATGACAAAGGGATGCTTGATGGTGTTGAATTTTTAGGAGCTAATCCCGAAGCGATTAAAAAAGGTGAAGATAGACATCTCTTTAATGAAGCTATGATAAAAATCGGTATGGATTTACCAAAAAGCGCAAATGCTTATAGTGTAGAAGAAGCTATTGAAGTAGCAAAAAATATAGGTTTTCCTGTGATTAGCCGTGCATCATTTACCCTTGCAGGTGGTGGTAGTGGTGTTGCTTACAATATGGAAGAATTTAAAAAACTTGCAGCTGAAGGGATTGAAGCTAGTCCTATAAATGAAATTGAAATTATGGAATCTATGTTAGGTTGGAAAGAATACGAAATGGAAGTTATCAGGGATAACAAAGATAACTGTATAATTGTATGTTCTATTGAAAATCTTGATCCTATGGGAGTTCATACAGGAGATTCTATCACTGTTGCTCCTGCATTAACTTTAACCGATAAAGAATACCAAAATATGAGAAATGCTTCTTTTGCAATTTTAAGAGAAATAGGTGTTGATACAGGTGGAAGCAATGTTCAATTCTCTATTGATCCAAAAACAGGAAGAATGATAGTAATTGAGATGAATCCAAGAGTAAGCAGAAGTTCAGCACTTGCTTCAAAAGCTACAGGATACCCTATAGCAAAAGTAGCAACTCTTTTGGCAGTTGGGTTTACGCTTGATGAAATTCAAAATGATATTACAGGTACAACAGCATCATTTGAACCGGTTATTGATTATGTTGTTACAAAAATCCCTAGATTTACTTTTGAAAAATTCCCTCAAGCAGATTCAACACTAAGTACAGGTATGAAATCTGTAGGGGAAGTTATGTCTATGGGACGAACTTTTAAAGAATCTATGCAAAAAGCTTTGTGTTCTCTTGAAACAGGTATTGTAGGATTTGATAAAATGCAAGGTGATATTGATTTTATTAAAAAAGAGATTAGACGACCAAATGAAAACAGAATCTTATATCTTATGGAAGGATATAGAAGAGGATTAAGCGACCAAGAATTATTTGATCTTTGTGCTATTGATCCTTGGTTTTTAGCTCAATTTAGAGAAATTTATGAGATGGAATTGCTTATTGAAAATCAACAAAACGATATACTAAATAATGAACAATTATTAAGAAAAGCGAAAACATTTGGTTTTAGTGACATTATGATAGCAAACCTTATAAATAAAAATGAAGAAAATATATATCAAGCTAAAAATAAATTTGGTATAAAACTTGAATATAATGAAGTTGATACTTGTGCAGCTGAATTTAAAGCATTGACACCATATTTATACTCAACTACAAATATTACAAAACTACCAGATACACAATCAACATCATCTAATGAGAAAAAAGTATTAATTATAGGTGGTGGACCAAACAGAATAGGGCAAGGGATTGAGTTTGATTATTGTTGTTGTCATGCAAGTTTTGCTTTAAACGAGATGGGTGTAAAAACAATTATGTACAATTGTAACCCTGAAACTGTATCAACAGATTACGATACAAGTGATGTGTTATATTTTGAACCTATAGATTTTGAACATGTAAGAGGTGTTATAGAAACAGAAAAGCCTGATGGTATTATTGTACATTTTGGAGGACAAACACCTTTGAAACTTGCTAATGCTATCCATAATATGGGTGGTAAAATTATCGGTACAACAGCAGCTGTAATTGATTTGGCTGAAGATAGAGAAAAATTTTCTACTTTTGTTGAAAAAGCTGGACTTTTGCAACCAGATAATGGAACTGCTGTAACACTTGAAGAGGCATTAGAAATTGCAAATCGTGTAACTTATCCTGTACTTGTTAGACCTTCTTTTGTTCTTGGTGGTAGAGGGATGAAAATTGTTTACAGTGATGACGAATTAAAACAATATATGGATGAAGCAGTATCTGTATCAAATGATGCACCTGTATTAATAGATAAATTTTTAGATAGAGCTATTGAGCTTGATGTGGATTGTATCACAGATGGAACAGATGTATATATAGGTGGAGTGATGCAACATATTGAAGAAGCAGGGATTCACTCTGGAGATTCTGCTTGTTCTTTACCTCCTATATCTTTAAGCAAAGAGATTTTAAAAGAGGTGGAAGAAAAAACAAAAACTATGGCATTAGAACTTGGTGTAAAAGGTTTAATGAATACACAATATGCTATCCATCATGGCAAAATTTATCTAATCGAAGTTAACCCACGAGCAAGTAGAACAGTACCATTTGTTAGTAAAGCCACAGGAATTCCTATGGCAAAAGTTGCAACAAGAGTTATGTGGGGAGAATCTTTAAGAGATGCTTTAAAAGAGTATGACCCTGAAGAAAAAATTGTAAACATTACAAATGAAGCAACTCCTAATTTATTATTACCAACTATTAAAAATCATGTTGCTGTAAAAGAAGCTGTATTTCCATTTAATAAATTAAGTGGGGCTGATTTGATACTTGGACCTGAAATGAAATCAACAGGTGAAGTTATGGGGATAAGTGATGATTTTGGAACTGCATTTGCAAAAGCACAATTTGGCGCAAAAAATAATCTACCTACTACTGTTGGAAAAGTATTTATATCTCTTGCTGATCTTGATAAAGAATTTGCACCAAAAATTGCATCAATGTTAGTTGAGCTTGGTTTTTCTATTGTTGCCACAGGTGGAACTTATAATACTATTACAGAAGCAAATGTTCAATGTGCAAAAGTATTAAAAGTAAGCGAAGGGCGACCGAATATTGTAGATAGTCTTATGAATGAAGAAATTGTAATGGCTATTAATACAAGTGATGGAGAAGGTTCAAGCAAAGAAGATGGTATCCAAATAAGAAGAACTGTATTAAGAGTAAATGTACCATATGTTACAACTATTTCTGGAGCATTTGCTTCAATTGAAGCTATAAAAGTTTTACAAAACAAAAAAGAATTAGAACCAAAATCAATACAGGAATTTTTAGCTGACTAATCAAATATTTTTAGCACAAACAGATACAACTGTTGGGTTTTTATCATTAGATGATAAAAAACTCAACAAATTAAAAGCTCGTCCTGAAAATCAAAAAGTTTTACAAGAATTAAACAGCTTTGCACAACTTAAGCAACACACTAGAATTCCAAACAAATTTAAAAATTTTGTAAGAAGATCTAAAAAAACTACATTTATCTATCCAAATGGTAAAAGTTTTAGAGTTGTTTCTAAAACAGATTTACATTATAACTTTATAAATAAAATTAAATATATATATTCAACATCTGCAAATAAAACAGGCTGTAAATTTAATTATTTAGAAGCGATTAATATGGCAGATGTAATTATTTATACAAAAAATAATTTTTTTCAATCTGCAAGTTCACAAATTTATAAAATAAATATTACAAAAAAACTACATATTAGATAAAAATCAATATTTTTTAAATAAAAAAATGTTACAATTTTATTACTTTATTATAAAAGGTAACTATAATGAAACATTTTAAATCAAAAAACTTTTTTACTCCTATTGTTGCATTGATTATATTTACGATTTTTACTATCGCTACTTTTAGTGCTTATGTCAATATAACTACTTTTGAACAACATATTAATAATGATATATCAAAGATGCAAAATAATTATTTGCAACAACACAAACAAGCCATTAAACAAAAAGTGATAACCATATTAAAAACAATCTCTTTTGAAATTAGTAAATTAGAAGAATCAGCAAAAGAAAAATTAAATGAAAGATTAGAAACAGCCACAAAACTACTTCATTTTATATATTCTCAAAAAAAAGATCAATTAAATAATCAACAAATTTTAAAACTTGTTGCCAAACATTTTTCCACATTAACATATGGTAAAGATGGATATTTTTTTATATATGATTACAATACCCATATATTAAAATATCATATACAAAAAAACCTCATAGGTAAAGATATGAGTAATTTTAGGGATAAAAAAGGTACCAATGTTCTAAAATTATATGACAAAATATTAAAAAATAAAAAAATTGCTTATGCTAAAATATATTTTTCAAAACCAAGTGATCCAAATCATCAATATCCAAAATTAGTAGCTATTACCAAATTTGAACCTTTGCATATAGTTGTTGGTACGGGTATCTATATGGATGAAATAAAAACAAAAGCACAAAAAAGAATTTTAGAACAATTCAATGATGTAAATATGAAAAAAAATGGTTATACATTTTTTATGAAACTACACAATATCAATGGTGGACCTAAATTTGCCACAATGATACTAAATCCAAATAGACCTGATTTGATTGGGAAAACATTAAATGACAATGTAAAAGATAGCAATGGAAATTATTATAGAAAAAAATACCTTAAGGTTTTAAGAGAAAACAAATCGGGATTTGTAAAATATTATTATAAAAAACCTTATATAGATATACAAAAACCAAAAATGTCATATTTTGCATTACAACAAGATTGGCAATGGATTATTGCTAGTGGATTTTATTATGATGATTTAGAAACTGAAGCACAACAAATGAAACATAATCTATATTTACATTCTCATAATATTATTATGAAAACTATAAAATGGGCAATTGGATTTTCTTTGTTTGTATTAATTATAGCAATTTTTTTAGCATCTAAAATCAATAACACTATACAACATTACATATATGAGATAGAAAAATTAAACTATAAATTATACGGAAAAACAAAACAATTAAAAAATAGTATAAATATTATTACAGAGCATGTTGTTATTTCAAAAACCGATTTAAAAGGCAAAATAACAGAAGTTAGTGATGCTTTTTGTGAACTATCAGGATATTCAAGGGAAGAATTAATAGGAAAACCACATAATATTGTAAGACATCCAGATATGCCACAAAGCGCTTTTAGAGATCTTTGGCAAACAATTCAAAACAATCAAACTTGGAAAGGTGAAGTGAAAAATTTACGCAAAGATGGTAGTTTTTATTGGTTTATTGCGAATATATCTCCAAATTATGATATAGATGGTAAGAAAATAGGATATATGGCTATTCGTACAGATATTACAGCAAAAAAACAATATGAAAAAGAACACGACAGATTAATCCAGGCTGAAAAATTAGCATCTATGGGAGAACTTATAGGTAATATAGCTCATCAATGGCGACAACCTTTATCTGTAATTTCAACTTGCGCTAGCAGTATAGATTTAAAACATGAGCTTGGCACTTTAGAAGATGATGATATACCAAAAAATTGTAATATTATAAATCATAATGTTCAATATCTTTCAAAAACTATTGAAAGTTTTAAAGAATTTGTAAGAGAAGATAAAGTTAAAGTTATTTTCAAAGTAAAAAATGATGTTGATAATTTTTTACATATTATGCAAGGAAGTATCAAGTTGAATGATATTCAAGTAATACTAAATCTTGATGATACTTTGGAAATAATGGGTTATGAACACACATTGATTCAATGTTTTATTAATATTTTTGACAATGCAAAAGATGCTTTTATGGCAAATAAAATAAAACATAGATTGTTTTTTATTTCAAGTTATAAAAAAGATGATAAAGTTTATATAATATTAAAAGATAATGCAGGAGGTATTCCAAAAGATATTTTAACAAAAATCTTTGAACCTTATTTTACTACCAAACACCAATCACAAGGTACCGGTTTAGGATTGCATACTGCTTATAATATTATTACAAATAAAATGAATGGTACTATTGAAGCCGATAATGAAATATATAAATACAATGACAAAGAGTATATAGGAGCTAAATTTACAATTATATTATAAACTATTTTTTGAAGTTGCGTTATTTAAAAGTAAAGAATCTGTAATATTGTTTTTAAATTTTGCATCTTCTAATTGTTGTTTCAAAAACTTATTTTCCTCTTTGAGTGAAATATAATGGGAATAAAGTTTATTTATATCTTTGCTGATATAATATATATTGTTTCTTAAATATATTTTAGGGATAAATAAAACAAGTGACAAAATAAAAATAGTAACAATAGTTAAAATAACAATTTTAGGATTAGTCAAATTTAAATATCCTCATTTTAGAACTTCTACTTCGTTTATTTGATTTTATCTCTTTTGATGTTGGAACAATGGGTTTTTTTGTGATAATTTTACCTTTTCTGTGATTGTTACCACATTCGCATCTAAAAACTGTAGATGGGCATATGCATTGTTTAGTCCATTTTTTAAAATAATTTTTTACGATACGGTCTTCAAGTGAATGAAATGAGATAATAGCCACTGTACAATTAGATAAATTTGCCTGTTCAATACTTTGAAATAACTCATCCAATACACCTAACTCATTGTTTACTTCTATACGGATTGCTTGAAAAGGTAAAGTTGCAGGGTGTAATTTACCTTTGTAAAGATTTTGTTCAAATAATGTTGCCAATTCTCTTGCACTTTTAAAAGGACGATTAGCAACCACTAAAGAAGCTGTCTTTTTGTATTCTTTTACTTCTGCATATTCTTTAAATATATATTCTAATTGTTGTTGTGAATAGTGATTAACAACATCTGCTGCTGTTAATTCTTGCGTTTGGTCCATTCTCATATCCAAAGTATCTGATAAAAATCCAAAACCTCTGTCCAATTGATCTAATTGCAAAGAAGAAACACCAATATCTGCTAAAATTCCTGTAATATTTTTATTTGCAAATTTTGTCAAAACATCTTTAAAATTACCATTATTAAATATGATACGATCTTTGTAAGCATTTAATCTTTTTTTGGAGAACTCTAAAGCGTAATCATCTTGATCATTACAAATCATTTTGATATTTGGATTGTTTTGCAGTATCCCTAATGTATGACCACCATATCCCAAAGTACAATCTATAATATATCCACCATTTATATTTTTAAAAGTATCTACAACTTCATCAAATAGCACAGGTATATGAGGTATTTCCATTTTTTCCCTTTTGATTACTTATATTGTATTATAACAAAATCTAAGTAAATTCTTTCTCTAACCCCTAAAAAAAGCACTTTTTTTATAATTTTATATAAAAAATACCGTTCTTTTAGCTATTTTAAAGGTTTAATATAATAAAGTTATATCACTACAAAAAAAGGATACAAATATGAATAAAGCTGAATTTATTGATGCAGTTGCTGCAAAAACAGGATTGTCAAAAAAAGATACAAAAGCTGCTTTAGAAGCATCTCTTGAAACAATTACAGAAACATTAGCGAAAAAAGACAGTGTTTCTTTTATCGGTTTCGGAACTTTCTCTACATCAGAAAGAGCTGCTAGAACTGCTAGAGTTCCAGGAACAGGTGCAGAAGTTAAAGTACCTGCAACTACTGTTGCTAAATTTAAAGTTGGTAAAGCTTTAAAAGACGCAGTAAAATAATCCAAATCCTTCAAAGACCAATAATTTTTTATTGGTCTTGAACTTAACAAACGCAGATGTGGTGGAATGGTAGACACGTCGGATTCAAAATCCGATGCCTTCACGGGCGTGAGGGTTCAAGTCCCTCCATCTGTACCATATAATATAAAACTTATTTCTAATATATAAATAATTTAACAAAAAAATGTTACAATTTTATTACAAACTAAAATATACCAAAATTAATAAGGTAAATACAACAGATTATCACAAAGGGTCTTTTACACATTATGGAAGAAAAAACTAAACAGCAAACTCAACCTCAAGAGAACAAAGAAAACAAAAAAACTAAGTCAACACGACAAAACAACAAAAAAACAAGAACACATGTTCCTGTTCAGGGATTAACTTTAGATGATTTAAGAGCTAAAACTACAGATGAACTAATAGAAGTAGCAAAAACATTAAAAGTTGAAAATCCTCAAGAATTAGTAAGACAAGATCTTATTTTTGCAATATTATCTTCACAAACAACAGCAGGTGGATATATATTATTTACAGGTATCTTAGATATCAAAGATGGTGGATTTGGATTTTTACGAGCATTAGATGGAAATTTTAGAGATTCATCAAATGATTCTTATGTAAGTGCAACACAAATAAAACGCTTTGCACTACGAACAGGGGATATAGTAAGTGGACAAGTAAGACCACCTAGTAAAGAGAGTGAAAAATATTATGCATTATTAAAAATTGAAGCGATAAATTATCTTCCTGTGAATGAGGCAAAAAATAGACCTCTTTTTGATAATCTTACGCCACTTTATTCTACAGAAAGATTTCAATTTGAATATGATCCTATGAAAATGACAGGGCGTATTTTAGATATGTTTGCACCTATGGGAAAAGGACAAAGGGGATTAATTGTTGCACAACCAAAATCAGGTAAAACAGAGCTTTTAAAAGAATTAGCTCATGGTATTACTGCAAATCATCCCGATACAACTTTAATGGTACTTTTGATTGATGAAAGACCAGAAGAAGTAACAGATATGCAAAGAAGTGTTAAAGGGGAAGTTTATAGTTCTACTTTTGATTTACCTGCACAAAATCATGTAAAAGTTGCTGAACTTGTAATTGAAAAAGCAAAAAGAATGGTAGAGATGGGTAAAGATGTGGTTATTTTACTTGATTCTATTACTAGACTTGCAAGAGCTTACAATACAACAACTCCAAGTAGTGGTAAAGTTCTAAGTGGTGGTGTTGATGCAAATGCACTACATAAACCAAAAAGATTTTTTGGAGCTGCAAGAAATATAGAAGAGGGTGGTAGTTTAACTATTATTGCAACAGCTTTAGTTGAAACAGGTTCAAAAATGGATGAAGTGATTTTTGAAGAGTTTAAAGGAACAGGAAACTCTGAAGTTGTACTTAGCAGAAAAGCAGCAGAGAGAAGAGTTTTCCCTGCTGTTAATATTATAAAATCTGGAACAAGAAAAGAAGAGTTATTATTGCACCCTGAAGAGTTACAAAAAATATGGATATTAAGAAATGCAATGGCAGAGATGGATGAGGTAGAATCTTTGAAATTTTTATATTCAAAGATGAAAAAAACAGGTTCAAATGTTGAATTTTTGATTTCAATGAATGGATAAAAGAATGAAAAAGATACTTTTAATTTGTGGGTTAATTTTACAATTAGTAGCATCATCAGATGTACCAAGTTGGTATCCAAAAGCTAATGATCCTAGTATTATTAGTTATGGAGATGGTGCAACTTTAAATGATGCAGTTAATAAAGCATTTGATGAGGTAAAAAAAACTTTATATGATAAAGGTTTTATTGAAAATCTTTCAAAAATAGATATAAATGATTTAGATATTGTAAAACAAGAGATATATAAAGATCAATATTTTATTAAAACAGCATATAATACAAGTGATATTGTTACACAGATAAGTGAAGTTAATTTATCAGTTTCATATCCTTTAGAAACAAATAAATATTTATTGGCTACACCTTTAATGCAAGACTTGAATAGTACATTTGGATTTTATCCAAATATTACTATTGATGGTAAATATTTGGTTTTAGATAACAATAAATATCTTATAAAACATTATGAATTTGAAAAATTATTAGCTTCATATAATGATGATAATATTACAGTTGATGTTCCTTTAGACTTAAATGTATCTAAAAAATATTTTATATCTGTTTCAACTGCAGAACAAGGTTATATGACATTGTTACAGGTTTATAATAATACTGATGTAAAAGTGTTATTTGAAAATAAAAAATTATCAGTAGATAAAGAGGTAATATTTCCTAATTTTAAATTATCAGATGGATTGGTAATTGATGAAAATTATCAAGCTTCAAAATTAGAAACTATTGCTGTATTATGCCCAAATAGGGAAGATTTTAGTGAATTTGATAATATTTTCTTTTCAGTTAATTCTAAACCTTATATGTTAGGGGAATTGATTAATCATACAAGCAATTGTAAATTTACTTCAGTAATTACAGAAATAAAGAAATAATGCAAGTAGGGGTTTTTGATAGTGGAGTTGGAGGTTTAACTGTTGTTAAATCTCTTCTTGATGCAAAACTTTTTACAAAAATCATATATTATGGAGATACAGCAAGAGTTCCTTATGGTTCAAAAGATAAAAATACTATTATAAGTTATTCTCTGGAAGCTTTGGAGTTTTTTAAAAATTTTGATATAGATATTTTAATTATTGCTTGTAATAGTGTTAGTGCTTTTGCTTTAAATGAACTAAGAGCAAATATAAATATTCCAGTGATTGGTGTGATAGATTCAGGAGTCATTGCTTGTAAAAATCGTGTTGAAAATATACAAAGTAATATTTTAGTTATTGGTACAAAAGCAACAATTTCATCACAACTTTATGAAATTAATTTAAAAAAAGCAGGATTTAATAATATTATTTCTCTTGCTACACCGCTTTTTGTACCTCTTGTAGAAGAAAATATTTTAAGTGGGGCTATTTTAGAAGAAACTATGAAGTATTATTTTAAAAATTTACCTAAAATAGATGTTGTTATATTGGGGTGTACACATTTTCCACTTATTCAAGAACAAATTAGTAATTATTTTGGTGCAATAACAATACATAGTGGAGATAGTATAGTAGAAAAGTTGCAAAAAGAATTTAATTTAGAAACTTTACAAAAAGATACAAAAATATCTTTTTTTGCATCATCTAATCCAGATGGTTTAAAAACAATAGCAAAACAATGGTTGGAGTAATAAATGGTTATATATTATAAAAAAGAAACAAATATAGTAAAATATGTAAAATCAAAAGTTAAAACAACTTTATATAAAAAAGGTGGTTTTTTATCTATGTTTGGACTTGGTAAAGTTCAATACCCTGATATATATTTTCATAGTGGTGCTTTGCATAAAGATTCATTAGAATTGATAAAAAATAGTAAAAAAACAATTGTTAATGCAAGTAAATTAAAAGAGGATTTAATTAAATCTTATAAAATAGAAAAAGATAAAATAGAGGTTATGTATCCTGCTGTTGAAGTTGAACCTTTTGATAAACAAGAGGTTAAAAAAGAGTTTTATATTCAACATCAAATACATTTTAAGAAAAAAATTATATATTTTACAGCAAAAAATTTTAAAAAATCAGGTTTTGAACAATTTTGTGATATTGTTAATGAAGTGGAAGAGAATAATTTTCAAGTAGTTATAACTTTAAAAGATAAAGATCAAAAAGATTATGTCAATCGGGTATTAAAATCAAATATGATGGATAAAACAACAATTATCATAGAAGATGAGATATTTAATATAGCAGATATATTTCTTTTGCCAACAAGATTTAAAAATTTTCCTTTAAATGTTGTCAAAGCAATGGCAAATCAATGTGCTGTACTTTTACCTGCTTCAAATTATGGTATTGAAGTTTTAGATATATTTGCAACAATCAATATGGATAATAATACAAATACTGCTTATAAAATAGATATGCTTTTAAAATTGGATAATGAATTAAAAAAAGTACAACAAGAAAATTACAAAATTGGTAAAAAATTAAATTATGATTATCAACGGGATAAATTAGATAAAATTATAGAAACTTTGGTATAATTTTTGGAGTTAGTATGAGAATAGATAAATTTTTAAATGCTGTAAATATAACAAAACGAAGAGCAATTGCAGAAGATATGCTTAAAGAAAAGGTAGTTTTAATCAATAACCAAATTGTAAAAAAAGCAAAAGAGGTAAAAGTTGGAGATATTATAACTATGCAATATTTGGATCATAGTGATAGTTTTAAAGTATTGCAAATCCCAACAACAAAATCTACACCAAAAAGTAAACAAGGAGAATATGTATGTTTAATAAAGCAAGATTAAAGTTTGATGATATTTTTGAAAATAGATTAAGTGCAGATGATATAAAAAATTATCTTATAGAACTTTATAATAAAGGTGAATCTGCACAAGAAATTGCTGCTGCTGCTTCTGCTATGAGAGATCATATGATTAGATTAAATATTGAACCAACTTTAGCAGAGCAATTAATAGATAATTGTGGAACAGGTGGAGATAAAAGCAATAGTTTTAATATCTCAACTACAGTATCTATTTTGCTTAGTGCTTGTGGTTGCAAAGTAGCAAAACATGGAAATAGAAGTATCACAAGCAATAGTGGAAGTGCTGATATGCTTGAAGCTCTTGGGGTAAATTTAACATTAACACCAGAACAACAAGTAGAAATGTTAAAACAAACAGGTTTTGCTTTTATGTTTGCTATAAATCATCATCCTGCTATGAAACATATTATGCCTATTAGAAAAAGTATTTCTCATAGAACAATTTTTAATATTTTAGGACCATTATCAAATCCAGCAAGTGTTAAAAAACAACTAATTGGGGTATTTGATAAAAGTTTTGTGCCTCGTATTGCAGAAGCTTTAACTTATTTGCAAACAAGAAGAGCTATGGTTGTAAGTAGTGAAGATGGTATGGATGAAATTTCTATAAGTGATGTTACACATTGTGCTTTTGTAGAAAGAGGTAATGTAAGTGAATTTATTTTAGATCCACGAGAATATGGGTTTGAACTATATCCTAAAAAAGAGATAGAAGGTGGAGATGCTAAAGAAAATGCAACTATTACAAAAGATATTTTAAGTGGCAAATTAACAGGAGCTAAAAAAGATATAGTTATTTTAAATACAGCAGTTGCATTATTGGTTGATGGTAAGGTTAATTCAACAGAAGAGGGAATTGAATTAGCTAAAGAAACTATATCAAATGGCAAAGCTATTGAAAAACTTGAAGAACTTATAAAAGTTTCTAATCAATTAGCACAATAAATATTGGGGTAGTTGTGAATTTTATTGTTTCATTGGATAATATATCACAAGTAACAAATTATCTAAAAAATAATTTACCATCAAATTGTATTGTATTACTTCAAGGTGATTTAGCAAGTGGTAAAACAACTTTGGTACAAAGTTATGTTGAGTTATTTGACAAAACTGAAAAAGTAACAAGCCCAACTTTTTCACTTCAAACAATATATTCAAACAATATATATCATTATGATATTTATAATACAACTTTAAGTGATTTTATCTCTCTTGGGTTATTAGAAGAATTTGAAAAAGATGGTATCCATTTTGTGGAATGGGGAGATAATCAATTAAAAAAGATTTTAAAAGAGTATGGTTTTGAAACTATTGTAATTAAAATAAATAAATTAGATAATAAAAGAGAGTATAACATTGGAACATAAATTAGAAGTGAAAGATATTACAAAATCTATAGGTAAAATAGATATTTTACATGGTATTTCATTGTATATAAAAAGTGGTGAAACAGTAGGATTATTGGGTCCAAATGGAGCAGGAAAAACAACTTCATTTTATACAATTTGTGGGCTTGTACCACCAAGTAGTGGGACTATCACATTTGATGAGCACGATATAACACATCTTCCACTTCATAAAAGAGCATTAAAAGGGATAGGATATTTACCACAGGAATCTTCAATTTTTAAAGATCTAAGTGTAGAAGATAATCTTATGCTTGCTGCTGAAATTTCAATAGATGATAAAAAAGAGAGAGAAAAAAAGATAGAAGAACTTCTTGAATTATTTAATATTGAACCAATTAGACAAAGAAAAGGGGTGAGTTTAAGTGGGGGAGAAAGACGAAGAGCAGAAATAGCTCGAGCTTTGGTTTCAAATCCTAAATTTTTACTTCTTGATGAACCTTTTGCTGGAGTTGATCCTATTGCAGTTAAAGATATTCAAACTATTATTGAAAGTTTAAAAAAAATAGGAATAGGGGTATTAATAACAGATCATAATGTAAGGGAAACATTACAAATTTGTGATAGAGCTTATGTTATGAAAGCAGGTAGTGTACTTGCAAGTGGAACATCTGATGAAATTAAACAAAATCAACTTGTAAAAGAACATTATTTAGGGGAAGATTTTATTTTTTAAGCATATTTATATTATACTTAAAAGGTAGATACCATAAAAGGATAATAGTGCAACTTTTAAAAAATAAAAATATTTTAGTAGGTGTTAGTAGCAGTATTGCTATTTATAAAACTTTGGAGCTTATACGACTTTATATAAAAAGTGGAGCAAATGTACAAGTTATAATGACACCAAGTGCTACGAAATTTATTGCACCACTTACATTTGAAACAATATCACAAAATAAAGTTTTAATAGAACAAAATGAAGATTGGTCAAAAAATAGTATTTTAAATCATATAGATATAGGTAAATGGGCAGATATATTTATAATAGCTCCAGCAACAGCAAATACAATCAATAAATTAAGCAATGGTATTGCAGATAATTTACTTCTTCAAACAGCTTTAGCATATTCAAGAGTGAAATTAATTTGTCCTGCTGCTAATACAAATATGATACAAAATCCTATAACCACTGCTAGTCTTAAGATGATAAAATTGTGTAATTTTAAAATCATAGAGCCTATTGATAAACAACTTGCTTGTGGAGATGTAGGAACTGGGGCTATGGCTGAAGTTATTGATATATTTCATTCAACAGTTAGAGAGCTTTTAAGTGAAGATTATTGGTTGGATAGAAAAATAGTTTTAAATGGTGGAGGAACTATTGAAAAAATAGATGATGTTAGGTATATATCTAATTTTAGTAGTGGAAAGATGGCAGCTTCATTGGCAACTGCATTGTATTACAAAGGTGCAGATGTTTGTTTGGTAACTACAAAAGACCACACTATCCCAAATCAAATCCATACTATAAAAGTGCAAAGCACATCTGAAATGTTTGAATATGTAACTGATTGTATAAGAGTTGCTAAAAAAGGAAAATTAAGTGATGCAACACTTATGGATAAATCTGAAGTAAAACTTATCCAAAAAAAGCCTTATTTTTTTGGAGTTGCAGCAATAAGTGATTATATACCAAAATTTCCACAACAAGGTAAAATAAAAAAAGATGATATTGGACAAAGTTGGAGTTTGGAACTTAAACAAAATATAGATCTTTTAAACTCTTTGGATAAAAATGATATTTATGCTATTGGATTTAAAGCAGAAATGGATAAAGTTAATGCTAAAAACAATGCTTTAAATATGCTACAAAATAAAAATCTTAATGCAGTGTGTTTAAATATCTTAGATGAAAATAATAATTTTGGAAGCGATAACAATAATATTGAATTGCTTTTGGAAAATAATAGCATAAGTTTTATTGGAGATAAACTAACTGTTTCACTTAATATTTTAGAAAGTTTAACAAAGGCTTTTGATGAGTGATTTAGTTATAAATGATATTTATCAAAATATAAAATCTATATTAGAAGAAGCAAGAAATAAAGCTTATAAGCAAGTTAATTTTATAATGGTAGAAGCCTATTGGCAAATAGGTAACAAGATAGTTCAAGAAGAACAAGATGGAAACAATAGAGCAAAATATGGTAAAGCTATCATAAAAGAGTTATCAAAAAACTTAACACAAGATTTTGGGAAAGGTTTTAGCCCAAGAAATTTACGAAGTATGAGACAATTTTATATTGCATTCCCAAAATGGCAGACAGTGTCCGCCAAATTAAGTTGGAGTCATTATCAACTTATAATGAGAGTAGAAAATAAAGAAGCAAGAGAATATTATATAAAAGAAGCTATTAAGTCAAATTGGAGTGTAAGAGCTTTGGAGAGACAAATTAATTCTTTATATTATGAAAGATTAATTGCAAGTAAAGATAAAGCACCTGTAGAACTTGAAGCACAAGAAAAAACAAAAAATATGCAATTAACTCCTAAAGATATTATTAAAGATCCTTATGTTTTAGAGTTTTTAGATTTAAAAGATAATATTGCTTTTAGAGAAAATGAACTTGAATCAGCTCTTATAAATAAAATCCAAGAATTTTTACTTGAACTTGGTCGTGGTTTTGCATTTGTGAGCCGTCAAAAACATATCAAAACTGAACTTAGTGATTTTTATATTGATTTGGTATTTTATAATTATCTTTTAAAATGTTTTGTAATAATTGAATTAAAAAGGGGCAAACTAACACATCAAGATATAGGACAATTGGATATGTATGTTAATATGTATGATGATTTGGAAAAAAATGATAGTGACAATCCAACTATTGGTATTATATTATGCACTTCAAAAGATGATACCGTAGTAAAATATTCAACTATAAATGATAAAGAGAATCTTTTTGTATCAAAATATCAAATGTATTTACCAAGTGAAGAAGAACTGAAAAAAGAGATTGAAAAAGATATTTTAGAATTAGAATTAAATAAGGTTGATGATGAATAATTTACCACAACATATTGCAATTATTATGGATGGTAATGGTAGATGGGCAAAAGAAAAAGGATTAAAACGGACAGCAGGGCATGAAAAAGGTGCGAAAGTTGTGCGAAATATTACAATACATTGTAGCAATATTGGTATAAAATATCTCACACTTTATGCTTTTTCTACTGAAAATTGGGATAGACCAAAACTTGAAGTTGAGTTTTTAATGAAACTTCTTGAAAGATATTTTAAATCTGAATTACCAGTTTATTTAGAAAACAATGTTAAATTTAAAGCTATAGGGGATATCAGTAGATTTTCAAAAAAACTTCAAGATATCATAAAAGATACAGAAGAAAAAACTGCTCACTGTTCTGGGCTTACTCAAATATTGGCACTTAATTATGGAAGCCGCGATGAGATAACAAGAGCTGTAAAAAAAGTTGTTGATAATAATTTAGAAATTACTGAACAAAATATAAACAACCACCTTGATACTGCAAATATACCTGATGTAGATTTACTTATTCGCACAAGTGGAGAGATTAGAGTTTCTAATTATCTTCTTTGGCAAATAGCTTATGCAGAGATGTTTTTTACACAAACTTATTGGCCTGAATTTTCACCACAAGAATTAGATGATATTTTAGATGATTTTGGAAAAAGGGAAAGAAGATTTGGAGGAATATAAATTAAGAATGAAGAATTATGTATATTGTTAGTTTTATATTTGGACTTATATTTGGTAGTTTTTTAAATATGCTTATTTATAGGCTACCTCTTGGTATATCATTAATAAATCCCAAAAGATCAATTTGTCCAAATTGTAACAATACAATAAAATGGTATGAGAATATCCCTGTTATTTCATATATATTTTTAAAAGGAAAATGTGCAAATTGTAAAGAAAATATATCAGTTGTATATCCAGTAGTTGAGTTAATCACAGCTTTAGTTACTACTGTATTATTTTATAAATTTGGTTTTACTATTTCATTTATTATGAATTTAATTTTATTTTATAGTTTAATTGTACTTTCTTTTATAGATTTACAATATAAAGCAGTGCCTGATTATTTACTTTTATTTTCTTTAGTTTTTGCTATGTTCATTGATGAATTTTCATTTTATGGTTGTTTTATTTTTGCTGGAGGATTTGTTTTACTTGATTTTTTTATAACATTTTATATCCAAAATATTAAAGCAAGATTCACTAAAAATGATATTTTACAAACTCAAAAGGCTTTGGGAGAGGGAGATATCCCTATTGTTGCAATAATTGGTGGAATTTTAGGGATAAAATTGGCATTAGTAGCTGTTTTTTTAAGTGCAATTTTTGCTATACTTCCAGCTATATATTATGCTATAAAAAAAGATGAAATACAAACACCTTTTATCCCATTTTTGACACTTGGATTTTTTGTAGTATATATTTTGGATATAAAATTGGAGAAAATATTTTGAATAGATTAAATAAATATATTACAATTACTATTTCTAATACTTTTTTCCCTATTTTTTTAACATTATTTGCAATTACTTCTGTGATATATCTCGTAAAAATAGCATCATTAACTTCAGTTATTACAATCAATTTCAAAGAACTTATATATCTGTATTCACTATCAGTTCCTCAAATATTGTTTTATACTTTGCCAATTACATTTTTTATTTCAATTATTATAAATCTTTCAAAATTATCCAATGAATATGAACTTATTGTGATTACAAGTTTTGGATTATCACCTTTAAAGTTAGCAAGATTACTTATTCCTGTTTCTTTTTTGCTTTCTGTTGCTTTATTTTGTATTTCATTTATATTGATACCTCAGGCAGATTATCTAAAAGATGTTTTTATAAATCATAAGAAACAAGAAGCACAGTTTAATATAAAACCAAGTGAATATGGGCAAAAATTTGGTTCATGGTATATTTATGTTGAACAAAAAACAAAAGATACATATCATAATATTATGTTATATCAAAATAATAAAGCAAATAAAGATAAATTTATTATCGCAAAAAAAGCTATTATATTAACTACTAATAATGCTTTACAATTACAATTATTTCAAGGAAGTTTATCAACTATTTCAGATAAAATGCAACTTATTGAATTTGGTAAAATGACAATAAATAATAAACTACCTACGATTAAAAGGGTGGCATCTTTTGATGATATTATTGAATTTTGGAAAAATACAGAAGATGGTACATCTCAACAAAGGCATCTAATCCAAAATACTTTTATGTCACTTTTACCTATTATATCTATATTATTTTATATCTCTTTTGGTTATTTTAATCCAAGATATAATAAAAACAATGCAACAATGTTTGCTATTTTATTTGCAGTATTTTATATGTTATTAATGCAAAAAGTTGCAACTTATCATAATTTTACTACTCTTATTACTTTACCATTATTTTGGATTATTTTATCAATTATAATTTATATTAAAAAAGTTAAGCCTTATTATTAATGAATATTAAACTAACAATTGCTTATGATGGATCAGCTTTTTATGGATCAGCTATACAACCTGATAAATATACAGTGCAAGGTAAGCTTGAAGATTCACTTAAAATCTTAGGTATCAAATCAAAAACAAATTTTAGTGGTAGAACAGATAAAGGGGTACATGCAACCAATCAAATTGTATCTGTTGATATTCCTCTTTTTTGGCAAGATTTAGATAGATTAAAAATAGAATTAAATAAATTATTGCCAAATTCAATTTTTGTCAAACAAATTAAAAAAGTTGATGATAATTTTCATGCAAGATTTAGTGTCAAACAAAGAACATATAGATATATTGTTTCAACAAAACCATTAACCCCTTTTAATTATAATTATTTTCATTATGAAAAAGATATAGATCAAAATAGTATTGATAAAGCGATTGAACTTTTTGTAGGGAAACATGATTTTAAATATTTCAGTAAGCAAGGAAGTGAACCAAATAGCACTATAAGGGAAATATATAAAATTAAATTATATCAATACAAAGAGTTTTATATTTTTACATTTACTGCAAATGCTTATTTAAGAAGTCAAATTAGGATGATAGTAGATAGTTTATTAAAAATTTCAAAAAAAACTTTAACTTTGGAACAATTACAAGAACAAATAGATACTAAAATACAACATACAACTTCATTAGCACCAGCTTCTGGATTGTATTTAACAGCTATAAGGGGATAGAGTATGGAACAATTTTTATGTTTAAAGGCAAGTGCAGGTAGTGGAAAAACATTTGCTTTAACTGTAAGATATATTTCACTTTTGTTTTTAGATGTACATCCAACTTCTATTTTAACACTTACTTTTACAAATAAAGCTGTAGCAGAGATGTCAAATAGAATATATTTAACTCTTAAAAATCTTGAAAATAAAAAAGATATTTTAAAAGAAATATCATCAAATACACAACTAGATATAAAAACTATTTTATTAAAAAAAGATGAGGTATTTAATAAATATATCAAAAGTGAACTATCTATTTATACAATAGATAAATTTATTAATATTATTTTAAAAGAGTTTAGCGGGTATGTTAATATTAGTGATGATTTTACTATTGATAATGATGATGAAGATTTGATTTTATATACTTTTTTATCAACTTTAGGTGTTAAAGAGTTCAATGACTTAATATATTTTTCTTATAATTATTCTTATAAATTAAATAAAATGATTAAAGTCTTTAAAGTTTTAGATGAAAAAAATGAATCACTTAATATTATAGAATTTGATAAAGAACTTCAAAAAAATATTGAAGATACAATTTTAAAAAGTGCATATATTATTAAAGATTTTGTTTTAAATTCAGATTTATCTTCAAGTGCAAAAAAAGCTGTTGATTTTAATACTATTACACAACTTTTAAACAAAGGTAAAACTTGGTTGAATAAAAATAGTTTAAAAGACTATAGTTATTTTAAAAAAGTTATGATCCCTGATGAATTAGAAAATCATTTTGATAATATCAAAGCTAATTTAGCATTATATTTTCAATACAAACAACAAGATATATTAAATAATCTTTTTAGAGTTTTTAATCATTTTAAAGAGTTTAGATTAAAATATAAACAAGATAAAAATAGTTTTGAATTTAAAGATATTACAAATTTGACATATAAACTTATGTCGCAAATTATTCAAAAAGATTTTTTATATTTTAGATTAGATATTAAGTATAATCATATCCTAATAGATGAGTTTCAAGATACATCAACTCTACAATATAAGATACTTAAACCACTTATAGATGAAGTTTTAAGTGGTTATAATGAAAAATTCAAAACATTTTTTTATGTTGGAGATCCTAAACAATCAATTTATAGGTTTC
>Ga0256828_1000044_pt1 | contig 85169 bp, 82 predicted proteins | sample CV88metaG_FD_185993 | JGI IMG/M metagenome (GOLD analysis project Ga0256828, IMG submission 185993) | Hydrothermal vent microbial communities from East Pacific Rise, Pacific Ocean - CV88 | ecosystem: Environmental > Aquatic > Marine > Hydrothermal vents | place: Pacific Ocean: East Pacific Rise...
TGCCTTAGCTTTTGCTTCTGCTTCCTCTCTTTCCTTAGCTTCTTGCTCTGCCTTAGCTTTTGCTTCTGCTTCATCTTTATTTATATCATCAGGAATAGTAATAATAACATCAGCTTCTGAAATTTCTATATTATTAGTATTAGTAACTGTGTCCCAATAACTCTTAACAGCCCCAATTTCTATTAATTTTTTATATTTTGCTTTAATAGTTGGAAATTTTCTATTTAATGCTTTCTCAATTCTTTTTTGGTCTTTTTTTGAAACGAAACGAATATCTTCATTATTAATTAATTTTATTAATTTTTCTTCATCTTTTTGTGTCCATTTTGCCATTATAAATCCTTTTTTTATATATTTATTGAATATATTATATATAAAATTATAACATTTTAAAAAGTTTTGATTGATAAAATCGAAGAAAAATCAAAAAAAAATAGTTTTTTTAAAAAAAAGAGGAGAAATTAAAGTGAACTTTAAAAATTCACTTTAATAAGTAGTATAAGCTACTTTGTCAAATTTAACAATTCGAGGAGGTTGTTCAGATTTTAAATCTTGAATTAACTTTTCAAATGAAATCTTTTCCATATCAGTTTCAGAAGAGATTTCTCCATTAGAAAAATCTATAAAATCATCATCTAAAATAAAATCAACCTTTTCATTAAAAGTTTTAATAGTTTCAATGCTATTTTCACAAGATTTAAATACAAAATCATCAATAGATAAATTAATAATAGTATTTTTACTTTCCATAAAAATAGTTTGATATTTTAAATCTATATATATATTATCAATATCATCATAATATTGTTTAAGTTCATCAATTTTTTTAAATTTATTTCTTCTTAATTCTAAATCAAAAATTGAATAATTAAAAATTAGAATAGAATTCATTTACTATCCTTTTAAATTTTTTCTTTATAATAATAAATATCATCAATCATAAATTGTATTTCTTTTGAATCAGTATTTCCTTCTGCTAAATAATGATTAAAATCAAATAATAAAGTAGCAATACCATTTTCACCAAGATTAACTGCTGACCCTTTTATTTTATGAACAGAATCTTTAAGTTCTTTCCAATTTTTTTCAGCAAAATATTGTTCAATTAAAGGTAATTCTTCATCTATTTGTGTTTTTAAATCTTGCATAAAATCATCAAGTTCTTCCCCTTCTAAACCAAATTCTTCCATTGCACGAGTAGTATCTAATGTTCCATAATCTTTATGAGGAGAATTGCTATCAGTTGTTGTTTCTTCAACGACTTTTTCATTCGTAGAAGTATCAGAATTTTTATTTCTAAATAAAAATGCAATACCTAAACCTAAAACTAATGATATAACAGAAATAGATATAACTAAACTAAGGGGAGATAAATTTTGAATAAACTCCATATAAAATCCTTTTTTTAAATTTAAATTTAATTTTATTATAAGTAGAAATAGAAAAAAAATTTTTTTTATAAAGGAAATAACCAATACATATATATTTTAATTTCTTTTTAAGTATATTTATATTATAATTATTACAATTTAAATTAAATCAAAGGATTTTTTCAATGTCAAACGAAACAATAAAGAAACAAACAAATGAAGAAAACATTACTAAAACACAAGCAGGTGCAACATTAGAAACAAAGCAAAATAAACATTGGCTTATGATTTCAGTAAACTTAATTTTATCTTTAATAGCAGTATATTTATTTGAGTTTTGGTTCAAACAAGTAGTAAAATTAGATACTTTTCAATTAGTAGATAATATAGCGATAGTAGTATTAACAGCATTGACATATTTTATTGGAAAAACATATTATATAAAAGGAACAATGAATACTATTAAAAAAATTATTACATTGGTATTTTTAACATTATCAATATTAGCATTAATGCTAATAGCAGTAAAAACACCAGCAGATGTAATATATCCATTTAGTGGAATTATAATAGTAAGTGTTGCATTTTATATGTTATCTTTAACAGCTGGAACATTGAATACAACTGGACTTGTTGGATTAAGTCTATTATTTTCATCAATTATAGCATTTTTAGCATGGTTTAAAGTAATTGAATTAGGAACAACAGTTGAACTTTTACAACTATCAGTGTTTTTTATTCTATTTATAGGTGGAACTTGGGCAGAAATTAGAGCAATTATTCACGGTATTAGAGGAGTTAATAAAGATGGAGGAGGATTTGGAGATAGTAATGATGGTGATGGTGATACAGGTGATGAATAATAATATATAGAAGACTTCGCTTTGCGAAGAACTTCTATATTATTAAAGTATATCATCAATAATAATAGCTTCAGCATTCTCTTTCTCAATTAAATATTTCTCTTTTTCAGTTAAATAAATTTTAGAAAATTTCAATCCATATTCATTTAAATTTATAATTTTTCTTTTGTTTTTCAAATAAATATATAATAAATTATTTGAAAATTCTATATTTTTAATATCTTTTAGCTTGAAATCTTTAAATAATATAAGAATTTCATCTCCAAATTTTAATATTTCAATGTTTTTCATTCAAAATGCCCTATTTTATGAGTTTTTTATTAAATTTAATTTTAAATATAATTTATTTTATTATAATTTATAAAATTCACAATTTTGGAGAAATTCTTATGAATAAAACAGATTTAATAAAAAAAATAACAGAGAATAATGAAATTACACTTGAAAAAGGTAAAAAAATAGTAAACGAAGTTTTTGAAGAAATCAAAAAAAGTTTAGCAGAAGGTGAAAATGTAAGTATAACAGGTTTTGGTTCTTGGAATGTTTCAATTCTTAATGGTAGAAAAGGAACAGTTCCTAAAACAGATAAAAAATATAAAAGTGAAGATAAATATGTAGTAAGGTTTAAACCTTCAAAAGACACAAAAAAAATAGTTGCTGAAAGAAAAGTGAAATAATTGAACAAAGATATTTAATTATATCTTTGCAAACAATTCTTTGATAGTAGGAGATTTTTTCTCTTGACTATCATTAGAAGCTTCCAAATCTAACAATTCTTGTTCTTCTGAGTGTTGTTCAGTTAATTGTCTTATATTTTTTCTATAATATTTAATTCCTTTTTCAGCATATATTTGTCTAACCTCTTTTTTCTTACCTTTATAATATTGTGTTGCTCTATCATTATTATATTTTTTAAGAGTAATATATAAAATTTCTTCCATATCCCTATGAGGATATTTTTTTAACATTCTTTTATAAATTTCTTCCAAAACAAAACAAGATAAAACACCTTGATTTTCAGGTTGTTTTAAAAAATCTAAAACTTTTAAAGAAAATTTAAATTCTTTATATTTTGAGATTTTTCCATGAGAATAAAATAAATCTTTTTTAACTTGAGAAGCACTATGTCCATCTTGTGAATGCATATGTCTTAAAGTCCCATCCAAAGATTTTATATAATTATAATTAAGAACTTTTGTATATCTTAAATATCTTTTAAATTGTCGTTGTTCAGTTCTACCTTTCCATTCTTCATCATATTTAGAAGCATATTCATCATTTATTTCAGAAGTATAATCCTTTAACATATTATATGCAGTAGTAGTCATATCTTTATCTTTTTTACTTATATCAAAACCTTCATCCATATATAATTTAAAAATAATACTTGAAGCAGTAGAAGCAACAATTTGAAATCTACCATATGCACCTGTTGGAGAAAATTCTCGATGGTCATATTTAAATGTCCCTGTTTCTAATTTTGCTACAGAAGCAAGTAAAGCAGAAGTATATGCTATTTTTTTTCGGAAGTCTTCCTCCTCATCAAACATTCTACTTTTATCTTTAAAACCTATCTGATATAAAATAGCTGATTTTGTTATTTCTGCAACAACATCCTGTGGTAAAGAATCTATACGATATATTTTATTATTAGCTTCTATATTAATTAGTCTCTCAATTTTTTTCATTTCATCATCAGGAAGTTGTCCCAACATAAATGCTTGGATATCTTTTTCATCTATACTTAATAATTCTTCTAAATGATTAGGTTCTTTTTTAACAATTTTCTTAACAAGTACCTCTTTTTTGATATCATCATAAGAAAATTTATTTTCACCAACAATTTGTTCATTAATAATTTCAACTTCTGTAAAATTATTACTATCAATATCATATTCTTGAATTATATGATGTGAAGGAGAAATTATATAAGCAATAGTAGCACCTACTAAAATTCCTCTTAAAACACCTTTATTCTCACTATTAATAGTAACTGTTTTTTTTAAAGCATCTTTACTAAAAAATTTAGATATAAAAGGTTTAATAGTGCCCTTTTTAATTTCCAAAATAATATCCTTGAAAAATAATAAAATTATATTTTTTTTAATTTTATTATAATTGAAAATATAAAAACAAATATAAAGGAAGATTTTTGAAAAAAATATTTTTGATTTCAATATTATTAACAAATATATTATTTGCATCAGCAACATCATATAGACATGATGTAATAGTAACAATGCCATTTGGATTAAATATAAATTCAAGTTGTGAAAAAATAGAAATGACAGTTCCAATTTATAAAAAAAATGAAGAATATAAATATACAATATATGGTTCAAAAGATAAATTTTTAATAACTTGTGATAATAAAAATCAAATTAAAAAAATAAATTTTTATAAAAAAGTATATATGACATCAATTCAACTTAATAAAAATATGACATTTGATGAACTTAAAAAAAATATATATAAAAATTTTAGAAAACACTTAGTAAGAGAAACAATTGGAGACAAATATTCATTATTAGAAGTATTTTTAGATAAAAATCTATATCAAATATTTGTGTATAATAATAAAGAAAAGAAAATTGAATTTTATTCAATTATAAATATGAAAAATTTTCCAGAATATAAATATATAAGTAAATTAAAAGATAAAAGTAAAGTTCCACCTTTAATAAGTTGGTTATTTATATAAAAACAATAAAAATACTTGACTTAAATATAAAAATATAATAAAATTAGAAACAAATTTAAAAAAATTACAAAAAAAATTAAATTTAAGAAAAAATTAAGATTTTTTTTGTTATAATAAATTTACGAAAACAAAATAAAGGAAAATTCTATGTCAGTAATAACAAGAGATGTTAAAACTATTACAATTCTAACTGCATCGTGGGATAGTACTGCTATTAGTGCATCTGATATTACTGATGGGAGTTTTTTCCCCTAAGAAAAATTAAAAAATAATTTTTCTAAAAGGGGAAGGAAGCAAATTGCTTCTTTCCCCTTTTTTCGTTATACACTTAAAATAAAATAAAAAGGAAACTGAAATGGTTAATATTGTAAATACAATTATTATTGATACAACTGCTACAATTGCCACATGGGATAGTAGTGCGATTTCGCTAACTGTTTCAGGGACTGATACAATTATTTAGGCTTCCAAAATTTCTTGGTTGCCTGAATAAGGTAATCAAGAAGAAATTCTTCTTTTTTACCTTATCAAAAAAACAAAAAATAACAATGTTTCTTAGCTCAGAGGTTAGAGTCCTCCGCTGATAACGGAGAGGTCATTGGTTCAAATCCAATAGAAACAACCAAAATGCGAATATAGTGTTAGTGGTTAGCACATTAGTCTTCCAAACTAAAAGGATGAGTTCGAGTCTCATTATTCGCTCCAAAAAAAATGGACAAGTGGCAGAGTCTGGCTGATTGCTCTGGTCTTGAAAACCAGCGAGGGTATGCAAGTGCCCTCCGTGGGTTCGAATCCCACCTTGTCCTCCAAAATAATGGGGTGTTAGCTCAGTTTGGGAGAGCATCTGCCTTGCAAGTAGAAGGTCAAGGGTTCAAGTCCCTTACACTCCACCATTATAAAAAATGATACTGTAATTCAATTGGTTAGAAGTTTGGACTGTCAATCCATTCGTTGCGAGTTCAAGTCTCGTCAGTATCGCCAAAAGAAGCTGGATTAGCAAAATTGGCTAATGCACCTGATTTGTAACCAGGAGACTATAGGTTCGAGTCCTATATCCAGCACCATAATGTCTTTTAGCTCAGGGGTTAGAGCACTCCGCTGATAACGGAGAGGTCATTGGTTCAAATCCAATAAAGACAACCAAAAAAGGATAGGTGGACGAGTTGGTTGAAGTCACTTCCCTGCTAAGGAAGCGTCCATATTAATAGTATGGACCGTGGGTTCGAATCCCACCCTATCCACCAAAATAATGGGGTGTTAGCTCAGTTTGGGAGAGCATCTGCCTTGCAAGTAGAAGGTCAAGGGTTCAAGTCCCTTACACTCCACCATTATAAAAAAATGATACTGTAATTCAATTGGTTAGAAGTTTGGACTGTCAATCCATTCGTTGCGAGTTCAAGTCTCGTCAGTATCGCCAAAAGAAGCTGGATTAGCAAAATTGGCTAATGCACCTGATTTGTAACCAGGAGACTATAGGTTCGAGTCCTATATCCAGCACCATAATGTCTTTTAGCTCAGGGGTTAGAGCACTCCGCTGATAACGGAGAGGTCATTGGTTCAAATCCAATAAAGACAACCAAAATGCGAATATAGTGTTAGTGGTTAGCACATTAGTCTTCCAAACTAAAAGGATGAGTTCGAGTCTCATTATTCGCTCCAAAAAAAATGGACAAGTGGCAGAGTCTGGCTGATTGCTCTGGTCTTGAAAACCAGCGAGGGTATGCAAGTGCCCTCCGTGGGTTCGAATCCCACCTTGTCCTCCATAAATCGAAGATTAGCTCAATGGTAGAGCACTTCTCTTACAAAGAAGGGGTTATAGGTTCAAATCCTATATCTTCGACCAAAATGCGAATATAGTGTTAGTGGTTAGCATATCAGTTTGCCAAATTGAAGGGGTGAGTTCGAATCTCACTATTCGCTCCAATATAAAATCAAAGGCTGAATAAATGGGAGCAAAAAAAATAAATGGAAAGTAAAGTTAGACTTTAAAGGTTTTACTATTGATAATAAAATAGTAGTATCAGGATATTCTATATTCAAATTTATAGAAACAAAAGGTATTCCATTAGATGTAATATTAATGACACTTGAAAAAGAAAAATATGTTATAGATTGGTTGGAATTTATATTAACATCAGTAGAACATAAATGGAAATTAAGAGGAACACTTAAAAAAATAGAAAATTCAATGTATGATGTATATGGGAAAGAATTTTCAGAACCTATAATAAAAGAATTATATTTTAGGTGTGAAAAATATATAAATGACCTATAAAATAGGGATATAGCTCAATTGGCAGAGCAGTGGATTCCAAATCCAAAGGTTGAGGGTTCAAATCCTTCTATCCCTGCCAAAATAAGTGGGTATGGTGGAATTGGTATACACGATAGTCTTAGAAACTATTTCCGAAAGGATTGAGAGTTCAAGTCTCTCTACCCACACCAATTTTTAATTCAAATCAATATTAAATTTCTTCGATAAAAATAAATCTCCTTTATATTTATATAACAATTGATTTATATTATTTAAATAAATATTTAAACTTTTTTTATCAATATCATCATATGAAATCAAAGATGTATCTATTACCTGATAATTAAAAATAAAATTATCAAAAACAATAGAATGTTTAATGTCTAAATCATTATTAATACTATCAAAAATAATTTTTTGATAATCTTTGTTAGATATTTTTTTATCTAATTCTACTGGAATTTTCCCAAAAATATTATATTCACCAACATAATTAAAAGCATTATTTTCAATATTATGTGTTTTTAAATATTCTTTTTCAACTTGAAATATTTTATATCTTTTTGCATCTTTTAAACTTTCTTCAAAAGCTTCTTCAAAAGTTTTAATATCATTTAAATTAATTTTTTCTATTTTATATATTATTGATTTATTATCATTAATATAAATAGGTTTTAATACTTCATTAACAGTATGTTTTTTTAATTCATTAAAATTACTATTAGAACTTAAAATAGTTTCTATATTATTAAATTCTATATTATTGTTTTTTAATTGCAACATAGTTTTTAATGATTTTTTACGGAACTCATCCTTAGTTAAATTACTATCATTAGAAACAATATAACTTTTAACTAAAATAGAAGGTTCTTTAATATATTTGTCCTTAAATTTTTTCCAAAATTCTAAATGTTCATCATTTGTTAAACTAATTTTATTAAAATCAATATTTTTAATATTAGCAACTACTATTTTACTAAATCTACCAATATTCTCAAAAATATTTATCTCATTATCAGTTGCTTTTAAGCCTTTATATAAAGCAATATTTAATTTATTTAATAATAATTGATTTTTAAGTAAAGTTTCATATTCTTTTGGGGAATAACCAGCAAAAGACAAAGTTTTTAAATATAAATTTTTATTAAATTTATTATTTTTATAAAATTGTTTATCATTAGTAATTAATTTAACAATTTCTTTATCATCAACACTTAATAATATTTTATCAGCAATATATATTTTTTTATATTTGTAAATTAAATTTTTTAAAGCTTGTTCTTTTAACTCAGCTTTATGTATTTCTAAATATTCTTTTATTTTAGATGTTTTGTCATTACCATAATAACCTTTAAAATGACTCGCAGCAATATTATTAATTTCAAAATTATACTCTTTTCGAGTTATATCATAGCCATAAACATTTTTAACAATATTTTTATTATTAAGAGAAAGACTACCATAACCAACAAACCCAGCACCAACAAAAGTTATTACTACTACACCATAAATAATATTTCGAATTGTTTTATGTCTTTGAAAAAAAGCTATCATTTATTTTTCCTTTTTATTATTAAAAATTTTCTTCTTAAATTCTATCTGAGAAATCAAAGTTTCTTTCAAATCAATAAAAAGAGTATCTGTAATATTAATATTTGTTAAAATATCAATAGCCTTATCAAATAAATTCTTTTTTAAATATAATTCAGATAATTTAAAATATAACAAATCTTTAAATAAAGCATTGTCTTTTTTTAAATATTTATTAATAGTGTCAATATTATTAGATTTGAAAACAGAATTATATTCACTAATTTGATTATCAGAAAGATTATTATCAGCAGTATATAATTCATATAAAATTGGAGATTTGTTTTTAAGTTCTTCTATATTAGAATCGGTTTTTAAAATCATATTTATATCTTTCTTTTTAACTTCTAAACTATGATTATAAAATAACACTCCAAGTCCAAATATAAAAACAAATATTAAAAAACCTAAAATATATTTTTTATATCTTTTAAATTTATTTTCGAAAAAAAATAAAAATGAAGTAAAATCAGTTGGTTGTTGTATGATATTATCATTTTTAATATTATTTTTTAATTTCTTTTTTTTAATTAATCTTGAAGTACCCAATTGAATATCCTTAATATTTTATATATAATTAAGAATTATATCAAAAAAACAAAGAAAAAATAAAGATTTAATATCATTTTTAAATTTTATAATAAAAATAAAAAAAGAGATTAATAAAATGAAAATATTATTATTAGAGGATGATGAACTATTATCAGAAAGTATTATAGATTTATTAGAATTAGAAGGTCACGAAATAATCCATACAATAAATGGATATGATGCAGAAGAATTAATGATAGAAGAAGAATTTGATTTATATTTATTGGACATAAATGTAGAAGGAAATGTAAATGGTTTTCAATTAGCAGAAGAACTAAGAGAAGCAAATGATAATACTAAAATAATATTCATTACAGCATTAACAGATATAGAATCACTTAAAAGAGGTTATGATATAGGAATCACTGATTATATAAAAAAACCTTTTGAACCAATGGAATTAGTATTTAAAATTGAAACATTATCAAATAAAAATAAAAGAAAAAAAATAATAAAAAAAGAAAATTTTTATTACAATTTAAATACAAATGAAATGAAAATAAAAGATAAAATAATTTATTTAAGTAAATTTGAAAAACTAATATTTGATGAACTGATTTTAAATATTAATGAAATAATAGATAAAGAATATCTAAAAGAAATAATAGATAATAATAATGATATTTCTTTAAGAGTTTTGATAAATAAAATTAAAAAGAAAACATCTTTGAAAATTATAAATATCAGAGGAATAGGATATAAAATTGAAAAAATATGAGAATATTTCTATAAAAAGAAGTATATTAGTAATATTTTTAATATTGACATCTATGTCAATGATGTTTTATGGTTTTTCATATTTCAAAACAAAAATAGATTATGAAAATAGTGTAAAGGATGAAATGGAATTATCACTATATAAAACAAATAAAAAATATAAAATAATAGAAATTAAATATTTTCCAAATATGAAATTAAATGAACTAAAAAAAGAAGGAGAAAATTTTAATTTAAAACTTAAAAAAAATGACAAATATTATCTTATACAAATTAAAGAAAAAGATTATAAAAAATCATTAAAAGAACAAATACAAGAACTTTCATTTAACTATTTAATGATTTTTATAGCAAATATAACAATAGCAGTAATATTGTCAGGTTTTATATTAGAACCAATAAGAAGAAATATAAAATTAAACGATGAATTTATAAAAGATATATTACATGATATAAATACACCAATATCAGTTATAAAAATAAATTTAAATTTAATAAAAAGAAAGCAAGAAATAAACAAAGATATTTCAAAGGAATTAGAAAGAATAAATATAGCATTATATAAAATATCATTTTTACAAAATAATTTAAAAGATTACCAATTAGAAAGACAAATAAATAGAAAAGAAATAGATTTAGAAGTAATATTAAAAGAAAAAGAATATATATATAAAAGTTTATATAAAGATATAAATTTTAAAATACAATGGAATGCAAGACCTAAAATAATAACAAATGAAGATATATTTACAAGAATATTAGACAATATAATAAGTAATGCTTTCAAATATAATAATAAAAATGGTGAAGTTAAAATTTTAATATACAAACATTCTATAATAATAAAAGATACAGGGATAGGTATAAAAGATACTACAAAAGTATTTAATAGATTATATAAAGAAAACGAAAGAGGAATGGGTATAGGTTTAAATATAGTAAAAAAAATGATAAATGAAATAGATATGACAATAGATATAAAAAGTGAAATAGAAAAAGGAACATCAGTAACGATATATTTTTAAAAGTTAACACTTCAATAACACTTAATTTATATAATATATTTAAGTTTAATTTAATATATAATTTCCGTTAAACTTTTTGTTTTTATTAGCTTTTTAAAAATGAAAGGAATTAATTCCTTTCATTCTAACTTTGATAATCTTCATCAAATCCAATTAACCCTACTTCTTCATGACCATTTTTTATTTGAAAAGAAATCTGTTCTTCTTTTAATTTTTTTTCAGCATCATTTATTTTATTTCGTAAAGTAGATAATTTATTATAATCAGTTTCAGTCATAACAAAATCTTTATCATCACAAATAGGACATTCAATAGTCTTCATTTTAAAATTCAAAAAATCTTCTAAATCTAAATGTTGTTCTTCTGAAGTTTCAATAATATTTAATAATCTATGAGATGCTTTTTTAACAAAGAAATCTCTATTAATAGAACTTTTACATTTAGTACACCCTTTTGTACCACTTTTTTGTTCAGATAATTTCTGTATCATAAATTCAGGGAAATCAAGATAATTTTTGATAGCAATATTTAACTTATCTACAAGTTGTTGATATAATTCACTATTTTCAAATTTTTCTAAAGGTTCTAAATATTTAATAGAAATAGCAGGATATAAATGTATCATATCTTCCAAATATTCAATGGCATCTTCATAAGAAGGAAAAGTAATATTTTTAATAGTAAGTTTCTCAAGAGGAATATTATCTATTTCAGAAGAAAATAAATCATTAAGTTCAGTTGTAGAAAGTTTTGAGTTATATGTAAAAGTTTGAAGTTTTGGCATAAAAAATCCTTATAAATTTAATTTATATAAATTATAAGGATTTTAATTTTTTTTTAAAAATTTAATTAGAAAGCAATATTGAAAGTAGCAGTAATTCTTGTAGAATTTTTAGCTTGAACACCATTACTACCTAAATCACCCGTTTTTGTAAATGTTTCCATGGCATTTCCAGCAAATTTAGCTTCATAATAAATTCCACTTAATCTTACAAAAGCATAATTATTTAAAGGTTGTGTATAATAAATTTCATAAGCACTACCTCTAATTGCTAATTTAGGAACTAAATCAGAAGAACCTTGAATCATATTTATAAAATTTTGACTACCATAATTATATTCAAAACCAATACGAGGATTTTTCATAGAAGGTAAATCAAATTTATATCTACTTCCTAACCAAAACGCATAACCATCTTTGCTGTCAGTATCACCATATTCAGCACCTAATAATCCTGGACCATTTACATTATTACCTGATGGGTCTGTTCGAGAAAATGCTAAATGTCCAAATAATGATAAACCTGTTTTATATAAATTAGGAAATTCTAAATAAACATAAGCAAAATCTAATGTACCAGTATCTTCACCTAATTGATTAGGGATATGGTCTCCTTTAACTAATGAAGCTTCAAAATGTGATTTTGTATCTTTAGATAAATCAAAACCATAAAATAGACCATAAAAATTACTATCTGAAAAAGTAGTATATGCATCACTTAAAACAATATCATTTTGCATAAATTTACCATAAGCAAATCTTAAATTAGAATTATACAATCCAACAACTTTATCAGTATTAATAGTTATTTGTGCTCCATCAACAGCACCATCAAAAATTAAAGCAGAGTTCATAGATTTACGAACTGTATTATCTTTAAATGGTAAAGAAGGTCCATCAGTAGATGGCAAACGACCTATAATAATATCAATAGGAGTATTAGTAGATTTCAAATAATTCATTTTTACATAAGCTCTTTCAACATATAATGTTGAAGTCCCTGGTCTTCTACCTTCGGAATAGTCATATAAAGGTATCTGAACAAAAGGAGTTCCCCAGTGCTTATCCATGGACAATCTACCAAAAAATTTCATATTATCAGTAACTTCTGATTCCATGTTTAATCTCAATCTGGTATTACCTATAATACCAGTATCATATGTTACACCATCAGTATATTCAGTAGAAAAAGAATCAATTTCACTTCTAAAAGCAAAACTAAACTTTATTTTATCACTCAATGCTACTGATTCAACATCATCAACTCTTTCATCAATATCAATTAAATTGTCATTTGTATCTGCTAATGAATTTAATACTTCATCATTAACTGCCTCATTAGAATCTATTCTATCTTTCATTAAAGATAATTCTAATTTTAAATTTTCAATTTCAGATTTTAATAAGTCAACTTCTGTATCTGAAGCAGATAAAGAAGAAAATAATAAAGAAGATAAAATTGAACTAATTAGTATAGTTTTTTTCATAAATATTCCTTTTTTATAAAATTATAGGATTAGTATAATCCATTATTTTCATTTTTTTTATTTTTTGATAATTTTATAGACTTAATTTTTTTAAGTCTTTCTAACCTTTTAGCTCTCTCTTTTTTTCTAAGTTCTAATTCTTTTTTCTTTTTTTCTATTTCAGCTGCTCTTTTTTCAAGAACTTCTTTTTCTTTTTTAATTAAAGCTTCTTTTCTTTTTCTTTCTAATTCAAGTTTTTCTTTAAGTTTTCGAGATTCTTCTTCTGCTTTCGCTTTTTCCTCTGCTAATTTGGCTTCCAATGCTTTCATTTCAGCTTCTTTTCTCTTAGCTTCTTCTTCTGCTAATTTAGCTTTTTTGATTAATTCTTGTTCATGTTGTTTCTTTTTTAATAAAATTTTTGCTTTTAAACCAGATAATTTATTGTTTATATCAGTATCAGAAGCTTCTAAAGAACAAGTCCCTAAAATAATAGCAACAGTTAAAACAGATGTTTTTAAAATATTTTTTTTCATTTATAAATCCTTTATATGTTTGTGTATTATTTAGCAGAATTAGAAATCAAATATTTTCTTAATTTACTTTTACTATTAAAATCAAGTCTATTAATTTTATATTTTCTTTCTTTAAAAGAATTACCAAAAACTAATGCCCATTGTCTATTTGTTTTTGATTTTGCATCAATTCCTAATGCTTTTGCAATATCTTCACCACTTAAATCAGAATAATCAGTATCATCATCATATCTTAAAGAACGAATTTTTTTAAGTTTTCTTTCTTTTTGTTTTTCAATTAATGCTTTTTGTTTTTTCATTAAAGCTTCTCTTTCAGCAGCTAATTTTAATGCTTTTTCTTCTCTCATTTTTCTTGCCTTTTCTTCTGCTTTTGCTTTTTCTTCTGCTTTTGCTTTTTCTTCTGCAAGTCTTTTTGCTTTTTCTTCTGCAAGTCTTTTAGCTTCTGCAAGTCTTTTAGCTTCTGCTTCTGCTTTTGCCTTTTCTTCTTTTATTTTAGCTAATTTAATTCTAAGTTCTTCTTTTTCTTTTTTAATTTTTTCTGCTTCTAATCTTTTCATTTCAGCTATTTTTCTTTTTTCTTCCTCTTCTGCTTTCTTTTTAATTAAAGCAATTTTTTCTTCCATTTTCTTTTCTTCTGCAAGTCTTTTTGCTTCTTCAAGTGCCTTTTTATCTTTATCTATTTTAGTTGTTTTCTTATTATTAATATTTTTTTTAGAATATAATTTTTTTTCTAAAATAGGATTTTTTAAAGCATCTTTCTTTACAATAATATTTTTATTTTCTTGTATAACATATTTTTTTAAAAGATTATCAGATAATAAAACATTTTCCAACTCTTTTATTTTTTTACCAAGTTCCATTTTTTTGAATTGCAATTTTCGATTGTCTTTTTTAAGTTTATTAATTTTCTTAATTACTTCATCTGTTTTCTCAGTTCGAGATAAATCCCTCATTTCTTTTCTATTTTTTAAAAAATCATCAGATATTAATTTTTTATCTTTTTTGAGTTGAGTTAAATTTTCATTAATTATTTTAATTTTAGCATCATATTCAGAAAAAGCGAAAGCTTGTGTTCCTATAAATGAAACAGCTATCAAACTTAATAAAATTTTTTTATTCATTGAATTTCCTTTTAATCATAAGTTTTATAAATTTAAGTAATTATAAAAGAAAAAAATAAATTTATAAAATTAAAAAGAAATCAATATATTTAGTATTTAAACCTACCAAAATTCAAAAAGAACTATTTTTCTTTATAATTAAAATAAAACTTTCAAATAAAGGTATATAAAAGATAATGCGAATAATAAGAGATAAAAAATTACAAGATTTCTGGATAAACTTTATAAAACATTTCAAAAATAAATTAAATTTAAAAGAAAATGACCTAAATAAAATATTAGAAAGTGAAAGAAAAATAATATTAATAAAAGAACATTTAATAAAAGAATTACAAAAATTAAAAAATGAATTACTTAAAATAGGCGATGATAAACTTACTATAGAAGAATATAAATTTGTAAAAGATTTAACAAAAATAATGAATTATATAGTAAAATATCATCCATATATGAGTTCAAAATATGAAGATATTATATTAATAAAACCAGATGGAGAAAAAAAAATAAAATCAGAAGCTTTAATAGGTGATAATTTATTAGATGACGAATTAATAAAAGAAACACTTATATCAAGTAGATATGAATTAATAAATATTATAACAAAACATAAATTACTTAAAAATATAGGGATAGAACTTACATTAAAACATGTTGAAACAGCTATTTATATTAATCAATCCAAAACTTTAAAAGAAAAATTATCAATAAATATATCTGAAGAAGAAATAATAAATGATGATTTTTTTGAAAAACTTAAAATTATAAAAAAAAATCTAAAAGAAAAATTAAATATAGATATACAAGATATAATTCAATTTGAATTATTAGAATATGAAATAGATTTAAATAATCCAAAAATATGGAAAAAATTAAAAAGATTAAAAAGTATAGGAATAGATTTATCAATAGATGATTATGGTTCAAATTTTTCAAATTTGAAAAGAATAAATGATATAAGAAAAAATCAAGGAAAAGAATTAGAATATATAAAAACAATAAAAATAGATAAAAAAATAACATCAGCAGTAGCATATAAGAAATTTAAAAAACATTTATTAAAAAAAGAATTTCATGCTTCGTCTAAACCATATGCATTTTTTCTTGACCATCTTTCAAATATAATTGAAATACCATATTTAAACTTAAAATCAGTATTAGAAGAACATATAGATAAAAATATAGATGATATAATAAACGAAATAAATAAAAACTATAAAATTAATGTAGAAGAAATAGTAAATAAAGAATATCAAAAATATACAGATTTAATTGAATATTTACATACACATAATTTAATAACAAAAATAAATTTAGTATTTGAATATATAGATAATGAAATAGTAAAAGATATTATTGCAGAATTATCAAATGATGTAAATATAGAAATATTAGCACAAGGATATTATTTTAAAGAAAGTTTAAAACCAATATATCATCAAGAAATAAAAGAATATATAAATAAGTTTATAATTAACTTAGAAAATGATTCTAAATAATAAGTGAAAGCATTTCTTGAAGAACCTCTTTTAAATTCTTTCAATTATAGAAGAAATATTAAAAAAAAGATAGAAAATTAATTTGATAATTTTTTAAAAATATTGAAAAATAAAAAATTTTTTTTTAAAACTTTTCTTTATAATAAAAAGAAAATCTAAAAAAGGTAAAAAATTGAAAGAATTAAAAAATTTAAAAATATGGTTTTTATCAATTATTCCAATATTAATTACAATAGGAATATTAGGTGTAAATATATTTAATAATATAGAACAAGAAAAATCGTTAAATAAAGAAGCAAAAAACTTAATAAGTAAAAGATTAACTCCTGAACTTGGAAAACATAAAGATTATGAAAGTTTATTAGAAAGAATTTCAAAATTAAATTTTTTAAACACAAGTGATTTTTCACAAAAAAGAAGTAGTTTCATAATAGGATATAATGAATTAGAAAGAAGTATTACTTCTTTAAAATTAGAAAATGAATATATAAAACATTTAATTGAAAGAAGAAAAAAATTAACAAATAATCAATTAAAAATAATTAAAGAATATACAGAACTATCAAAATCTTTTAATTTTTCAATTTTACCATCATCAGTATTTCAAATGATTTATGAAATTCTTGGAACAAATGACTTTAAAACAAACCAAGAAAAAATGTATGCAAAAATTAATAATGCAATAATTTTACTAAGAAAAAATGAATTCCAAAAAATAAATATAAAAGATTTATCAAAAACAATTAAAAAAAGAAATGAAGCATACACAAGAAGTAAAGTAAGAATGATAACTCTTATACAAGAAGATATAAAAAGTGATATATACGATATTCAAAATCAAGATATGATTAATTATATTTTATTAACAATATTTATTGTATTTTTATCAATAATAATATTTTTAATAACAAAAGAAAAAAATAAAGAAGTAGATATAAAAGGTGAAGTTGCAAATATTTACAAACATTTTAACAAAGTAATAGAAATAAAAACAAATAAAGAAGCAAAAGAATTTTTGGCAAAAATTGAAGAAGAAATAAAAAAACTTGCAGAAGAAAAAGAATATGCAGAAAACCAAACAAGACAGAAATCAGAATTTTTAGCAAATATGTCTCATGAAATAAGAACACCATTAAATGGTATTATAGGATTTACTGAATTATTAAGAGGAACTGAATTAAATGAAGACCAAAAAGAATTTATAGATATAATTGAAAAAAGTTCAGAAAGTCTTCTTGAATTAATAAATAATATATTAGACTTATCAAAAATAGAAAGTGATAAAATCGAAATAGAAAATATAGCATTTAATCCAATGGAAGAATTTGAAAGTGCAGTAGAAGTATATGGACCAAAAGTATCAGAAAAAGAAATAACATTAGGCTTTTATATAGACCCAGCTCTTAATCAACCAATTAAGGGAGACCCAACAAAAATAAAAGAAGTTTTAATAAATTTAATAAGTAATGCTTATAAATTTACTCCTGAAAATGGAGAAATAAATGTAGAAATCAAAAAAGTAGCATCAATGAATCCAGATGAAATAAGTATTTTATTTTCAATAGAAGATACAGGAATTGGAATACCAGAAGAGGCTCAAAAAACAATATTTGAAGCATTCCAACAAGCTTCATCAGCAATAACAAGACAATTTGGTGGAACAGGACTTGGATTATCAATATCATATAAATTCATAGATATTATGGGTGGAAAATTAGAATTAGAAAGTGAAGAAGGTAAAGGAACTAAATTTTCATTTAAATTACAATTCCAAAAAATGCAACAAACAAATCCTGTTTTAGAAAATAAATTTAAACAATATTCTATTGCAATATTAGAATCAATGGATACACATAAAAAACAAGAAGAATATTTGAAAAAATATTTAACATATTATGGAATTAAATTAAAATCATTTAAAACAATAAAACAATTAGAACAATTATCAAAACAAAAAGATGCAGATATCGTTTTAATAGACGAAAGTATGTTATCTCATCCAGATATGATGGAACTAAAAGAAAGTGTAGAAAATAATAATATTACATTACCACTTGAATTTATTTTAAAAGCTAAAAAACAAGCAAGATTAGATAACTTAGGAATACCTTATACAAAAGCTATTTTTGAACCAATAAATGATACTAAGATAAGAAATGTAATTCTAAAAAATTTACAAAAAATTAAAAAAGATAATCAAGAAATAGAAGAAATAATAGAAGAAATAATAGAAGAAAAAAATGTCAAAACAACAAAGATACTTGTAGCAGAAGATAATGTAATTAATCAAAAATTAATTATGAAAACTTTAGAACAATTTGGATTAGATATTGAAATAGCAAATAATGGTGAAGAAGCAGTCCATATGAGAAAAGCAAATAAATACGATTTAATATTTATGGATATACAAATGCCAATTATGACTGGATTAGAAGCAACAAGAGCAATTATAAATTGGGAAACAGAAACAACTCAAAGTCATGTGCCAATTGTTGCTTTAACAGCAAATGCTATTAAAGGTGATAGAGAAAGATTTATGCAAGAAGGTATGGATGAATATACAACAAAACCTCTAAAAAAAGAAGAAATATTAAATATATTAAATAAATTTTTAGAAGATAACTATTAAAAAGGGAGAAAACATTAAAATGAATGCATTAGTAGTAGATGATTATATGATAATTAGAAGATTAATTAAAGAAATTCTAAAAAAACACAAAAACATAGATAAAATATTTATAGCAGAGAATGGAGAAGATGCAATTAAAATTCTTAAAGAAGAAGAAATACACATAATGTTACTTGATTTACTTATGCCAAAAGTAAATGGAATGGAAGTATTAGATTTTATGAATGATAATGGATATAATGATATACCAATCATAGTGTTCTCAACAGATGAAGAAAAAAAACATGAAGCTTTTGATAAAGGAGCGCATGAATTTCTACAAAAGCCAGTATCAGAACAAAAATTAGTATATACAATAGAAAAATATATAAAATTAGATAATTAAGAGGTAAAAATATGAATATTATACAAGAAAAAATAGAGAAATATAAAACAACAATAGTAATAAGCACTGCTTTAATAGGAATTTTATCAACTATTGGTTACTTATATAATATTCAAAAAGAAAAAGAAGCTAATGAAATAACATTAGATAAAGTGGTAGAAAAAAAAGAAATAAAAATACAAGATGTAGAAAGTGATATTAAACCATTTTTAAAATCAACTAATATAGTAGTAATAGAGAATAAAGGTAATGTAAAAATACCATTTGTTGAATATCATGATAAATTTTTTATTAAAATAAAAAAATACAATAAAAATAAAAATTTTACTTTAAATATAGAAGGCGATATAAGAGTAAATGATAAACAATTAAGTGAACAACAATTAGTGCCAAAAGAAATGACAAAAGAAATTTCAAATACATTAGAAGAAATTGAATATGCTGTTAAATTAAATGATTGTAAAAGAGTAAATGTAAAAAATATTTTTATTTATCTAAATAAAGGAGTTTCATTAACATATAGAAAAGGAACAGAATTTATACAATTTAATGCATTAGATAATAAAATATTTATATGGCAAGAAAGAAATAATAATGATGAAAAAAATAAATATTTATTATGTAACTTTAATTCATCAAAACTATTAGATGATATAAGTGATTTAGTAACAGAATTACAAGCGATAGAAAAGAAAAAATCATTCTAAAAATATTAAAAAAAGAAGAAAAAAATATATAATAAAATAATGATAAAAATTCAATAAAGGAGAATATCATTAAAACTCTTATAGATAATATAGATTTTAATAATATAAATGATAAATTTTATAAAGAAATTGAGGAATGGATGAATAAAAAAGATTCTTCTCCTTTAATTTTTTATAAATTAGCTTATTTTGCTTTAGAAAATCAATTAGAAAAATTATTTGATATTGTTAAAAACTATGAACCAGACTTCAGAAAAAAATGTATAGCTAATAAAAATAATAATGATTATGATAAATTATTATTACAAAGTATAAAAAATGGATATATAGAATTATTTGATATGTTAAAAGATTTAGATGTCATAAATGATAAAGATTTAAATAAATATATAGAAATGGCAATAGCAAGTGAAAATGAAAGATTCATGATATATATATATGATAATAAAGAAAAATTATGTACAAAAATAAAATTAAAAAAACCAATCAAAATAATTAAAAATTTATTATCAAAAAATTTTTATGAAATATCCAAAAGAATATATAAAGATTATATATCGGAAGAAACTGTTGAATTAGAAGAAATAGAAGAATTATATAACATTATTATAAATAAAGGTGAATTACATTTAATAAAATTTTTATATGAAATTCAAGAAGAAACATTCAAAAAATTATATACTGATTTAGTTATTGTATCAATACAAAATGCTTATTTAGATATATTTTATTTTTTAGCAGAAGTATTAAATATAAAAGAATTACATAATAATGATAAATTAGATTTGTTAGAAATAGCATTATATACAAATAATGAAGATGCTTTTGAAATTATATATGAAATTATAGAACCAGTAGACTTAACACATCCTTCATTAGAATTAATGAAAAAAGCAAAAAAAATGAACAAAAATATTTTTGCATTCTTATATACAGAAGCAAATAATCAAATAAGAAGATATTAATGATTTTAAATACTATTCACCTTAAATGGTGAATAATATTAATTTAAATCATATTTATAATCTATATTAATTATATTTCCTATTTCTTTCCCAGACATAATCATATCTAACACAATAGTATTCAAATCTTTATTTAATGGATTAGATATAATAACCTCGCCATTCCTATGTTTCATAGAAATAATTTCATATTTAAACATTTTAAAATTAATATTACTATTTAATTCTTTTTTTAATACTTTTTTATTTTCATTTAAAAGAGATAGAGTATGAGAATAATTTTTTGCATATTCTTTATTATCCTTCAACATATTCATATGAATATTATATATCTTATTTAAATCTAAATGAAATAGAAATTCTTTAATAATAATTTTAGAACCAATAGTTTGAGCAAAAGATAACAAATTGTTCTTACTACTATCTTTAAAATTAAATTTATTAAGAGTATCTATAATGAGAGGTAAATTTAAAAGTTGTACAAACCCCTTACTTTCAGAAAAGCCAATATTTTTATCAAATGATTTCAAAAAAAGTTTTATATCTAAATCTTTATTTTTATTTAAAGAAGAATTAAAAGAAAAAATTAAATTTTCATCAATTATATTATTTTTAAAAAAATCATAAGATAAAAGATTATACATATTAATAATAGAAGAATTTAATTTGGAGATAGTTGGTAAATTAATTAAGCCAAGTTTATTATTAGAATCAAGTTGCATTCTTGTATCAATAGGTAAAAATGCCTTTAATAAATTTAAAAATCTTTCTTTATCTTTCGAATATTTTATTCCATTAACTTCTAAATTAAAATTCATAACAAAATCATCTAATTTTAAATTATTAACAGAAATATTATCATCTACAAAAACTTTTCCATGTAAAGTTAATTTAACATTTTTAATGGAAGTTTTAGCATCTAAATCATTATTATCAATAAGTTCTATTTGACTAAAATTTATATAATTAGATTTCGCAATTAATCTAATAAATAAAACACGTTGTTCATTTTCAACATATTGTTTCATACAAGTATCTATATCAGACTTATTCTTAAGTATAGAACATTCTAAAAAAGCATCATTACTAATAATATTTTTTTTATATTTAAAATCTAAATTTTTAAAATTTAATTTTATATTTTTAATTAAAGCAATACCATTATCAGATAAACTTTTCGATTGACTTATACTTATACACTCTTTTTGATTACACTCATATTTATTATTAAATATATCTGAAAGTAATTTACCAGCATCAAGTTCTGAATTAGCAAGTAAAATAACATTCATTGATAAAAATAACATTATTTTTTTTAACATATGATTCCTTTTTTAAATAATTTGTGTTATTATAACATAAACAAAAATTAATACAACTTAAAAATAGGAAACAAAATGTTTTGGACAACAGCAGATATTCAAGAAAAATTATTAGAAGCTAAATATTTTGAGGTAATAAAAAATTATAAATTAAATATTATATTTAATACAGAAAATGAAATTAAAGAAATAGTAAAACTTATAAATAAAGAATACCCTTTTTTAAAAATAAATATCATAGATGATAACAAAATTACTATTATAAATGAAGGTGCAAAAAAAGAAGGAGAAGAAATAGAAAAAACAATAAGTTCTGTATTGAATAATAAACAAAATTCAGAGGCAAAAAAAGAAAATTTATTTTCAAAATTAATGGAAGAATTAATAGAAACAGAATTAATGGAAGAAATAGAAGAATTACTTATAAAAAAGAAATATAATATAGATAAAATATTTGATAATTTTATAAATATAGAATTAGAAAATTGGCAAATTAAAATCATTAAAGAAATTAAAAATTATTTAGAAAAGAAGTCAATAAAAAACGATAAAATAGAGGAAATAATATATAAAGCATTAGACAAAGAAAAAAAACAATCATCAAAAAAAGAAAATAAAATAAAATTATATAAAGATAAAAATAATTTATATATCTTTAAAAAATCTTATCAAGGTTAAATGATAGACCAACAGATAATTTATCAACATTATTATTATAATCAATCAAACTTTCATAATAACCATGGAAATATTTAAAATAAACATATAAAGAATCTGAATGTGGTACTTCATAGAATATATTAAATTCTAAATTTCCATTTAACTTAATAGGGTTGAAATGAGTTTTTAAAGATAAATCAAAATCCTTTAAATTATAATGAAATTGCAATCCAAAATGACCATAATAAGTATAAATATCAGGATTATCATCTAAATCAGATTTTCCTAAATAATTTATTAAAAAAGAAGTTACTATATCTATTTTATGAAATTCAAATAATGTAGAAAATTCTAAATAATTATGAGAACGAGAGCTATTTTTGAAATAACGAATATCTGGAAAATAATATTCAGGATTGGTTTCAATAATATTTCCTCTGCCATTAGAGTTATGTACAATTGAAGCTTTGAACTTTTTAAAATGAAAACATCCTATATCCCTTTCAAAAGGAAATACTACAAAAAGTTCAGGATTATAATTTATTTCTCTAAATGGCGAAGAATCAGTATATAATTGCCAAAAAGTTTTTTGTGTATAAGACAAATAATATTTTTCATTTAAACCAAAAAAATTATTTAAAAAATTATATTTTAAACTTATTTGAAATTCAAATTCAGTATTAGTATATTTATCAGATATATTGTAACTATAATATGTTTTGCCAGGTTTATATGAAAATGGTAAAATATAATTAGTTTTATATGGTTCAAGATAGAATTCTTTACTATATAATGGAACAGTTAAACCAATAACAAATAAATAAGAACAAATTTTTTTAAACATAAAAGAAGTATAAAAGAAAAAATTAATTATCTACAATAATTCATAAGTTTTTTGAATTTCTAAGTAAGTTGGCTTATATAAATTAATAGAACCGAGTTTTAACATTTCTTTATCTCCTTTTGTATCACCAAAAGTAATAATAAATTTATTTTGAATATTGTATTTATTTAAAATAAAAGAAACTTTATTTTTACCCCAACAATATTTATTATATTTTAGAGGAAGCATATCTTCATCAAAAGATAATTCAGAAGTTACATGTTCAAAATTATATTTTGAACACCATTTCTCTAACCATAAAGAAGAACTTGCAGAAACAATAATAATTTTAAATTTTCTTTCATTTTGTAAATTTTTTAAAAACTCAAGGACATATTCTTTAATTATATCATCTAAATAAATATCACTATCAGAAAAATAATTATTTAAATCATTTTGTTTGTATTTTGAAAAATAAGTATTGAAAAATTTAAAAGACATTTTATCATTTTTAATCATTTTGATTTTAAATAGAAAAAAATAAGGTAATAATAAAAGAATTCCTTTAATCCAAGGAAAAAAACCTTCTTTTTTTAAAATAATATAAGACAAACTATTTTTATAAGTTAAAGTTCCATCAAAATCACAAAATACATAACCATTAAATGCTTTCATTTAGTATCCAATTTTTAATAAAATTATATCAGATTAATTTAAAAAAATATATTATAATATTGAAAAAATTTCATAAACAAAACAATCAATTAAAAATTAATATATAACTATACTTAATGACAAACATCAAAATATTATAATATTAATATTTATTTAACAAAACTTAATTTTTTTTTAAATTTTTTAATTGGAGTAGATACACCTCGCATTTTAATTTCAAAACTTAATAAAACAACCAAAAAGGCTAATTTAAATGTAATACCCAAAGCGACTTTCCCAGCACTATCACTGGAAATAAGTGTTTTTAATTCATTTTGTTGAATTTTCAATAAATCTTCAATTTGTTTAAGTTTATTATTATCAATTCCTTTCATTTTTATTATTTCAAGCATTTCAAGTTGTTTTGTATAATTATCAATATAATTTAATTTCGCTCTGTCATTAGGTAAATCCAAATCAATATGTTGATTAGAAAGGTTTAAATTTCTTAAGACTTCTTTTTGTTCTATTGTTAAAAAACTTGGCATATAATCAGGTAAAAAATCTATTATTTTTTCAAATAATGAAACATGTTTTAATTCTAAATTTTCAAATTCTGGTAATTCTTCTTGAATTATTGAATTAATTAATAAATTAATTTTTTTATTATTAATACTTAAATAATGATTAGTATCATTAATAGTTTCTATTTTTTTTGTATATGAAGAATTTGATTTATTAATATCATTAGTATTCACTAAATCATTAGCAAATAATTGTCCTCCATATAATACAATAGTAGAACTAACTACAACAGTTAAATTTTTTATCATTTGATTTGAAAGTTGTTTTATATTCATTTATATAACCTTTAATTATTTTAAATTTCTTCTATTATTTTCAATGTTTTTCTTATTGATAATAATGGTTCGGTAGAATTTGATAAATTTGTTAATTTTTTATCATGCTTTAATTTAATCATTAAAGCTTCAAACATATTTAAAACATATAACATTTGAACAAAATCGTAAAGTTCATCATTTTTAATTTGACTTTTTAAAGATAGTAATTTATTTTTCATTCTATTGTTTCTTTTTAATAATTTGTTAAACTCTTTGATATGCATATTATTTTATCCTTTAAATATATTTTTTAATATTATAATAAATAAAATTTAAAATATATTTAATTGATTAATTTTATCCTTTAAATATATTTTTTAATATTATAATAAATAAAATTTAAAATATATTTAATTGATTAATTTTATCCTTTAAATATATTTTTTAATATTATAATAAATAAAATTTAAAATATATTTAATTGATTAATTTGAAAAGACAAAGATATGAGTAATTTAATTATAACCGCATTGGGAAATAAAGAGTTATCAGGAATATATATTGGACGACCTTCTGTTTTAGGAAATCCATATCCAACAAAAGTTTCAAATTTTAGAGTAGATAAGATATATACAAATGAAGAAAGTATGGAAAAATACAGAAGGTATATTCTTAAAGAAATTAAAACAAATGAAAAATTAAAAAAAATATTAATGACATTAAAAAAAAGAATATTAGATAATAAAGATATTCAATTAAATTGTTGGTGTATTTTAGAAAAAATAAATTTCAAAGATTATAAAGAAAAAGAAAATGTTCAATGCCACGGACAAATAATATATGAATATTTATATTTTAATATAACAAAAAAAGTAAAATATGAAAAAAAAGATAAGTATTATATTTTTAATTTACCTAAATATCTATTAAATAATCTTAAAGAATACAAACTTGATGATAATACAATAAAAATAGAAAAAGATAATAATAAAATTAATGAACTATTGGAGATAGTATCAGGATATAATTATATTTAAGGAAAAAAACTTAAAGGTTAAGTGCTTATTCCTAATGAGAGTTGTATTTTAAATACTTGTTGAGCATTTAATTCAACAAATTCCAATTCAGATTTTTCATAATACATAACATATCCAGATGTTGGGTTTGGAGCAGTAGGTATAAAAACAGTATAAATATTATGTTCTTTATCAATATTAGTAATTAAACCTAAAGTTTTACCACCAGCAAATGGAGCTTTAACAACACCTAAATATTTATTATCTTCTTCGTCAGATGGATACAAAATTTTAATTAATTGTTTAACAGTATTAATTATAAAACCAACAATAGGTATTTTTCTTAAAGTTTCTTCAAAAGAAGATAATAAAAAAATTTTTTCCATTTTTCTAATTTTAAGACCAATAACTGAAACTAAAATAAAAACCATCCAAAATAAATAAATAGACATTAAAAAACTATCATTTAAATCATATACAAATGAAATAATAACAACAACATATTTATATAAAATACCAAATACCCAAATACCAATTATTATTGGTAATAAACTCAACATACCAATTAAAAAACTTTTATTAATTTCACTTAATAAATGTAAATATTTTTTCATTAAAACAAATCCAATTTTTTAACTAAGTATATTAAGATATTATTTTTTTTGATTTTAAAATATCAAAAATAACATGACTAACATATATTAAATCATTATGTTCAGTGTTATATAAATTTAAATTATCAAATAATTTTTTTAAATTTTCTTGTAAAAGAACAATTTCATCTTTACCAAAAGAAGCAAAAATAAATACATCTATTATAGGGATGACAAAATCATCAATGAATTTTTGTTCATCATCATTTAAATTACTCTTAATATTCACAAGTGTAAATACTTCTGCCATTTTATCTTCTTCTGTTAATGAATTTAAATTATCCATATTAGAATACTTAACAAGAGATAAAGCCAAAATTAAAATCAAATTTTTATTAAGTGTTGCAGCTTGTAAAATTCTATCAAAATGTAATAATGTTAAATCCAAAATTAATTTGTCCTTTAAAATTTCATAAATTAATGAAAAATTTAAATCTTTATTTCCATTTAAAGCCAACAAATTATTAGCAATCATAATTAATAAATTAAAACGGTCTTGAGGGTATTTCAAATTTAAATGTTTTTGTTCTTCAAGTAAAGTATTTAAAATATTAGTAGCCTGTTCTTCTAATTTAGAGATATATATATCATATTCCATTAAGTTATCCTTATGATTTTAAATTTAATACTTTAAATTATAACATTAATAGAAAAAAAGAAGAAGTTTTTTAATATAATAAATAGAAAAAAGGAATATAAATGAAAAAACATCATTTTAAAATATTATTTATATTACTATTAAGTTTAAATCTACATGCATTAGATGTTTTATCTAATAAAGATATTGAAAGATATTTAATATTTTCAATAGCTGATAAAAAGTTTAATCAAAGTAAAAAAATCAAAATAAAAATAGATTTAGAAATAAAATGTATTAATGGAAAAGAAACAACTTGTTATTTTAATAATATTTTACTATCGAATAAAAATTTTAATAAATTATTTCATCAATTAAAAATAAAAAAAGTAAGTATCCAATTTAAACCAATAAAAAAAGAAACAGAAAAAATTAAAAATCAATCAAAGAAAAAATATGAAGATTTTTTAAAATCAAATACTTTTAAAAATTTAAATGAAAAAGAAAAAAGAAAATATAAACGAAGAAAAAATATAACAATAATGGATTTTCAAAATTTCATATATTTAAAAAAATTCCAAAAAAAAATAAAAAGCATTACATTTAATAATGTAAAAGGATTTTTAGAAAATGGTTTAATGGAGCTAAAAATTGCCTATAAAATAAACTTTAAAAATCAAGTTTTAATAATTAATAGGTTATATACACAATTTTTAAATGAATATATAAAAAAACAATTATCTTATAAAATAAAAATTTTTAAGAAAACTACTAATCTAAAAGGATTAGATAAAATTATAAAAAAAAGAGAGCTTGAAAATGCGAAAGGAAGTATTATATATATCATTCAAAAATTTATAGGAAATAAAAAATATATAAAATACATAAAATGGGACATGAAAAATAATATTATTCAAATAAAATCTGATATTCATTTTATAACTTTCCAAATAGAAGAAAAAAATATAAAAATAATAGAAAAAGATGAAAACATTAAATTTGTATTAAAAGATAATGAAAAAAGCCTTCATGTTTTTAAAGAAATAGCATTAGATTTTTTAAAAAAAATAAGAAAAGAAAAAAAACAAATTCAAATAAGAGAGTAAGTAGTGATTATAAATATAATAATTTTATTTATATATGGAATAGTAATAGGTTCGTTTTTAAATGTTTTGATATATAGAATACCAAATAATATAAAAATGTCAGGAAGAAGCAAATGTCCAAAATGTAATACCCAAATAAAATGGTATCATAATATTCCAGTATTTGCATGGATTTTTCTAAAAGGTAAGTGTGCATATTGTAATAATAAAATTTCAATAGAATATCCATTTATCGAATTAATATCAGGATTATTAATGTTAATGATAGGTTATCAATATAACTATGAAATAAATAACTATTATTTATGGGCAAATTTCATAATATTAATCGGTTTATTAACATTATCAGCAATAGATTATAAATATAAAGAAGTTCCAGATATAATAAGTATTCCATTAATTTTTGTTGCAATATTTACACTTTCTGAAAATTATGATATAATTGAAAGTATTCAAAGAATTTTGATTGTATTAGGAGGTGTGTCACTTTTTAAATATACAATAGAATTAATCTTTAATAAAGAAATGTTAGGTGAAGCAGATATCATAATAGCAAGTATTATGTTAGGGTTTTTAAAAAATTATAATTTATTATATTTAGCAATATATATATCAGCAATGATAATATTATTAATATATATAATATTAAAAATAAAAAATAAAAAAATGGAAGTATATATACCATTAATACCATATTTATTTATAGGAACATTAATAAGCTATATATATGGAAATGAAATATTAAAAATAATTTATGAATAAGGTAAAAAAAGATGTTAAACGCAATGGAACAAAATAAGAGAGAACCAGAAACAATAACAGGAATTAAAGCAGTAAGATATGAATTTGGAACATTAAAAGAAAATATAAAAGCATATCCACTGTATATAAAAGAACCAAAAAGTAATATTTTCCTAAAGAAAATAAAAGAAAAACAAGAACAAGGTAAAAATGATGAATACTTTATAGTATATAGAGTTGAATTAATCAAATTTGAACATGAAGGTGAACGATATAATGTTCAATTTAAAAGAAAAGTATTGTCACCAAATAGTAAATTAGTTCAAGCAGTTGCTAAAATATTATCAGGTGATGAAAATCCAGAAGAATATATAACAAAATACTATAATAAATAATAAATATACACCTATTAAAGGTGTGTATTTTATTTTCTAAAATCCCTCAAAAAAATCAAAAAAATCAAATTATTAAATATTATAATATCCATATAAAAATATAAGGATATAAATCTATGAAAACTTTTTTAAAAGAAAACAAATATACATTATTACTAATAATAACATTATTTATGATATATAATTTTGGATATAAAATGTTTATTATACCAAGTGAATCAATGACAAATACAATGAAAGTAGGAGATTACTTTATTGGAAAAAAATATGAATATGGATTAAGAATTCCAGAAACATATTTTTTTAATTTAAAAATGTTTCCAAATATAAATAATAATAATTATATATACAAAAGAAAAAATCCAGAATATAAAGATATAATAATTTTTTATCAACCATTAATAAATAAAACATTTATAAAAAGATGTTTTGCTAAAGAAGGAGATGAAATATTATTAAAAAATGATAATGCTATATATATACATTATGAAAATAACAAACTTAACGATAAAAATAAAGAATATATAATATATAAAGATAAGATATGGATAAAAAATCCATATATGAATGAAATAAAAGGAATACACTATACAAAAGAAGAAAAAAATGAATATAATTTACTTTATAAATTATACTTTGAAAATTATAAACAAAATAATCTTATAGAAAATAAAGATTGGAAGAAATATCTTGATTTTAATAAAGAAAAACAATATTTCACATATAAATTAAAAAAAGATGAATATTATATGATAGGAGATAATAGAAATAATAGTATAGACAGTAGATTTTTTGGACCAATTAAATTCAAAAATATAGAAGCAAAAGCATATAAAGTTATATTTAATATAACAGAGAAAGGAAGATTTTTAAAAGAAGTTAAATAACAATCTTAAAAAGATTGTTATTTGAATATTAATTAAAATTTATAAGCTACATTAAAAGAAAGATATTCACCTGTATTTCTATCATTTGCAGTAACTGTTTCCGCAGTTTCATAACTTACAACACCAAAGTTAGCACCAACAGTTAGATTTTTTTCAACTTCTTTATTCCAAGCAAATTCCCCAACAAAAGTAGTATTAGAATTAGAATTATAACTTGTTCCAGAAGAGTGGTCATATGAACCAAATGATACATTAACATTACCAAATTTTGAAGGTAAATGACCTGTTGCTTTAACAGCAAAACTTGTTGTATCTGAGATTGAAGCTTCATCTCTACCCATAAATTCACCAGCACTTCTAATATAAGTATATAATTTACTTACTCTTTGATTACTTATATTAACAGGAGAATTCATATCAGAACCATCAGTAGTAGTATTAAATGCAATATTAACATTCCATACAGGATTAATATCATAACCAAAATTAGCACCAAGCATACTCATACTATCATCATTATCATAACCAGTATTAGTTGCAAAACTATATTGAATTCCAAGATTTAAATCAACAGTGAATTTAGAATTAGTAGAAATATAAGTTGCTAAAATACCATTATCTTGTGCATATACCCAAGCTTGTATAGGAAATAATTTAATACCATTAAACATTGCCCCAAGAACTCCAATAGGAGAAGTATCATCATCAGCATTTCTAAAACTTCTAAAACTTAAATCATCAGAAGAATTACCTCTAAAAATAATTCCACCATATAAAAAAGTATTTGTTAAACTTTTGTTAGTAACAGAAACCAAGTCATACGAATTTTCAATTGGACGATAAGTATCAGAAAAAACAAGAGGAGTATCTAATTTTGTACGACCAGCCGTAAAAATTGTATCAGTTGTTTTATATTTTATATAACTTTCAGAAATTACAGCATTACTTTTTCGAGTTCCTTGAATATTATGGTCAAAACCTAATGAATCAATACCTGTTAAACCAATACCAACTTTAATATTATCATTTAAATCAGCTTTTACACCAAGACCAACAAAAGCACCTAAGCGAGAACTATCAGTATCAAAATAATCTAAATTTCGATTACTATCATTAATAGTATCTCCCATTATTCCAACTTTTCCATCTAATTCAACATTAGATACATCTATTGATGCCATTGAACTAATAGGTAACAAGCTAATCATAGCAAGTGACATTAATATATTTTTTTTCATTTTAATCCTTTAAATTATATCTGAAATTTTATTCAAAACTGGGAATACATTGGAATATCCACCAAATTTTTATAATTATAACAAAAAAATCAAAATATATCAATTAAAACAAAACTTATATATAAGTTATATTTTATTTTTTTATGATATAATATAAATTAATTTAAATAAAAAGGATAAAAATGAAACATTTTTATAGTTCGTTTGTAGTAACAATAATAGGATTGTTAATGGCTTTTGGTATAGGTTTCTATACATCAGGAGATGTTAATCCAATTAAAATGGGATTAATGACATTATATATAACAGGTTTATTAGCAATATTAGAGGTGTCATTATCATTTGATAATGCAGTAAAAAATGCAGCAGTATTAAAACATATGGAGCCAAAATGGCAAGATAGATTTTTGATATGGGGATTACCAATAGCAGTATTTGGAATGAGATTTGTATTTCCAATATTAATAGTTATGATTGCATCTGGCACAGGAATGACAGAAACATTTATGATGGCAATAGAAAATCCTAAAGAATATCATGAAATATTAGAAAGTTCTATTAATTATATATATGCATTTGGTGGAGCATTTTTATTAATGGTTGCTCTTGAATTTTTCTTTGATGAAGAGAAAGAAGACCATTGGTTTAATATTATAGAAAATAATAAATTTATGAAAAAAGCTTCAACTATACCAGCAATAGAAATAACAGTTTCATTATTTATAGGAGTTTTATTAACATATTTCACAAAAGATTATAATATTAGTATAGCTTATTATGTAGGTATTATATTATATACTTTATTATCAATGATTGATGATGCATTTAGTGGTGAAACAGTTAAAAACGGTCTTGTAGGACTTTTATATTTAGAAGTATTAGATGCATCTTTTTCATTCGATGGTGTAATAGGAGCATTTGCTCTATCAACAAATATATTTATAATCATGTTAGGACTTGGTATTGGAGCAATGTTTGTAAGAAGTTTAACTTTATTATTTGTTCACAATGGAACTCTGGATGAATACAAATATTTAGAACATGGAGCACATTATGCTATTGCATCATTAGCTATAATTATGTTTATAAAAATGTTTATAGAAATACCAGAAGTAATTACAGGAACAATAGGAATAGGTTTTATAGGTATCGCTTTTTATTCATCAATAAGAGCAAACAAACAATCTTAATATTATAAGACACCATAAAGGTGTTTTATAAAATATCTCACATAACTTCTAATAAAAAATAATAATCTCATATTTTACAAATATAATCAAAGTATAAAAAAACAATATAAGAAATACATTTTTTAATATACTTATATATAATTACAAAAAAGGAAATCAACAGTGAAATATACTTTTGGATATGATATGTGGCAATATAGAAATACAAGAACCAAAACACCTATTGTTTGGGATGATGAAAAAGTTGTAAATGCCCATTTTTTACTTGTTGGTGGTTCAGGTATGGGTAAAACCTATACAATTAGACAAATAGTAAGAGAATTAGCAAAGCAAAGTAAGAAATTAAGAATTCATGTTGTAGATGTTCACGGAGATATTGATATAGGAGATGATGTTACATCAACTGTAAGCTTCTCAGAAGTTGCAGAATATGGATTGAATCCATTAGAAATATCAGCAGATGAAGAATTCGGTGGTGTAAGAAAAAAAGTAAGACAATTTATATCAATGTTAAATAGAACTTCAAGAAAATTAGGAGAAATACAGGAAAATGCTCTAAGTAATTTATTATATGATTTATATAAAGCAAATGGTTTTGTTCCAGAAGATAGAAGAACATGGTCATTAAATTATGACCCTCGTCCATATGCTAAATATAAAAAGAAATATCCAACAATATCAGATTTAAAAAAATTTACAGAATATAAATTGAAACAAATGATGTTTGGAACAGGAGCGAAAGCAATACACGATTTTGAAAAAGTTGTAAAATCTGTAAAGCAAATAGGAACAAAATATCAACAAAAAGAAAAAAATAAATTCGATGAAGAAAAACAAATAAAATTACAAGAACAAATAGAAAAATTATGTGATACAGCTATAAAATCATATAGTGATGGAATACAAAATTTAAAAAGTGGAACAGAATTAAATGAATTAATAAGATATAAGAGTGTAGATACAATACAAAGTATTTTTATTAGAATAACAAATTTAGAAGAATCAGGTATTTTTAAACCACAAAAACCAAATTTCGATGAAAATAAACCAGTCCATAGATATGTAATAAAATCATTAAATGATAATGAACAAAAAATGTTTGTAGATATTCTATTAGAAAAGTTATTTATGGATGCGAAAGAAAGAGGAGAAAGCAAAGAATTATTAACATTAGTAGTAGTTGATGAAGCTCATAAATTTACTTCTGATGAACCTGAACATGTAATGAATTTAATTGCAAAAGAAGCAAGAAAATTTGGATTTGGAATGATGTGGGCATCACAATCATTTGGACATTTTGGAGAAGATATTATAGCAAATACATCAACAAAAGTAATTTTAGGTATTGATGAAATGTTTCAAGATACATCAGCAAAAAAACTTAAAATAGCAGTAAAAAGATTCGGATATATACAGCCTCATAAAACAGCAATAGTTCAAATAAAGAAAAAAGGTGAATTAAAAAATCAATTTGTAGATGTTCAATATAAAGTGGATTAAAAATAATAAGTTTCAAAAAGAAACTTATTAAATTAATTTTTAAGAAAGAGCTTGAATAATTTTTTCTTTCATTTCTAATTCAGAAGGGTCTACATTTCCATCTGAACCTGCGATATGGTCAAGAACTGCAATAATACTATCTTTATAAGCAGGATTATCCTTAACTAAAGAAATATTACCAAGAATTTTTGCAACAGAAGTAATCCATTTGACAGGATTATCAAAATGAGGTGCCATTTCTTCAAGAATATGTTCATACATTTCAATAGCATCATTGCTCATTTCCAATTCTCTAACTTCATCAAGTGACGAGATAAATTCAATTGATTGAACAACTTCTTCTGTTTCAATTTTCTTATCAGCTAAAACCATTAATGCAATAGCAGAAACCATCGCATTAATATATTTTTTTTCAGGACTAAAAGTCTCAGGAGTATATTGTCTGATTTTACGACCAGCTTCACCTAAAAGGGAAGAAGCTTTTTCTTTTAATACATTAATATCAATTGCCATATTATTATCCTTGAATATATTTAACAGCAGTTTGAAGAGTTTGGTCTAATTTTCTATCATCTGTTGCTTCGCCAATAGCAGTAAATTCCCAACTACCTGTTCTTTTACTTAAAATACCTAAAATCATAGACACTTTCCCCTTAAAGCTACTATCATTAGAAATATCATAAGTAGCATAAACTTTATCTACTCTTGTAGGTGTTCCCTCATATAAACGAACACTTGCAAAAGGTATTTTGGCAAAATCTTGACCTCTAAAACTATTAAGAACAAAAACAACATCTGTAACTTCAGGTGATAATTTTGTAGTATCAATAGTAATAATTTCATTATCAAGTCCATCATCACCATCAGCATCACCTTCTAAATCATCACCACTATGAGAAACACCTGGAGCATTTAACATTTGGTAATAAACTTTACCGACAAGGTTTTTATTTTCATCAAACAAACCAACAGAAGCATCTAAATCAACTGCTTCTTTTCCACCACCAAAACCAAGAAAACCACTTGTTTCAATCATACCCCAATTAACACCAAAACAAATATTAGTTAAATTGCTACCATCTTGCTTTTTTAAATCAAATTTTTGACCTTTTGATAATTTAAAACTCATTATAAATCCTTTTGATTATTTATTTTTTCTTTCGAAATAAACTGCTTGTGAAAAGTCATTTACTTCAAAATAACCTTTAGCTAATGCTTTTTCTTCTGGGTCTAATTTGTCATTTAAATTAAAATCTAAATAACCATAACCATATCTATAAGGTCTTACTTGACCATCAGATGTTCCAAAAGCAGTTGAAAATTTTTCAACATTAAACCATCTTTTTACTGCACTTCTTTGACCTGCAAAAACCTCAACACAACCATCTTTCATACCAAGAGTAGTATTGATAGCACGAGAAAATTTATTTTGATTTTCTTCCGAAAAGAATTTTAAACCAATAAAAGCACTTACTGATAAAAAAATAACAAGAGCAGTAATTAATATTGTTTTGTTTTTCATATATTCATCCTTAAAATAAAAATAGATTTTAATCTACTTTTCTAATTCACCAATTTTTTCTTTAAGTTTTTCTAATTCTCTATTTTGACCAATGTTTTTAACAAGCAAAACACCATTTGTAAATAAAGAAGCCATAAGAAGAAAACCTAATAAAGCAAAATAACCCATATTATATCCTTAAAGCAATTCAAAAAGAACTGCTATTTTTAATTTATTGATATTTTACTAAAATAGCTTCAAGACCATTTTGAGTTTCACCAACAACTTCTCCAAGTGTTGCTAATCTCCAATCACCACCTTTTTTATAAAGACGAGTCATTTCAACAGCAGTTCCATTTGAAGCATCTTCTGTTAAATCAAATTCATAAAGTGCTTCACCTGTTTCGTCATTATAAACTCTTACAGAAGCATTTTTTACACGACCAAAATTAACTTTTTCAGCACCATCTTCATTATAAATAGTGATTACTGATAAAATGTGTGTTACTTCATCAGGAATTTTGTCAAGATTGATTATAATTTCTTCATCATCACCTTCACCTTCACCTGTCCTATTATCGCCATTATGAATAATAGCACCATTAGCATAAGTAGGTTTTCCATCAAGCTTTTCAGCAGAACCATACCATACACATCCAGATTTAACACCTGTATTAGTATCAAGAGTTCCAACAAGTTTTTCTGAACCTTCTTCACCAGTTAAACATAGAACAGATGCATCCAAATCAGCAGTAACTCCTTCTTTTACATCCCAAGATAGTCCGAGACGAACTCTACGAAGTGCTGGTTGTTCCTTTGAAAGATTAAGTCTTGTACCACGTTCCATTTTAGTTAAATTTAAACCCATAATTTATATCCTTTGTATTTTTAATATTGATTTTATAAGATTATAATATTTAAATTTTAATATATAATCTTAAAGAACTGTTATTTTAACAGAAAAAAGATAAAAAATCAATTTTCTATTTCTTAAATTTGTTTTAACAAAATTAGTATATGTAAATATTACTTAAAAAAAACTTAAATATTATTTATTTTTTAAAATTTCTTTGAATTTTTCAAATTCTTCCATATTTATTAAAAAATTCCAATTATCAATACTAATAGGAATAAATTCATTTGACAAATATTCATATTGAGAATTTGCTCTTTCTAAAGTACTATCATCAAGAATAATTGTTTTAGAAAATTTCATTTTACTTTTTAAAAATTTAAAATTAACAACATATTCTTCATTACAAACAGTAATACTTTTTTTAGCACGAGTTACAGCAACATATAATAAATTCAATTCCTCTATTGTTTGACCATGTGGTGTTGACTTTAATAAAATTTTTCCATTAACTGTTGTATTATATTTAAAACCAATCAAAGAAACATTGTCATTTAATTTTGACAATAATTCAACTTCATCAAATTCTAACCCTTTTGCTTTATGAATAGTTGATAAATAAGTTGGATTTGGTCTTGCTTTTAAATAAAAATCATTTTTATTAAATTTTTTAATTAATTTAAAAAAATCAAACAATTTTATACCACTATCAGATAATTTTTTCAATAAAGTCATAGCTGATAAAATTTCTTGGTCATTTTCCTTTTGTGCAAATGCTTTTAATTGATTGCCATCACTAAATTCTTTAAGTAATTTACTTTTAACTTTTGAACTTTGCTTATTAATAATATAATTAATATCTTCGAAAAAAGTTTGTAATTCTTTATCTATCCCACCAATTAATAAGAAATGTTTATTTTCAGATGCTAAAATATAAGCATTCCAAAATACTTGAGCATTAGAACGACCAAGTAATAAAGTATCTTTTATATCTTCATTATCATCAGTAGAAAATCCTTTAATTTTTAATCCTCTGTAATCTAAAATTAAATTAGCATAATTTTCCATCATACTATTACTTTTAAATCGAAAAGAATAACTTAAATGTTTTACAATAATATCAAAATTATCTTTTTTATTCATAAACTCTTTAAGTAAATTTATATTATTCATAAATGCATAAATAGATTGATTATCATCACCAACACCAATAAATTTCTTATTCTTTTTAATTAAAATATATACTAATTTAAGCATAACAGGATTTAAATCTTGTGCTTCATCAACTAATAAAATATCTAAATCATCATAATCAAAACTTTCCATATTATCAATAAAATATTTCAAATATAAATTATGAGTATAGAATTTTGCATCACCATTTAACATTTTCTTATATAAAATTTCAACTTTTTTTAAAATACTAAGAATATAATCTTTACGTTCATGAATTTGTAAATCAAATTTTTCTTTATTTGATAATTTTTTAATAAATTGTTTATATTCTTTAAAATCAAGAACTTGATTACAATATAAGTTAAACCATTTTATAATTGAATAAATTTCAAAAGTTTTAGCATCTGGTAACACAGACGAAACAAGGTCGAATGTAAGTTTATTTTCTAAATTTTTATTTTTTTCTTCAAAAAAACTACGAGTATGCAAAAGAGCATAAGCATGAATAGTTTTAGGAAAAACATTTTTATATTCTTCTTTAAAAGAAGTTTTCTTTTTAATATCTTCAACAATTTTATTATTAAAAGCAAGATAAAGAAAATTGAATTTTTGATTTCTTTTAATAATTTCAAGTAAAGTAGTGGTTTTACCAGTTCCAGCTAATGCTTGAATTAATAAAATAGATATATCTTCTATATTTAAAGATAAAATGTCTTTAAGTTCATCTGTAAGTTCTAATTTTTTCATTTATTTATATCACCAATTTTAAATTTTTATACAATTTTAACATATTAAATATGAATTATATATATAGAAAACTTAAAATAAATTTAAATTTAGACTATTTTAGTTGTTTTTTTAACTTTTTTTTAATATAATCTTTTCATATTTAATTTAATAACCAAAGGAAAATATAAATGAAAACAAAAAAGTCAAAAAAAACATTATTAAAAATAAGTCTTGCAGTAGCACTTGGATTAAGTGCATTTGCTTTAATAAACCCAACAACATCAAAAGCTGAAAATAAATTAGCAAAAAAAATTGAAATTAAAGAAATAAAAGATAAAGGTGCTATGATGTTAGACAAAATAGCAAATTTACCTATTATGAAGAAAGCAAGATTAAAACCTTTAAAAGTAATTGAAACAAATGGAATATATTATGTTATGTTTACAACTCCAAAAGGTCAAACAGCTTCAGTATATATAACAGGTGATTTAAAACTAATGATACATAGTGGTCAAGGTATTTCAACAGAAACAGGTGTTCCATTTACACCACCAAAAGATATATCTACATTAAAAGGACAAGAATTATTTACTTATGGAACAGGAAAAGAAACATTATATATATTTACAGACCCTGAATGTCCATATTGTAAAGTATTTGAAAAAACTTGGAAAGATGTAGATTTAAAAGATAAATATACATTTAAAGTATTTATATATCCATTGTCATTCCATAAACAAGCACCAGAAATGACACATTGGATTTTATCAGCAAAAACAGATAATGAAAAAGCGAAAAGATTATTAGAAATTGCAAATGGTTCTACTGGATATAAAGGTTATATGAAAAAAGAAACAGTCGACCAATACAAAAAAATAGAAAAACAATTAAATAAAGTAAAACAAATTGCTGCTCAAAATTCTATAACAGGTACTCCAACAGTATTAAATAAAGAAGGTAAAGCAGTTGATTGGCAAACTCTCGCAAAATAAAAAAGTAAAAAGTATTTTTATACTTTTTACTTAAAATAAAAATTCTTTTAAAATTTACAATATTTTCCAAAAAAAATAAATATAATAATTGAGAATAACTTTTCAAGGAATTATAATGAAACTTGGTAATATTGTAATATTTACATCTACTTCAAATCAAATAGGCAAATCTTTCATAGTAAAAAATTTAGCAATGAACTTAGCAGAAGAAGGAAAAAAAATCTTAATTTTAGATTTTACTGAAACTGAAAAAGATTATTTAGAATTTTTTAAATTTAATAAATTCAATGATTTATCAAAAGTTTTTTTAAATGAATTATCATTACAAACAGTAAAACTTATCTATCCAGAAAATAGAGGTATTTCAATAATAAAAAATAAAGAAAGTATTAAATTTAATGAAGATTTTATACAAAATTTTCTAAAAAAAATAAGAAAAACATATGATTACATATTTATTGAAGAAACAAATAATCAGAATATGAAAGAAATAGCAAAATTTGCCAATAAAAATATAATTATAACAAATCAAAAAACAGCTTCCAAATCAAAAATCTCATCAATAAAATCAAAAAGAAAAGAAATAAAAGAACATCTAATAATACTTAATCAATTTGATTTTGATATAAAAAATAAACAAGAAAAATTATTAAGTTTAGAAGAATTATTTAAAATAATAGATACAAAATTAGTAGGAGTTTTGGAACATACTTCTGAAAATACAATAAAAAAACCAACAACAGAAATTCCACATTCAAATATAAACCTTGCATTTAAAAGAATATCAAAAAGAATAATAGAAGAAAAACATATTGAAAATATAGAAAATATAGAATTTAATAATAATTTTTCAATGGAAATTTTATATAAAAAATTTGATATAACAGAAAAAAAATCATTTTAAAAATAGAAAAATTATTTATTTTCTATTTTTAATAATAATCCAAAAATAAAATTATTATTTGAAGATTGGTTAATATTAGAAGAAAAAATCCCACTAAATAAATAATCATTAAAATTTTTATTAATATCAACAATACTTAAATTGTTTGGATTAGAAATTTTAATAGAAATTTCTTTTGAATCCTCATTAACAAGTTTAATTAAGGCTTCAACAATAGATTTATTAATAATAGGTTCAGTTTTAGAAAAATTTATAATTTGAGTTAAATAATACTGTTTTATAATTTGAAATTCATCAAATACAACAGGCTTATTACTATCAATACCTAATAATCTTTTATTTAAAGAAAGACAATCAGAATCAGAACATAAAGTAATATAGAAATTATTATATAAATAATGCATAAATCCATTATTAAATTTCAAATCAAAATTAATAAATTTTATTACATCTTTGTTTTCAATTAAACCATTTAAAGAAACAAAGAAATCATCATTATAAATTTTAATATCTTCTATATCAATCTTAGATATTTCATAATTCTTAACTTTATATTTAACTAATATATTACCATTAAGATTTTTAGCAAATAAACTGATAAAATTACCAATAACGGTGTAATTCATTCTTTCATTTAAAATAGAAATATTTTTAAATTTTAAATTTATAGTATTCAAAGAACTAATTTTATTAGAATTAGAAATCTTTGAAATATCATCAATCAATAATTCTTTACCATTAAATAAAACACCTAATTCATCACTTATTTTTAAATTATTTACTTTACAATCAATAGAAAAAACACCTGTACAATTAATACTATCATAAGTCGTAACATAATCATTTTTTTTACTTAAATCTTTAATAATAAACATTATTTTATTTTCAGTTGTTCCATGAATATAAGAAATTCCAGAATAAATAAAAAAAACAAATAGTGATAATAATCCAAATGAAACAATAAAATTCTTTTTCAAAATCTTTTTCCTTTAAAATACTTATAATAAAATTATATCATAAAAAAGGATTTTTTAAAATATGAATTATATAGGACATAAAGCAACAGCAATATTAATGTTTCCATTGATTGTTTTCCCAATTCAAAATTTAAATTTCGATAATATAAATAATGAAATAATATATAACGGAGTAGAACTTCTTAAAAACATATCAATAGAATTTATAAATTTAACAAATTCTCATCCTATAATATTTATATCATCTATTATAGCATATTGGATAGGTAGCACATTAATTGATTTTATTGATTTTAAAATAATAAGAAGATTGATTAAACCAGAAAATAGGAAATATCCATATTTATATCATAGACAATGGACACATGGCTTTTTAGATAATCTAATATTATTAATAATAACAATATATTATATAAATACAAATATTTATATATTTATACCACTTATGTATATGTTAGGTGTATGGACACATTTGATAGTAGATATGTTATCAGGTTCTATACCAATATTTTTTTATGGACATTATGCTAAAAGTATGACAAGAATAGGTATTAATAGAATAATTCCAAAAGGATTTCAAGATTTTTTTTCAAAAAAATTACCAAAAATATACGATAAAATATCACCAATTTTAATAGGAATAGGAATATTTTTATTTTTTTATTATGATGGAAATGAAAAAATAATATTACCATTATTGAATTTCTTTTAAAAATAAAGAAAAAAAATGAATAAAAGATAAAATAAACTTAAAATCTTTATAATTTAATAAAAATATAAGCTATTATATGATATAATATATTCATATTAAAAGAAACATATTAAAGGAAATTAAATGAAAAAAATAATTACATTGGCAGCAATTGCAATTTCAACAATGTTCATGACAGGTTGTGCTGAAAAACATATTAATATAGCAGGAGTAAGACCAGCAGCAGTTTCAGAAGCAATGAGTTATGAAACATTAGCAGTAATACCAATTAAAAATGATACATATGGTTTAGCAAATAAACTCGAACAATTACTTTTAGATAAAAAATATGATGGTGATAAAATTTTTGATTTGGCATCAAGAAATGAAATTTATCAAATAATGAAAGAACAATCATTTAATAATTCAGGAGCTGTAAAAGAAGGTGATAAAATAAATCTTGGAGAAATTGACGGAGTAGATGCAATTATTTTTTCAACAATTAATGATGCCTCAGTAAAGGACTCTTATTTCTATAAAATTAGAACAAGATGTGCAGATAGAGAATGTAAACAACTTGTTAAAGTAAGAGTAAATTGTACAAAAAGAGATTACTCTACTTCTGCAACATTCAAAATGGTAGATGTAGAAACAAGTAAAATTATAATTTCAAAAACATATACAGAAAAAACAGCAAGAAGAATTTGTGAAGATGAAAGTTATTCATTTGAAAATACGGCAACAGTATTAGGAAGATTACAAGAAAGAATGGCATTAAGATTTGTTAATCTAATTTCTCCAACAGAATATTATGTAGAAGCAACAATAGCAGAAGATGAACCTAATTATGATTTAACAAGTGACCAAGAAGATAAAATTGAAAAAGCAAATATAGCATTTGAAAATAAATTTTATGATAAAGCTGAAAAATTATATAAAGAAGTAATCAAAGAAACAAAAGGTAAAAGTTATGTTGCAACATATAATTTAGGTCTTGTTTATGAACAAAAAGGTAAATCAAATGAAGCATTAGCTTTATATAAAAGATGTATTGATTTAGTAGATGATTTATCAGAAGTTCCAGAATTACAAGAAAGTATTCATAGAGTAGAAGTAAATCAAAAAAGTCAAAAAATCGTAGATGAACAAGTAAAACTTAAAATTCAAAAATAAAATCAAGATTATTTCTTGGTTTTATACTAACTTTCCTCTAATCTAACTTTCCTCAAAAAAAATTCCAAACAAATATATAAATTTAAATATTTAAATATATTTAAGTCCATTTTAAGTATCTAATGCTATTATTTCTCTAATATAATTAAATTATTGGAGAAAAATAATGAACACTCAAAAAGTCTTATTTAAAATAAGTGATATAAAAGATGAAAAAATAGAAAATAAAATAATAAATATATTTCTTGAAACACCAACAGATACTATTTATAAAATCATTTCTATTAATGAAGAAAATTATATGGAAATAGAAGAAGAAAATCTATTAAAACTATATAAAGTTTTTCCATCACTTAAAGATAAAAAATTAATTTTTGTTAAAAATGAAAAAATAGAACTTAAAACAGGAACATTAAAATTAAAAGAAACAAATGATTTAAAAGAATTAACAGGATATGGTTCTCGAATAAATCCAAAAAGAGGCTATTTATTTGTAAGTAAAGTTTTAGGAAAACATATACCTGTAAAACCACATAAAATGAAAGAAATATATACTAAACTTGCAAATAAAATTAAACCACATATAAACTTATTAAAACCCACAATAGTAATAGGATTTGCCGAAACATCAACAGCATTAGGTCAAGGAGTGTTTGAAGAATTAGATATTAAAAATTCATTTTATATTCACTCAACAAGATATACTTTAAATAAAGAAAAATTATTTGAATTTTATGAAGAACATTGTCATGCACCATCTCATGTTTTTTATAAACCAGAAGATAAACAAATGTTAAAAATAATAAATGAAGCTTTTAATATAATATTAATAGATGATGAAGTTACAACTGGGAAAACAGCTAATAATATGATAAATGAACTAAAAAAAATATTACCAACAGCTGAAAATTTTATATTAGGAACAATTTTGAATTGGACAAAAGAAGAATTTGAAAATTATGAGATTATATCTTTATATAAAGATTCTTTCACATTTGAAGAAAATAAAAATTTTAAAACAAATGAAATTTATCAATCAATTCCTAAATCAATTTCTTATTTAGATGAAGAAAAAGTATTAATCAAAAATTATGGTAGATTAGGTATAAGAAAAATAGATTATTCTAAAATATTTGAAAAACAAATAGAAAAAGAAAAATATAAAAATAAAAAAATATTAGTGTTAGGAACATCAGAATTCATGTATATTCCATATCTTCTTGCTAAATATATGGAACAACAAGGTATAGAAGTATATTATCAAGTTACAACAAGAAGTCCAGCAAATATTGATAGAGATATAGAATCAAGAATATTATTTAAAGACAATTATTTTGAAAATATTGATAACTTCTTATATAACATTGAGAATAAAAACTATGATAATGTGATAATTTGTTTAGAAACAAATAAAATACCTAATGAATTTGATTTAAAAAACAAATTAGAAAATTTAAATTACAAAGTGGAGATAATGAATTATGCAAATATTTAGTGGAAGTTATAATGAAAATGATGTTAATTTTTTATTAAAAACAATAGATATAAAACCAATAAAAAATATAAAAGAAATATAAAAAATTTTAAAGAATTATTCAATATAGCATTAAGAATTATAGAAAAAAAAGAAGCAGTTTTTGCTGATAATGGAAATATGTATGAGTATAAAACTCATAAAAATTGGGAATTTCAAATTTTACAATTAGGAAAAAAATATGGAACAATATAAAAATAAAATTATATTTTTTTCTGATTTAGATAATACTTTAATATATAGTAAAAGAAAATGTTTAAATAAAGAAAAAGAATATATGCCAATAGCAATAAATAAAAAAGGTGAAAATCATTCATTTATAGAAAAAGGTACACAAGATTTTATAAATATATTAATGGAATCAAATAAAATAGAATTCATACCTACAACAGTAAGAAATTTAAATTCTTATAATCGTTCTAAATTTTCAAAAAACAGCAAAATAAATTTTGCGATTATAAATTTTGGAAGAACAATTTTATATAAAAATAAAATTTTAAATGAATATGAAAAATATATGAAAAAATTATATAAAAATATAAAATTAGACAATTTATATATCAAAGTTTCTAATTTTATTTTAGAAAATATATCAAAAGAAATGGAAATTAAAATTATCGAGAACAGTTATATTAATATTTCATATAATAAATTAGAAGAAGATGAAAAATTTAATAATTTTTTTAAAAAAACAATAAAAGAACAATTCTTAACAAAAGAGTATTATTTACATCATAATGATACATCTTTTGCTATTTTACCAATTTTTTTAAATAAACAAACAGCAGTTGAATTTATTATTAAAAAACTTCATCCAAGTATGACAATTGGAGCAGGAGATAACAAATCAGATATTAATTTCTTAAAAATAACAGATTTTATGTTAATACCAAATAAATCTCAAATATCGGAAGTAATTTAAAAAGCATTTATACTTTTAAATTACTTTTTTTAGTTTTAACTCTACTTTTTTTGATTTTATGTTTTTTTCTAACATGAGGCATAATTTCTTTTAATATATCTAAAAATTCATTAAAATTTTTAATAGAATAATCTATTTTATCAGTATTATCTCGTTGTGTTTTATTCCAAGGAGTCTCCATACATATCTTAACAGTTTCATCACAATCTAAAACACTCTTAAAATTATGAAAACCATCATCAAAATAAATACTTTTAGAAACATGAGGGTATTTATCAGTTGCATGTATTATTTGAGATTTTTCTAATCCTAATTTATTAATGATATAATCATCTTTCGCTTCTTCAACACCATCAAAACTTGCAGTAACAACTTTGATTTTATCTTTACCAAAATTATCAGAAATAAATTGAATTAAATCCTCAATGCCATCTTGTAATTCAAGATTTTCATTATATAAACCTTCAAAAGAAAAAAGTTCCAAAGTTATTTCTTCTCCAAAAATTTTTTTATAAAAAAAGAAATCTTTAACATCTTCATATTTCAAAGGATAAAGTCCTTTCTCTTTTAAAATAGAAGATGTTTTTTCTAAGGAATTTACTTTTTCTAAAACTTTTCGTTGTGTTTGAGCAATAGTATCATCCAAGTCAAAAGCCCAAATTATATCAGGATTATCTTTTAAATAATTTATTAATGTAGAGTGTATAGAATTATTTTTCATAATTATAAAAATTCCTTAATTACTAATTAACAATTATTATATTAATATATATATTAATTTTATTTAAGCATTTTTTTATTATTTTTTATTATTTTATTATTATTTTTTGATATTAATTCAAGTAAAATATTTTTTTGATTTAAACTATCATCTATCCATACTTTCGATAATAAGAAATTTAATTGTTTTTTAATTTCAGAACCAGAAAAACCTAATTTTATTAAATCATTCCCATTAATTTCTAAATCAGAAATATTTATTGGAATATTATTTTCTAAAATTTTATCAAATAATTTAGAATTAAAACTAATATTAAATATAGAAAATAAAACTGATAATTCATTTTTGTCAGATATATATCTCATAGAAGATTTCAAAAGGATATCAGGATTAATCTTTTTATTTTCTCTTATTAAATCAATCACTTTAAAAATATATTTATAATTTTTAGAAATTTTAAGAGTTTGTATAGTTTTTTTTGTATCAAAACCATGATTGATATAATATGTAACAATAATAGGTAAAATACTATTATATTCAAACATTTTTTTTAAAATTATAAAACTTTCACTAAATTTTTTATCAATTCCTAATCTATTTAATACCCCTATATTAACTAAACCATTAATTACACTATCTTTTACAGGTATGTTATAGGATAACATTTTTTCCAATTCTTGAAATATTCTTTCTATCGAAACTATTTCTAAATTAGTTATAGATGTTAAAATAGCATCTGTATCTTTTGAAGATGTAAAAGTAGGATAACGATGTAAAAATCTATAAAATCTTAAACTTCTTAATTGGTCCTCTTTAATTCTATCAGCAGTATTTCCAATAAAATTTATTTTTTTATTTTTAATATCTTTTAAACCATTTACATAATCAATTAATTCATTGTTTTTAATATCAAAAGCCAAACCATTAATAGTTAAATCACGTCTGGTAACATCTTCTTCCAAAGTATCAGCAAATTCTATAATAGTAGCCCTTCTACCATCAGTGTCTAAATCTTTTCTAAAACGAGTAATTTCATATTCACAATCATTTAATAATAAAGTCAAAGTACCAAAATCCTCACCTGTTGGTATAACTTGTCGAAAAGCATCTTTCGTAAAATCAAGAGGAGCATCAGTTGCTAAATCAAAATCTTTAATTTTCTTACCTAATAAAGCATCCCTAACAGCACCACCAACCAAAAAAATTTTAAAACCATTATCTTCATAAATATTTTGTATTTGTAATAAATTTTTTAAATTTAAATCATCAATCTTAGAAAGAATATTATTAGAAGTATTTTGTGAGTTCAAATCAAACTCCTTTATATAAATATTTAATAATTATACAAAATAAAGTTTAAGATAAAATTAAAAGAATTTTTATTATACAAATATTAAAAACTATGAAGCTCATCAAAATGAATATAAATTATTTAACAATTAAGTTATCTGGGGAAATAAGAACTTTAAAAAGTGAAAATTTTATAAATCAAGGTAGAAAAAATTATTAAATAAATTATGATTATTATGTTCTAAAATAATTTTTTTATTATTACTTACTCTAATAATATAATTATTAAGTTTTTTAGCTATTCTTTTTTTTAAAAAAGTAAATTCTTTATTTAAATATTTTTTATTAACAAAAAGAGTTATTTCTTCTTTGTCTTTAAAACCTATATTTATTTTATATGTATTTTCATCATATAAAGATTCAGTAAGATATGTAATGTTTATAGCAGTATATTCAGGCTTTAAAATAATATACAATATATAATATTTCTGATTAGTATAATTATCTATTTCATAACCAATTTGTAAGTTTAAAACTTCATTATTCACTATATACATTCCTAAAAATCAAATTATAAATTAAAAAATATCATCATATTTCCAATCAACATGGACTTCTTTTTTCATAGCTTCTTTAATTTCTGCTAATTTTTTTCTTGATATTCGTCTTTGTTTAATATTAAAAGTGTATTTTAATATTTGTTCTTTTCTAAATTTATTTAAATGTATTATAAAGTCTTTATATAATTTTTCAAGATTTTCATACTTTTTTAATTGATTTAATAAATCTTCATCTTCAATTGAATGTACATATAAAGAAAAATCAATAATATTAGAATTATTAATATGATTATTTATAATTAAATCTTTGAAAGAAATATTTAATCTATATTTTGAAATTATATCTCTATTAATATTATTTTCAAATAAAATAAAATACTCTTCACTCCTATTTTCAGTCAAATATTTATATATATAATATTCATCTTCAATTAATAATAATTTATCATTAAGAATTTTATATATAAAAACAGTATCAATTTTTACAAATATATTATTATCCAAATTTTTCCCCTTAATTTTAAAAATTAAAATATTCTTATAATGATTATAAACATAAAAAAAGTATTAAAATAGAATCTTTATTATTTATAATAATTTTAAATACATTTTTTATAAAGAAAAAGGGAAAAGTATGGAAGAAACAACACAAATAGAGCAAAGAATAACTATTATATTAGGAGATAAAAAAATATTAAAAGATGATATAGATGATGAAATAATGGAATTATATAAAGAAATTGCAATATTAATAAATAAAGATACTACTAAACAACAAATGAAAGAACAAATATTTTCAATATTGGAAGAAAAAGAAACATTAGAAAAACAAGTTTTGATTTCGATGATAAAATCACTTAAACCATCGCAACCAAAACAATCAAAGACGAAATTAAATAATAATTTAAAACAACCTTAAAATTTAAATACAATTTTTCCATTTTCTAAAACAAGGTTGGTATCAAATTTTTTACCTGCCTTACTTTTAAGACCTTTTACAGCAACAGTTTCACCATTAAACAATTTAATAGCAATATCTTTTGAAATTTTTTTACCAGAAATCGTTTTCCAAATGATGACATCACCCTTTTTAAAAAATTTAGGGCTTTCTATGATGTCATCAGATGAGGAGTTTCCCGATTCTGAGACACCTGTTTCACCCCAATCAACTTTTGTAAAAAAAGAAGATTTTAAATCTAAACTCAATTTAGTATTTTCATTATTAGAAATTGTTTTACCATCTAATAATTTACCTAATTCCTCCAAACTCAAATCTTTATTTAAAGGTTTCTGATGAATTAAAATACTGAAACCACAACCACTCCATTTTTTCTTTTTAGCATCCCATTTTCCAGATTTAGAACATCTGTAAGCCTTATTGGTTTCTACTAATGGAGCACCACATAAAGGACAAGAAAAATCAATTTCATCGTGTTTTGGAGCTTTAAATTCAAAAGTATTAATTAATTTTTTTACAACACCATGAACATAATCTTCTATTTTTTTATTAAATACTTTACTATAAGATATATCATCATGAATTTTTTTCATATCTGCTTCAAAATCAGCAGTTAATTGTATGCTAATAGCATCTTTAACATAACTTAATAATCTTACACCATCATCAGATAAAGTTATTTGTTTCTTTTTATTAAATACTAAATATTTATATTTATCAAATAATGAATCTAAAATTCCTATTCTTGTTGCAGGAGTTCCAAGTGCAAATTTACCATCATATAATTCTTCTTCTTCATGAGATAATTTTTTATAAAGTTTAGTAACATTTTCCATTATTTCTAAAATATCTGGTTTAGTAAATAAAGCAGGAGGTGTAGTCATTTTTTTATTAACAGTAAATTCTTTTAAAGAAGTAACATCTCCTTCTTTTACATCTGGAAGAACAACATCTTTAGATTGATTATTTGTAGGGTATTTATAAGATTTAAAACCTTTGCTCTTAACAATTTTACCTGTTGCTTTGAATTTCAAAGTTTTTTCAGAATTTTCCAATACAATTGAAGAACTCATATACTTATTTGGTTCCATACAAGCCATTAAAAACTTAGCAACAATATAATCATAAGTCATTCTTTGAACTTTATCTAAACTATTTATATTGTTCATAGTTTTAGGTAGCCAAGGAATAACAGCAAAGTGTTCTTCAACTTTTGCATCATCAAAAATTCTTTTATTAGAATCACTTATAGAAATTTTTTCTCCATTAATATTATCACTATATAATTCAACCAAATTATCAAAAATCTTTTTAGCAATAGGAAAAGTTGATTTTTTTAAATGTCTTTTTTCAGAACGAGGGTAAGAAATAAATTTATTTTCATAAAGAAATTGCATAGCTCTTTCAACTAATTTAGCATCAACTTTATAAATTTTGCTAACTGATTTTAAAACATCATTTTGATTAGGTAATAAATCAGGATACTCAGAATTATTTTTACTTTGAACATCCGTAACAGTAAATTTATCACCTGAATTTAATTTACCATCAACAAATTCACTATAAAATTCAGGAGTTATAGCAGTAGTAGTTTTTAATTTACCACTATCATCTTCTGCCTCCATAATTAAATTACCAGCAACAGTATTATCAAAAACACCTTTTACATTAAAATAAGGTTTAGGAGTAAAATTTTCAATTTCATCCATTCTAAATTTAACAATCTGCATAATAGCAGTTCTAACTCTACCAACAGAACCATTCATATTAGCCATCATAGAAAATAAACGACTAAAATTAAAACCAACAGTAACATCAGCAAAACCTCTTGATTTTGCTGCTTCAACATATTTCAAATCTTTTTGAATATCAAATCGTTCATTATATGCAGTTGAAATAGTTTCTTTGTCAAGTGCTAAAATCCACATACGAGTTATTTTTTTCTTATTTAATACTTTCGCATATTCTAATAATTCATAAACAAGTAAAGAACCTTCTTGGTCAGCATCACCTGCACTTACGATTTCATCAACATCAGAACGATTTATTTCCATTAATAATTTTTTAACTAATGCTCTCTTATCTTCTTTTTTTCCATTATAAATAGGTTTCATTTTTGGATATTCTAAACCTTTTAAAGGTAAGCTATCCTTTGTCCAAGGAACTTTTTCATATTCTGCTTTTAAAACATGACCAACAAGAGAAGCAACAATAATATCATTATTCTCCCAAAATCCATTTTTATTTTTACTTTTAATCCCAAGTGAAGTTGCTATTTCAGCACCTAAACTTGGTTTCTCAGCTAAAATTAATTTTTTACCCATATTGATTTTCCTATATTAATTTTCTTAATTACATTTTATTATAACATATTTTATTATTTTGACATAGTGTTTATTAAGGTTCACAAAATCTATTTTCAGTTCCATTAAAATATAAAGGAACACCACCTTTTGTACTTTCCCACCTTGCTTTTAAAAAGACAGCAAGAGTATTAACCTCTTTAAAACCAGTAGCAGGATTTTCAGGAAAATCACTTCTTGGAAACTCTTCATCAGGGTCTTCTAAACTTATTAATGTTTCAAAACCATATTCTAAATCACCAGAGCCTTTAATAGACCCCATATCTTGTTTTTTATAACCTTGTTTATTCTTTGCTAATATAATAATCCAATTAGATTTAGTATCATTTTTAATTTGAATTAATTTTGTCATTTGAGCTTTTGTTTTGTCATTATTGTCACTATTTAAATTTACTTCACCTTCTGGAACATCTTTAAATATATTTAAATAATCTAAAACAACAAGAACTTCTTCTTCAACACCATATTTATTAAAATAATCATCCTTAATATCATATATCAATCCCTCTATCTTATTAAAAGTAGCATCAGAAGTATCTATAACAATTAAATTTTTATTATTAAGTATAGAAATAGAAGCATCAACAAATTTTTTACTTTCTTCATAATTCATTCCACCTTTAAGTATTTTTTTGAGTGGGATACCTGTTAAGTGAGAAATCATTTTTGTTATAAGCATATCTTTATTGACTTCTAATGAAATATACAAAACAGGTTTATTTAAAATAAAAGCATTAAAAACAGCAGTTTGTATTGCTAAAGAAGTTTTACCTTTCCCTGGTTCCCCTGTTAATCCAACTAAACCAAAAAAACCTTCTACTCTCTTATCTAATGACTTAATTCCAGATGGAGCACCAAGAATATCTTTACCATTATATAAAAAATAAAAATCTAAATTCTTTTTAAGATGTTCATTGGCATAATCATTTTTTTCTATTGACATATTTAAAAACCTTATATATTAAATAATAAAATTTATTTTAACATATTTAATAAAAAAATAGAATAGAAAAATTTTAATGAGGAAAAGTTAAGAGAAAAGAATGTCAAAAGACATTCTTTGATAAAATGGGTTTTATTATAAAAGCCCTTGAAGTTTTTTAATTTTCATTTTAAGTAAAGTTTTATCATTATATAATTTTTCAATTTCAGTAGATGATTTGTCGTATTTTTCAAAAAGTTCCTTATTTTCATCCATTAATTCAGTATTTTTAAGTTTAAGTAAATTATTTTCTTTTAAAATATCTTTATATCTATTTTCATTTTTTCTATTACTTAACTCACATTTACTTATTTTAGATATAGAACTTGCTTCATCAAAATTCTTAATTAATTTTCTATATTTTCTATTATCAGTTTTTAATAAAGAATTTTCTTTTTTAAGTTTTTGAATAGTTTTACTTAATTCACTTATTGTTGCATCATTTTTATCAAGACTTTCTTTTAAATTTAAAGAAGATGTTACTATATTTTCTAACATTTTTTCATCAGAAATATCATCAGAAAAATCTAAATTAAAAATTTTAGAAATAGAAACAATATAAGGATGTAATTTTGATAATTCACTATCTAAAGTATCATTTCTTTTTTGTAATAATTCAATAGTATTTTGTAAATTTGATACATCAAGACTTGTCATATAATTAGACAATGTTTCTGATTTTTCATTAATTAAAATTCTAAGAACAGCAAATTGAGATACCAAATCTAAATTTTCTAAAGAAATATTATCATCAGAAGAAACCTGTTTAATCGCCAATTTAATACTATCAGTAGGGAATTTTCCAATAACTTTTAAAATCATTTTAGAAATAGAATTCATTTTTGTAAGTAATTGATTATTATTAATTTCTAAATTTTTTAAAGATAAAGACAACTTATCATTTTCATCACTAACTTTTTCTAAATCTTTCATCATTGTATCAAGTGCGACTTTTAAAGAATCCAATCTTGCTTTATCATTTTTGAAATTTTTATTAGATATATCAGTAATATATTGTTCAAAACTTTTTTCATCTAAAACAATATAAGCAGTTTGACCAGGTTTTAAAGTTTTAACATCTGTTTCACCAATATTTAATATTTTTTTAATATTAAAAGGAAAAGTTTCAGTATTAGTTACTTTTAATAATAATTCACTTGTTTTCTTTTTAGTGTTATAAAAAGCTTTTGCAACATTAATTTTTAAAAAAGAATAATTTTTGAAAAATAAAGGAGTAGTTATAGTAGAACCATATTTATTAATCATATTTACTTTAAGTTTAAAAAGTTCTTTTTCATCTTGTTGTGTTGAGTTAATTACTTTTTTATCTTTAATGACATTGTTATTTTTAGTAATATTATTTGCTAATAATGAATTTGTTAATAATAACGAAAGTGCAAAAGATAAAGTGACAGTTTTTTTAATAGACATATATGCTCCTATAATTGATATTTATATATATTTTGTCAATTTTTAAATTATCACTATTATAAAGAAAAAAATAATATTTAAAAAAAAATAAAAATATATGTTAAAAAAAATAATACATAAAAAATATTTAAAAGAGATAAATTGTTAAAATCTTTTATAATAAAAAATAAATATAAAACAAACAGGGGATTATAATGATACAAAAAATAGAATTAATTACGAAAAAATTAACAAAATTAATAAACCAAAAGGCTCAAAAAGAAGCAGAGCTAATAAAAATACAAAATGATATAGATAAAATGAGTATAGAAATAGTAGAAGCAGAAAACAATGTAATAGAATTATTAAAAGCACATCAAAAAGAAATGAAAACAAAAACAAAAAAAATAACAAAAAAAATAGAACAAAATAAAACAGTAGAAGTAGAACAAGAATAAAAAACAAAAAATTAAAGGAAATTAAATGAAAAATAAATTTTTAATACTATTAGGAATATTAATTATATTTCTAATACCTTCATTGGCACATGCAACAGGAGGAGATTTCAATTGGGTATATTTTCATTATGAAAATTCAAAATTTGTAGAACAATATGCAAATTTAAAATATATTAATGAATTTTTTGAAAAATATTTTTCATTTGAAATATATATAAAACTCGTAATATTAGCTTATACAATTATAGCTATGATATTAACTTGGGAAGTAGTAAAAGGTAAAAAGAATATAATGATATTCTGGGAAAAATTCTTTTTCGAATCTTGGGGAAGTAATATCATTACAAAAATGGCATTAATAGTATTTGGTTATTTTTTATTTTTATTTCCTGTTCCAGTAATACAAGTAGCACCAATAGTAGCACCAGTAGTTCAAAATGCAAATGGTTCTACAAATTCAAGTGGTGCATTAGAAGTTATAGGTTGGGCAATAGATGAAAAACATTCAAAATTGGACACAAACGGGAATTTATTACATGTTCCTATATTAATAGGTATTCCATTAGGATTAGTAGAAAGATTGGTATATGGTTTTCCTGTGGCAGGTTTATCAGCTGGATTAGACTTAACTTTCCATCCTGATACAAAAAGAAAAACAATTGCTTCAGTAGATAATACAGTAAATTATGATACAATAACCACATCAAGTTGTCCAGTAACTGGGAATCAAGTATCAATAACTGCAATTACACAATGTAAATCAGATTTACAAAGTGCAAACTTAGCACCATCAACTTTTTCATTATTAGATAAAACAAATAACGAAAGTGCATCTATTTTTGTAAATGTAGCAACACCATTCAAAAAGTTTGAAAGTCTATTAAGATTTCAAAAAGATTTTTTATCATCAATAAGTGTAGAAGAAGATACAGAATTAAATACAGATAAAGTAATTAAAAATAGAAAAATATTTGAAGAATATATGGCAGATTCTAATGGAGCTGAAAAATATTTAGATACAATAAAACCTTTATTTGAAGAAAGAGTAAAAAAAATAAATGATATGTTAAGAGAACAATTCGAAAAATATATAGTTTTTGAAAAAGCAGCAAAATCCAAGAAAAATTACGGAGGATTTTTAAGAGCATATATAGATGAAATATTACTAAATGATGTAGCAAAAATATATACAACAGAACCATGGCACGGAGATATAACTGATACAACAGTAAAAACAGCAGTAGAAAATAATACTCATGATTTTCTTAGTGCTCCTCGTAGTGGAACAGGAGACGAAATAGTTGTTTCAGCAATAAAACAAAGAAATACAATCCAAACTAATATGCATAATAATACACAAACATATATGCAAATAGACAAAATGTTGAATATAGATAGTCAAATATCAACAACAGCTACAATAAATAATGAAATATATGTAACACCTTCAGGATATAATTGTGAGCCAAATTATAAAGCTTCTCCTTTTAAATTTTCAAATAATAATGATTACATAATAGATATGGATGAAGAATTAATATGTTCTTCATTGACATCTGATTCAGAAGAGGGAGCACTGTTTCGTTTGTTTTGGCATAATTTTAAAACTAAAATTTTTACAAAGTTAAAACAAATTATAGATGCACAAGGAACATTATCATATTACCAATCAACACCAACAGCAGCTATACTTAAAAATTTAGGTATAAATATTTCAAATGCAGAGTTGACATCAACAGCGGCTAATTTATCAAAAATAGATAAAATAGGTGCATATATATTTATATTAGATGCATTAAGTGCATATGTAGAATCAAAGAAAAATGAAGCAAATAATAGATTATTTGATATAACAGGAATGTCTTGGGAAGAATTAAAAAAATTAAGTCAAGATGAAAAAGAAGATTTAATTTCTAATAAAGCAGGAGAAGTTTCAGAAAGATGGTTGAAAAATCAAGAAATGGTAATGGGTTTAATATATGATGATTATTCATTTTATGAAACAAAAGTTTCAAATAATAAAATTGGAAATAATCATTTATTATTAGTAAGAGTTCAAGATGAAGCAGGACTTAGATTACTATCTGATAATACAAAAGATACAGTGAATGATTTATATGAATATAAAAATATTAATAACCAAATCCAAAAATTTTTATGTGATAATGCAGGTGGGGTAACAGAAACAAATGTTACAAATTTATGTATTATGGAAATTTCAAGTTCATCAATTACATTAAATGAAAAAACATTATTAAATATGAATACAGACCAATCCATAATATTTGGTGAAATTATAAACTCAAAAGCAATGTCAGATAAACCAATACTAAATGAAAATGAAAAAGTAGATACTAAAAAAGCAAATGTTACAAATCCTTGTAAAAAAGACCCAACAGGTGTTCAATGTGCTAAATTTGTAAAACAAGAATTATTAAAAGGTGCAAGTGCACAGATGTTAGAATCAATTGGAACAACAACAAGCCCAACCATGAATGATATAACAAGTATTGAATTTGTATATGCAGGAGTTTTGAGAAATGCACACTCACAAATAAAATCTTTATTAGCAAGACCAGGAGACCCAATTTCAGATACACCTATTTGTAGAAAACAATTAATGTCAGACGATAAAGTAACAGTATCAGGAGCCGAAGCATATAACGATTTTAAAACAATGCTTGGTAAAGCTCTAAATAGTACAACAAATTATGTAGGACAACAGGTATCAATAATGGCTTCTACATTAGAAGCATTAAACGAAAAACAATTACAAATAAATAATACAAGTTTTTCTTCTGATGGTATTCATATAACAACAGGAGATGACCCATTTTTATCATTTCATAAAATAAATTTCTCACCAAAAATTTTAAGTGGGATGTTGGAATTTGCAGATTCAATAGGTGCTCAAATTGATAATACAGCTCAAAGTTGTGTAGCAGGTTCAAATAATCCAGATGCAAAACAAATATGTCAAATAATAGCAGATTTCAAAACTGTTACAGATGCAACAGCAGATAAAGATACATTAAGAAAACAAATTAATTATTTAATTTCATTTTTAGCATTAAAAACATCAATGGCACCAGTAGATTCAACAATGTTAGTAAGTGCATTCAGAATTTATGCAGATATAATAGGTAGTTTTTATAATAGAACAGTAATGGTTTCAAATGCAGATACAATAAAAGGTATAAAAAAAATAGAAGGAATATATCCATTATTATATGGAGGAGATTTTGAAAACAACGATGGTATTGTTTATGATTTCTCTTATCTTAGAAATCATAGAATGTCTTATACATTAAGTCTTTCAATACCAAGAGATATTTGTAGCTCTATTCAAATAGAGAAAGATTTAACACAAGTAGTAAAAGAAACATATGATGAAGCAAAAAGTTATCTTAGAACATTAGGTAATGACACATTTATAAGTATGCCAAAAATGATATTAGTATCTATATTTATGTTTTTTATAACATTATATTCAGTTGCAGCATTAATGATACCATTTTTCTATATATTAGTATTTTCAATAATAGCAACAGCAATAGGTTGGATAAGTGCAGTCTCATTAGCATATATAACAATTTTAAATATGATTGTATTGTCAAATTTAGGTGATATTGATTTTATTAATGAAAATTGGAAAATACCATCACAAAAAATAACAGTTTACTTAATTAAAGCAATATTATCATCAGTTGGATTATACTTATATTTAGTTATAACAGTTTATTTGATTGACAAAGTAATAGTTCCATTAGGAACAGATATAACAATGAATTATATTATAACTGCTATCACATCATCAGATGGTGTTTCATTACCAATGTGGTTTAATTCAGTGACTTTTATATTAGTATCAATATATTTTGTTTATATGAAATTTACATTAAAAGCAATAAAAGATTGGTATTATCAAGAAGTTATAAGTCCAACACAAGTGGCTGTTCAAAAAGCACAAGAATTTGCAAAAAAATTAAAAAGTTAAGGAATATAAATGTTTAATATAAATGATGGATTAATTAAAGCTATATCAGATGACAACATAGTAAATGTAGTTTATCGTAATAATGATATAGTTAATTTCCTAACAAATGTTTTCTTAAATATTGGGGATAAGTTTGGTATAAATGGAGATGATGGTGGTCTTTCTTCAGCATTTTTAATGTTGTATTTTGGAACAATTATTCTTTATGTATTCATACATGCAATAAGAGAACCTAAAAAATTATACGAAAGATTTTTAGGAGATTTTACAAGAGGGAAAGGAACAGTAAATGGAAAGACAATAATAAAAACTGAACTTGTCCAAATGTTCTTTTTAACAATATTTGGAGCTATGCTTTTAATGCCTGCAAAATTCCAATATGTAGTTATGAATCAAACACCTGCAAGTGGTCTTCCTACATATATAGATTTAGATGATAATGAGTATAAAGAAGGAAAAGTAGTAAATACTATAGGAATAGTAGCAATTACATTATGGGTTCAAAACCGTTTTATATTTGGAATAAAAACATCATCAGGACCAGTAGCAACAGATACACCTATTGACAAATTTTCTATTAATGCAATTATGCCAGATGTGTTCAATGAATATTTTGTAAAAATGAATATAGCAATAGATGGGTACAAATATATGTATAATTATTTAAACTCATTTAAAGATATAAATGAATTTAGTGATGATGAATTTACAAGATATGCAAATGCATTAGATTCCCAATTTTCATTATTCCTTGGTCAAAAAGCAGATTTTAGAATGTTATATGGAGATGGTTCTAACGAATCTAAAAAATTACAAGATGTGTATAGAGTTATTTTACAAAATAGTAATTCAGATAATACAAAAATCCAAGAATTTATAAGTGGTTCAAGAGCAGATGAAGTTGGTAATTTAATAAGTAAATATAACAAGGAAGGTTTATTTAGTAGTATTTCATTTCTCGTATCAAAAATAAGTGTAGTAACTGCTGCTTCTTATCTTTTAGATAAAGTAACTGGTTCAGGAGATGGACTTGACTTAATAAATAGACAAATGTTAATGTTTGATTCAAAAGGACATGGTTTAGATTTACTTAATGCACACGTAGATTTCCTTGCAAAGACACACGATGAAAATACAGATTATAAAAGTCTTTTAAATGAATATGTAGAGAATGCAGTAACAAAAGCATCAAGTAATCCAGGTTATTGTTCAAGTGCAACTTGTCCTTATTTTACAAAAGTGACTTTAGCAAGACAATATTTAATGGAAGATGTTTATTCGAAATTAGTAAATATAATGGGAGGAAGTAGAGATTCTACTGGAAATATTACTTCAATGACAGATATATCAGTTTTAAATTCTGGTTCAGGTGGAATTGATTTATCAGTATTTGCAAAACAATATTTTGATACTTTTCTTGCAAAAAATCAAGGAAGATTAATAGATGAAATAGATAAACTTAATATAAAGGAATATCCATTTAAAAAAGGAATTAGAGTATTATTTTTATTAGGACATACCAATTTCTTAAGAGATATTGGAGTAAATTTTATTACTACAAACACAGGTCAAAGCTTCGTAGCAGGAACTGATACTACTTATCCAAATTTAGTACAATCATTATTACAACATTCAACATTTACAAAAGAAAGTTCATATAAAAATAATGGTAAAACTTACTCTGGAAAATCATTTGAAGAACTTTATAAAACAAATAGTGGAACAAATGAAATATCAGAAGTATTAAACTATACACCAAATGGAAAAATTAATTTAAAAGAATATTTAAAAACAAGTCCAGAAGAACATTCAACAATAAAATTAGTTAATAATTCAAATTCTTCAAATGCATATAATCAAATAGATAATAATGTATTCACAGGTTACGATACATCTGATGATATAGGAATAGATTTTAATACAATAGTAAATGGTACAAATATTAGTTCAGAATATATATTAGGAGATGATAGATTTAAAACAGTGATTGCAAATGAATTAGATTATATCACAAAAGTGTATCAAAAATTTGACCCTATAAATAATTTTCTAAGACCATTAACAGAACAATTATTATTTGAATATAAATTTTTACAAAAAGGAACAACTTATAAAACAATTTTAAACCCAACAAGTGATGTTGTGACAGAAAAAATGATACATGGAGAAAATCTAAACTTAAATTGTCTTAAAGAAAATCCTAATGCTGATTCACCTTGTATATCTTTAGAAGCACCAGATATATCAAAACTAACAGAACCAAAAGGTTCGAATATATATATGGTTTATAACGGTCAAAATAAAATTGAATTAGAGATAGAAAAATTAACTTACCTTAAAAATGCTTTAGAAACAGCAGATTTACCAGAGTTAAAGAAAAAAGATAAAAATGCAGAATTAGAAATAAAATGGATGAAAAAATCTTTAGATTATAAACTGGTAACAAAATATTTAGGAATGTTAAATCATTATAAAGAGAAAGGTAATACTGATACTCTAATGATAGAAACAAATGATGAGTTATTTGAATTATTTAATTTTGCTTATTTCATAGGTGTATATATAAGTGATTTTGCTCCATCAATGAAACCAACTGATTTTACTATTAATTCAGCACCAATGAAAGCATTATATAATTTATACTTTTACCCTCATGCAATCATTTATTTTGATAAAGGTAATCAAGTATCTAATAAAACTTTAGATAACACAAGTATCCGTCATAATATTACAAATTTATATAATTTTGTAAAACCATCAACAGCAAAAGAATTTTTAGATTTATTTGATTATTTTGAATATGATAGTGCAACAAATAAAATAACTAAATCAGGTGATATTACACAATTTGACCCAGCAGATGATAATGCTAATATATCGACAGCAGTTACAAATTATTATAAAAATTTTTCATTAATGAAACAATTACAATCAGCAGAAATAACACCAACACCTTCTGCTAACATTAATCAAAATACATTAAATGACAATACAATTATTAATAAAGTATCAGATATAACAAGTATAAATCAAATAGGAAATATACAAATAGGAGCATCCGCAAAATCAATGATGGGTGATTTTTTATCAGATATGTTATTTTATGTAAAAAGTAATTTTGCAGAATATATAGCAAGAAATATTTTATTATATTTTATAGAACCATATCATTTTATATTTGGAAAAAATAATTTAACTCATTTAGGAACAGTAACAACATTATCAGAAAAAGAAACAATAAAAGGAATCTTTGAAACTTCAAATAATTTTCACATGGATGATATTAAAATGACTTTTCAAGTTCCTCGAAGTAAAGTGAATGAATGGCAAGCATTTTTAAAGAAAAATAAAGAGACAATAGATGCAGTATTTGATACAATTGGAGCAATAGCACTTCTTGCAACACCAGCTGGTGCAGGTGGTATGCTTGTATCAGTAGCAAGAACAATAGTTAAAACAGTAGTAAAAGCATCAGTGAAAACAATAAAAGTAGCAGGGAAAGCAACACTTAAAACAGGGAAATATGTAGGAAAAGCAGCAAAAAAAGCACTTAAAAAATTAAGAAGTAGAAAAGGGAAATCATCATTTGCTAAAAAAAGTTTTGTAGGAAAATTAACATCAATAGGAATTTTCTTAGCAACAGCTCCATTTAAATTATTAGCAATGGTATTAGGAGCAATATTTACAACTGTATTTGTATTATCAATAGTAATATTTATGATATTAAGTATATATGGTTTTTTAATAAAATTTATGTATAGAATAGCAATGCCATTAGCAGTAGGTATAGTTTGGATAGGACTACAAGCATTGACTTATCCAGCGACTTATTTAGTTAAAGATATGACTATAAATAAATTTTCAGGAAGTTTTAAAGATTTAAATGAAAAATATTTTCAAGGTTTAATAAATACAGGAAAAACAATATTTAAATTATACATTTTATTCATTATCATAATAATGACATTTGTAGCCATATATAAAGTGGCAATTACTATTGTTACTTGGGTTACATTATTTTTAATGTTCCAATGGCAATCATTCGATGTGTCAGTAGCAGTAATTACTTTAATGGCATTTTGGTTTACAGTATGGATTATGTCAAAAATGTTAGATTTAACAATTCCTGAAAGTTATATAGGAAAATATAATTTTAAAAATCAATAATAAAAGATACTTATAAAAGTATCTTTTATAATTCTAATATTATAAAAAAACAATTTTCTTATTAAATATGATAAAAATTAATTAGTAATAATTAATTCATTTAATCTTTGAACTAACACATCATCATTAAAAAATTTTAAATTTTTCTTAGCAATTTTATTATGTTCTATTTCATAATGTAACATATATAAAAATTGTTTAGATACATCTAATTTTTCTATATCTTTATATTCCAAAATGTCTTCAATACTATCGCTTGTATCTTGAATATAATCAATTTTTAATTTACCTTTAAAACTATCTAATTTCTCTAATAATTCTTTATTTAAATTTTCAATTTTTGGAATTTTAATTTTTAACTCACTATCATTAGAATATTTTGAAAGAATATTTTCTAAATCATCATTATTATTTAAATTAATAGTATTCATTGATACAGACGGAGAAACAATAAATTCCAATAAAGGTTTTTCATCATATATATTATTTATTTTAATAAATCCTTTATCTTCTTCCTCACCAAATTTAAATCTACCTAATGAACCAATATATAATAAATTATCAGTTAAAAATTGATGTTTATGATAATGTCCAAATATAACATATTTTCCAAGAGAAGATAATTTTTCTTTATTAAATTTGAAGCCCTTTAGCATTGTGTTGTCAGCACCACTATGTAATAAAGCACCTTCAATATCTCCATGTCCAAATACATAATCATAAGTTTCATTAAAAATATCACTATAAAAAGAAATTTTATCATCAGGATATTCTTCTGGTAAACATAAAATTTTTAAATTATCAATATTTAAAATAGTTTTTGTTTTTATAAAAAATAAATTTTTTATAAATTTAGAATACGTTTTTAATATATCTAATGTATTATAATCATGAGAATAAGTACCATCCAAAACTATAACATATTTAGAATGTTGAGTTATTTCTAAAATACTATTTATAGTATAATGATAAATATCCTCATCAGCATTCACTCTTGTATCAAAAATATCACCAGACAAAACAGTTATTAAAGGTCGTGTTTTTTTCACAGTTTCTTTAAAAAATTCAAAAGGTTTTTCTAAATATTTGAAATGATTGGCTGATAAATGAATATCAGCAGTAGATAAGATTGTATTTGTATATAATGTTTCCAAAATTTACCTTTAAATTAATATTTTTTTTTTATAATTACATTTTAGCAAAAATAAATAAAAAAAAGAAGATTAAATGTTATCAACAAAAGAATATTCCATATTTAAATATTATTTAAATAAATATAAAGATAAATTATCAATAGAATATATGTTAGATATATTAATTTTTTTAAAACCAAAATATTATAAAAAAAATCATAAATTAACAAATGAAGATATTAAAAATATAGGAATAATACTTATAAAGATAGATAAAATAATATCAAATATTATCGAAATAAATCAAAATGAATATATTAAAACGGAAACAATTAAATTATTTAAATTAATTTGGAATGATGAAAATTCTCGTCATAAATAGACGAAAATCTTACAAAATTCATGATTTTTTCTTTTTAATGTTCTCAAAAAATATAGAAGACATAATAAGTTCATTATGTTTTATTAAATATTTGCCAGGAAGATTTACCCTACTATCAAAAAATATATTTATCTTAGATAAAGTTTTGTTATCTTTCCCATAAATTTTCATTAAAATATCTTCTAATAAATTGGAGTCATATTTTTTCTTAATATATTTTTTTAAAAATAAAATTTGTTCAGATTTGTCTTCAAAATCATTTAATGTATTAACTAAAGAAATATCTTCATTAGATAAGTCTTTTTTATTAAATACAAATTCATCAATATTTTTAATTAAATTAAAAAATAAAATATTAAGAATAAGTGTTTGAGAATTTTTTATATTTTTTTCAAATACTTCTTTATATTTTTTAGATAAGTCATCAAAAGTTAAAGGAATGTTATTATCTAAAATAACATCAGGTATATATTTTTTAAAAATAGTTAAAAAATCAATAGAAATAATTTTACCATCTTTAACATCACCACTTTCTTTATCAAAAATAGCCTCTTTCCAAACAGGTTCAGTAGAATTACTGTCCCTATAATATAAAGTTCCATTTTTATCTCTAAACGAATAAAAAGTTTTATGAAAAAAGAAAATTTGATTTATGATTTCATTATAAACATCATCTAATCTCAAAGTATTTTTAGTAGAAAACTTAATTAATATTTTTTGCATATTTTTATATCCTTTTATTTAAATTTCTAATAAAACAGGTTCATTATCTTCATTAGAAGAAATTCTTTTTAAATTCTCTTTATATTTATCCTGTAAATATAGATAAAAAGATAAAGTATCATCAAACCCTGACATAATCTGATGAGATTGTATATTATTTTCTAAAAAACCATATGTATTACTTTCATTTTCAGGAATATCATATAATATATTATAAAAACCATATATCTTTTTATCATCAAAAAAAGAATTTAATTCTTCTTCTATATCTTCAAGAAGCTGTTCTTTATCTTCAATATCAATATCTCTTAAAGAGACATTTAATAAAGCTTTAGAAAGATTATCAAATAAAGTTCCATGAAAAATCAAATCTTTCTCAATTATTTTAGGTAAATAAATAAAAGAACTTCTAAAAATTAAAATTTTTTCATTTTCATTTTCCTCAATCCAATTAATAATATCCTGTAATATGATAGGATAATTATTTTTTTCACTCTCACTTTTAGAACAAATATTTAATTTTTTAACCATTTCTAAAATATCTTCAGGAGAACCTTTTTTTAAAAATATAGTAAGCATATAACCTTGGGTATGTTTAAAAGTTCTTAAACCATGTCTTAAAAGTGTAAGCAATATTTCTTTATTTGCGAACTCACCATTAAATCGAATACTATAATTGCCTGTTTTGTTTTTTTCAAAAATAAGAGGAATACTATGTCTATTAGAAGAAAATAAATACATTCCAGATTCTCTTGGTTCTCTTTCTTTACTCATTAATAAAGAATAACTCTCATAAATTGGAAATTCTTTATTTTGAAAATAAGCAATCTCCTTTTTTGAAGCAGACAATGGTATTCTAATAACACTATTTTTTGAAATTGTTTTATCTTTAATAATAATTTGTTTTGCATCTGCTTCAAAACTCTGAGAAAGTTGTTCCATAACTTCCATTAATATATCATCATCATCCATATCAGGATTTTTTTCTTTCATCTTACGCTTGAGTTCTTTTGTTTTTTCTTTTTTTAAATCAGTATCTTTACTAATAACTTTCGCCAATTTCAAAACACTTTGCTCTTTAAAACTATTCAAAGCTTTTTTTTGAAAAAAATCCATAATAGTATTTTCATTAATAGTGATTTTCTTTAAATTACTCAAAAATCTAACTAAAATGATTTTATTTTCAAGTGTTTTACATAAAGCATATTGATTATCATTACTATTAAAAATAATATTTTTTTCTTCATCTAATCCAACAAAATCAATTATTCTTAATATAACTGTTGGTAATATAAAATTTAAATGTTCCATTTTTTTAATTTTTCCTATATTTTTTTTGATATAATCAACAATTATATCTTAAATTAAATAATTTTACAATACTTTATATTAATTAAAAACAAATATTTTATAATATATAAAAAAAATAGATAAAAGGAAACAAAAAGAATGGTAGATATAGATAAAGAAGGTTTTATAAAAGTAATACCAAGAACATCCGAACTTAAAAATTATCTTTTTTATTTAACTTTTAATAACAGAGCAGAAATGACATATTATGAAAATCCATTAGAATTAAGAGGAAAATTTCATAATAATAAAAAATTAATTTTAGAAAAAGGAAATTTAAATTTATATTTTTCATATTTAGAATCAACAAAAGAAGAATTTAAAGGACATCAAATTAAAGCAATGGAATTAATCATGTCATATTCAACAGATTTTAATAAACTAATGATAGACATATATGGATTAGAAAAATGGAAAACCATATATACAAATGTTATTTCAAAAGTATTACATAAACATTTTAAAGATAATAAAGCATTTATAAGTTATATACATACATTTGATTCACAAGGAATCAGAGTACATAATCATACTTTATTATATCCTTATAAATTTAACAAACAATTACAATTATTTGAATTATTTACATATATAGAAGAAGATACACTTAAAGCATTAAAAAGAGATTATAATTTAATTTCAAAGCAACTAATACAAAAAAATATTAATAAGATAAAATCACTCAAAACAAATAAAAAACATAAAAAATACTTATCAGGATTAAAATAAAATGACAGAAAAAGAAATACTATTATTAGATTTATCAGAAATAAAAGAAGAAGATAAAATTAAAAAAAATATAGATTTATTAATTGAAATAAATGATATAAAAAGAGAAATAGAACATGATATCATCAAATATGATAATATATTAAAATTATATATTAAATTAAGAAAATATTATATTTTTGAAATAGAAAATATAAAACAAATAATAAACCAAAATAAACTTAAAATAATTTTAGAAAAAGAAATAAAAGAACAAAATTATAATAATATTTTTCAAATTTTAAATGTTATTAGTTATGATTTAATAAAAGATGTAACTTTTAAAAAATTATTAAAAGAGACTAAAAACAAAGAATATATCTATTTATTAAAAGATTATAAATTTAAAAAAGAAAGAGAAAAAACTAAACAAGAAAAAAGAAAAGAAAAACAACTTAAAAATAAATAATAAAAACAATAATATAATTAAATCAAAAATTAATAGGAAACTTTTAAATGAATACTAAACAAGCAATAGTGTTAATAACACCATCATCAGGTGGAAAAGATTATTTTTTAGAAATATTAGAAAAAAAATTAAAAGAAATGGGGAAAGAAGTTTCTAATATTAAATTTGCAGTTATGACAAGACAAATAACAATGAATTTGTTATTTAAACAATTAGAAGAAGAAAAAATAATAACAAAAGAAGAAATAAAAAAAATGTCTTCAAAAGAAATAGAAGAGTTATTTGACAAATATAAAAATGAAAAACAAGATTATATATTATGGCATGGGAAAAATGTAAGACAAACTTTACAATATATAGCAGAAACATTAAAAGAAGCACTAAAAGAAGATAATATACATATAGGTTTTGCATTTAAAAAAATATTAGAAGCAAAATCAGAAGAAATACCAGTGGTAACAGATTGTAGATTTGAAAATGAAATGAATGCAATGTTAAATTTGAATAGTTCAAAAAATAAAGAAGAATATATTAGAAAATATATATCAAACTTAAATTTGGAAAAATCAAAAGACTATACGTCTGATATAATTAAATATTTTGAAATAGATATAAATAACAATAAAGATATAAGAGTTTTAAATTTGATTTTAAAACAAATAGAAGACTTAAAAAAATATATAATAAATATAGAAAATATAAAAAAAACAAATAATGAAAAATTAAATTTATACAAAATGGCAACAGAAGATTTCTTTGAAAATAATATAATTATATTAACAAGATATATAACAGAAGATGATATTGAAAAACAAAAAAAACAATATAAAATACATGGTATAGATTTCAATGATAAAAAATATAAATTGTCAAATAATAAACAAAGGTATTTAGGTAGTGCTCATCCAGAACATATAGCAGAACAATTAGCATTTAAATTACCAGAAGGATTTTTGAATGCTACTAATTCACCCAATTTAAAAGATAATTTATTACAACAAGTCATAAATAAAATTTCATCTTCTAATCTATCAAAACAAAATAAAGCAAAGAAAAAACAAATATATAAATAAAAATTTCATTTTCTTTCTTTATAATAAAAACTAAAAAAAGGAAGAAAGAAGTGCAAAATCAAATAAAAGAATTAACATTAGGTAATATTAATTTAGATATAAATAAATTACCTGAAAATATTCAAGAAGAAATTTATTTTAACTTCTTTTTTAATATAAGTGATTTTATATATAACATATGGAATTTAAAAGTAATAGATTATGATGGAGAAATACAAACAAAAGCAAAAATAAAAACATCAGTATTAGAAAATAATAATATGATTTATAAAGATACAATTAAAGAAGAATTATCTAAATTGCCATTAGGAAAACAATTAGATAAATTATTTTTTGATGAAACAGATTATAAAGCAAAATTTAAATTTTATATCAATTATATGCAACTACATAATTCATATTTAAGTATAAAAACAGAAAAATTATTGGATTTAAGTACAGAATTAGAAGAATTATCTATTTACTTTGAAAAGAAAATATAAAAAGAGAAAATTTTTTTTTTATTTATAATAAAAAGAAAACAAAATATATTAGGGAAATTTGATGACAAAATTATTTAAATTTTTAATGATATTTATATTAATAACAGCAAATGTATCAGCTAAAATAACAACAGAAACTGAACAAGGTGATACAAAAAAAGTTACTAATACAATATTAATAAGTCCAAGTACATTAGCAACAGCAATTAGACAATTAGGTGTTAATCCTATGAATTCTGCAAGATTAAATGATATTTTTACAAAATATACAGCATCAGTTGATATGTCTAACACACAAACCGTTAAATTTGATATAGGGACAATATTTGAAACGAAAGTGACTTGTGAAGGGATACAGGCAAATTTAGATGATGTTGTTCCTATATTTATAGAAATAATCAAAACAAGTTTAAAACAAATCCCAGCATATGCTTTAAAGCAAATAACAGGTTATGACTTAACATCCCCAGCTGGTTTTGCAGATTTTGCAGTTGATGTGGTTTCATTTGCATTATGTGCAGTATATTCATTAGGTGTTATAACAGGAGAACAAGCATTAAGAACTACAACAGATTATTTAGATAAATTATATTTAACTTATTCAACTGAAAATCAAGACCAAGGAGGAACTGTTCAAGGTGGTGCAGGGGAATCTGAAAATGAATATGAACAAGAACCTGCTACTAATGATAATGCAAGAGAAAGAAGTATGAAATCATTATTAGAAAGTGCATCAGAAGAATTTTCATCAAAACTTAATAAATGTATGGATGGAATGAAAAAAATGTATAATGAAGTTATTAAAGCAAAAATCAAAAATTTTAAACCATATAAAGTAGAAAAAAGAAAAAGTTTCTGTGAAATGATGAAAACATACGAAAAAACAAAACCAGCAACTGAATTATCTCTAAAATCACCAATAAGATTTCATCCAGTTGGAGAAACAAAAGCAAAAGAAAAAGTATGTTATAAAAATTTAATGTTCGTTTCTTGTAAAGATAGTGGAGATAAAACTTTAAATGCATCTGTTAGATTAAATACAGATACAATAAATAAAATACTTAATGATGATGGAAAATTATTAAAAATTTCAAATACTCCATTAGCAGGAAATATGTCACTTTCAATAGAAGAAACAGGTAAAAAAATATTAAATGTTTTCACAGACTGTATAAATGACCCAAATAATGCAGACTTTTGTGAAGAATTATCATGTGAAGGTACAAGTGCAAATTTAGATACAGATTGTCAATCAACTCCACCTGCAATTCCTTTAAGAAAACAAGCAATTCCTTTTTCTTTTATGCCTGTTCAAAAATGTCTATCAACTGACACAACTCATACTCCTCCAACATACTATGAAGGAGATATTTGTCATGATAGTTGTCCTTGTGGTAGCCCAATAATATCTAAAATGACAAGAATGCAAGAAAAAAAAGCTATTTGTTTACAATTTGAAATAATGACAACTGCTCAAAGAAGATTGTTTTTAGAACAAACATTGAAAGTAATATCATCAGATACATCAACAGTTAAAGAGTTAAAGGGTGTCTATAATAATATTTTTGAAGATTTTATCATAAAAGATTTTTGTAAATATCAAATGGAACAACAAATAAATGATTTTGAATTATATGAAAGAAATAAATTTAAAACAATGGAAAAAGAAACAATAAATTATCAATATAGAAATCAAATAGGTATGTCAAGAATTCAAGATTTAAAAGCAGATTTTACACCTGGTAGAACAGCATTTGATGGATATGTAGATATGTGTACTTGGTATCAATCAGGACAAGGAAATTCATCTTATGCACAAGATTTTACAACAGTATTAAAATATGATGAAACAACTAATACTTATACAATAGAAAAAGTAGATTTAAGTACTTGGACAACAACAGATATGGATAATATAGCACATTCTCAACCATTATACCCAGTATTTGGAGTATGTGCAAATAGTGATTGTTCTCAAATGAAATGTGTATATGATTGTAGAAATTGGAATTGTGACAATGGTTTCCCAACAGAATTATCAGGAACAGGAGTATTACAAGTAAATAATACAAACATAGCAACTGAATTAACACAATATAAAGCTAATACAGCTGAAAATAGAAAACAAGAACCAGATGAAGTAAGAGCAAAAAAAACAGAAAGAGAATATGTTGATATGCAAGAAAAAGCAAGAATAAAAAAATATGAAAAATTATATAATTCTTATCATAAATATGAAGAACAAGTAGCAAGAAAAGTAATGATACCAATGTTTAAAAGAAAAATCATTGAAGATTCAATGTTTATATACTAATAAAAAGGATAAAAAAAATGAAAAAAGATAATAATATAGTAGAGAAAGAAAATAATTTATTTATGATGTTTATTACATCATTATTACTATTTTCTATTTCAATAGGTTTAAGTTACTTTACTTTTGAAATTCATAAAAAATTTACTTTTAGGTTTCCAAAACAAACAGTTTTTATAAATAATGAAGGAATACAAGAGTATACAATTGCAAAATTAAGAGATAAATTAAATTTTGTATTTTCAGCAAATACAGGATTGGAATTACAATTATTTTTAGAAAAAATTGTTTTACTTAAAAATAAAGATATTATTATCAATAATTTCAAAAACTTTTTTGAAAGATATGAATTACTTGGAAAAAACATAAAAATTTTACAAATAACGAAAATATATGGAAAAACAAAACAAATAAAAGGAAATAAAAAAATAACATTAGATACAAATTCAAAATATAGTATATATATTAGAACAAGAGATTTTGAGGAAACACAAGAACCTGAATATTTTACAATAGATTTAATAATAAATCCATTTTTAAAAATAATAGATTTCAAATATTATAAAAATGACAATTTAAAAGAATTTTATAAATCACTTAAATTATCAGAACAACTAACATTAAGAAACTTACCAAATTTTATAAACCAAAGAACAAAAAATAAAATAGCAGTAAGAAATTTATTTATAAAACCAAGTGGAACAGAATTTAAAGTATTAGAAGTTGTATATACAAAATCACAAATAAGAATAATAGTATCAATAGATTATAAAAAATATGCTTTAATTTATAAAAAGGGAGAAATAATAAATGTCATCAAACTTAAAGAAAAACACAAAAAAATTAATTAAAATATCAATATTAGCATCAATATTAATATTCAGTAATAAAGTAAATGCTGCTCCAAAGAATTTACAATTACAATATCCAGATGTTGATGCTCCATCAAGTGTTCCAAATTTACCAAAACCGAAACCTCGTGTTTCAGAAGATGAAAATAGTGTAAAAGCATCATTAAACTTATTTAAAGTATCTTGTGATGGTATAAAATATACAGGAGCATTAGAACAAGTAGCAATAGATGGATTATCACAAACAAAAGAAGCAGTTACGAAGATGTTACTCCCATATCTTAGTTTGTCTTCTTTTGAAGCAGCATTATGGACAGCATCATTTTTAGAGTGTTTAGTGACAGTAAGTATGGAAGAAGTAAAAGGAGATGAAGTTCATGAAAGTTCAATTGATACTGCTATTTCATCTGTTGATAAATCAAGAACAGGTGTTACATTAACAGCAGGTGCAACAATAGGTTCTGCATCAGGTGGTGTAGAAACAGATGTCGATTTTTTTCCAGATATAGCAGGAACTTTTAATGCATTTTTAAAAACAAAAGTAAATGATGGTTGGTTTGATGATATAATGCAATGTATTCAAGAAAAAAGAACACAAAATTATGAAAAAATATATGATTTTTTGAATCAACAATTTACATTAAATTTAAATTATCAAAAGATGGCATTCTCTCAATGTAATGTTTCATTATTAAAAGAAGGAGAAACTGTTCCAAGTTGGAATGCAATGTTTGGGAATAAAATATCAGAATATACAAATGATTTTATGGATACATTAAATAATAACAGTGTATTAGATACAGAAGTAGGTCCAAATAGTGTATGTACAGCAACAGACCAATCAACTTGCCCTCCAAATCAATATAAACTTTCTGAAGTAAAAAATACAACACCTATTCAAAAAGTAGTTCAACCCAATTTAAAAGTAGTATTTCAAAGTGTTGATGATGCTACAAATACTACTAAAACACCTTTACAAATTGCACAAGATGCATATCCTACATCAAAAGGATATACTGTTACTGACAACGGAGATGGAACTTTTAAAGTTGAACAAGATACTTATAAAGTTGGTGCAGGAACAAAAGCGAAACATATTCCTGCTGTTCAAAAACAATTGGAAGATTGGGATGCAGAACAACAAAGATTGAGTAATTCACAAGAAGTTCAAACACCTCAAAATACTACAGCACTAAAAGGAACAAAACAACAAAATGAAAATTGTGTTGATGGTGCTTCATCAACAGGAAGTGGAAAATGTTTAACTGCTGCACAAGCAAAAGATTATAGAAAAAACCAAGTTAAAACAACACCTAATACTATGACAGAATTTATAACAACTATTAATTTAACAAAAATAGAAGAAGTTATATTTAAAATAAATCAACAAAACCCAAAAGGTTTTGCAGATGTGTTAGAATATGTTTATGATAAATTAAAAATGGTAAATTATCAATACACAGTTGCATCAAAAAATACAAATACAGGTATGGAAGACTTAAATTATGTAGATACTTTTACAATTAATTGGAAAGATAATTTTAAACTAACATTCTTTAACACAGATGTAGATGATATTGATAAGATTTTTCTACAAAATGAAAATGGAGATAAAATAGCTCCACCAAGTGATTTTGCAAGAGCATTACTTAAAAGAATAGTAATGGAAGTAACACATAAAAGAATACCAATAGACAAAAAAATAACAAATACAAATTTTGACACAGTAATGGAAATATATAAAAATCATAGAGACCATTATATAAGATTTATAGATTTAAAATATATGTTAAGTAGAAGATTAATAGCATTGGATGGGACAACACCTATAATGATTAATCCATATAACCCAGATTCAAGTATATTTTTAAATGAAATTAAAAAATTTTTATTAGAACAAAGAAAAGCTATAAATGCAATGTTTGTACATACAAATCAAATAATAGATGACCAAGGTGCTACACAAGATAAAGTAACAACTACTAATTCAGATATAGGAATAGCAGCAGTAGTATCAGGGATGAATAAAAAAGATTATAGACAAGAATTAATAAAAAGAGTAAATCAACATATACTTGAATATAAATTTATTGGAGAAACTGGAAAAATCAGAAATATTAAGTATTTTTATAAAATGTTTCTATTTTATATGCCAACATCAATTAAAGATGAAATAGAAATTCAAGAAAAAAAACTTAATCATACTATAATGGCTAAAGACTATTATAAAAGAACTAATTTAATGCATGGAATTTTAATGCAAAATTTCTTATTAGAAAGAGCAAGAAATTTCAAAGTAATAGAAAAAAATATAGATAAATCATATAAATAAAAGGAGTTTAAGATGATAGAAAGTTTTAATAAAATGATAGAAGGTCCAGAAGGTTCTGATGAAAAAATACAAAATTTTTTAAAAACAAAAAAGAAATTACACGAAGAAATAATAAATTTAAATAAAAATACAAAATCAAATATTAAATTTGATATTATTAATGGATATGCAGAAAATTTAGAAATAAAACATAAATATACTGATATTTCATTAAAAGAAAACAATTTAACTTTATTAAAAATTTCATTAATGAATATTTTAGCTCCAATAAATGCAAGAAGTCTTTATAATAAATATTATGAAGATAAAGAATTAAAAGTAAAAAAAAGTGAAATAGAAAGAACAAAAAATTTTTTAAAAAAAATTTTTGAATTAGATGAATTTAAATCTCAATCTTTTAAAATGATAAAAGAAGAAAGATTCAGATTTGTAGAAGAAAAAGAAGAAGAAAAAGAAACAAAAGGAACAAAAATATTATATTCACATAGTATTTTTCAACCTTCATATGAATTGTTAAAAGAAATAACAGAAAAAATAGAATTGATAGATAAAATAGAATTTGAAATTATTTCAAATCAAGTGGTAGATGAAAGAAATGAAAAAATAAAAGTAATATTACCAACAGGTAAAGGTGATAGAGTAGAAGATAGAGATGCACATTTACCACCAACAAAAAGAAATTTAATAAGAAATATCTATCAACAAGATGACCAAGAATACACACTTAATATAAAAATGACTTTTAAAATGGTTAGAGAACTAAATTTTCAAGAAGAAATAATAATAAAAAATATTCTAAGAAGAAATGGTATTTATGTAAAAAAAACTGAAAAAGAAAATCCACAATCCATAACAGATTTTGATTTTTTAATGATTCTTAGTAATTTAAAGGTAAATATATGAAAAATAAACTAATATTTTTATTGATTTTAAATATAACAATATTAAATTCTTTATATGCGACTGTTGGACAAGTAACAACAGGTAATGAAAGAACTGTAAATCTATTTACTGGTGCTATAATGCCATTAGATTCAAATACACAAGATTTTTCAGTTACATTAACAGACCAAGAAGTTACTTTAGCAGAAGCGAAATCAAGTTTTAATTGTGAAACAGGTGAAATTAAAATAGATGCATCAGTTGTAAATGATTTAAATAATATGTTATCAACATTTGGTCAAGATGCTGAACAAGCTGCGAAAGGTTTAATTTCAGAAATGGCTACACAAGCAGGAATTGAATTATCATTAGAAGTATTGGCAAGATTACATTACACAATAGTTCAAGGAATGGCATCAAGTTCAGATATGTTAAAAGCAATAAAACTTAAAGATGTGACCAAGTGTGTAACATCTGGTTTTTTTAATGCCTTAGATAGTGAATTAGAAGGTGGTATAGGAACAAATATTTATGATTTATTTACTGGTAAAATAGGTATTAACTTCGTATCAATAGCAGGAATATATCCTTGTATAAAAGAAGTTCTTGGAGAACCAAAAGATGAAAGTGCTAAAATTCAATTAGAAAAATCAAGACAATGGGTAAGGTTTTTCTTTTATAAATTACTAAATAGTAGTTTTGATATGTTATATAATTTAGAATTAAGTGCAGGGGAAATAAGTGCAGAATGTAAAGAAGTAAAATCAAAAATAGAAGAGGGAAACATAGGTGTTATTTTAGCTCAAATAGGAGAGATAGTATCTCCAACAGGAAGCAAAATAAGTTCTACATTAATTGTTGAAAAACCAGTTAAAGTTGGACCAAGAGTGATACCTGAAAAAGAAGAACAAACAAAAATAAATAAAGAAGAGGAAAAACAAGCACAGGGACAAACAACAGAAGAAGAAGCTGCTGTAAATCAGGCTAAGACACAACAAGAAGCAGTAAATAATGATTCTTCACTAAGTGATGAAGAAAAAACAAAAGCAAATAAAGCACTTGAACTTAAAAAAGCCTCTGCAAGAAAATATATAGAAGAAGTAAGAATTAAAACAACAATAGTAACAAAAGAAAATAATCAAGAAATAGATATGACTGATTTTAATCCAGATGAAATTATAGCATATAATAAAAATATAAAAAATAAAATAGAAAGGTTAATGCAAAAAGAAACAAGTAATTATAATTTAAGTATAATAACTTCTTTTTCAAGTATTTTAGAAAGAATTTTAACTATGACAACTACTGATTATGATAAATTAAAAGAAAGAGATGAAATATTTAAAATAAAAGATGAAACATCAAGTGTAACTCCAAAACCATTTTTATATACAGAAAATACATCTATAGATGAAATATTACAAACTTCATATTATGGAGAATTAAGAAAAAAAATAGAATATTATGTAAATTTAGTATATGGAAATTTAACTAAAAGAGAAAAAAACGATATTAATCTAAGAATAATGAGTAATAGCCCAATTAGCGATTCAAATGACTATAAAGAAATCATAAAAATGGCATATTATGAAAAAATAAAAAAGAAATTAGAAAAAGCAAAATTAATAGAAAAATATCTCGCAAGTGGAGAACCAATAATTCAAGATGCAAATGGTAATGAAGCAGTTGAATTTGATGGAAATAAATTAGATTTAATGGTTTATAATGAATATTTAAAAGATTTAAGAAATGCAAGACCAGGAACAAATGTAACATTGGACACAAGTGTAACTAATACAATAAATCAAAATATTTTACTTAGAAAACCATTACATGAATTAGAATATTTACGATTACTATATGAAGCAGAATCGAGAGATGTATTATTACAATTATTAAAAACAAATCCAGGTGATACAATAGGAGAACTTGTTATGAGTAATAAAGTTCAAGATATTGGAGTAGTTAATAAAGAATTTATTGATTTTTCAATTGAAAAAATAAAATATATAAAAGAGATGTATGCAGTAGGATTATTGTCAGCATATGCAGATAGAAGTGAAGGAATAATATATTGGGTAGAAAAACAATTTATGCAACCAAATGTTCAACTAACAGAACAATTAATGAGTTTCTATGAAGTAGAAATAGAAAAATTTAAATATAAATTATTACAAAAAAGATATCTAATAAGATTATTATTAGAAAAGGATGTTAAATGAGAAATAAAATAATAAATAAAATAGTAATAATATCTATCATATTAAATTCAACTATACCATTGTATGCAGTTGATGAATGTCATCAAGAAACTTTAAATAAAGCTTCAACTGCATTTGATGGAAGAAGAATCAAACAAAATGGAACAGATAAAATAATATGTGTTCCAAATGAATTAACAAAAAAATTGACAAATGAAACTTGTGTAATTAAAGCAATACCAGTTCTTTCAAATTCAACAAATAATCCATCAGACCCAACAGATAATATCAAGTGTGTTACTTTTTATATTAATATTAAAAATACAAATCCATCAGTAGAGATAGATAGATTATTAAATAATCAAACATTTATAACAAATGCAGGATTATATAATGATACAGAAGTATTAAATGAAACAAATACTGAAAGCATTTCAATAGAAGCAAGAAAAAAAGCAATAGATTTAAAAATAAAACAAAAAATAGCAAGATTAAAAACAATACAACAAAATCTACAATTATCAACAAATGCACAAAAATCAAAAGGCAATTTTTTAGATGAATTTATAGACATAAAAGCATTAAATCCATTAGATGCATTATCAATAAAAGAACCTTGGTCAAGAGTTATACATTTTGATATGAAAGATGAAATTTCAAAATCAAAAGCAAATAAAGTGTTTGAAAAATGTGCAAAAGAAACATTAGAAGCACCAACATTTTCATTGGAAGATATGTTAGAAATGATTAAATCATCAGTATTTGATTTAGAAAGCCAAATAGAAACTGCTGCAACAGGATTATTAGATAGTGCAGAAGATACAATACAAGATGCTATTTCAGACCAAGCAATAATGATGTATACAATTCAAGGGCTAACAAAAATAATAGCGATGGCAGTATGCCAATTTAGAAGATTTGTAGGAGCCGCATCAGGAGATTCTACAACTACAACTGCTGCAATAATGTCTAATGTTTCATCTAATGCATGTGATAAAAAATTAGATACAGATGATGAAGCAGATACAACAGAAGACCAAGATGAAACAAGTTGTTGGGGAGTAGGTGAAATAGGTTCTTGTTTAACAGGGTCATTTTTTGCTGGATTAACTTTTTCATTTATTTCAACTGATAGAGAATCTGACGATAATGCGAAAAAAGCTTGTGAAATATTAGAGGAATCCATTAAAAATGAAGCATATAACGAATGTATGTTGACAGAACCAGATAATGTAATGAGATATATATTAAAAATAATTAATTTATCTGCAAAAGGTGGTAAAATAGAAATTGAATTATATGAAAAATGTAATGATAAAGAATTAGAAAAAAGATGGAAAAATAAAAACGATTATGATAGAAATGGAAAGCCAAATAAAAACAGAATAACTTCATTTTTAAATTCAGGAGTAGATGCAATTCAAAGTAAAAGAGACTTAATGTTAGGGTATATGGACGATACATTAGATTCAATAAGATTAGAATCATTAGTTAATCAACCACCTAAAAAAGTAGAAGATTTAATAACAGCAATAAAACAAAACCTGAATTCAAAAGATTTTAAATCAAAATATCCAAATATATCTATAGATATGATTTTAGATTATAATAAAAAATATAAACTATTTGAAGAAGCTATGTTAGAAAAAGATTATAATTTACATTTTACATTTGCAATAAATGAATTAATAGCCGCAACAAATAAAACAGGTAGTCAAATAGCAATAACAGATTTTTCGGATTTTGCGGCAATAATTACAAATGGCAAAGGTATGTTATATAGATTAATGGCATCTGTTCCATCTTACGATTTTTATATGAACTATTTTATGGGGAAAGATGTAAGTGGCTTTTATACAGAAAATAATGTAGACCAAATAGAAACAATGGTTGGTAATTCTGTTCCTACTCCATTGTTCCAAATGTTTGATGATACACATGATATACAAATATTAGAAGATATAAATGATAACGCTGATATGATAGCAGATGGTTTAATTAATAGTATGAGTGATTATTATGATATATGGAGTGATGTTGTAAATTATCTTGCTGATGATTTTTCATTTAATTATGAAGCAGTAAATGGAACTTTAACATATGTAATACCAATAAAAGACATCCAAAATATTATGAAAGCAAATTTTTATAAAATATATTTAAAAAGATATGCAATGAAAAAAGATAGTAATGGAAATTATCTAACAGGTTTTTCAATAAGATATATAGAAAGTAGATTAAGTGAATTACATACACAAATTAATAATATAAAAACTAATTCAAATTTAACTGATGAAGAAAAATTAACAGTAAATAAATATCTAAAAGAATATGTTTCTTTAATATTAGATTATAATCTTTATTTACAAACATATGATAGTACAAATTCAAATTCTATCATCTCAATAATAGATACAACAAACATAGAATTACAAAAAGCTTTTTCTACAATGGATGGAAGAGGGATAGAAGATGTTCAATATGAATTTAGAAATTTTCTAAAATTTTTAAATCAAAATAAATAAAATTAAATAAAAAGGAAGGAAATAAAGAATGAGTGATAATAAAAACACCACAAATCTAAAAGAACAAGGAAAAGAAAATAAAAGAGAACTTATAAAAGAAGATGAATATTATTCAAAAGTAAATGAAATTAATGAAAGTATATCATATTTTAAAAGAATACAAATTTTCTTATCATCATATAGAAATATTGTATATGCATATCTTGTTATTTCATATTTAGTTCCTTTATTAATATTATTTATGACTTTATTTGTAGAAGGAGCTTCAGAAGCTATTATAGATTGGGTAAATAGTATTTCTATTTTCCCACATGTAGCATCAAGTGAAGAAATTTATAATGAAATTGCAATAGTATTAGGGTGGTATCTAACATATATAGATTTTGGATGGTTATTAGATATTGTTTCATTAGGATATGCAAGTATAACAAATCAATTCATGTTTTTTAAAGATATTTTTTATAATTCAATGGAAATGACTTTACAACAATCAAATTTCTTTGGACTGTTATCAGTAACATTTACAATATTTATATTAAATTTTAGTATCTGGCTAACATTAAGTTATTTGTTGATACCTAAATCACTTTGGAAAGGAAAAGCTAACGAAATAGAATATTATTCTGATAAATTACAAAAAGCATTAAGTGAAGCCTCAACTTTAGTTGATGCTAATATGAAAAAGAAAGCAATGGCAGATGTTGAGAAATATAAAAAAGAAATAATAGAAGCTTTAAAAAAAGAAGCAAATAATGATGGAATAATAGAAGATTCTACAAAATTATTACAAGTATTACCAGCTTATAAAATAGCAATTTTAAATAAAGATTCTATTTTTGGAAATATGGTTGCAGGATTTGCAAATAAAAAATGGCAAGTACATGTAAAACAACAAACAACAATAGAAAATTTTAATGAACTTAAAATATTTTTATTTGAAAGTAGTTTTAATGATGACCAAAAAGAAATAGTATATAATTTAAACTGGAAATATCCAATTAAACAAATTTTTCCAGAAAATGAAGAAGGAAATCAAAAATTAATAGAAGCACTTAAAACAGATAAACAAGTAGTAAAAAAATATAAAGTAGCAATGATGCAAACATTAATGGTTCTAAAATATTTTAAAAATTATCCATTATATGCAGCAATTCGTTTTTTAGCAGAAGAAGGAATTGTTTTTGATAAATCACAAAGTATTATTTTAACAAATGCTAAAAAAATAATAGAAAATCAATTAAATGACCCTAAAAAAATATTAGATTTATCATTAGATTTAACATTACCTAATATTAAAGATAAAAATATCAAAAAAGAATTAATTAGAGAATATTCAGATTTTATAAATGCAAATAATAAAGAAATGGCACTACTTGAAAATGAAGCAGAAACAGAAGTTATTTGGGAACCAGATACAACATTTAAAATAAGATTGAAAGAATATAAACATAAATATATAAAAATTTTACAAAATTTTATAAAAATTGTCTTTGAGAATTATAATATGAAACAAAGCGAAAACTTTGAAGTTAATATTCAGGAAGTTTTTGATGATTTCTTTGAAAATTCAGAGGCAGATGCTGCTTTGGTTCAAATTGCTAAATTCAAAGTAATAAAATTAGAAGACTTTTATAGTATGTTGGATATGGTGATGAAAAGAGAAACTATATATAACAAAGAAATTATACCTCTTTATAGAGAATATTTTCAAAAACTTAAAATAAAAGAAATCTTATATGGACAAAAAGGGAAATAAATGAAAAAAATATTAATATCACTAATAGCAATAACACATATATTATCAGCATCTGTTGATAAACCAAAAGAATATACTGTTGAAGAACAATTAAAAGGTCTTTACAATGAATCTGATAATTTGGAAGGATTTTCAAAAAAATCAGATTTTGATTACATGTATAAATATCTTGGAGATTTTGATAAAAAAGAACAAGATATGATGAATAAATTATATTTATATTATTTACATAGAATGAATACAAACAAAGAAAAATATACAGATATGACATCAGAAATGTTAGATTCAATGGATGATATGAAAGAGATGAAAAGTAAAGGTAAATTTATTACATTACAAACAGATGAAAATCAAAACATAAAAATATTAAATGGAATTACATATTATGTAGATTTTATTAATGAACAAGTATATTCAAGTGAAATGCAAAGTTTTGTTCAAAATGATTTTAAAAATTTATACTCTATATTATATCAAGTAGAATATAATAGAATTCTTGTTTTCGAACCTAAAAACACAAAAACAAACTATTTTATAGTAATGAATTTAGGGGATTTAAAAACATTTTCTTTTAAAGATTTAAAAGAAACAATAGATGTATATCTTGAAAAGAAAAAAGAAAAAATAGAAAATAAAATTATAGAAGAAGGAATGTAAGAATGAAAAAATCAAAAATAATATTAGGAAGTTTATTAATAACAAGTTCTCTTTTTGCTACAACAAATGGAAATATAGATTTGAAATTAAAAAATTATGAAGATATAAAAACACTTAAAAAAATAGATAATTTATTAATTTCAGTTAAAGAAGAAGGACTTGTAAGAAATTTAGAAGTTAATTCTGCAAAATGGGAAGAAGTAAATATGTTACTTAAAAATTTAATAAGTAGAAGAAATTATAAAGATGCATACATTTTATTTAAACATATTGATTTTGACCAAAAAATAGAAGAATATAAAAGTTATTTAACTTTTTTTCAAATTATAAACAAAATGGAATCAAAACATTCAGACTTTACAAAAATTTCAAATATACATGATAATTTTTTATTAACACATTTATTTAATTATTTTTTCTATTCAGTAGAAAGAGAAAGAATTAATGATATTTCAATTTTATCAAAAATCTCATTTGGATTAGTTGAAATAGATAATAAGTATTATTCAACAGTTAAAAAACAAAGAGTTAGATATAAAATAGCATTATTAAGAGGAGAATATGTTAAAGCTTTAACAATAATCGAAACAATTCCTGAATTAACAATGGAAGATAAAAAATATAAGAAAAATACAAAAAATATTCTAACTTTTATGCAAGAGAATTTTTTCACTAATTATTTAAATATGACTCATACACAGTTTAAAAATTATAATTTATTATATAGAACAAATCCAAGTAAATGTGAAAACTAAAAATAAGGAAATAAAAAATGAAAATAACTAAAATAATTACATTAAGTGTTCTTGCTTCAATCACTTTATCAGCAAGTGCTCCTGATTTTTTTAATTTAAAAAGTAAAAAAGAAGATAAAGGTGAAGTTGCAACAGAAGCAAAAAAAGTAAGAATAAAAAGTAATGCCGCAGATATAGTAACAAATCAAATAAATGATGAAGTAGAAGAAGACATGATGAAACCAGAGTTTCATATGCAAGATAAAGACCCAGAAGTTATTTTATTAAATAAAATGAAAGATAAGAAAAAATTTAATTTAAAAACAAAAAGTTTATTTGTAGATAAAGATGTTAAATTTGTAAAAATAAAAATACCTATTCATCAAATATCAGAAATATTAGTAGATAAACAAATAGTTAAATTAGATTTTTTACAAAATCCAAAATTAAAAATAACTCTTGACCAAGAAGAAGCTAAAAAAATAACATTAGTTAATAGAGATTTAAATTTAGACCAAAATATAAAAGTTACATTTATAGATGGTTCTACAATTAATTTATTATTAAGTCTTGGTAATTCTATTTCAGAAAGACATATAGAATATAAATTATATTTTGAAAAGAAAAAAATAGCATTATTACCTGAATTTCAAAAAAAATTAAAAGTAAGAAATATTCATTCGTATTTTAATAATGTAGCTACAAAATTAATTATAGATAAAATATTACAAAAAGATTCATTTGTAAATATAGAAGAAAATAAAAAGAAAATAGACAAAGTTTTATATGAAGGAGAATCAACTTTTGATTCTGTAACAGGAGAAGTAGTTCAAGATTATAAATTAACTTTAAATTATGTTTATGAAACACCATTTGTGGAAGATACAGATAGAGAAAACATTAAAAAAAGATTAGTAATGTTAGAGATGACAATTAAAAATAATTCAGAAGATTCTACATTAGAACTCACACCTGTATTTATCAAAAAAAGATTTGGAAACTATGTCGCAATGTTTATAGGAGATTTAGATACAAGACAAAATTATATACCTCCAAAACAAGAATTAAGATTTCTAATAGTTATAGAAGATAAAGTAAAAGAAGACGAATTAAATTAAAAAAAACATTAAAGGATATTTTTTTGAAAGAAAATGAAATAAAAAAAAATGAAATAGAAAATATATCCGAAAATGAAGATATATCAAACGAAAAAGAAGATTATTTAAATCAAATGAATAATGAAGAATTTGAAGATGATTTCGAAGATGAAGATGATGAAGATATATCAAGCGAAGAAAAAGATTATTTAAATCAAATGAATGATGAAGAATTTGAAGATGATTTCGAAGATGAAGATGATGAAGATATATCAAGCGAAGAAGAAGACTATTTAAATCAAATGAATGATGAAGAATTTGAAGATGATTTCGAAGATGAAGATGAT
>Ga0256828_1000045_pt1 | contig 81183 bp, 77 predicted proteins | sample CV88metaG_FD_185993 | JGI IMG/M metagenome (GOLD analysis project Ga0256828, IMG submission 185993) | Hydrothermal vent microbial communities from East Pacific Rise, Pacific Ocean - CV88 | ecosystem: Environmental > Aquatic > Marine > Hydrothermal vents | place: Pacific Ocean: East Pacific Rise...
GTTCCTGTAACGATGATTGGTAACGACTCGTCGATTTCATTCTTCTTAAAGTATAATACAGTGAACTCTTGTTTGCCGTCTGTAACAGTAATCTTTGTCATAGAGGAGTAGTAGTGTACTTTCATTACTTCTAGGTCATGTATCTCATAAGTGGGATATGGATTACTATTTCCGAATGGTCGGTTCTCTTCAATCCATGCAACCTCTTCCATTATATCACAAGCATCTATCTTACTGCTCTCCACAGAGTCACTATACTCTATATTATGCTCTTCTAAGTACTTGCTAAAAAGAGTGATAAAGTTATCGATTGCGTCATTTGTATATTTGATACTGACACCATTTGCCATATTATGTCCACCATAATGACCAATCGTACCCGGGGCATTGTCATTAATGTATTTGTAGATGTCTAAAAGTGGCAGTTGCTGTATTGCACGAGCAGAACCATTCAGATACCCATCTTTATTCTTTAATACGAATGTCGGCTTATTCAGGTCATTACCAATTCTACCGGCAACCAACCCTGCTAGAGAAGACATTGCGTCCGATGGCATAACGATAATAGACATTGTATCCAATGACTTGTTAGCTCTTAGTTGTGGTTTGATGAAGTCAATCAGTTCCGTTGTCATCTTCTTACGCTCTTTGTTCAGTAAGTCTAATTCACACATAGACTGTTTATGTCCTAACAAGGCTCTCACAGCGACTTCTGGTCTCCCCAATCTATGAGACGAATTAATAAGTGGTCCTAGGTTAATAGAAATCCATCTATCGTGCACTCTCTTCTTTCTAGATACTTTTAGCATATGTTTAATAAAGATATCCTCTTTGAGTTCATCAACATAGTGGTGATACAACGGTACGTTCCTACCTGTCATAGGCATCTGGTCCACTAAGTTTGCTACCACGACGTACTGTGTCAATCTCTCAATATAGTCATCACCTATCTTCTCTTCCAAGTATTCTCGTAATACACCGGCACCAGATAATCCTTTATCATAATTACATTTTGAGTAGTATGGATTATAAATCTCATCACACACTTCTTCTAACGCTTCTTCATCTGGAATAATATGATGGTCTGTTACAACAATATATACGTTCTTTCTTTGTTCTCGTAAGTATACGAGTGCATCAACTGAGCTACTTCCATGGTCGGCAGTAAGGAAGATAAATGATTCATTGTTATCTGTCTTTTCTAATGTCATATCGATAGTGTGTTTAGACACACCACGAGGATACTTATTGTTAAGTATAATATGTTCGAATGGTATACTACAATGTTTAAAACATTTAATTCCTATAACAGCAGAGAGTATTCCGTCTGCATCGTAATCCGTACTTAATATCACTTTCGTCGCTTTATTTAATGTCATAATGACTCCTTTATCATGAAACCTCCAAAGAAAGAAAAAGAGAGAGTATGTATGTGGGATATCCCACATACATACTAATTAAACGAATACTCATCATAGATTACAGATAATCCATTTATGAGTGTTTGGTACTCACTCTCTTCCAAGTCAGACTTCAGTACTTCCGTCATCTTATCTAAAACAACCAATTGTTCATTATCGTCATCCTCAACTTCATCGAGTATCTTAATTGTCTCATCAAGACCGAGTAGCTTTTTACAAATGACTAAGTGACTGTTGTCGACATCTGTTCCGATGGTTAACGTATCATAGATATGCACAATAGACTTCACCATTGTATGTACAGAAATCTTTGTAAGAACAGAGTCTTTCTCAATCACTGTTTCCGTAAGTTTATCCATCAATAGTTTACCGACATCTAAGTTAGCTTCATACGCTTCTTCTACATTCATTCCGTCTTTAATATCGTCTAGTACAGCATATACTGATTTTAGACCAATAACAGTTGCTAGCTCTGCGAATGCAACATAATCTTTACTCTTTAGTCTGTCCATAGTTAATCTCCATAACATTTATTTTTAAGTTTCTCTCATTGAGTTTTCTTAACTCAATGTCTGTATCCTCGTTCAACTTAGAAAAACTAAGTTTTCTTTTCAGCTCTCCATCAACGATAAAGAATGTGTGTTCTTTTTCATCTTTATCACTGATGATAAGTAATCCGTCAAGTGTTCTTATTTTCTCTTTCTTATCGAACACAAAAGCGATATCTTGGTATCCATATCTCCTACTAGTAAAGATAGCTTCATCAGAGTCAGACCCATAAATCAGTATCTCCCCATCTAGTCCTACATAAGCATCTCTAACAGAGCCACCTAAGTATGCTCTACACTTTGTGAGCTTTGTTGCTTTTGGTGCTTCGGTCACTGCAATGATATCCCCGGATAATACCATAGCATTGTGGTCGTCGTTTGGTCTCTTTCTAAAGAGCATATATTTAGACTCTTTAAATTTAGAGTTCCAACCTTCGTAACTTCTCACACATTTGAACCCCAAGTCAGTGTATGGTAAGATGTGTTCTCCAGGCTCAGTTGAGAGAACAAATGTTTTGTTCTCATCTTTCACATGGTGAAGAATTTCACCTTTCTCACAATGTACCTCGTTCTCGCCATCTCCATAGACTAAGAAGTCGTCTCCGTATGTTACTTTATAGAAGTCTTTCATCAATTTTCCTTTTCTCTTTAATTTTCTCTTTAATTGTTTCAATAGCGGTTGTTCTGTATACCAATGTTTTTTCTACACCAGTAATGTTCGTCTCTAACAAAGCTCTTTTTCTATCATCTATCTCTTTGTCAGTAAATCCTCGTTGTTTATAACATCGTTCAATGTCTTTCTCATCTGTATCTAGAAAGAATATGCTAGATTGTATGTTGATAGATTTACTAAACTCAATAGCTCGCTTCATAGATATAAATGATACGACAGAGAGAGCACCAGTAGGTTCTCCATATCCATAGATTGTATCTTCTGTTGACTCGAATGTATATGGTAAAGTCACACGCAACTTATCCATAACATCTTTCTCAACACACCACGTTGTATCATCGTCACTTCTCTTCTCTCTTGTGGAGAATACCTTTACTGGAATAGCATCCAGTTCATTCGATAATGCGTTCTCTAGAGTTGTCTTACCACTGCACGATGCACCAACAAGTATGATGCAGTGCTTCTCACGATATGAGAACATGCGTGTATCAGTTTTTACCATATTGATATGTCTATTTGATAAGAGTTCTCTAGCGATGTTCATATCTATCTCTTTTGTCGTTGTAATTGCTCCATTCGAAGCACCACGTATGAATCTTCTACAATAGTCTTCACTCCGTATATCTGACGAGTTGTACTTTGCTGTTGCCCACGCTGGAGGAATGGTGTGTACAATACCCATGATGACCATAGTGTTTAAGTATCTAAGAGAAGCTGTTAAGAACTCAACACCTCCACCCATTATCACTGTTGTATCATCTTCAAGAGTGATGAGTGTTGATAAGAGTGAGAGTCCTTCGTGTGTGAAGTCTGTATAGATGCGTTCGCATCTACTCCCTTTTATCTTCGTTACTTTCTTCGTTACACCAATATATGAGTCTTCAACTATCGTATAGTTAACACTTGGAAGTTTACTTACTTGCTTCGTCGCTGTGATAACTGTAATGTTGTTTACGCATTCGTTAAATGCGACAGAACGCACAAGTGATTCGTCGTATGACCCTATGACAAAGACAGACATACTCTGATAATTCTTCAACGCGTTCTCTATGTTGTCTAATCCCTTTACGAGTACTCTACAATTATCCCACTCCTCGAACATACTTGCTATGGTTATCCCATCTAGATTCTTTTCTACTATTACTATGTTTTTCATTTGGTTTCCTTATAAATTTAATTTACGATTAACTACAAGTTAGTAGCACAGTAATAATATATAGATAGAAAAAAATAGTAGTATGGTGCAGTTGCACCATACTCTTAAAATAGTTTGTCTACTTTATACTCACGCATCAAATTTAGCATTTGGTTATTGAACATATCCGCCTTTAATACTGATTTAAAAGTACCTACTGAGAATACGATGCCTGTCTTCTTATACAATGGGTTATTTAAGTATGTATAAACAATAGGTATGAGCGTGTACGGTGACTCTAATCCAATGAGTAACGGCAATCTATGTGTTCCGAACACGACACCACCAACAGAATCGTTTACTACCTCTTGAGTCACACTTCGCAATGTCTTAGAACAATCTTCTATTCCCGAGAGTACTTCGCAGACCTTCGCAATAGAGTCCATATTGACACCATTGATATACGTCTTCAAATCATTCTCGTGCAACTTCTCACCAATAGTATTCATTTGTGCTACACCGATACACGCATCAATTCTATCATAGTCCGTTACCATATTAGTAGCGTAGACAGCTAAGATGTTATTGAGTACGAGACTGTCTGATATAGATAAATTGAGTGCATTCTTCAATCTTCCACCAACGAGTATCTGAATGACTTTGATGTAGAACTGTTTGAACATATCAATCTCATTATTGTCAACAAGTATTCCTGAAAGCAACGGTATGCCAAAAGATAGTCGTAAGTTAATAATCTCTTCTAACTCAAACTTCTCAGTATTTTTTACGTAAGGTCTTAAGTCAATAATTGTCTTGTCATCTATCTTATAGGGGTAATGGAAAACAGGTAGTTCCTTTTCTATTACATTTCTTCCAGTAATGATAGAGATACCTCTCTTTGGTCTCACACCATAAGTTAAGTCAGAACCAAGTAACTCTGACCTTAACATGTGTTCATCATACATAATAAGAGAGCCAAGCGTAGTCTCTTGTGGTAATTTTATCATAGTCATCCTTTTTATAATCTCATTAAAGCCAGAATCGACTTCATTGACATAGAAAAGGATAATTATGATTCTATTTAAAAAAGATTGGAAGAAGTATAAGGGTGCGATTGTTGACTATAAAACAACAAATATCGAAGCACTAAAGACGGCATTCATATATGAGAAGATGGGTGTGAAGAATTGGCAGTTTATACTCGCACTTCATAATCCAGAACTACAAGGTATTGACCCACTAGCAAATGACTTACCTAGACACATTAGAGACATGATTCACGATGAGATGAGTGAGAATCCATGGTACTATTTTAGGGAAGTGGCTAGGGTCCCAGCAAAAGGTGCGATTGAACCAGTTAGGTTTAGACTCAACCGTGCCAATGTGGCACTCTATTGGTGTTACTTTAACCATAAGACAACACTGCTGATACAAGCTAGACAAACAGGAAAGTCACTCTCTACAAACCAACTCTATGTATGGATAATAATGTTTGGTTCTGAGAATTATAGTATAGAACTCTTAACGAAAGATAACAAGCTACGTGTAGAGAACATTGATGTACTAAAGAAGATTATTGACTTATTACCATCGTGGATGAACTTCCGTTCCAAGAAAGACTCCAACAATAATGAATATATCAGCATTAATGCAAAACGCAATAGTTTTAACACAAACGTAGCACAGATGACAGAGACAGGTGCATTTAAAGTAGGTAGGGGTCTTACTGCACCAACAGTTGGGGTGGATGAGATTTGTTTTATCTCAAACCTTAGCATTACGTTATCTGCACTACTACCATCAATGGGTGCTGCGAGAGATTCAGCAAGAGATTCTGGACAACCATATGGTACTATGTTCTATACGACAGCTGGTTTTCTAGACGACCCTGTTGGAGAATATGTTTACGATGAGATATACTCAAAGGCATACCCATTTAGAGAAGAACTCTTTGATTGCGAAGATGTGAAAGCAGTTGATGATGTTGTTGGCAAAGTATCAAAAGCTGGTATTGCACTCATAGAGATGAACCACAGGAAATTAGGGTATACCGATGAATGGGTTAAAGATAAGATGGCAACAGCATTGGCTAAAGGAGAACGTGCCGCCGCAGACTACCTTTTGATATGGTCTAGGGGTAAAGTAACATCTGCACTAGATAAAAATATTATTAAGAGGTTGGAGAACTCTATTCGTGACTCAGAGTCAAATGAGATAACCCCAGAGAACTTAACAATAGAGTGGTATATAAGCGACGAGAAACGCGACGAGTATCGCAATAAACCATTCGTGATTGGTCTAGATACATCGAGTGCATTTGGCGATGATGATATTGGTATGCATCTACGATGCCCACTATCAGGAGAAACGTTAGGGAAAGGGAAGTATAACAATATCTCACTCAGTACGTTTGGTGAGTTCATGTATAACTTTATGATGAAGTATAAGAAATCTATCTTAGTGATAGAACGACACTCGTCAGCTATGGGCATATTAGACCACTTAGAGTCACTCTTCCGTGCATCCGGAGAAAATATCTTCAAACGTGTCTTTAACTGGGTAGTAGATGATTACAAAGCAAGGGAGAATGAATATAGAGAGCTACTATACGGCGATGGTCAACGCAATCCAGAAGTTTTCTACATTAAACATAGAAAGAAGTTTGGGTTTGTCACAGCTGGTGCAGGTAAATCATCTCGTAATATGCTTTACTCCGAAGTACTGATGGAGTCTATTAAGTATACTGGTGACTTAACACACGATAGGAACTTGGTATACCAAATGATTAAACTAGAAGTGAAAGATGGTAGAATTGACCACAAAAGTGGTGAACACGATGACCTCGTCTTTGCTTATATGTTGACGTACTGGTTCTTGACACGTGCGAAGAACTTAAAATATTATGGTATCAACCCAAACTTGGTATTAAGTAGCGTGGTGATTAAAGATGAAGAGATGATAGATGAACGTGCGGATATGCAAGATAGAGCAAAACGTAAAAAGCTCATTGATGAGATGGCTAGCATTCTAGACACTATGGAAGTGACTGGTGACAGGGTACTTGTTTACAAGTTAAATCATAGATTAAAGATTTTAAAGACGAAGCTAAAAGATTCGGATATCTTGAGTTTAAACATAGAGGAGAGAATCAGTGAGTTATCGAAAAGACATAAGGTTGGATTATGAGAGCAAGTATAAATGAGATAGAAGTATACGTACAAGAAGGAGAACATGAAAAGACAGATTGGACGTTTTATGGAAAACTCAATGATGATGATGAGTATGAGAAGTACTTTGAGTCACTAGACAATGAGACATACTTATTGAATATCAGTATGTCTTTAAAAGATGAAGATGGTAACGACATTGACCCAGAGTTGATTACTTCTGGTAAACTTGTGGTTGCACTAACTATAAATGGTGAGAAAACACAAGACTTTGAATTTGAATGTACACAGCATACCGGATTCCCATATGAATTCCCACTCACATTTCCAATAGAGGAGTAGTAAATGATTAAGACAGTAAATGTATCAGATATACCATTACCAGACGGTGTATCCATAGAGAGTGCAGATTGGTATTATAGCACGAAAGCAGACTTCTCAGATGAGGCTCTTCCAACAGAAGAAGAGTCTGATGATATCTATGAGAAGACATTCGAATATGACTTCTACGAGGACAGTATCTTATATGTAAAGGCAATTTTAAATGGCGATGATGATAAAGAGTACCATACGAATATTATCGTTGTAACAAAGCATTACAATAAGATGCTTGTGAATGGGATTGTCTATGCACCAATTGTTTCGTGTTCGCTTCGTGTAGATAGAGGTGGTGCAACACTAAACATTAACAGACCAATATTCTATTTCGACTCCTATGAACATACCAGTACAAGCTATCAAGTAGAAGATGCAAATGGGAACGTCGTTTATAGTAGAATGTATGATAAAGATAATCTACTTGGAATTACTATACCAATACCTGAGGCATACAGACGTTCTACACTCGTATTCTCAGTGAGATATGAGTTCCAAGATACAATAGAAGATGTATGGGGTAGGTCTCTTAAAGTCTATGTAGATGATAGTATCGATGTATCTCTGGATAAACAGTTTGTCTATCGAGGTGAAGATAGTGTGTTAACTGTTCTGGCAAACGATAATCATACAGGAAACTTGATTTATCATTTAGAAGATATGCGTGGTGTGAGACTCACAGATGATATGGAACTCTCTGATACACTATTTATTGGTGCGACGGATATTGCTGGCGTGAAGTTCTTTAACGTTTGTATAGAGGAAAAAGATGGTGTGGATAACGGTATTGTGAAGATAAAGATACAAGCAAAAGAGCCAAGAGCTATCTATGTAGATGAAATGATTAAGCCATCTGTTGTGGAAGTAACTGGGACGTCACCAGATACATTTAGTATCCGTGCCGTGAGAGAAAGTCATTTCTTGGATAAAAACAGTGATGACTATATTGATATCTACAAACAGTCTGATGATACTGTATCGTTGGTCTATGAGGATGTTCTCTACTTAGATAAATTCGACAATGGGTTGTTTACAATGTATGTCAGCGATAACCACGTATTAATAGGGTATGTCAATAGTGATGATGAGATGAAGTTGCTTTATTGTGAGTATAACAACAGTCTATCGTTACTGTCAGATTACACCGTGACCAGTGATGCTTTTGTAGTCATCTATAATCGTACAATCTACTATAAAGAAGGTGATGTAGTAAAATATATTAAACCTTATAACGGAGAGTCTGGTGAAATTGATGGCGACTTCGATGCGATAGAAGATGTTACGCATGTGAGTCCAATTGGAGAAACGTTCTTTGTTGCAAACAAGAATGGCGAGTTTTATAACAGTGTGGATAGTGATACACAATACACATACAGTGACTCTGATGTTGATTATCTCAGACTCTACCCTACACACACTGGTGTTGTTTTTGTATACGGAATTAAAGGAGATAGTTATATTGCTATCAAATACTTTGATAATGTAACACAAGAAATAGAGACACTTAAAGAGATAGATGGCGATGTTGATGATTATATGGCACTCTTTGATATTGTATCAGATACCATCAAAATGATGAAAGGATAGACAATGTTGATAATGATGAAAAAATATGTCGGAGATAAGACACACGAGACAACTTCGTGGTATCTCTTCGATACATCAGACACAAAGGATAAATCTAATGCGGTCTGGTCTGAAGAAGAGAGTGAGAAATACAGAGATGTTTTATCAGAAGATTTTGTTGTGCCAGAAGATGAAACATACTTTCTTTTAGCGGTTCGTAACTTTGACGATGATACAACAGAGGAGACACTTTTACTTCCAATCACGCCGGAAGAGGCACTTGACGCATACCCAGTAGATACGTCTTCGTATGTGGAGTCACCGATGCTAACTATAACAAAGAATAATATTCAAACAGGAGGTGACTTAGAGATAGGGACAACAACAATCAGACCTATCTACACACCATTTAAGTTTATGTCAGTGATAGCATACGCTGATGGTATGGTGATAGATGCTGTTGATACAACAGAATATACCTATACATTACAAAACAAGTATATACCAGAACATACACAGCGAATTGAAATCAAAGTCACACACACATCTATTTACGGTCAGATGTCTAGTACTGGATACGTAACACTAAACATTAAAGGTAAGTCTATGGAACTCACCAATAAAGTAGTTGTTCCATCGCTTCCATATATTCCTAGGTTTAAAACAGACAAGGAGTTCGAGTTCGTATCTCTACAACTCATTGATGAGAGACGTATCACATATGAGTCTACATCGCTTTTAATACCAGCAGAATATCTTTCATACGGTAAACAATATCGGTTGATGATACAATGTTATATAGATGGTGTGAAGAGAAGAGAAGAGTACCAAATAGAGACAGTTAAACAATTTACACCATACTTTGATATTGACTACTCTTATGGTACGTTTCAGGAGTCAGACTTTGATATTTTAGAGAATGATGGTGACTATACACATCTACTAAACAACAAGTGTTTTATCCCTATTGATAAGGATACATTCTCTATTAAGTTTCTGAATAGTGATGTTGACTTCATCAAGTCTGGATATACACTAGAGAATGAACCTGACTTTGGGTTACCAATACAAGTATCTACAATCAGTATGTTTGAAGTACTCTTTGTATATATCTCTACGAATGGGGATAAAGTTCTCACAAAGTTTAGAATCGACCCAACACTCTATCGAGCAACAAAGGTGTTTGAAACGAAAGTAAATGATGCACTTTCTAATATTGTCTACAATAATGCTGATGATACAATGTATACTATATCAAAAGAGTCAGATGTTTATTATGTCTCAACAGTCTCTTCAGGTGGGTCTATCGATATCTTATCAGAGATTCCAGATTTTGTAAATACTGGAGATAAGACATTCGTTACGTCAGACGGTATGTACCTGTATATCTGCGGTGAAACAGATGGCATTATACAGTATGAATATGGAACTGAGATGTTTCAAACATTGAAAGCATATGAAGACGATGTTCGTGGGAAGGATATCTCATTCCATACCACATGTAACAATGGGGTAGTGATGTTTATAAAATCAACACGTGAGATATACGTCTACACAAAACAAGATGATACATTAACAGAGTTTGAGAATGAAATCGAACATATCGATAAAGTATTAAAACTACCAAATGGTTCTTTCTTGTTAAAGAATGAATCAGAACAAATTATTTTTAAATAAAAAGCATACTCAGATATTTTTTTATCTGAGTATTAGCCACGTTTAATGCTAATTACAGAAAAAAGGAACTAAAAAATGGAATATGTAAACGGAGCACCAACTCACTATGCCTCCGGCGTAGAAGATGGTTCAACTCAGAAGTTATACCCAACAGAGAAAAAGACTTGTCAATGTCATCCATTGATGTTTTTAAATACTAAGAAAGGACAATATAAAGAGACCACAGTCATTGGTGCTGAGTTTAATGCTACTTATGGATTAGATAGTCTTAATCCACTCAAGAAGTTCTTTAACCACCAATCACTCTTTGCGTTAGAAGCAATCGGTTTGGCTGCACAAGTGACAGTGATGAGAGCAATGTATGTACCGATTGACCCAGACGACAATCCCACAAATGGTAGAGCAAACATTACTATCTTTGTTACACGTACATCAAGTGACTTAGCAGACTCATACCCTATCAAAAGAGATGAGAATGGTTTTGGTGTCTGGGAAGATGGTGAGTGGACAGTGGACGATAGTGACGATGACGCAAAGGTGCCAGTACAATACTACCAACTATCAGCTCGATTTATGTCTGATGAAGATATTGATGCACTGCAAGTCAGAACATTTGAAGATGCTATTACAAAAGGTGATGAGACAGTAGATGGCGAAGTGACACCTATCATGACAATCAAATCTATTGCACACGGGGACTACTACAATGGTATTGGACTGAAGCTCTATCCATTAACAGGTGACAGTGCAGATAAAGATATGATGGATAAAGCACGTAATATGGCGTACTTTATAGGTCTTGTTGATATGGAGAGTGGTGAAGAGACGATTATTAAAACAATCCAATCGACAGACGGCTATACTGTTACATTTGACCCAAATGCATCACACCCTGTCACTGGTGTCACAACAACATTAGAAGACTTGTTCCCTAAAGGATTTGAGAATACAACGCGTCCAGAGTACGAATATAAGGCACCTATCATCGGAGAAGTCATCTATCACAGGATTGGTATTCGTCCACTATTTGAGAATATCTTGACGAAAGAAGCGGAAAACTTCGATGGAACAGTGATTCCCTGGAGTGACTTTACCGAGTTTGAGTCAGAAGCAGCAAAAGAAGAAGCACTCGCTGTACCATACATCTTAAACTTCATTAACTGTATCTACACATCTGGTGCACCTATGGAGAACACACGTCGTTCTGATAACCTCGTACTTAATGATGAGTCATTGGCATATGCTGGTAACAGAATCAATATGACAAAAGATACCACACTATTCTTAGAAGGTGGTCTAGATGGAATGAATATTGTAGACAACTACGATGACTATCTTGTAGAACACGAAGCAGACTTAATTCGTAGACTCACGGCATATGCAGACAAGGACAGTGAACAGACACACTTAGCACTCTCTACTGTCTCAGAGTTTGTAGATACTGGTTATACATTAGACACAACCTTGAAGATGGGTATTTTTACTTCATATCGTACTGATGTGAGACTGATTGCGTCTACATATGATGTCAACCCACTAAATAAAGATATCAGTGTACAAGAACATATCTCTAGAGGTGTATTACTGAATGCTATCTTATCTTTATCTATCGAGTCAGCTGACTTTAATACACCTGGATTTAGGACAGCTATCTTAGCAGGTTCTGGGCTAAGTACCACTGGCTTCTTTAGATACAGAGTATCAACCGCATTAGACTTTGCACTCAAGAATGTAAAGATGTTCCGTGGAGATACGTGGGATACAACATATGAGTTCAGCTACGATGAGGGAAATATTGTAGAGTACCTGACTGATGTAACACCTAGACGTATGCCTGAGAGCCAGAAGACAAATGCGTGGGATGCTGGGATTATTTGGACAGATGCTGCAGACACACTGAAAGTAAGATACCCACAAATTGGAACGATATATCCTGATGATACTTCTATCTTAAAGAACTGGTATATTGCTGTGGCTGTCTGTTACATAGAGAAGAAACTTGATGAAGCACACAGAGAAGTTCAAGGTGCTGCTGTATTTACACAAGCACAGCAAATCAAGAAGACACAAGAGAAGATTGTAGATAAAATCAGTGGTAAGTTTGCGAACATTGTAAATCCAACTGTTGAAGTCTTCAAGACACCTAGAGACATGTCCGCTGGATATGCTGTAACTGCCAGAGTTAAAATCTGGGGTCCATCGATGCTCACTGTACTAAACAGTAGTATCTTAGCGTTAAGAGCGTAATAACACAATAAAGGAAAGATGATATGCAATTAACAGATGAAGTCTTAAGTATTGATATTGGTGGTGGTGCAACAACATCACCTATCGCGAACCTGAACTATGGAAACAATGGTGGGTATCTCCCATCATTGACAAGGGAGATAGATGGGTACTACTTTGAGGAGTACTTCTCGGCCGAAGCACATATGAACCAAGATGTGATTCCGTTCGTTATAAGAACACCAAAACTCTTTGACATCTTAACAGATGAAGCACTTGGTGCAAGGCTCAGGGACTACTGGATTAACTTGATGACAGTAGCACCAAAGAAGATTGATGGTCTAAATAGAACACTCTCTTTCACACACTCAGAGGTAAATATTGACGGCTCACAAATACTACAACAAGTCACTGGTTCTAAAAGAGAACGTTCAGCACCGGTAAACTACTATGTAGAACGTAAAGGTAAGACCATTGAGAGACTGTTCACATTCTTGATGGGATATGGTTCGGTAGACAGTGCCACTGGGATGAACATTATAGCAACACTAGACCTTAAACCAGGATATGTAGAGAAAGGTAAGTTACCATCAAATATATTCTTTACAGGGACAATGTTATATGTTCAACCAGACGCGTGGATGAAGAACGTGATTGAAGCCTACGTATGTGGGAATATGTCACCAATGGGACCATTCGAAAGTACAGCTTCTAGAGAGGAGAGAGGAACTGAGAGACAAATCTCTGAACTCAGTGTACCGTTTACGTCAATCGATATGAACAATGAAGCGTGTAGAATTATCGGACAGTATGCGTTGGATAACTTGACAAACATTAGTAAAGACCCAGACCTAATGCCTGCGTTCATCAATAACAATGATATTGATAATGCACTCAGCGAGCAGTTTGGTTTCCATGCAGAGGCTTGGAAATAGAAAAATAAAGAAGATAGGTATAGGTTGGGATATCCCAACCTATACTCTTATAGTTCTTTTGCTAGTCTTTCACGGAGACTCTTCATCTCATCTTTCTTGCTGAACTGGTCAGACGTTATTGCAGACGAAACATATGGCATCGCTTTGTCCATGATTTGTCTCTCTCTAACAGCAGTGACAGATACAGCTAGACCTCTTGTGAGCTTTGTACTCTTTTGCTTCACCTTTACTTTTTGAATCACTTTATCGTCATTCATCAACTTAGCAGACTCTGTGACAGCCCAATCATTGAGTTGCTTCTGGTATCTACCAATCTCTTCGATGACCTCTTTTGACTTCTCTGCATCTTTAGCTTGTGCTAAATAAGATGACTTCTCGCTAAGAGTTAATGTTACTTCGTTCTGACTGTTCTTGTCAGAAACTTTTTCTTGTTCAAACTTAAACGTTTGCTCTTCTTTAGTCTCTACTGCTTCTACTTCTGTTCTTTCTTCTACGTTACTCATATGAGTCCTTTTATTATTATACTAGCAACTCTTGTTACTGCACATAAATAATATGCAAATGTTTTTATCCAATACGCTAGAGGTCTTAACTGATTATAGAAAAGGAGTTTGTATGGCACAAGATTTTGGTACGAACAAGTTAAGAGATGATATAGTAAGAATGGAGTCGAAGTTTGACATCGGTTCATATACACATAAGAGCGATGCGTTTAAGTTTGCATCAGAGTTACCTGGTGTAGAAGACTTAATTGGTGTCATAGAGAATATTGTTGGTGAAGTCACTGGGTTTATTAATACATTATTAAAAGCACTAAACGATTTACTGGAGTGGCTTAATCTTAATAATATATTCGATGCATTGGGGTTAAACAAACTTTTAGAATTTATCTTTGGTCTTGTTGACTTTGCGTCGAATACATTTGGTCTCCCGATAGACATAAAGAATGGGTTGCTAAACTTCTTTAAGGAGGCTTGTATTGAAGTTGATAGTGATGTATATACACGAGACAACATTGAGCAGTTTGCACTGGCATCACTACTCATAGCTTTTGCGTGTTCTGGTTATGAGAAGACGTTCTCAACAACATTAGACCTCTATATGAATACACCAACACTGACAACACTGCGAGACGAACGAGACACGCTATCATCAGAACGTGCGATTATTAAAGATGTTCCAGAGTATGTCTATAATGAAGAGATTAATGCGTATGAACCAACAGTCACAAACAGCAAGGTAATCCCATACGATGAACAGATAGCTTCATTGGATAAACAGATTGAGGATGAAGAGTATAAAGTGAATGTTCTCTTTGCATCCACTGTACCACATATATTTACAACAAACACAAAGAAAGAGACACCGACAAATCAAACTGTGTCGTCTGTCAATGATATTGCTTCTACATCTGCTGGAAGATTGTATGGTGAAACGCATAGAGGAATCACGTCATCAATCACAGAGTCACTCGATAAGAATGGCGAAGCACTCACAACTACACAGACAGAAACAGAATTAAGAACGGGCAGTGGTGGGTTACTAATAGGTAGAGATAGTCTGCATACATTGAAAGAACCATCAGTGGTGGAGATGAAACCAGAAGAGTTTGAAACATTCGAAAACTCATTACTGGTGTTAGACCCAAGTCTATCAGAACAGGATTACCATAATTCATCAACACTAAAAGGGATGAAGATAGCATCACTTAACGATAAGGAGCTAGAAACACTAGAGCCAGGCTCTACCATAGATACGTTACAATATTGCATTTGAATAGTCCGTGTGGACTATTCAAATATCTTTGTAATACTATTATTTACATTTCCAATCTTCATGACGTCACCAATGATACTATCTCCTACCATTGTTGCCCACTTAGCCGGGTTTCTGATATCGTTTAAACCCTTCTCAATCGATGCGAGTCTGTACTTCGCATTCTTTAACATATAGCGAGAATTGCTATAACTTCTAGCACCCATTGTACGTAAGAACTTGGATAGTACATCGTGGTCATTCATTTCACCACCCATCACACCAAAGAAACCACTGTTTACCGGTGCAGTACCGACATCACTAAAGTCAGATATTGTAAATGTCACTTCTACTTCTAATGGTTGACCATAAATATTTCTTCCTGCACCATCTCCTGCTTTATAACTAAGGCTCGTAATCATACCAAAGTCTATATCTAATATACCACGCAAGAACGCTCTACATAGGTAAGGTGAAGTATACGATGATGGGCCAGTAGAGAGTGGTGCGACACCTGCAAACAACAATGCAGTAATGACATCGATATCCAAACATAATGATAATGGGTTCCCATAAGGTCCACCTAGCCTCATTTTGAATGTATGTGTTGGTACGGTGACACTACTGGTATCGTGCATCTTTGGAAATTGTAAGTATCCACCACCAATCAACCCTAGAATGACGTTCGATAAGCCGAATGTCGCACCATTGAGTGTTCCTGCTACAATATCGCGTGCTGCCTTTCCAACAGTATCTACGAAGTCATTGATTACGTTTCCTCCAGATAAAGAGAAGCGAACATCTCTACTCATTGTTCCTATGTTATTGATGACAGACTTTGCAGGAATATCTTTAGTGGAGTTTGTAAATGTAATTTCGCTAGGCCCAACATAGTCTACGTAGAGTGATATATTCTCCATTCCATACTTGCGAACGACGTCTAGGTAACTACTGAAATCAGTTGACCACTCATCGTCATCGTGTGGTAGTCTTTTTGTTTGTCCGTTTGCATCTTTTATCTTATACTCATCAACATCCCCAGCATCTAACGATGTAGGTATCTGCGATTTATCTACCAAGACATTACCATATTTATCTACATCTTTTGTACTACTAGATAAGTTACTAATAGTCTCTATGGCATCTTTAAATGGTTTCAATACTGGATTCGCTACACGAATAACTGTACTAACACCTTTAAGAAGTATTCCCTCTTCTTGCTTTATTAAGTTGTTTACCATCAACTGTGGTCTAGCAATAATTTTATATATATCTAACCCATATCGTTTATCGAAAATCTCTGGCATTAAATCAGCAAACTCTTCTATATAGGATGTATCTAGTGTGATACTCACACCATACCTATCAGTAGACTTACTAGTCTTTGTAGGGTCTACAATAGATTTTACTAATCCTCTCTCAATCTGTAACTGTGTGAGTATGATGTTTGCAGTCTGTAAGTAGTTATGCATATCTGGCTTAAATGAGTAGTACCTATCATCTGTAAAGTTTAGTATGTGATTGATAAGTTTGCCAATAAAGTAAAGTGCCATTAATCCGGGTCGTACCAAGAACGCTCCTATCGTACCAGCAACTAACCCAGTCTTATACCAGAATGTTGTTCTACCTTCATTGGCGATAATCGCTTTTCCATAATCCACACTAGAACTAAAGAATGCAAACATACTACGAAACTTAGGCTTACCAAACTCTAGTACGAGTATCCTAGGTTTAGAGTTTATCTGGAACATCTCAGCATACGCTCTAGACATTCCTAACTTATGGGAATCTGGTTCATCGATATACTCTGGTCTTCCCGCTAATAATCCAACGCGTGGCGGTTCTGCGTGCCTTGTAAAAGCATATGGTATTCCAAGAGCAATGTGTCCACCAACGCTAGAGTTCATAAACTCTGAGTCTGCTACTGTCTTGAAATAAGCTTGTCTTGATAAATCATCTGGGTCTTCTGGTAATGTTTCGATACTGGCTAAAAATCCACTATCTCCTATATTATAATCATTTGTAGAGGTATCTAAGATAGGTGATATATACTGTGTTAATGGGTCATAATCAAATTGAGGTAATGAGTATATAACTGACATTATTGTCCTTTTTCTGTAAATTCAGGAAAAATCAAATGGTTACATACATAGCCATATGACTATGTATGATGTATTAATAGGCTAAGAAGACACAACTGTCGTCATCACACCCAGTCAAAGCGGTTGCGAGTGTTGAATAGAATGAACGGTCAGCGTCACTCTCAGTATCTGTCATAGATTTCGCTCTACTGTACTCATAGAGTTTTAATGCGTCTCTATCACTAATGACAGACTCTTCACTTTCAATATCAAAGTCTAACCACTGACTCTGTCTAGCTACTCTTATGCCTGGACGACTCACTCTATCATACCCAACAATAAAGTAAGACTCTTTGTAAAGGACACCATTAATCGTTTGTCTATTACTAAACCCACGAAGACTAAATGCTACGTCAATAGTGTTGTCTTTCAAGTCAGAACGTAACTTAGCACCGAGTGGAGAATCTGTTGGTGTGATATTTGCTCTTACCAAATAAACAGGTTCTTCTTGGAATGCTACCCTTGTTGGATTAACGTCTAATGTAATTTTATTCATAACACAACATGTGTTATTTTCGTCAAAAGAACGAAACCTCTCTACAAACTCTTCTACTCTTTCATCAAATCTCATTGTTGGGTGTTCCACCTCTGATTTGATATTACCAGCACTCGCTTCCTTGTTGAGTCTATCCGTAGATGAGAACAGATTACGCACACTGTCGCTGATGACATAGAATGCACCCTCTGAGCTTGAAACGTTGTATGCACCACAGATGATATCAAATGAACCATCACTATGTTCCTTAGAGCTTAAGTTAGCACCCTCTATTGTAATATTGTCAAATGAGAATTTACTCATACTATCTCCTAAATACTTTTTCTAATTCTGTTACTTCTGTTTTATCTTTTAAGATACCCACAGCAAGACCCTTGTTGAAGTACCCACCAACAATCCGTGCAAAGTTGTTATTGTAGATAGAGGATGCATCAACAAGACCTACCCATTTTCTCACTTTGATATCTTTCATATGTCTTGTCTCAATGCTTCCTGTTTCATCTCTATCAATGACTGCTAACAACGAACTAAATCGGTTGAGTACAGTACCAAACTTTGTACTCGTCGTATCAATAGATTTCGTAATGGTTTGTAAGACTTCATCTTTAGTCAAAAAGAATGGTACGTTAGCCCACGCTGCCCAATCTTCTAACATGACGAATACTGGGTCGGCATTATCGATAACTTGTGTAGATTCGATAAACATAGGTGGTTTGAACTCCATCTTGAAATACTCTTTCCCATCAATCTCTTCCATGTCGATAGCGATAGGTGAGAAACGAATAAGGTTAGGGAGCTTAAAGACAGTATAGTTGTAATCTTTATCCACCACTAGGCAGACACCGAATACTTCGACAGTGTCATCAATGTTTGCTAATCCTTTGGTTTCATAACGTTTAGGAAAGAGTACGAAGAGTGTATTGCTACACTCAATCATACCATTCCTCTTCGTTAACATAGATTTAATCTTCTTATCATTCCTTTTAAGAAGCTGTTTGTTAAACATTGTATATTTCCATATTATCCACAACCATATCAGTAATCATCTCCATCAATGCAACATTTGCCAATGACTGCATATCAATGTCTGGTGTCTCTCTGCGATAGTGCTCGATATACTTTACGAATGTCCCAAAGTCATAGTTCTCTAATAGCTTTGACATGATGAACGTCACAATGGGTTTAATCTTTGCAATATCAACCGTGTGCATCGGTGCAATGAGTCTATGAAATTCAATCTTCATATTCTTGTTTGTATAGGCAAATGAGATATCTTCTTTCTGGTCTGCAAAGAGTCTATCAATGAGTTCTAAATATGCCTTTGTATAAATACCTCTTGATGAAGAGAGTCTAGACATATTGATAGTCGTCTCTGCCTCTTTAAATGCTTGTAAGAGTGGTGACTTGAACTCTAGGATACGTTTAATAGACTTTGGTCTATCCTTTACGTAAGCTAGACCATATAACATTTCAATTTCACCACCACGACTATAAAACAAGCCTTTGAGTGCACCAACCACATAGATAGTATTGTCTCTAACGTCGATAAGGAGAATCTCATTTTCCATCATCTGTTCATACTTGTTGATATTCATACGTAGTGCTTCAGTGACATTTGTTAACAGGGCATTTGTGTCGTGTTTATAATTGCTAACTGTTCCAAGAGAGCCACGCAATGGTTCAGATGCAACCACACACTTCATCAAGTAGAAGATATTTGTGAGCTTCTCTGTATTAGCACCAGTCTCTTTAAAGATACTGTCGCCTCGCATAATGCGGTTGACAGACGCAATCGTTTCATCAATCGTCTTCTTATCCATCAGAGATAGCTTCTCTTTAGCTACAACATCTCCGTTCAATGTGTTTACATCGAATGTGTCTGGTAGACTAGAACTATGTGAGATAACAATATGTTGCATTTTGATACTGTTAGATACAAGCTCAACCATATCTTGGTCGTGTGATACATAGACAACACTTGGTATCGCTGTACGGTTATCCTTATTGAAAGCCTCTTCAGCATACGTCTTGACAAAATCGATACTGTCTCTTACCATAGCAAATCCATCATTCTTAATAAAGAAGAGCAATTCTGCATATGCTCTTGATGCTCTTTCAATAATTTCATCTCTCTCAGCTTTACTGTGACTAGCAATACCTGAGATATCGGCGTGGTTCTTAAATGCAAAACGTCTACCATTACTCATCTGTTCGTGTATTAAGTTCTTTAACATTATAGTCCTTTTAGTCTATCAGAGATTTTAGCGTGTAATAAGAGCTGTACGCGTAATTTGTCTTTCTTGTCAGCATCTACCTTAATGTGTCTATCATCGAGATGCTCTCTCACTCCGTGGAGTATCGAAACGATACTCTCTGTGATGTTGTCAATACGTGTTACCATATGTATTCCTTTTCATAAGTTCAGTTAAATTTTGTCTAGCTCAAGAATCTTCTCTGTCGCCACCATCAGTACTGTTGTTGTAGATGCGATGTCATATGGGGAGTTTACAATCCTCGCACCAATACTCCTATCACTGGTAGTATAATCTACTCTTCTTCCATCAGCTGTTTCAATTCTATCTGCCACTTCACCAATCGTCATCTTTAGTTGGTTCATCGCAATAGCTTTGTCACCGACATTCATGCCATTCTTCTTCTCTAAGAAGAACTTTATCTCTACTTGGTCTTCATCAAGTGGTCTGGCTTTAATAGAGTATGTATGGTCTACCTTTCCAGTAAACCCTTTCTCCTCTATCATCATTTTATCTATCTCTTCGATAAACTTTCTGATACTAGGACTCATCTCTTTTTGTTCGGCTCTGTAATAGACTTCAATATTTATCACAACCCCCTTTGCTTCAGAACGTAATGCATTGTTATCTAAAGAAGCAATAAACTCTTTACCATCTTTAGAGTCTAGTGTACCGTCATCAAATCCATTGTTGTTTACAAAGTCAATGAGTGTATCTCCAAACGATATCTTATCACCGACAGAGGACACAAACTTCAATTTGCAGTCAATTGGTATAGTATATGAGAAAACCGATGTTAAGTTTGTCACAAACTTCTTAGCATACTCTCTATCAATCGTGGCAGAATCTTCGTATGTCTCTTGGTTCTCATTGAGTGCTACTAAGCAGGTATCTCCACCCTTATAGACTACCGTTTTGTCGTCAAAGATATCAACACCAAAGAATGCGGTATCATAGTAGATAAAATCGTACGGTTTGAGTTTATCTCCTTTCTTTAATGGTGTTACCAATGTATGTTTATACGATAAGCCACCTATCTCTTTCGTATTCCATGTGGCTAGTTTGTACCTCTTCTTCTTTCCACTTTTATACTTTACAGAGACATACTTATTAGAAACAGCTTCAACCACACCCTCTTCTGTCGCATAAGCTACGAACTTTTTACCCATCCTATACGGTATAAGCAATTCATAACCAGTCCCAACTGGCCATACACGTTGTGTCTCCGTTGGAACGACAGAACTGTTTTGTACAGAGATGTATAATTGCCTTTTGTTGTCATCTTTATCTGCATATGGGAATGCTAACATACTACTACTCACGATGTTTGAGATAGAGAGTTCATTGTGTTCTTTCATTACACCAAACATATTATCCATCTTAGAACTACCTGGTAGATATGTTGTGACACCTACTTGACCACTATCCTTTGTTGCCTCGCTGACATACCCCATACTACTCTTATCGAATACTCTGTCTCTTGATGCGATACTAGCTTTGTCTCTACCAAATTTACCTATTAATGTAATCTCTTCTTCTTGTTTTAACTTTGTGAATGGGTTTAAGTCATCTACTAAGGTAAATGTTCCATCTTCTGCGAGCATAGCTTTGAGTTCATATGGGTTAACAGTGAGCTTTGTCTTCACCATACCTGTTTTATGTTCGTTGTCTCGTACAGCTTTAGCCATAATGTGGTAGAGCATACCATTGAGTCTCTCGTGTCTACGCATCACTAACCCAGAAACATCATTCTGTTTCTTATGGAAGTCATCCTTTAACATATCGATACTTCGATAGAGTAATCCGACAAATGTTGTGGGTTCTTTCATTCTCTTTAGTAAGTCATATGTCATAGGGTCTACCCATAAACGTTTCATCAGGGACAACTCTGTGAAGAGTCTTCTACTATTGATATTCATATTGTTCACAACATCAATCATACCACTCTCACTATTCATAGCATCAAAAGTGTAGTACTTTAGGTCATTCATAGAGAGTAATCCACCAATGACAATATCATACCAATCACTTTCGATAATGAGTTTCCTATCTTTAAAACGTAAGACGTATTCCTTCTCTGTTGGTGTGTATCGTTCTCTTTCACCAATGGATTTATAACGTACTTTCAGAGTTTTCATCAGTGACGTTATACCATCATAGTATGATAAGATGATAGCCATTGGAATCGTCGTTCCCATAATCTTCATACTAGCATACTCTTTTGGTAAGTCTGCATAACGTAACCCTATGAACGTAATGATATCGCCTAAATCTTCAGGTTTCTTATTTGTCACCTTAATGAGATGATTTGACATATTGATATAGTATGTACTCTTCCCATGTTGTGCTACGACGACACCGAACTTCTCATCAACATCTTTAAACTTATTCAGTCTCGTTTTGTAGTCAAATGATAATCCTATTCCTTTATACTTTAAGAGTTTTATCTTCCGACCTATGACTTGATACATATGAGGGAGTTTGACAGCCGCCACAGTACAAGTACCAACAATCATCAGACCAATGTTCTTGTCGCCATTATCAACAGCTTTCTTCAACTGTTTATGTATGGCGATAGAGATATCCTCTCTTGATGAGATAACTTTAGAAATGAACGATTTGCTATAATAACTGTTTAATGCAACAGTGCTATATGAAATCTTCTTAATAGGGACATCTGCTTTCTGTCCAACCATAATCATCTCGTTACTATTTAACTTAAAAACTCCACCTTCGTCCATTGCAGGTACAATAATAGGTATCTTTATCTCTCTCCCTTTATTGTTAATGTAAGAGATGATATGGGTATCTTCAGCATATGCCACATCTCGCTTTTCTACTACTTCGTGATTTGTCATCACCATACCAATACGAGCAAACTGATTAAAGACACGTTTCTGATGCTTCTTATACCCTTTCTCTAGGTACTGTTTAGCAAAGGCAGTATTTGTGTTTTTGAGCATCTCTTTATCCTTAATGATGATGGAGTCCGGATACTCTTCAATCATCAGATTTGCGTCTTCATCTGTGATAATATTTTCTTCTTCAATACGTTTACTCTCTTTGATAGACTCCATGACTTTATCAAAGTGTTTCTTTGTGATGATTCCCTTCTCTAGTTTCTCTTCTAAGAACTCTCTGGCATCTGCATCTATTCCTTTCTCTTCAGTTAGTATCTCTTCTAAGCTTTTCTCTTTCTCTGTAACGACACTCTCTTCAATAGTCACCTCTTTCTGTCTTTCATTGTGGTCTTCAATCATCGTGTCAATATCGTCATTTACAGTACCACCAACACCTACATCGGTTGATGTATCTTTATCCAGCTCTTTCAATGTCTTTGTAGACCTTGTGGTAATTGTTAAAAGATAGTATAAGAATAACTTTATTGCTTGGTTCTCATCCACGCCCTTTACTTTGGATATAATATCATTCTCTTTATAAAGTGCGAAGAGATTTTGGATAGAACATACTGTGATAGAACCATTTAATCCAAAGATAAACTTTAAGTCAGACTCTTGGATATTGGTGATTCTATTAAAGATAGATGTGTTATTATACTTAGAAGTGAGTTTCTTTATCATCTCTAGGATAAGTAGCATATCCTTGTCTTTTACGAGTTGTAGTGTCTTATAATTACTATACTTGAGTGCTTCCTTAATAATAGCTAGTTTAGGGATGTACTTTGGTATTGGTACCGGAATATAGATAGTCCTGCTAGTAGCTCTATCTGGTTCAATTGACGCAGATAGGATAGTATTCAACAGGTTCATCTGTTTATCATACTCTTCACCACGATACTTTTGATACTTATATAAGTACTCCAATCGATAGAAGTCGAAGACGATAGGAACACGTCTATCCACTAAGAACAACTTTCCTTTAGAAGAGACAAAATCAAATTGCTTCTCGGTATCCATCTTCTTTAATTTCTGTATCATTGCTGGTAACTCTAGTGAGAGACGTCTAAACTTTCCTGGCTTCTCTTTAAAGTACTTCATAATAGGAAGCACCTTTGGTTTATTCTTTACCTTTAAGAATAGATTATTTCCAATATACTCTTTGTGATACCATAATACTGCACTGTTTATAGGCATCTCTAACTCTAAACTCTTTGTAACTCTAGGGTTTGTAAAGTCAGATACTTTTCTAACACCAATGAGTCTCTCTAATTTTTCATAGGTAAACACTATCTTCTCCTTGTCATAAATTGCATCACGTTCTTTAAAATCTTATCTCCGAAGTCCATTGCTGATGTACCGTCCGGTTTTAAGTAAATTTCCCAACTATCAAAGAGTTTGTTTGTCTCATCGATGGACTCTTCCATTAAAGCAACTGTCAATGACATCTGGTCACCATCTCTATCTGCACCAAGACCACTCAATCTGAAGTGAGGAATGTTCATACCATTTATCCACTCATCTTCTTGTGATGGGTATTTTGGTATCTCTAACTGTTTTCCAATGCCTTTGAATGTGAATGTCACAGGTCTTGTGTTTGTTGTGGTATGTACACCTACCTTTACAGGAACAACAGAGCCTTGTTCCGTTACTGGGTAACGTACCATAAACCCAGGTAACTGTTTTACCTTATCGTAGATAGAGACATAAAACATCTCACCATATGTGAGTGGTCTCATATACTTTTTATCGTCTTCAGGAATCATAGAGACATCTGGGTAGTAATCTATCTCTCTTCCTTTATCCACAATCACTGCCAAGTAGTAATCACCTATTCTTACTGGTTCATTGTTTACACTGGCGTCCATAAGCGTGTTCATAACTTTATCGAGACCATCATTTGTTACCCAAGTCTCTTGCATTTTGATACTGATAGGGACCTCTCTCTTTTTGAAATCTTTCGTTAATAAGAGTGCTGTTGAGATACCCTCTCTAAAGGCATTGCTGATAAAGTACTTTGTGATACTATGTTTTGTAATGGGGTCAATTGCCTTTACGTACTGCTTCAGACCAACATCACATGTGTCGATGATATCGATGTCTACTTTAGAGAGGTCGTCAATTCTAATTGGCGTACCTGTAATGACAGTCCTACTCCTAAACTCGACCGCCCTACTTGCCCAACTCCCTTGAATAAATCCACGTTTTCCTTGTTCTACGTTTAAGAAGTGTAAGTAAAGCTCATTAACTTTCTTTTGTAAATTGTATCGGAATGCATCAGCATACTCTATATTAGAGATATTCTTTAATAGTACAGCACTGTTAAAGACAGCACGATAGATGTCATTCACCTCATCTTCGACTAATTTCCCTTTACTGTCAATTTGGAAATCCCTCAGTCCAGCAGGCAATACCATTAGTTTATCGTTCAACAATGTTCCTCTACCTAAGTACTTATAGATAGTATCTATCATATCTTGTCTCTCTTTAGAACCTGTCTCTCTAAACTTTACTTCGTGTAAGTGCTTCATAAAGAAGTAATATCCTGTCTCACCATCTTTAATATCAGAGAGTACAAAGTCTTTCTTTTTCTTATCAAAGATAGCAAATGCTTTACCAGAAAGTATCTTATCATATAGCATACCTAGTTTCGTAATATAAAAGTATATTCTAGGGTGAAGTATAGGGATATTTAAATCGATATATGCCCACGCATTCATACGCATCTCAGAACCAACAACGCCGAAAATACGTTGCGAGTATAAACCATCTTCATCAATCTCTCTACCCATATTTGTGAACAAGTTAACGTTTGTGACTTCATTCATATATTGTACGTATTTCTTATTTGGGAAAAATAGCTCTATCTTTAATTCTCCAATATGTTCCATTGTTTTCCTTTGTCAATTAGTCATTGAAACCATCGCTGTCATTGGTTTTTTCTGACATATACTTACATAAAGGACATAAAATGGCAGATGATTTTGATTTTCCAGATGACTTTGATATTGATGATGATGGGTCTGGTGACTTAGGAGATGGTCGAGAACCCGTAAACTCCACTGCCGGAAATATAAAGACAACGTTTATATCGAAGATAACTGGTGAAGGGAATACAATCAAAGACAAAGCGATGAACAATGCTTTAGATGCGATTGATAGGGGGATACCCGCGTTGGCAGGAGACGAACGTGGTGGTGAAATAAAAGATGCTATCTCTGACGTGCGTAGTGAGATAGACAATGCTAAAGATGAGATGGTCAAAGGGACAGAACCACTTTTAAAAACCATTAAAGAGATAGCACCAAATGACGGAATTATCTCTAAAATAACAGATAAGTTTGCATCGCTCATTGGTGCAGACATTGAGAAGAAACGTGGTTCGAGTGGACCGAATGAAGATAAGCTAATTGCTGATAGTATATCTGGGACGATGGGTGACTTCACCGATAGGTTAGAAGAGTCAAATACAAAACTAGCAGCACTAACAGCATCTATCACAGATGAGAACTTAAAGAAGATAAACGAAACAATTATTAATGGTAATGTGACACAACTACAAGCTATCAGTATGAACAACAAGTTCTACCGTGAGTCACTACGTCTAGGATTTAAGCAACTCTACGAACTCAAGTCTATCAATAAGAACCAAGCTGAGATAGCAAAAGATATGGTGAAGAAGCTCGATGCAGTGATTCACAATACAGCACTACCAGATGGATTAAAGATGCAGACAACAGAGGCTATCGCCATGCAGATGAAGATGTCAGCAGGAGAATCACTCTATAACAATATCTTTAGTGGAAACAACTGGGTAGATGACGTTAAACGTAACACAAAACGGAAACTCTCTAATATTACATCTGCTGTATTAGATGGCATCGGAATGGGTCAGATGGGTGCTGATGCGATTGTTGACATTAATGACATGAATGACCCGGAGATGTTAGCGATGATGAGTCCTGCTGAACGTGCCGCTGCAACGAAAGAAGGAATGGCTACTACGATGGCTACAGAGAGAGTACGTGGTGGTCTTCTTGGTATGGCCGCAAATAAACTGTCTAAAACAAAGTTAGGTAAGAAAGTACGTTACCATTCAGACAAGTTCTTCTCAAACCCATACGATACATTAAAACATAAAGCGAATACCTCTGATTCTGACTTTGCATCAGGTACATATAACTTCTTGGCATCTCTATTCAAGACAGAGACAGGGAACTACGACACAAAAGCATATGAGGATAAGAAGAACCTATCCGGACTAGCAACATTTGATAATAGAACATATGAGACGATTAACAAAGTCCTACCAGAATATTTGTCATTACAGTTATTAGAGTTAAAAAAGCTCAATGGCGATAAGAATGCGAAGCAACAGAAGTACTACTATTTAGAGTCAAAGATGATGACAAACGATGATGCTTTGAGTAACTTAAAAACAGACTTGACAGATAAGTATAAAGAGGATAATGTCAATGTGAAGTTCAGAAGTGTTGTGAACGGGCTAGAAGCACTCTCTGGTGAGAAACTCACCACTGATGAGAAACGTAAGTTTGTAGAGTCTATGGCAAAGTATGATGGTAAGATATCAATAGACCATATTGATACACAGATAAATAAAGAAGATGGTCTCTTTTCAGACTTGTCGGCTGAAGAGAAGAAGAAGTTCTCTACTATCATTAAGAAAGCTGGTGAGACAGAGTTTGAAACAACAGACGAGAACGGAAAGAAAGTAAAGGCAATAGACTCAGAGAGACGATATGAAGCAGACAGTTTACTTTCAGCATTTAATGCTTCTAAGTTAGAGTCTACGAAAAAGATTACCTCTCTAATAGAAGATGGATTTGCAGATAACCTGATAGAGTCTGGTATTGTGACATATGATAAACGTACGCGTGTGTATAGTATTGATTGGGATAACTATAAGAAGTTCAATGTCGATGCAATGTTAGATGCCTATGATGATACTGAAGTGGTTATTACAAATGAGGACAGAGAGCGTGCAAACATCTCTAATGAGTCACGCGTCGTAAAAGACCAATTCGAAGAGAAGTTATCAAAGTATTATAAGTCTACAAAAGACTTTGTGAAAGACAAGAAGCTTGATGTATACTTTAAAGATAAGATAGGTATCGTCAAAGGTGAAGTTTCATCTCTCGTATCAAAACTAGATAAGAATCTATCACAATATGAGAAGTATAACATTGCTGTTGGATATATTGAGAAGAAGTACGATGTTGCTAAGAAAGAGTACCAAAGATTAGAAGGAGAACTCAGAGCAACAAAAGATGATGTAGAAGCAAAAGGCATTAAGGCAAAACTAGAGATACTCAAGACAACGATTACTGATATAGCAAAAGAGAAGACACACTACGAGTCACTCAAGCAGAAAGCAGAGGTTGCGAAAGAGTATATCAAAGAGAATGACGTCTACACATTTGAGAAAGATGTTATCAATACATCTAAAACACTCTATGAGAAAGGTGGTGAATTAGCAAAAGACAAAGAGCTTGACTTACTATTTGAAGATATCAAGAAGCTAGGAAAGTTCTCTAAAGATAAGGGACAAGCTGTATACAAGAGTCTAAAAGGCAAGGTAGAAGATACCGAGGCATACCAAACAGTTGAATCATTCTATACAACAAAGATTAAAGTACTCGTTGATGAAGAGGAGAAGTTACAGAAGCTCATTGATAGTATACCAGACTCAAAGAGAAAGAAGAAGTACTTAAAGAAACTCAATGAGCTAAGGAAGTCAACAGAGAAGCTCGTTAAAGAGAGAAACAAGAAGTTAAAGTCATTTACATTTAAAGATGCGAAAGAGCGTATTGCGTCTGGTGTCGATGCAATGAAAGACCTCAAGTACTCTGACATTAAGAATGGTACAGCAGACCTTACAGGTAAAGTAGGAAGTGCATATCAAGAAGAGAAGAAGAAAGAGGGTTCTTTTATTAATCGTGTCGTCTCTGGTGTCTCTGACGCACTCAAAAAGAAAGACAAAGTTGCTGGAGATAATGATGGTGATGGAGACAGAGATGGTGGTTGGTTAGACAGACTATCTAGTTTTGGGAAGAGCGATAAAGATAAAAAGAGCAAAGATGTTACGCCAGTGACAAAGAATGAGAAGTCAGGTAGCTGGCTCATACGACTATTAGGGAGTGCCTTCACACTGATACCAAAAACACTTGGTGTTCTAAGTGAAACAGTGATGTCATCTGGTAGAGTATTGAAGACAATGGGTATGGGGCTAGCGGCACTTGTTGGGTTCTTTACAAAAGGTGGGTTGCTCAAAGCCATAGGTATGGGGTTAAAGAAACCAATCACTTGGTTATCAAAGACACTCGGAATGACCATCACTTCTAGCACAGGGATACTCGCACAGATACTAGGTGGTATGGTATCTTTACTTGGATTTAAAACACTAGGTGGAAAAATATCTGGTGCAGGTAGAAGTATAAACAACAAAACAATGAAGCCAGGACTCTTAAAATCTGCTATTAATCTCATTGCTAAGAACAAGGGGAAACTAGCAATAGGTGCATTACTGACCTATATGATGTCTGGTACAGATGCAAATGCAGGAGAGTTAGAGCCAACACTGGTCGATGAGATGGTTGAAGCATCATATGCACCAGACACCGAAGTAGATGATTATGAAGCATCTTTGACTGGTACTCAAGAGCAAGACAGTCTCACTGATGAAGATGTGAGTATGACTGATGTAGCAATGATGGCAGGTGGGGCATACGGTGCAAAGAAAGCGTATGATTATGGCTCATCGATTAAAAGAAGAAGCAATGCAAGAAAGCGATTAGAACGTATCAAAGCAACACCACAAAAGACAGAGACGGCTATCAAGGAGGAGATAGAGAAAGAGTCCAAGAAGATAAAAGATACAGAGATAAAGAAGCAAAAGACTGCACTAAAGACGGATGTAGTCAAGGTAGAGAAAGCAGAGAAAGGGATGTGGTCGTGGCTCACGAAACGTATTCCTAAATCGGCTACAAAAGTAATGAAGAGGATACCTGGTGTAGGAACAGCTATCAACCTTGGCTTGGCTGCGAAGAACATCGCTTCTGGAGACTATGCAAAGGCAGGTTTGAATGTATTGAGTTCTGTGGTATCAATGATTCCTGTGATTGGTCTTGCTGGCTCATTTGCAGTTGATGCTTACGCTACAACGTTACCTAGTGCATCAGGAACACCAACCGAAGCAGTAGCAAAAGAGAAAGTAGAAAGCACACATACTCCAGGAACAAACAGAGCATCTGGAGCCACACAAGTAGCCCCACATATGATGACAAAGATGAACAACGAATATGGAAAGACAACAAAAGAGCCTGATAAAGAGAAAGTAAAAGAAGTTCAAGATGAAAAGATAGGTACATGGAATCCAAATATCTCATTAGACCAAATACGTACAGAGAAACCAACACTACCATCACCACAACATATTACAAAAGGTGACAGGTATCTATTAGAGTCTATCTCGCAGTATGAATCTGGTAAGGGCGATAAAGGGTATGATATCATTAACAATGAACAGGTGCTAGGTGCGAAGGAGAAACTCAAACCTACAAGTATGACATTGACAGAAATTTTCATACTACAAAAGGCACTCGTGAAAAAAGGAAAGAGTGGTGCAATAGGAAAGTACCAGTTCATTCCGGTGACATTGAAAGAGGTTTATAAAAAAGCAGGAGTACGTGAGTCAGACTTATTTAATAGTAAAACACAAGATAAACTTATTATCAAACGCTTAATGATAACGCGAAAATATAGGGAATGGAAAGAGGGTATCATCTCAGACAGACACTTTGTCTACTTATTATCAAAAGAGTTTGCATCTATTGAGAACCCAGGTACTGGAAAGACATACTACACCAAGACAAATAACGTAGCACACAACAGTTATGATAATATGAAACAAGTCTTAAAGAGAGTGAGAGCATTAGACAAGCTACCTGACTCAGGCATTGTTGATGAAGTGGATGAACAGAAAAATAAGAAAAAAGAAGAAGGTGGAGGTAGTGGAAATGGTCTTATCTCAAGTGTGAAAGATGCTATTAAAGGGGCGATAGATTTCTTCTTTGGTTCATCAGCAGATAAGAATACGAGAGAGTACTTTGAAAAGACTGAGTTAGAAGGAGATGCTGAAGAGAGTCGCCCTGGTTCTAAATATAAAGAGAGAGCGAGTGGTGGTACAATCGAAGTATCTTTACCAAAAGAGACTATTGTCGACAAAGACCTCTGTGGACTCACTATCAAAAAGATGCCACCTATTAAGAAGGCAGTTGAGAAAGCTGGAAACCTGCACTTTAACGGTGACCCAAAATACCTCATTATCCACAATACAGCAGGGAGTAATCTCTACTTCGGGAGAATGAAGTCAGATGGTTATGGAACACAACTCTGGATTGATAAAGATGGCACAATATTTCTAGTTGGAGATATTACATCTGTTGTCTACCACGTAGGAAAGAGACGTCCAGAGTACCACGAAGTAAGCTCTCTCGTATCCATAGGGATAGAGATGGTATGTAACCACTCAGAAGAGAAGGGGTGGGACCCATACACTGATAAGCAGAAAGAGTCTCTCTTAAAAGTAGGTGCTTGTCTGATGAAGAACTTTAACATTACTCCAGATAGAGTGCTATGGCATGCGTTGGTATCGTATAAAACAAAAGATGAGGGTAAAGAGGGTGTGATGCTTTTACGTGGCTCTAATATAGCACCAACAGCACACATTGACAAGATGAAGAGCGACAATGTAGGAAGACCACCACGACAATCAGTCAGCACACCTAGATTGATGAGTGATAAGCGACCAACAAACCCACAAGTAGAAAGAGAAGGTGCTGAGAAAGAAACAGTAGTACAAACACCAGTAAAGAAGACAACCGTAGCAAAGCAAGAAGCATTAAAAGAAGACAAAGAGAAGATTGTAGCAACAAAGAAGCCTATGACGGAAGTGCATACAGAGTCAATGAGCTTAAATATTGGAAAGTTAGAGAAACTAGCCATAGAGAGGAATGAGATACTAACATCGATTGATGCAAACATTAAGACACTAGCAAACAACCAAGGTGCAAAACAAGCAGAAAAAAAGAAAATCAGTTTACCAGAAACACAACCACCAATGAGTACATCAAGACGTAGATAGTGTGCATATGCACACTATCTACTATTTGACATACGTCTCATACTCTGGTGCTACCTCTTTCAATAGCGACTTCTTCACTTTGAAGAAATCTTTTCTTCTTCCATCAGGCTCTCTAAAAACAGCTAGCTCATCTTCTGAGTATGCTACCCCAATAGCATAGAAGATAACGTTGTCTATAAGACAGCAGATAAGCGTGTCTGCATCTTTCTCAAATGTCGGGTTCTTTACCATCTCACCGTTTTCAGTACACCAATTTGCTTTATCATTTACTTCTACATATAGTCCCATATCTAATCCTTTAAAATTCCATCATCTGATGTTGCTAATGAACTGACATATTCAGTCGCCGCGTCGTTGTCTTTGATTACATTGTTTAGTGCCACGTCTATTAAGTGGCAATTAATCTTCTCTTGTTCTGTTAATAGCACCTCACCATTTTTGCCGAACATTGCATTTGGGTTGAGTCTGAGTAGTGGAGATGGTGCTGTCTTATTCAGCCCAAACATACTCCCTACATACACATGACCACCTCTGAGTTTCTTAATGCTTGGTGGGAAAACATTACTGCTGTTCTTCGATGGTGCTTTAACACCTGTCCCTCTCTCTTGTACGTCCATCATACAGGTAACTTTGAAGTACCTATTCGCACTTGTTGATGTGACCAATAAGCTAGAGAGAATCTTTGAACTACTCTGTACAATCTTTAAGATAGACATAGGTTTAATCTTCTCACCATTGACAATCTTGTTAGCCGACTCCCAACTGATTGAGTTTGCTTTGACTTGCTTGGTAATGTCAGCGAACGCTTTGTTAAAACCCTCTATCATATGATACATCACATAGTAGTTCACTTCTAAGTGCTTCTCACTGATGTCAAATCGATTGCTGAGAGATTGCCTCTTTAACTTCTTAAATACTTTACCAGATGTATATATAAAGTCCCAGAAATCCTTGATGTTGTATCCTGCTGACTTTGCTTGGTCTGATGAGATACTATCAACATACCTACCCATGGCTTCTTCAAACTCACGCATAGCAGGTACATAGCCTGTACTCGATAAATCATCTCTAAACTCAATCTTCCCAACCAAGAACTTCCAATACTCAATGTCATCTTCCAAACATCGTATCTCTTCGAATGCATTAGCGATGTCTGGAAAGATGTCAAATGCATAGATGACAGACGTGGCTAGTATCCGTATGAAGTCATTGGAATTACTATCTATAATGACAGCTTTGTCGTGCGTCTCATACTTGATGTCCTTTAGTCGTTTAATCTTTGAATGTGCTGTTGTAAATATAAGATGTTTTCCATCATTGTACTTTGCGATTTCCTCCTTATCTCTCGTAATAATAAAGGTCTTGTTCTTGATATACTTCTTCAATACGCCACTGAGTCCGTACTTAGCAAGTGTATATAGTAAGAACGGTACGTTGGGTGTACCAAATGCAGGGTTGCTAATTTTACGTAGTTGGTAGAACTTGTCAGCGTATAGGATAATCTCCGTGCTAGCTACACCATTGACATTCAACAACCACTCAAAGTCTCTCACATTCAATTTCGTATTGAATGGTTTAAAGAAGAGTGCTCCACCGAAGAAGGCTATAATCTTATCGGAGAGTACTGGCATATTGTACCACTCGGTATCTGAGATATGGTATGTCCCTTCATTGTTGAGTGCTAAGACATAGAGTGGTTTATATATAGGCTTGTCATCATAAGCGAACTCAAAGATGACTTTCCTAATAGATGTTTTGCTAATATCTAACTTGACCTTTCCTTGTTTTGGTTTTCCGTCTCCTTGTGTTAGGAGTGAGTCAAACTCTTCAAAAGGCGTCATATATCGATAACCAACATAACGAAACTTCTCAATGTTTCTCGTAGATGTTTGTAAAATACCACCTAAGTACTCAGCACTATCCTTGAGGTCTATTGATGCCCTACCTAACTTTACTTCTTGTGAGAACTCAGTGTCACTAAATGCGAGTTCTTCAAACAGTTCATTCATTGTTTCTCCTTATTACTTTTATTACAGTTAATATATCGTGTCTGACTTTTATATCAAGACACGTGCGATATCTCCAAGTACCTCTTTCCCATGTGCATAAGCTTCTCTGTCTGCTCTGATGTTGTTGAGTTCATTTTCAGCAGTGGCTTTCTCATATTTTAGTTTCTCTACCGCTAATGTGTTCTTATCGCTTGCACTGATAAGTTTCAAGACATTTGTGATAGTACTAATCTTCGCATTGAGTTGTGCCTTGTAGAGTGAGAGTTTCAGTGTTAACTCTTTATTCTTTAACTCTTTTTCGCGTATCTCTAGTTCTCTATTCTGATGTGATGCGTGATTACTGCCACCATTGACACACTTCTGTGGACTATCGTAAATCCCATACTTTTCAAACTCATCCTCTGTGATACGCATTTTTGTCTTATATCTATTTGAGATAGTGATTGTAGCAGTGGTAAAGTCTGCATAGACAGTATCTACTTTATGTAGCGTGTTACAGATGTTTATATAGTAGTCCTTCTTCTCCTTTGTAAAGACAGTGACATTCAAGTTCTTACCACTTGTGATGACGTGATAGACACTATCTTGTACGTAGAGTGTGTCATCAGAGAGTTTCCCTACTTGGTATGTATCAGACCAATAGAGATTACCATCTTCTATATCACGCTTCTTAATAAACTCTACCTCTACAATCACCTCTTCTGTGTCTACAACAGAGTAGATATGAGATAACTCTTCTACTGCGTGGTCAATGAGTTTATCTAGAATTCTACCCTCTACGAGTCTATGCTCCTCATAATCTTCAGTTCCTGGTATCTGTACAACATAGAACCCATCTCTTGGAATGACGTGTTCCTCTATGACATCACAAATCTTAATGATAATATTCTTGAGCTTCTTCATTCGTTCTATCGCTGCTGTACCTCTAGAGTAGATATCGTTATGGTCTAGCTCCTTTGCAATAGAACGTATCTTATCTAAGTCTAAGTTATAGTCTTGTAAGAGCTTTCGGATACTCATCTCCCTTACTCTATATAACCCATCTAAGTACGAGGGTCTCTCAATACCCTCATCAACATTAGAGTTGTATGGTCTATATTCACAAGACTCCCCTCTAGCCATTAATATCTTAGTCACTAACATATTATCAGTGTGTAGCTCTCCTTGTCTCTTGAACGTATTAAACTCCAGTTCTTTAATCAGGAGTCTCGTTCCATTCTTGTAGATTTCTCTATCAATATCCCCAATTGAGAAGATATCATCAATCATCGTCTTCTGGTATCCAATAGAGTGTGCAACCACATTCTCAGCACCTGCTTTAAATCTATGTGTAAGAGAAGCAACGAGTGACTTTCCAGTAATGAGTGTAAAGTATCTCTTTGTCTTTGGACATGATGCATCTTGACTCTGTACAGTAGCAATATCTCTAAAAGATAAGTTCACAAAGTCAGCAGTAATCTCATCAATGCTTCTTCCTTTTAATTCTTGTTCTTGATAATATCTATCTACACTCTCACTTACTCGGTTGTATAACTCCTCTGCTCTCTTATCATCTTCCTCTTGTTCTATCTCTTGATAGTCTCTTAGTTCATCTTTTAATACTGTTACACCATCTACTGTGGTGAAATCCTCTTTTCTATACTCTCTTCCATTTACTCTTACCATTTGAAATCCTTTTTTTCATTTCTTATTTATGCGTACAAAAAGTACTGAGGTGGACTTATAAGTCCACCTCATACTCTACCTCTGTCTCTTTATCTTGTTTGTCTGTAATAGTCACTTTAATCGTGAGTTTCTTTGCTTGTAGCAACGTCACGATATGATGAATGAATGACTTGAATGTCATGTCAGTCGATAAAGCACTCTGTTTCAAAGCACTGGGACTGAACGTCTTGACATCTTTGCTATTCATCTTTTTGAGAATAGCAAGTTTACTTACTTCCATAGCAATGAGTAACTCTAACTTTCCCTCTGTATCTACGCCAGCCTTATTGAGGAGAAGTCTCCACATATTTGCTAGCACACCGTTATACGAAGTCCTGCCCTCTGGCAAGATTCTTTTGTCTTCCTGTACCATATTTTCTCCTTATAGTATCTACTCTAATAATATATAGATATATTAAAGTACTCCGATTGTCTCTAGTACCTCTTTGGTATGTTTTCTTATCATCATATGCATTCTCCTTTCTATGGTGACCCTTCCTTTAAACCGCTCTTCATAGTCATCTTCTAAGTAGAGTCTTTTTAATCTATTTATTTTATCCAATACATTTGGTATGAGTTTACCCCCTGTGGAGAGGTAGGTCGAGAGGGTGAGATGATTGATTCCATTCTGTACCTTGTTTTTATTCTCGTAGTATTCTATCTCATCAGTGACTGTACTGAAGAATGTGGTTATCTCTTCGAATAGCTTGTCATCAATCTCTATCTTATTCCCTCTACGAAACCAGTTCATAAAGTTAAACACTGTCTCTCCTTTTATATCTTTCATTAACATTAAAAAAGGCTGATAAATCTTTTAGTGAAATGACCAATGAAAGGATAGATAAATGGAAAACAAAGTAGAAGAACAAGAAATCATTGACACTATGTCAGATGAGGAACTCAACCGTAGGTTAGCTGTAAACTTGAGTAGAAAAGCAAGGATAGGCGATGCACTCTGTAAAGGTGGTGTGCCAACAGACCCAAAAGAGATAAGACTCTACTTGGATGTAACGAGGGATGAAGAAGCCACGATGTTAGAGATGAAGAAACAACGTGCAGAAGAATCCAGAAATGAGTCTGACGACGAGTACAAAGCGACTATCCTAGAGGTACTTCGAGAGACAAAGAGGAAACGAAAAGATGTAGAAGTAATTGAGAAGATACCAGATGAGATAGCCAGTAAGATAAAGTACCTGGAGACTGAACTGAACCAAGAGAAAGAGACATTAGATTTAGCAGACTTTGTAGAGGATTAGGATATGGTAACACGAACAATACATAGTATGGCACTACAAGGAGCATCTTTTATAAAAGATGCCACCTACTCAGCAATGCCATATACAACACTCAATGAGAAGTATGATATAGAATACACATACGATACAGAAGAACTTCCGCAACTAGGTTGGTATGGTCTAGGGATAGACTTTAGTCCTCTCATTGATGACGATGAAGCAGACTTGAAAGATTACGTCCATAGTGTAGCAGACTTTGATACATTCTTACCACTCCCATTTATTGTAAGAGATAAATCGGTTGGATTAACGCAGGATGAGAAAGACCGATATGGAATTTTTGTAGAGAAGACAATCGATGATACAGATTACATACTATGCTATTTAAGAAAGATAGATGCATTAGAGTCAACAGTGAAAATATCAGAAGTAGAAAGGGATGAAGATGGTAGGTACAATACTGTTGAACACGTACAAGAGAACCCTCCCACACCAAAACTGAGTGGCGATGAATCAAACAGAGGAATGATTACTTCAACAAATGCAGTGGTTGAACTCTCAGAGTATGATGTAGGAAAGCTCTTAGAAGCATCAGACTTACTCTACCCAGAAATAGATGAAGATGTTAGACACAGTGTACGTGAAATTGCACTCTACTCTGGTATACGTGTACCTGATGATATTGTGGTCGCACAGGCACTATTCTTTAAGTATATTGAACTCAACACCGAGAATGAAGAAGCATACTCCACGAGGGTGAGTATCGGTTCACTAACACCAAAGGTAAAACTATGACGATTATGGGAATAGACCCAGGTACGACAACAGTTGGTGTCTCTATTTTTATCTTAAACGATAACTTAGAGATTGTTGATAGATACTCTGAGTTATTGGATATGAAACGTGTAGGATATGTAAATAGGCTAAATAACAAAACAGACTATAAACTTGAACGTATCGAACGTAGGGTATCTGAACTCATTCATATCTATAAACCATTCGCTATGGTGGTAGAAATGCCATTTATGAACAATAGTAGACCACAAGCAGTTATACCACTCGCACGCTCACTACAAGCTATTATTGGTGCAATGGTGCGTGCTTCTCCGAATACGCCAGTACTGAGACCTAGTCCAAGTAATATTAAAAATGCAGTGGGTGTTTCTGGAGGGAGTAAGAACAAAGGGGATATGACAGTCGCTACGGTAAAGTTAGGTATTGCTAATGGTGATGAGTCTGAACACGAGATTGATGCTATTGCTGCTAATTGGTATCTACTATCAATCGTACGACACAATTATATGTTACCATACTTAATGGACTAGATATGCGTGGATATAAACTATACGGATATGGTGTTGTAACAAAAGACATCGAGGTCAATGATAAGTACGCAACTATTGCTATCTATGAAGCAGTAAGTGGAAATGAAACATTTGATAACAGTGATACCACAATCGATGAGAAATCAGGTGTAGTCTCTGACGCTACCGGATTTAAAACAACAAAACACGTCAAAAGAGAGATGACAGTAGAAGCACTCTGGCTCAATGAGGGGAGTACACGTATCAATATACCCATGATGAGTATGGGTGAGCTAGTAAAAGTCTATAACTATGATGGTACAGATAGGTTCTACTTTAAACCACATCATCTAGAGAAAGACCTAAGACGTAAAGAAGTCGTCATACATGCATTCAGTAACTTAGACAAAGAGAAAAACTTTGGACAGTCGTTTGATGAATCCACGAGTTACCACTTTATGGTAGATACCGTGAATAAACTGAGCCGTTTCAAGACTGCTACAAATGATGGTGAGCCAGTGCTATGGGAGATACTGTTAGATAGTGGTAAAGGGAAGCTCTCTATCTTAGTAAACGGAAAAGAGAAGATAGTGTTAGATGGTGTATCTGATAAGCTAACAATTAATGTCAAAGATACGATATTAAATGGTAGTACCTTATTAGCCAACTTATCAAATACTTTCACACTCGTTGCTAGTAAGTTCTTGAATAAATCAAGGTCAATGATAGTCTACGCCACAACGACAGTCAAGAAGAGTGTTGACTTTAAAAGTAAGTGTAAATTTAATATGTTGAGTAAAACAGGGGTAAAAAAAGAACCATTAGAGTAGTGTGGCAAGTGCCACACTACTCTACCTTTCTATAAATATCTTTGTTTAGCCTATCTATATGTGTACAGATAGGACACACTTCTTTACGAAGTGTTTGGTAATTCAGTACCATTGTGTTCTCACACTTTGTACACAGCACTTTCGCAAACCAGTGATAACTGTACGACTCTTTGTCGAATCGTTTTAAATTGTTCTCTAACACGTTTAGTGTAGAGAACTTTGCACCTACTACCACGGATTTTGCACCACGACATCTCGCACATGGTTGTGCAAATGCCTTGTCTGAGTACACTTTATTTTTCTTCTGTCCACATACTGGACAGCTTGCGATACAACGTTTCACAGTTGTAAGTTTACCCTTCGGTGACACGTTCGTGAACATCACGAATACCCATCCATTAAATTTCATATCTTTCTCCTTACTACTTATTTAAGATAATCAAACCTACTATCTAGGAACAGCAATTCAATACATTACAATAATATACCAGTAAAAAAAAAGCCATACAAATATGGGAACAAACACGCTTACTTGATAAAAGGAGATACTATGTTAATCCATAAAATAACACTTATAAATTTTGAGAGAATGTCTCTAAATAATATTAAAACATTTGAATACAAACCATCAAAGTCAGAGACAATTATCGGTGGAAACGGGAGTGGGAAGACTTCCCTACTAGAACAACTCACACCATATATAGACGGAAAAGACTTTAAGTCAGGTGGCGAGAAAGTCATCGTCTTCTCACATAGAGACAGCGACTACACATTATCATTTACAAACAACAAATACTCTTTCATAAAGAATGGTAAAGAACTCAATGATGGGCATACAATGAAAGTCCAAAACAAATTGATAGTAGAACACCTACAACTCACACCAATGATGAATGATATGTTTCTAAATAGAAAACAGTTTGTAACAATGTCTGTAAAGGAACGTAAAGAGTGGCTAACGCTCATATCTCCATCAGACTATACCTATGTCCTATCCGTCTACCAAAACACAAAGACAAAGCTTAGAGACCTACAAGGACTTAAGCGAGAATATGCAACTAGACTCAAGAAGATAGAAGAGAACCTAGAAGATGAAGAAGTATACAATCGTTTAAAATCTTATATCGATACACTGAAAGAGACACTCTCTTCATTACATACAGATATGTCAAACCTTGAAGAAGTAGATGATGTGATAAAACAGTGTCACTCTACTATACAAACAATAAGAACACTAAAGAGAAAGCAATGTTACTACCAACCATCATCTATAATCAATGAGAAGTTGAATGCAAATACAAGAGCATTAGAAGAGATAAAGAAGTCATTGACTACTGTTGGAAAGATTGAACTAACAGATAAAGAGATACTCTATAAAGAGAAACAAGAAGTAGTTGATGCAATCACACATACAAACACATTAGCTATTCCGTTAGAGAAGATAGAGAAGATAGATGAACTCGTACAACGAGAAGAAGATAAGATACGCACGCTACTCAATCAGTATTTTGAGAAACAAGTAGTTTATCAAGAGAATGAACTAGAGAAGCACCTGAAAGATATCACACTCATCACTACGAGACTTCAGACACACACGAAGACGTTAGATGAACTCAGGTATAAATACACGACGCTAATAGATAGAAAATCAAAGGAGTCAATCTCTTGCCCTAGTTGTCATACAGAGTTTAAAGTAGGTTATAATGAGAATGATGAAGTGTCTATAAAGGTAGAATTGAATAAACATACTGTTATTGTTGACGAGTTAACATTAGAACTCTCTAAAATAAATGCAAGGGTATCAGAGATAACAATCTTTATGGATATAGAGAATGCTCTAAAAGAGTTAGCATACTTAACAGATGGTGTGGTAGACTACACAGATAGTAAAGAGGTATATGATAGGTTTACAAACATACTCCAAGAGAAAGAGATGTTATCAAAACTTGTATATCTAAAGAAGAGAATATCTGAATTAGAAGAGAAGATAAAAGTATCTGAGTCAACAGACGAACAATTACAAAAGATAGCACTCTCACAACGAGAGGAACTCTTACAGAAAGAGAAGAGACTATTTCGAAAAGAGTACCTATTAAAACGTAATATCAAAACATCACTCGAACAAGAAAATTTAAGGAATAGAATCTCTGAATTAGAAGAGGACCTAACGTTACTGACAGCTCAGTTCACTCAGTTCGAGCGGTATGCGTATAATAGAGTAAAGAATGAATATATACAAACACTCATTCGTCTACTAGAAAGTGAACTTACAAAGTGCGAAGAGCAACTACGAAGGGTAGACAATGACTATCTTATTTATAAAAGAATGTCTGCAGAAGTAGAAGACACAAACAAACAGATAGTTATCTTTTCAGATATAGAGAAAGCACTCAGTCCAAACAAAGGACTCATAGCAAAGTCTATCATTGGATTCTTGAACGTCTTTATCAACCACGTCAATGAGATTATTCGTACAACGTGGTCATATGATATGCGTGTCTTAGTTCCAGAAGTCACTGAGTCTGACTTAGACTATAAGTTCCCTGTCTATGTAGAAGGAAAGATACGAAAAGACATTAGTCAAACATCTACTGGAATGAGGGCTATCATTAACTTAGCATTTAAGTTAGCTTCTATGTCATTTCTAAAGATGAATGACTTTCCTATCTACCTAGATGAGTTTGGTAGTTCATTCGATGTAGAGCATAGAAGAAAGACCATTGAACTCATTAAGAGAATACAAGATGACTACCCACAAGTCTTTATCATCTCTCATTATGATGACGTACTCTACTCACTAGATAACAATGTCATTAACCTCAGTGGAGATAGTATGACACTCGCTAAAAATAAAAAACACAATCAGAATGTATCTATCTCTTAGGAGATAGATACACATTCTTTATTCAAACAGAATAGGTTTCCGTTCTTCTCTGTGAGATTATGATGGCATCTAGGACACTGTGTAGGTACAATGACAGCATTACCATTATGCTTAGAGAATACAATCTTTGGTATCACTTCACCAGATAAAATAACTGTCACGGTTGCACCAGTGCATACACCAACATTCATTAAGTTTCCAGTGTTGTATAAGTTGACTTTTGTGATACGCTTCCCTTTCAAAGTGACAGGTTGTATCGTTGCTTTCGGTATGAGCATACCACGTTTGTTGTGTGTGTATGTAATCTCTAAGACATCTGTATCAATAGAGATAGGTTTTGGTTTGAGTGCTATCTTACTACCACTGTACTTCTTTGTGTCTTTAAATGTATTGGATAGTATGTAGTCATTGACTTCTATCACAAGACCGTCAGTGGGGTATGTACACGTTATACGTTCCATCTTCATAATGTTCTCGTCATTATAAGGAAGGTATGTGAGTACGGAGAACCCATTGCGTTGAAGTTCATCAATACGTTTAAGCTTATCCGTTTGTGTGTCAGACCCATATGCAATGAACTCAACATACGACAAGAGTGTTTCATCTGGTTTATCTGTGTTAAAGAGACCAGCAACAAATGAACATTCGTTGACATACTCTGTCATTCCTTTCTCTTTAAGCATCTTGAAGTGTTCAATTGAGATAACCAATTCACCCCGAACAGAGTGCATTCCGTCAAATTTAGTAACAAGATTACGTATATATCTGATATGGTTATAGACAGATTTTCCTTTCGCACCATCTCCTCTTAGGATAGCGTCTTGTAATCTATTATCGTAGACTAATTCAACAGCAATGCCATCTATCTTTTTAGAGATGAGTGAATCTCCATGTTTATCTACCCACATCCGCAAGTCTTGTTTATTGTATACATTCTTAATAGAGGTCATTTGTACTTTATGCACCACCTTTCCATCTGAAGTACCTATGGTTAGACAAGTGCTGTTTTCGTCATCTAGTAGTTTGTTATACAACACATCATATTCAGCATCGGATACAACTGGTTTTCCTTTCTCATATGCGTTTCTATATTTTTCTAATCTATCATTGTCATTCATTAGTTCTCCTTTGTATTAAAATTATATACAAATAAAGTTTATACACATGCGGATAACCGCATGTGTATCCACCTATTCTTTTAAGGATTCAAAATCTTGTAACATTGTAGCTTCATCTGCTATTGAAGATACAAAGTCAGCCAATGAGAACGCATAAGCTTGTACGTTCTTTACCATTATTTTCTTGGCATCGGTGGCTCGTTTATTATACCTTTTACGACTTCTATCAAGTGGTGACTTACCATATGCCGCGTATATTTTTTTATGGTAATCATAAATCTCATCTCCAGTAATGTCGTACTTATCAACTTTATCTACTAACTTTCTTGCTTCTCCCAATTTTCTAATAAAGTACCCTCTCATCTTTAAGTGTTCGTCAATCTTATTATCCTTTACAAGTCTTGGTAATGACTTATAAAATTCCTCATCAAGTGTAAGTGGCTCTAGTTTATCTTCAATAGTAGCTGTTGTATGTGTAAGAGAAATTACTTTACCAGTTTTCGATAACTCAGGAGTAAACGTTTTAACTCTTTGTTTATAGGTAAATTTATTAATATCTATATCGATTCTATAATCGATGATTATTCTACCATTATTTGTTATATTGAAGTTGGTATCAAATATACCATCGACCAATTTTTCAACTTCGTTTATAAACGGTTTAGCATTATCATAAATTTTACTCTTTGATAACATCCCATTTTCAACTTTATCAAATATTAGTAGTGTTAAATAATACAAGCCTACTTTAGAAACCTTTCTTTTTTCTTTATCTGTTAAATCAGAGAACTTCTTCATTTTAACAATCTCTTCGACTTTAGATGTGTGACTACCACCACCACCACTAGAGCTACCAATCCCGAAGATTGTCTTAATTAAATCTATCGTAAAGTCGATGAGTGCTTTAATGGCACCAATGATAGCACTAAAGACACCCTCTCTATCCATCTCCATAAGCATAAACGTCTCTCTATTTACACCATGTGTATATGCAATAGATGAGATGACATCTTTATACATAGATGCATTCTCTGCATCTAGCGTGGCAATAAAGTCCAAGTCATCCATCACATACTGTGCTCTTTCATTGTCTAAAGCACAGCCATCGATAGCATGTGACAATCTATCGATTCTTCGCATAAAGTCATTGATGTCCAGTTTACCTGCTTCGTATTGTTTCTTAATAATATCTGCGTACATTTTTAGTCTTCCTTTTTGAGTAGTTCAAGTAGTTTTGCTTTCTTATCTTGCATATCAGCCATCTCTTTTAAGATAATGCCAATAGTACTAGAAACCTCTTTTAATCCACTAAACAACAGCATAGACTCTTCGCTAGCACTAAGACTAATCGTATCAAAGAGATGTTTATTCTCACTTGTTAGTTTTTCAAGTTCTTCAACACTAATATCATCTTTGTTTACCAACTTCTTCTCTATCATATCTATGTGCTTGTCTACTTTGTCCATAATATCTTTGATTGCAGATACAATGTTTTTAGAGTCATCTGTAACATCATTGACGATATCAATAAATGTTAATAGCCCTTTTCTCTTCTCATCTTCACTCATATTATCTACTAAGTCTATTCGACAAATCTCAGCTACATCCTGAAACCCAGTCACCAACGTAATCACTCTACCACCATAAACGCCGTAGTTCAATGTGGTATGCTCATACGCATTGTCTTTTAACCTCACACCTAAGTGTGTAATATAGGTCTCATAATCGTTTCGAGAGAGTTTCTTAAAGAATCTACCAATCTTCTTTGTGATAGTCTCATCTGTCACCATACGCACAGTCGCTTCTGTTGCTTTGAACTTTGTCTTACCATGTATGATGACATCTTCGAGTAGAGCAATTGTACTCAATATGTTTCTCTTGTATCCGCCTGCATTATATCCAAACGTGTCGAACGCATGTCCCATACTCGTACCAAATGCAATCGCATGTTTCACATCTTCTAATGGAAAGTCAGGTGTAATCTTAGACTTATCCACTTTCTCTTTGCTGTCATCATCAGACTGCCAAAAGAAGATAATCTTCTTCATAAACTTAAAGATAGCACCAAAGAAGTTTTTCACACCTTCTATAAACCCACTCAAGAATGACTCTTCGTCCATCATCAATAATGTCTTTAACTGCTCTTTACGAACACCTACCTCTCTACTGATATAGTCGCCAAGTGCAGAGACCTCTCTCTCTACACGTTTGTCTATAAATGTTTCTTTATCAATACAGATAATATCTTTCGTGGTTTCCATATCATATATCAATAAGTTTAACAAGTTCTCACGTTGTTCTATTGTCATCTTTCAACTCCTTTTCATTTAACCCATAAAGTCTTTCATTGGGTCATCTTCGTCTTTGTTATCGTCTTCTGGTTTTTCATTCGGTACATCGTTCTCTTTCGACGTATCTTTATCTTGTTCTTCTGGCTTGTCTTCCACAACATCACCAGTGTTATCATCACTTACAACTTCTTCTGGTTCTGTGTCATCTTCTTCACTGTTAAACTTCTCTAATGCTTTGTTTCCTTTCTTTCGTACTTTCTTCATATCTTTATAGAATGTCTCCACACCCTCTTCAATCTGTTTACTATATTCAACATACTCTTCTAATAGTGGTATGGTTGTCTTACCGTCTACTGTATTGACAATCTTGAGTGTGTCTTTATAATATCCATTTTCATTCAGCCATCTACGTACGGCTGACGATTTCATCATTGCACGGAATGCTTCTATATTATCTCCATTTTCACCAATAATTTCGGTAGGGAACATATCCTCATTCACCATCTCTTTTAGTATATTATCTAGTGTATCAACCATCGTACTAAACATCTCGCTATTGACGTTCTCTTCAGCTTGGTCTACACTAGGTAGTGACACAGTGGACCTATCGAAGATATCTAACATTAACATCTCTACAAGCTCTTCGTCAGTTGTCTCTTTTACAATATCTTTTACTGCATCGTTCTTTAATAGTGATTTACGCTCATTAACAATTGATGAAGTAATCGCATTTTTGATATTACTGCGTTGTAATCCATCGTTTGATAAGATGACTTGTGATACTTTAGATAGGAAGTCATTGGTTCTCTCTATCTTTCTGATGAGTCTTCTCTTAAAGAGTACGTTTGATGTCTTTACACTCTCTGCATAATCAATATCTTTACTACCATCTACCATCTCTGGACTAATATGGAGTTTCATATATTGTAACTTTGCTAGTGACTCATCTAGGTCTCTATCAGGTATCTTCTTATCTACATCCATACGTTGTAGGTCAACAGATACAGCAGGAATGGCATCATGTTCAAACTCTACAATAATACCTGCTGTCTTTAGGTAATCGCTTATATCTTCTACCTTTAGTAGTCCAGTTGGTACAGTGTCTGCCCTATTGTTATAGATAAAATCGTATGCCTCTTGGATACGAACTTCTAACTCCCTGTCATCGTCGTCTAGTTTGACTTTCACCTTTGTAAACTGTACAGCATTCTGAACCATTGCAGAGAGTGTTGTGTAACGAACCATTGCTCTAATCCCACCAATAATGGTCAGGTCTTCCAAGGGACTCTTTCCTACACCATTTCGTTTATAGTCATATGCTAAGTATGCTACATTTGAAGCATCTAGTACGAGCATCGTGACTTTGTTCTTAGCCATTGTGTTATTAAACATGACATTGCGAATGAGTTCTAGGTCTTTATCACTGACAAACCCATTGATACCCTCTTTAGACATCATATCGTTTAGCTTCTCTTGAATCGTTTGTTTTAGTAACTCAGAGGTATGCGGTATAGGTGCTTTCATATTCTCTTTACGTGTGTTATCCGTAGATATTTGTGTCACACGACTCCCCTTTAATGCACGCACCATCTCCGGCTCTTCTTGGTCGTTGTCTATCTTCAGTTCTGTCTCTTCTAAAGGGAACCCATGTTCATCAAGTAGCAAGATATATCTCAAATGGTTCGATGGTTCATTCTTTAACGTAACAGGAATAATAGACTCCATCGGCCACTCTAATACTGTTGGTCTATCGATATGCTCACCAGGTATATTTCCTAATGATATAAGGTTACGTATCTTCTCTAACTTCTTTCTAACACCAAAGGCTTCTGTATCTATGTTTAATGTTGGTTTATGCTTCGCTATCTTCTTAATGTTTCTAGTAATAGTAAAGTCATCTGTGTTAATACTGTATGTATCTCCGTCCTCTTTGTCCATACCTAATGCGTTGTCAAACTTATCACCAATACAGATAAAAGCGAATGCACCTGGATTATATGCCTTATAGACCCAGTCATATAGTTTCTTATCAACACCATAAAACCCAGTAAAGTCAGCAGATTGAATATCAATAATCTCTCGTTTCAGCTCATGACTCAAGAGTGTATTGTCCAACTTGTGTATAAAGTTTGTGGTAATCATATCCGTCGGCGATGTGATAGAGGATACTAAAATCTCAACCGCTAACTCTAAGTCTGGATTCTCAACAAGGAGTGTATCGATGTTATTACGTTTCATCTTGTTGTATTTATAAACAGAAGAGAGGTCTTTAAAATCGACTATCTCTTTGTTACTTGGTTGGTTATTTTGTGTAGCACTTTGTCCCATCTCTTTCACTTCTGCATCACTTATCTTCTTGTATCTAGAGAGTACCTCTTTACGTCTGTTGAGTGGCATTACACCACGATTATTTACGCTCTTCTTTTTACGCATATTGACCTCCACGTCACTTAGTTGAAATCCCAAAATAGGAGAACTCAATGAACAGATTGGATAACAACAAATATCTTCTATCGACACTCTCATTGGTAAAGTCAATCATTTGTAAGTCACATACAACAGCTGTCCATATGAATAAGAAGTTTGCAGAATATGGTGTAGAGTACGATAAGCTCGATAAGTCTACATGGCCATACTACTTGAATATCTGTGGAAAGCCACATAGTGCAAATACAACTATCACTATGACATCGATGGACACGAACGAGATATTCGAAGTCACAAGAGATACCTTACTAGAACACCCAAGAACACATGCAAAGTTACTGGAGTTCGGAACACTCTTTGATACACTCACATCGATGTATACGGGGCAAGAAGTCTATATACGTGGTCTCATCGCTGATGTCACATACGAAGATTTAGATACCTTTGATGGGGATATCTTGCACTACAACAAAGACTTAGTAGAAGAGAATGAAGTAAACTTGATATCTTCACTCTCTTTTGTATCCGGAAGGTTCTTATCTAGGTGGGTAAACAGAGAGTACTTACTTACAGATAATCTCTATGCTCCTGCTGTATATGCAACATACGTTTCATTCTTAACAAAACAACTCTTATCGATGCGACTAAAAAATATCACAACGAATGAGGTACATACCTACTATCAGGATATGATACTCGCATCAAACTTTAATATCGTAGAGCATAAAGAGGTTTTAAACAAAGCATCAACATTATGGCTTGTAAAGAACATCAAGTCACTAGGATATCATATTGGTTCACACGAAACAATGGATAAAGTTATTCGCAAGGTACTATCACCATCTGGATTTACAGTGGAAGTCATTAATGTGTCAAATAGAGAAGACAAAGATGATACACTCACATTAGAGGATTATATATCTAAAGATGTAGAGAGCACTGAACTATTGACATTCCTACCAAGTCTCATCTATGAAGATAATTTAACAGAACAATATCGTTCCGGTACAGTTAGATATAAACAGATACTCGATGAACTCACGCGTGTGCGTGGAATCTCTGAAAAAACAAAAGTAATGATTATTAGCTTACGTTCATTTGTCTCTGATATAGAGATAACAAACCCAGAGATAATACAGAAAGCTATCTTAAAGACACTCTTTCAAGATGAAGCAGAATACTTAATAGATACAACATATGGTAGAATACTCATGACAAACAGAGAGCTCTACTACTCTACGCTCATAGCATTTTTCAAACTCTATCAGATAGATGGGTATGAGAGTGTCAAGAATGTCTCTATTGATAATATCTTTATTAAGACTGACGTAGATACTTCTACACTCACAACAGATGAAGAGAGACAAGAGAAGTTAGATGCTATACATGACGCAATAGATTTAATACTAGATTCAAATGCAAACAATGTAGAGAAACAGATACTCTGTAAGACACTCATAAATTATGAATCGAGTAATACAAATAACGAGATACTCACACACGAGATTGAATTGTTAAGAAAGGAGATTGTAGAAGAGATACTCTTAGAAGTGGATATGACATTAGGAGAGTACCAAGATACAGATAGACTCTTTGACAATGACACGCGAGATACCCTCGTACAAGTCTATAAACTGTTTGGTATTGAATTCGATGCCACGCATAATATCATTACGAAGTTGACAAATGCATCATCACTCTTTAATAAGCTGACATCGTATACTATCACAAGTGTCATAGACTCTAACATTGTGGATGGAAATTGTGAGATTGAGCCGAATATGACATTAGAAGGAGAGACAATTATTAAGGTCACTGATGTGACATCTTATTGTCAAGGTGCCGTAGCTGACGTAGAAGCATTCGGTGGAGAGATGTTAGATACGCTCTCTATTGTAGGTACAGATGTATTAGAAGAGGTAGAGACAAGAGTATTAGAACCAGATATATCCGTAGTGCAAGAGATGGAAGATGACTATTTAAAGGTAGTAAGACCAAGATTAAAGTAAAAAAAATGTAATAAATGCTAACCACAATGGTTAGCATATGTTTTATAAGGTTACTCTTTTTACTTTGCTGTGCCATATCGAACAATAAGTCGGAGTTAAAATGGCACACTTTTAATATCTGACAACTTGTTTATCCCCTTAAAAATGACTCGGTCTCAGACCACTCTGACAAGAGTGATACTCTACGCCGTATTTCAAACTCATTATCGATTGGTATAGGGTATGAACTATCAAAGATAGCTAACTCAATATCATCATCTTCTTTAAGACTTCTCACTAAGTCTTTCAGGTTCTGGGTATCCCCATCAAATATATACTGTTTCATATCATCTTCTTCGAACTCGCTTTTGATGCCATCATCGTACCTATTATAGGTGATATATGTTTTACCCCTAACGAGGACTTCTTTTCCAAGAACTATGTCATCGCCATCTATTTTGTATATTTTATCTTTATAGATAACAGTATTATGACTTCCTTTATCTATTCTAGCGATAAAACCTCTTAGTTTATCTTGCATTATTATTTTCTTTACTTTCTCACTTACGTTTTTCATTTGTTATCCTTTATGATAGTTAATTATTATTGTGCATTACCACATCCTGGACTATGGCCAAACCAAATATATGCCAGACTATTATATTGGTTTTAGTATTCAATACGCTATAATAATATATAGGTAAAAAAAAAGGATACACAATAAATAAAAAAAGAATATTCTTAGTGGTCTAACGACCACTAAGTGTTAACCATAGATAACTAAATCTATGTAGATTTTCTCTTTTACTGGAATCTTTATTCCTACGACTTCTCCAGGGTACGGGACTAAGTCCTGTTCTTTGTAAATACCAAAGAACCCACCCTTGTGAGTGAATATTTGGAATTGAACATTGTGTTCCGAGTCCAATGAGAACTTCCCACCAAACTTACCCTCTTCAAGAGGGATTTGCGTTACGCCCCACCCCTCCTGCTTTTTGTCGTAGTTTACGACAAAGTCTGCACGACCAATACAGAACTTTGCTGGAACGAACCTTTCCCCTTTTTGGATTATGATGAACTTCACCCCATTTACCTCCTTTACAGGAGTCGATGAAGCTAAGTCATCAATCTTCTTTTGGATTTCCTCCCTCTTTTGTTTATTTTGCTCGGAAACCACCTGAGCTAAACTGTAATCGCCTATGTTCCCCGTCTCGAACATATACTGGTCGGAAATATCCTTTATTGCTTTAACGCTATCCTCTAGAGATTTGTTTTCCATATTCTGGAGTAACATTACGGTTGCATTAACCGCAACCTTGAAGTTCTTGTCTTGTGTTTCGCCATAGACATCTTCGGGGTCGTTCATACCCTGAATCAATTTTATTAGAGGGTGGTCAGCCCTCTGCTCAATCCCACAATCGTGTTTGTCGACGATGTCAACAAGCCCCTTAATGTATCTACTTACATTAGAGAGAAATGGACCGTCATTCCATGGACATTGCCCAGTTTCACAACTCACAAATAGTGGTCTCGTCAATGCCACTAAAATTAGCCCTGCTGAGGACTTCCCATAAAGGTCATCCCCCTCTTTGAATTGATGGTGGTCAAAGCGACCACCGAAAATTTTCCCAACTGGGAACGTCTGGGACATATAGTCCCCAGAGTATAAAGACACCGAATTGTCTTTATACTCTCCATTGACGTCCACCACGACGTCAAATCCCTCACTAGGGATATCTCTACCCCTAGTGATTTTCACATCCACTCTAGGAAATGCTAGCTTGATGAGTGCTATTGCTAGCACCTCATCTGCGTGGAACACACCATTGTGTGTCAAAATATTTAGTGTATTTGTTGTGTTAGTCATACTATATCCTTTATGATATTTTAATTATGTTCCGAATTACCGGAGAGTGGTCTATTACGCATACAATGAGTGCCACACTTCTCATTGCTATCAATACTCCTAAACGACTAAGAGTAATTCAATACACTACAATAATATATAGGTAAAAAAAAGGATACACAACGAGTGGTGTGTGACTCACAGAGTCACTTCTACCACATCGTATCCCATCATTTCCATCAGACCCAAGATACTCATATCTTTATCATTGTATGGTTCACGTACCACGTGACCACCGCCAACAGCTATGAGTGTCACATCATCTGATTCCATAGCTTTGATAATCTTTGCTGTCCAGTAGACATCTCTCATAACCATCTCTTTTGTTTCGTCTGCTGCACCTGCCAACATAATCTTAATTCCCTCATAATTATCATCTTTAAAGAGCGATGCGAATATCCTATCTATACCATTTGGTTCTGCTGGTGCAAAGTTTTCCTCGCAAGTTTCAAGTCCTTCAGAACCTTTCAGCATATACCACATATCCATTGGATAACTATCTGGTAATCTCTTCATATATGTTAAGATAATGTTCTCTTTTGTTCTACCCAAATACTTTGATACCTTCTCTGCATAATGGTCTAGAGATACTTCTGTGTAGATTTTGTCAATCCCTACTATTGTCTTCTCTAAGTCATCTACTTCAAATATCCCAGCGATATGAATCGTAGGTACGATTCTGCCAATTAATTTTCCGTCTTTTTTAATGTCAAAATATTTCATTTGTTTTATTCCTTTAAGAATTGTTTTCTTTATAATTTGTATCACATTACTGATTACTGGATTATGAACATACGCATACATAGCACCAGACTAAACTATGTATGAACCACTATTACACGTTAATGATATACATACAAAAAATACCAGTATGATACAGTGCCATATGGCACTGTATCATAGACTAATGTCAATGTGCATCGCTTTAAAGTATGCACTTAATGTCTTTGTGGCTTGTGTCTTTGTGACAAATGGTGCGAGTTCACTTTTACTCACTTTACCGTTTTTAAAGAGTAGTCCATTGAGTGCATTACTCGCTTGCACATCTCCACCACGCACACCTAGAAACTCATCGAGTGTATTGTTTAGACCAAGTGGTTTCATTACTTGTACTTCTTGCAGTGTAATTCTGCCTGACGCACTGTTACCTGCTACTTGTCCAGTAATTCTATTCCGAGTCTTTCTATGCTTGTGTACGTTAAAATTCTTTAAGATATGCTGTGATGCTCTACGGATAGACATATACATTACGGCATATTCTACCTCAGGTGTATAGACAAAGTCACCTCGCGTAATAGTGAGCTTCTGGTAGATATCAAACCCTAACCATTTTGCTATATCTACATTTCTATCAAAGTCTAACTCTACTTCACTATCTAATGGAGAGAACAACCTCAACGAGTGTCTACCGCTACGAAATTTCTCTATCATAGATTCATAGTCTTTCTTACTCATCTTTGGTAGCTTCTCTTTATAAATCTTTGTGTTAAACCCAGATGGGTCTAACTTTGCTACGACTTCTAAGATAAACTGCTCTACATCTTTTCTTGCCATAAGAACGCCTCTTGCTTTCTATCAATTGCTTTGTCCGCAATGAGTACTTTCTTGTCTGCTTGTTTTGTATGTTCATCTATGACTTTGTTATCGTTTAAGATAGCAATAATCAAAAATGAAATACTGTATGCTATGAATGCCTTCATCACTACGCCTTTAAAATGGGAGCGGTAAGAGTACATCATCAATAGATGCTCTCTTTGTGACATATGTGGGTTGATTAAACATAGAAGTGAGTACAGCACATACACGAGGGTCAGACTCAAATAGGTCATCACTGTTCCCTAGTGATACGTAGTGATTCACCTCTGCTTTACCTGTCTCGACATAGTTCTCACTCGATAACATACACCCAATACTATCTCTGTTTGTGCCAATGTTTAAGTACCTCTCAAATAGGATATGTGTCTTTGAGTCTATAATATAGGTGTCGCGTGTCTCATCACTACCTGTATTGTTCTTCAATGTTGGGAGTGGTTGAGTATATACAGCAGGTGATGTAATACCATTCAATGTAGCACGCACACAATATCCATCTACCATATAGTCTCTACCAACGACCTTATCAAAGAGTGGCATATATAAGAAGTCATTGTACTTCTTATCATAGTAGAGAATTACAGATTGGTCAATAATCTCACTGATAATTTCTGTAATAGGGAAGAACCTATCACCATCAAAATTATCATCTACTGGGTTTACTGTAATTTTTGCAGATAAATTATCACTACTAGAAACAATGCTAGATTGTGACAAATTATACTCAATTTTGTCTACCGTTCTTTGTGGTGTAGTGTTATCACCTTTACCTGCGACTTGTGATAAATCTAAGATACTGTAAAACTTCTTAATGGAAATAGCCACATTTGTTTTGTCATCGTTGTCTAATGTAAAGACCCTTCTTTCTAGGTTCATAATCTTCCTCTCTCTTTCATCATTGGTATTGCACTATCTAACCTTGCACAGAGTTCTGACTCTGTATCAAAGTCATATGCTAGTAATAACAGAATGTCATTATCGTCTTCTGTTAATAAAGAACGAAACAGACAGTTAATATGTGTTAAGACACTGCGTGTCCTTGTCCTACTAAGTAGGTTGTCATACCCACTTAGATTATACTTGTTAAGCACGCTTTCTAGATTTTCCATTCTTGCTCCATTTTTCCTCTAACCACCACGGCGTATAGATGCCGTGATACATTTCTAAGAGAGAAACGATAGTTAAACACTTCTCTCTATCTCTATTTTCTGGTCGTTCATTATAATGGTCATCGTCCCACCAGTTACGTGTATTTGTAAGGATATCGTCCCAATCATATCCTTTCTCAATGAGTCCCGTGTAGAGTGTCTGTGGGTCAACATAGAGCCCACCACGTTCATATACCGGGAAGAACTTCTTGAGTTGGTAAAGGTCGTACCCTATCTGCATTGCTCTAAACAACTTCTTGTTCTTCTTCATTGTCTCTCTTACTGTATGTCGTGTTACTTTGACGTCTGGTAGGAATACAGATGCAAAGTTAGCAGTTCCGGCTAATGCGAAGTTATTGTTTTTTAAGTTGTATAGATAGGTTACATCTTCCAACACACCATCCTCCTGAGAGATAACGACCTCAATAACATTACCAGTACCACCGTGTTTACTACGCAGTGTCTCTAATTTCACAACATATAAATCTTTCTCAGATTGCTCTACACCACGTTTCACACGATAGTATGGTTGTTTTTCATCATCCTTTAAGATACGCTTACCGACAACTTTCCACATTAACTTTGTCAAATAGTAGAACTCTTCTGTTACTTTCTTTAAGACTTCACCATCTTTTAAATCATGCAGCTTCTTCATCGGTTTAGAGTATTTATTTTCGTTCATATCATTTGCAGAACCAACGTGTGCGGTTGTTAAAAAATAGACATTTGGTTTAGATGCTACTGTTGGTATTTGTCCGAGTACTTTTGTCTTAAACGAACCAGCTTTCATAAAGATAGTGTTTGTGCTTCCATCTTCTGATTTTGACTTATCCATCATATCATCTACTGCTTTTGGGTCAAACTTAGACCAACTATCAATAATAACAGGAAATGGCGGTTTAGCCATAACCTTTACACCATTAGAAGAAAATGGTTCGTATAGGTAACTCTTGTCTTTTGCAATGGACTTTAAATACTTCTTAAAGTCACTCCACCAGAAGTCTGGGTATATTTTTGTTCTGTCTGTATAGAGTATCGTACTTGCATCTGGGTTGGATATATTAATAAACTCTTTTAAGTCACTGTCAGATACGTTAGACATGACGTGGTTTACCCTAGATGGATTGATGTTTGACTCAGAGTCATAAATCATACCGAGTGGTTCGTGTGAATGAACTCGCGTTAAAATCTTTGCTTGCCAGTAGTAAAGAATGAGAGACTTCCCAACATTCCCTGGCCCAGTACAAACACTAAAGTTTGCAATGCCACCATTCAGTACCATGTCTCCTCTTGGTCCCTGTATCCACTCTCCAGCAGCCATATCGAAACCAGCACCCACATTAATGGAGTAGTTTCTATCCGGTGTCTCCAGTGACATTCTTGTTCTAGCCATTTTTGTATCCTTTAAATTGTGTATCTTCAAATGAATAGGTAGAACTCGGAAAAAGAGAAACTATCTGTATGTGTGGGAACTTCCCACACATACTTGTAACTTATAGTAGTCTCTTACGCTCTTCGAATAGAGCGTTTAGAATCATTGTTATAGTATCAATGCCTCTTGTGTATGACGATAACATTCTTTCTAAGTCATAATGTATCACAATAACCCTATCAATGTCAGAGAAACAAAGGTTCTTATATTCTTCGTAGAAGTATGATGCTAACCCATCAATCGTGAACATATCGAAATCATTGTTGCGTCTTACTCCAACAAATAAGCTATTTGGAATAGGTAATGAATTGAGCCAATCATTGAATGCCTCTGTATCGTTGTCTCTTTCTTCAACTTCGATAGGACTATTTTCATCACACATAGCATCTCGTATGTCGAATGCTTCAGATAGACACATGCTCATCTCTTCTATCTCATCACTGTTTGTTGTATCACAAGCTTCCTCGTTTATTATAAAACACTCTTCGTACTTATTATAAATCCATTCTTTAAACTCTTTAACATTTGGCTCATTGTTTGTATACTCACAAGGACAAACATTAACCATATTTGTCAGAAAGTTGTTATTGTTACTAGCAATTCGTAACGATTTAGGGTATATGCGTAGAACAATGTCATCGATTGACAAATAATTCTTATACATGATATTTAAAGCTTGTTTGACGTGCCACGAAATTTTTGAGTTGAGTACTTGTTCGATATTATCCATACGTTCACCAACAAATACTGACGCAATACGTAACATATCTAAATGTTCATTATCGGACCCTTCATATGGGTATATATTAATGCTCTCAAGTACCTCAATAGACTCACCACTTATAAGTTCACTTGAGATGTCAAGCCCTGGTTTATAGTGGAACACTAAGTCTTTCCTCTTTGTATACGTAATGCATGTACACTTATCAAACTTAGCTACTATTGTTGGGACAACGAGATATACATCACTCTGTCCAACTGCTTTGGTTGTATAAGGCTGTATAAACGCCAACGCACTTACTCTACTTGTAAATGTTGCGTTATATCTAGTATACTCTAATGTATTGTCATCTGAAACCATCATAAAGTTCATCTTCTCACTACGAATAAGATAAACATACCATTTTTCAGAGCTGTTGTTCATAACTACGGTAGCAGAAGGCATTTCGTTGTCGGCAGAATGCGAGGACTTTACTGCTCTAGGCAAGTCATTCTTGCCCATAATGTTTAGTAATCGGTATCCAAGTTTATAGTAAATACTAAATGATTCTCTTCTAGCATCGTAGAATATATTAAACTTTGCTTCTTTGAAATCTCTTGCTCGCACGTGGTAGATTGTGTGGTCAGGATGTTCTGATATAGATATAATATCTTTATGCTCATATAGTGGCATGCTATCTACAACACTGTATTCTTCTTGTAATATATACTCAGAAACAACAATTAAGTTTAGACCATTACATGATACCTTGTGTAGATATTGTATTCTTTGTTTGCTATGGTTAGTATCCCCTAATCTCATAAGTCCATTGGTTGTACTTATAAACCCAAGTTTCTCTAACTCTCTCTCTAAAGAGTCGTGTTGTGTATTGTCAAATTCGCCAGAGGCAATAATGCGTTCCATTGGTCTAATACGAACTCTTAATCCATAATTTCCATTTACTTTGATAATGTAAAACTTCATTTTTTATTCCTTTTATTTATGTTTTTGTTAGCTCACTACGTAAGCACAGCAATTCCTATACATTACAATAATATACCAGTAAAAAAAAGCATACAATATACGCTGTGTATACTGTATAACTATATTACGAAAGTATATTTTCTAGTCTAATCCCATTCATAAATAATAGTAAGGGTTTATTTAATACTTTAGTATATTCAGCTTGCCTATCTGTATATATGAACTGTTTGCTATCTCTATCATCATAGACTATATTGTTGCATTTACTAAATGAAAATTCTGTACAAACAGTAATGGGATACACATAAAATAATGTGCTTACAACATAACAAGTATACTTATCGATAAAGTAAATAGCATCTTCCTTCGTTATAAATGATTTAGAATACTTTTCATAAGATAAGTAAGCATTTGTAGACGCCATCATAAACTCTATATTATCTGTTCTAATTAAGTAGATGTACCATCTATCACCATTAACATCGTAGTTTTGTGTTTCATACGATTTTGTTAAATCACTGCCGTATTCACGATTGTAATTTTTGCTATCTTTACAGTTACTTATGCCGATATACTTTGAAATGAACATATTGGTACCATCAATCAGCTTCTGCTCATTTGTTATACGGATAGAGTCACCATATTTTACTATACCGATTTTACACAACGCTTTATCTAGCCCATATGGAACTTCTTCATCGTAACAGCCACTATATAATATATCTTCTGTAACGCATGTCAACTTACCAAAGGTTAATTTAATTTCAGTATCGTTATCTCTTAATATATTAAAAGTCATGTTTAGTACCTATTTCATTAGTTCTTTGTCGCTTCATTCACGATAATGGCAAACATTAATGCTATTGAAAACAAACTAATGACTTCAAAGATTGTATGTTGCATCTCACTTACTCGTGTTTCGTCAGGTACAAACACACTTAGAATAAATATACATAGCAGCACAGCAATAAGTTTGTAATTTTTGTCTTGGATGTTCATATTTTTCCTTTTAATTATAGATTTCCAAATACTACCATACCATTATGGTAGTATTCTATACGATTGAGTTTAAAGTTGTGCATATACAATGGTTTGTTATACTTCTTAGATAGTCTGATGTTGTCTTTCGTACCAACACTCTCACCATCCCAAAATGCAATACAAACATCACACTCCTTAAACATATCTTCATTTCTAACAAATCCAGCGTGCTTCCCAATACTCCAGTCAGGAATAAATTCCTTAACCGGTATCTCTCTATCATCACCATACTTTTTAGCAAGTGTATCCACACCTCTAGCACCACCACTAATTATCATTGTGATTGACATACGTGATATGAACTTATCAAGGTATCTATTGATACGTGATTTATCCGTAATTGAGCGTGAGCCAACAACTAACAATTTCATCTACATCTCGCTCTTTGCAAACTGATACATCTTGTACATCTTTTTGACAGCATCCTTCGTACATTGTTGTGTGTGGTTCTTACCATCCTCATCTCCAATAGCACCACGTTCGATAAAGAACTTCTCCCAATACTCATCGGTGCCACTCATTGTTATTGAAGTAGACACAGTATGATGTGGGTATCTCTGATAGATTTCTTTTGGGTATCCTAGCTCTTTAAACGCATTCATATAGACATCAATAGTATGATAACCATTTTTAATCTCTTTGTTTGCATCTAACGATTCTTTAACATCTCCAAGGAACTTATTATACCCAGTGTATTTCTCTAGTCTTTCGTAGAAATCGTCTGGTATAAAGTACTCACAATTTATTGTTACAGTATTCATAGTTATAAAGAGCGTTTTGTGCGTAGCCAATTGGTCAGCAACAAACTTTGGAACAACAGTACGTATCACAACGTTGTCTTTCGTTTTATTCATCCCAATAGTATCACTAACTAAGGATAATATGTCATAAGTATCCGATTTCGTGAATATAACATTAATGAGGTCCATATATGTTTCGTCATCATACTCACAGAATCCATCAATGATAAATGTTTTATCTGTTAGTCCATTCGCACCTACGTGTCTTTGGACATATTCACACACAGGTTTTTCTAATCGTACATTTGTAGAGGTGTACCTGTTGCTCTGTGCAATCGTCGTGACTTCTTCAGATTGAGCATGTGTGATTCTGTCCCATCTCTCATGTGTGGTCTTAATTCTAAAGACATAGTAGCTCTCTAACAGACGTTTTACTTCTCCTACATTACTATGAATTTCAATCTCTTTTAGGTGTGGGTTCTCAAGCACCAACCTTCTGTTTGCTAAGACAAATCTACTTAACGTATTTCTACAAAACCTAGATTGTTCATATGTTAATACACCATCTTTGTTGTCTAATACAACAGGTTCTAATTGTAATGGTCTACTAGGTCCACCTGCAAATGTCTCTTTCAGTAGTAGTTTATACCGTAACTCTGGGTTGTTGCTCGCTTTCTTGTTTCTAGAGACAGACGCAAACATAGAGACCCACTCTTTTGGGTCGTAGTCTACTGAATATCTAAATACTTCCACATCAAATGGGTCTTTTTCTGTCCCTAGTGATAGTGTATCTATTGCTTTAATCTCTCTGTATTCTTTTTCCATTTTAGTTTCCTTTTAATATTCTGATTGCCTCGCTGTGTGCTAACACATCACAGCGTTCATTTTGTTTATGTCCATTATGCCCACGCACCCACTCTGTCGTGATAGTAAAGTCTCTTCTTATGTTACTGAATTGCACCCATAAGTCACCATTTTTTACGTCGACAAACTTACGTTTCTCCCAACCATATATCCACTTATTGATTCCGTTTAGTACATATTGGCTATCTGATATAATATGTACAGTACTTCCTCTTGGAATAATTGAGAGTCCTTGTATCACTGCCATTAGTTCCATTCTATTGTTTGTTGTATGTCGTTCAGCTCCTTTGAATTCTGTTGTCATTCCATTTGACTCTATGACGCCACCGTATCCACCTGCACCAGGGTTACCGATGCAAGAACCATCAGTGTACAGTCGGTACATCATAGATAATCACAAACTCTAATAGTTTACTATTATACGCACGCTTGAACTCTCTTAGTGTAAGCTCCACATCGTTTAATACAATCTCATTACTGTTTACACAGACTTCTCCGACAGAGCATGTCTTTCCGTATTCATCTTTAATATAGACGTTGATATTGTATCTCCCACCGATAACATCTAACATCTCTCTACAATCAACGACACGTTGTAGGTCTTTTTTCTTCTTTACAAAGAATGTTTTTATTGGGTATTTCATTATCTATCCTTAATGTCTTGTTCTTATTTATTAACCTATCAGGCACAGCAGTTCCTATACGTAATAATAATATATAAGTAAATAGTTATCACTTTTTGTAAAGAAACAAAAAAGAAAGACTCCTAGTGGTACACACCACTAGAAGCGAAACAGGACTACCAGTACATATGGTGAATTGAATTACTGTTAAAAAAGGAGAAAGGTCGTTTGCCTGTTTACTCACATATGTACTGGTGCTATGGTAGCATTTAAATAATATACGGATATAAAAATACCGAACCACTTATCGTATATCGATAGACTTATGTGAAATATTAAGGAGTAGAAAAATGCCTATTATCAGAGTACATCATATTGATGAAAGGGACCTCTTAGAGAGCGACATTATTGTAAACCCAGTCTCACTCATACATACCAGTAAGAACTGCATTAACAAGAAACTAAAGAAGATGTTTAAGAAAGAGTACCGTACGATAGATGATGCTATTAAAGTGAATGCTATTAAAGGAAAGAAGAAGCGTTCTGAGGCGATGCTGTCTTGCTTACATAGACCTATTACACCAACATCTTTTAATACGATTGTTTCTCAACATGATGGTAAAATAAAATATATCTCAACTATACCATATAAGAAGAGTAAAGAGATGAAATCGTATTTAGTCACACTAGCGAAATTATTTGAAGAAGCCAAGACATATAGCGGTGTATCTATTGGTATACCATTATATGGTGATAGCTTCGGTAGATTAAAAAAAGAAGTATTATCTATGGCGGTAAATAGTGGATATCCTGCATACATTGACGTCTACATAGATGATACGACAAGGGATTTATTATTAGACACGTAAGCGGTAAACAGAGTTGGCGTAGGACAAAGGCATATAAGGAATGGAGAAATAGTGTATTAGAAGAGGCAGGACATTGTTGCGATATCTGTGGTGTCAATAATAAAGTGATGCACGCACACCATATCGAAGATGCGAGCAATCACCCAGATATAAAGTTTGACGTAAAGAATGGAAAGTGCTTATGTAAAAAGCACCATACATGGTTACACATACTCTATAAGCAAGGATACAGAAAGAAGACAACAAAGAAAGACTATAAGTACTTTAAGTCATTATATAAAGCTGTAGAACGAGAAACAAAGAAGAAAACAATGTAGGTATCTGTATCTGACGTTAAGATACAACGTATATTCAATATTTTTCTTAATATAATGTAATATAATTAAAAAAAGTATTTGCTGTGGATGATGACTACTCGTCATCATCCATGTTCCTCATTACCTCCCTTATTTTTTTATAGACGGTTTTATAGTCGTCGCCATCATAACCTCTTGCGGCGGCTTTTAATACCGCCTTCTTATCCTCATGACCGAACTGTGGGACCACTAATTTACTGACCCCAAAGCATTCACGTCTGAATGCGTTTAACGTGCGTGTACACGCACGTGTCAAGGTATGAGCCTTGACATTATTTGAAATGTGGGTGGTGTACTTTTCGTACTCCGTATTACACATCTCAAATAATTCGTCTGGAATTATCACAGTTTTATACTGTGTAATCCCAAACTTTTTATTCAGATAGAGAATGTGACGTCTCACATTCTCTACCTCTGCCTCTTTTGGAATATACCCAATATTGGGTATATTCCAAAGAAGCTCCTCTGTTAATTTTAAAAGACCCACTTCGAAGAAGTGGTCTTTCTCACCATCAGTCGCGTAGACTGAAGCGACTACGCGACTCGTTAAATCGATGTGGTTAAAAACCACATCGACTCCCAATATTAAACATTTCATAATTTCTCCTTTATTATTAAGTGGGTTATGAAGCCCATAATGTTAGCTTCTACGAAGCACAGCAATTTAATTACACCATAATAATATATAGGTAAAGGTGTTTGCATACAGATTCTATTATAAGAAAAGAAAAAAATATGGTTAGCCAGCAGATGCTGGCTAACCATTATGTGAAGTCTAGTAGTGGGTGTACACTCCCCCCACCATTGCTTTCTTCTTCTTCTTCGTATCCATAGAATAACTTCATATTGTTGCCTTTCGATATTTAATATTATGCCCTCCATTACCAGCTACTGGATTATGTGCTTACACTTATAGTACCAGACTATCTATAAATGTTTTGAACTAAATTACACTACAATAATATATGGATGAAAAAAAAGCATACACAAATATTGATATGGTGTCATATGACACCATATCACATTAAACATACTGCTTCAGTATCTTCAATCTACTCACTTCGTAATATATAGCAATAGTAGATACAACAACAGAAATACAGAACGTCATCTCATAAGGTATGACCGATGCAACTATTGCTGAACAAATCATCACTAACTTACCATACGCACTAATACTGTCTTTTAAATCAACAATATACTCTTTCATGTGGTCAGCAATCACTTTATCTATTCTGTTCAGAAACAGTACATTGGCAGTCATCCACACCGGACCAATAATGAGTGTGGTGTAAATGAAGTAATTATGGTCTATAAACCATAGACTTATCACAGCTGGGTAGAATACACCTATCACTAATAATACCTTATATAGTGTCAGTAGAGACATTGAACGTACTACCCTACTGAATATAACCAATCCAAAGATTGAGCTATATACAATATGGAGATTCATATCTAGACCTATTTGTATCAGTGCTTTACCTTGGTACGTTGTCAAGTATCCTACAATTAGTCCATTGACCAATGTATTCAACATCTCTATAATAAAAGTAGTCCATATGTAATTGGACATCTTAATATGTTTTAACATCTTTTCTCCTTTGTTAATACGTATAAATAATAAATAGATAAAAAAAACCGATACTTTTTTGAACTTAACAGAAAGGAATAAGATGGGATTTGTGAGTACATTGTTATCATCACTTGTGAATAATGGATTTCAAGATATTGCAGACGTAGTATTTGAGAAAGGAGAAGACTTTGTAAAAGGAAAGATTAAAGACGTAACAGGGCTAGAGCTAAGTGATAGACTAAGCGAAATGGACATCTCTAAGATTAAAGATAATGAAGAGAAGATACTCGAAACATTAGAGGAGCGAAACAGACACCAAGAAGCTATGGCACGCATAGAGTTGAAAGAGTTAGAACTCAATCAGGAAGACAGAGAGAGTGCTAGAGAACTCAATACAGTATATATCGATTCTGATGATAAGTTCATCAGTCGGTTCTTACCTATTATGACACTCATCATTATTATACTCAGTTTCGTATTGATGACAGCTGTTATCTTTGTCACTATACCAGAAGAGAACCAACGCAATGCTACTTATGTCATTAACCTAGTTGGGTTTATTGTCAACTCTGTTGTCATGTTCTACTATGGGAAACATAGTGCAGAGAAGAAACAGTTAGAGAAGAGAGAATCTGAAAACAGGGTAGGTGGTATTGATGTATGGAAATAACAAGTACTTAAATTATGTAAAACGAGAGTTTGGAGAGAGATATTATAAAGAGTTACTGTTCATCGTAAGAAATGCTTTGGTAGATAAACTACAAGAGTCTTTAAATACTGTATCAGAAGAGCAACTCGTCGTTGATGGTGTACTAGGTGGAAAGACGATTGTGAGTCTTGGGAGTGTGTTGTCAGGAGATACACACATTATGTCCAATGTCATTAATGAAAGTCATAACGTATCTGTAACAGAGGATGACAGATTGGAGAGTGACTTGCTAAACTTCTTAGCAGATGCAGAGGGTACAACGATGCACTACAATAGAAGAACAGAACACTCTTACACCACACCATATGGAATCTATAAGTATGAACACCCGCATGCTGAAGTAGTCAAGTATATCGATAGTCTTTTTATCAAGTATGGACTAAACAGTCGTTCTTATAAAGATGTACGTGCAATCAATAGTAAGTTTACTGTCTTAGAGAAAAATAGAATTAAAACACTAGCCTTAAAATTCTATAAAGAGAACTTTATGGATATGCGTATCATTAACTTAGTAGATAGACATGTTGCAATTACGTTCTTGAGTATTGCTATTAATGGTGGTAAGAGTAGAGGAGTGAAGAGTATACAGAAATCTATTGGAACAGCAGTAGATGGACAGTTTGGAAAACAATCATTACATGCTCTTTCTGAGTATATTGAAAACCATACATGGAAAGCATTGAACTTTCATATGTTAGAGTATATGTTATACTTTTACAGTGGACTGATTAAGAGAAATAAAAAGTTTGGTGTCTATAAGAACGGTTGGTACAACAGACTGAAGAAGACTGCATGTAGTCTGTTTACAGATAGGTTTAAACGAATACCATAAAAAAATAAAGTATTAGTATAGTGGTAGCGTATGCTACCACTGTCCTAGAACTCTTTTACAAATTCTAATATTTTATTCATATCCCTGGAAGATAATTTTCTTCCACACTTAATAAATCTAACACTTGTGTTATCTATCTTTAACGCATGAAGCATCATTAGTAGGTTGTTTATTCCTTTAAGAAGAGATATCTCATACTCAGCTCCCTGGAAGTCTACTACCTCAACGACTGTATCCTGTGGATATAACTCCACAGTAATTTGACGCACAGCGTCAGTTGTTGTTGTTGCACAAACAACAACATCCTCGAATTTTGCTTCTATCATAATTTCTCCTTTATTATTAAGTGGCTTATGAAACCATATGGTTAGCCTATTGATAGGCACAGCAATTCAATTACACCATAATAATATATAGGTAAAAAAAAAGGCATACACAGATGTACAATGTACATCTGTATGGTTATGTAGCTATGGTGTCTTTACCTTGTATTCTCTTGCGTAAGTCTATGCAATACTTATAGTCTTCATAGACTTTGTTGTAGTTAAACTCACTCTTAACAAATCCAGGTATATGTTTTTTATATACTTTAAAGAGTCTACTAGAGAGTCTCTCTGACATCGTTGGTGCGTAGAGTACTGGTTTTGTATATCCGACACTGTTTGCTATCTCTGTCTTCGTTACACCAACATCCAGTAGATAATCTATGAACGGTATACCAGCATTAGCCGACTTCTTCTTTTTTGTAAAGATACATTCAAACAGACACGTCCTCATCATACCGTTATTCAACCTCACTTTATCGTAGAGTTTCCTAGACAATACGACTAATACTGACGTGTAGGTAGAGTCGACTATTCTAGCCAACTCTCCGTAATCATTTGTATTCTTGTGCTTGCACATCTTCAAACTTCTCCAGTGTCTTTAAGTAGTTATATTCAGATTCTCTAAATGCTTCTTTATGTTCCTTTAAGAAACATTTGTGTATGTCTTTTAATAAGTTGTCGTGTAGGTTGTGTACAGTGAGGTTTCCGTCCGGTTTATTTAAACCATCTCTGATAAACTTCAATCCATATCTATCTTTTAAGAAGTAATAAATCATCAATCCTAACTCACGACTCACTTCTTTCTTTATCGTACGCTTGTACTCTATCTCTCTCACTTTATCGATATCTATAAACTCACCGTTCTCTAAGAGTGCTGACTCCCATCTACCACCATTTCTTGTGTGTGTGTTTAGTGTTGTTTTTGTTATATCTAGAATGTAGTGTGCTATCTTTGTGTGTTCAATATTCATTTTGTTTCCTTTATTTTTTCATATCTTTCAATAGAACCAAGGTAGTCATACCCTGTTCTAATCATCTCTTTCTTACACTCATCTAGGTAGATATCAATGAGTCTCTGTTGATTCTCTTTACTTATCATACCTAGTTGAACGAAGTATCTGGTGATACCTAACTTTTTTCCGATATCTATATCGTCTTGACCGAGTTCTGTTGTGAGATAGTGGTATATCATTGCAGACAGTTCAGAGACGGCCTCTCGCTTCTCTATCTTTAACGCTATTAGAGAGATGACCTTGTCGATGTCTAATTTCTTACCTACTTTAGCATCTCTTAAGTACCCACGCTTACCTGATTGAACACGTAAGTTTATCTCTGATAACCCGGTAACGATACTTGCTTCCTTGTATGTGACTAACTTCATTGCGATGATATGATTAGATATGTAGCAGTGAGAGCCATCATAGACCAGAAGATACCTACTACGACATTCTCATACCTCTCAATAGGAGATGTCGTATTCTTTGTGTCTTCTATGTATAGTGTACTATGTGGATATTCGCCATACAACTCTTTAAATAATGTGTCTACCACACCAACCTTTGTCTTAATATCACCCTTGCGTACAGTACCGTAGTGTTTCTCATCAACGATACTGAATGTTGGTAACTTCTCTTTCGGAACAGACATATCAGTAGCAAGTAGATAGAAGTACGATACCACTAATCCATTATCACAGTGCTTTGTATATCCGTCAGATAGGACATACTTATTTGTTCTTGATGTTGGTAATAGGTTAAAGAGTTTCTCTTTCTCTTTCAGGTGTATCCCATTATGGTCTTCTACGAAACCAGCACATCCTGCTGGCACCATTCTCTTGTTTGCAATGATAATGGTATCGCCTTTAAATCCGTGGTAGTAAAATCCTAACATACTAATTTTTCCTCATTTTCTTCATAGTTCTCAAGGTCCTCATTGTAGTTAAACTCTGATTTCCTAAACGCTTCTTTATGTTCTTCTAAGTATCTATCCACAATTCTCCTATGCAATCTGAAGTTCCCATTCTTTGCATTGAATGTTGTGGGATGTACATTGAGTGCATCTGCCATTGTCACTTTCTTTACACCGATTGATACGAGGTACTCTACAAGCATCTCCCCCAATATACTCTTTGGCGTCTCGGAGTATACGTTTGAAAAGTACTTCTTAAAGAACTTCTTCTTATCATAGATCCCATATCCCACTTTAGTGTCGTGATACTTATGTCCCTTTGCACTCGTTGAGTATAATGTTTCTCTCTTCATGCCTGTTATTTTTACTATTTCCTTACTTGTGATTGTCTCTATCTCTTGGTTCATCTCTTTATTTTCCTTTCATTTCATTCACACTATGTATCTCCACTGCGATAGAGAGTAACTCATACATCACTTTGATAGCAGTCTTCTTCATCTCTTCACCATCTTTGTTCGTCTTAATGTATGTGTTATACCCTTTGAGTGGTTCGAATACAACCTCCTTACCTTTATGAGAAACGTGTATCTTGTAGTCTCCAGATACCTCGAATACCATAATACCACGACTCTCTAATTCATCAGTACGTTTATCACCTACATACTTATAGTTAAGAGAGTTTACCTCTAATGGGACACTATGACCATTATCAATAGAGGACTGTATGCTTCTCAATACTGTCAATAGTGTATGTGTATTGAATGTAATAGAGGCAAATAGTTTACTCTCCTTACCATCATCTTCAAACACTACAAATCTAGGATACCCATTCATAAACGATAAACCTAACCTATACTTTACATTATCTACAACTGTCTCTACTGATACAGCACCAAAGTTATGATATACTGCCATAACACACTCCTTTCTTAATAAGGATTACTAAATCCTCTAATATAATCTCCTATGTCATTGTCACGCATCAGTATCGTCTTAATACGTGAACAATTATCATTTGGAGAAATCTTTGCCTGTGATAGTACACTAACCACTTTATGTCTTAAAGATGGTTTTAAGAGTAGTTTAATTAAGCCACTCTTATCGCCTAGAAGATAGAGTAACTCAGGACAGAACGGTAAGAACGTATAAGTATCTTTCTGTCTGTACTTCTTTGTAAACGCTTTCTTCTCTAGTATCTTTCCTGTATGTGACTCTAGTACCTTCATTCCTTTTGACTTACTGTTGAGTAAGTCAAAGTTAATATGTGATAAAAGTAACCCATTGCTACTGAGTGCGAAATTATGGTTGTTATCAAAATCCATCATTGGTTTGAGTTGTTGTGCATAACGAAACACTCTGATAGCATCATTCTTTCCATCTTCTACAATAGGATATGCACCAAAGACATACCTATATGATGGAAAGAGTAACTTGAATGTAAGTCCCTCAGATACCGAGAGTGCATGAATAACTTCTATCTCATTCATAGCCACAGCTATCACATCAGAAGCACCTCTTCCTTTCAGTATCTTCTCTTTCATATTTTTGTCTACTGCACTCAGTATGTTTCTGATAATCGTATACCAGCTGACTGCAAAGACGCTAAACTGTTTCACATCTACTTTTTCAATAGGTGTTATTTCAGAATCCTCTTTGTATACTTCAGCAGTTGGTATAAACAATGCACGCAGTGCATTACCTGTACCAATACTGATACCAAACCCTGAACAGGTCCTCGCTTCTAAAACATCTCTCACTGCTCTCCTTAACTTTTAATGTATTCAATACACAGTAATAATATATGAATAAAACTACTTGATGTGTTCTATGGCATCTCGATACTCTTGTGTATCTCTACCTATCTCTTTCAATATGAGTTCCGTTATGTTCTCTGTGTTAATCTGTAAGTCCTCAAATGTCACGTCTAGTGTGAGCGTGTGCTTCTCTTCTTGTTTCTTTTTCTTTATTTCTAATTTTACTTCATACTCCTTTGTTATTTGTTGTAGTATAGATGTCTCTATCTGTTCGTTTCCAGTCACGTCGATACGCAAGTACTTTGATGGGTAGTCCTTTAGGAACTGAGTAAGTCTCTTCACAGCAGCCTCTGTATCGGATTCTGTAAAGTCTAACGTATCTAATCTATGACTGTTTGTATTCTCTATAAAGTAAAAGAGTGCTTTATCTAGTAATGGAGAGATAGTAATGATATACCCACCCTTATTTCCCTCTTCTCCAAAGAAGTTTCTCTCTAAGCTCCCAGGTGTACAGATATTCCCTACAATAGACTTTGTATGGTTATGACCAATGACAATAAACCACTCTACAAACTGAAAGTCTTCTATTTGATACGACGTCTTTCCTGGCATATGATATAAGAAGCTACCATGCATCACAGCACAAGTCACTGTATCTAAACATTTAAGTTCCATCTTTCTATGTATTTCACTAACGACATCAATCGCAGTGTCACCCATCTCGTCAGGCACATAGAGTATCGTCATATCATACTCTGCATCATACTCTATCTCTATTGAGGAGAAGTACTTGAAATCAACATCATAGGCATCACACATTAAGGAGAGTGTCTCTACTTGCTTAAAGTCGTGACTTGGTGTCCCCTCTAGAAACCTCAACTTAATGTTATTGTCTTGACAAAACCTTAATAAGTACTGAAACGTCTTAACAGCATATTGGTACTCTTCACTAGACGCTGTTAGTTGTCTATGTGTAAAGTCACCACTGACTACCAAGTGTGTGACATCAGATACCTCTGGTGTCAACATACCACATACACTTTTAAACGTATGCTCAGCAGTTGTCTTAGACTCACCTATATGTATGTCCGACAAACATAACATTCTCACTTCTTTATTCATGCTAAACCTTTCTTTAATCAATCAATGTGGCATCTATTACTTTTTTGAATTTACTAAAAGGAAACAGCATATGAGAATACCAACACTCAGCACACACTACGATTTAACACCAACACAAACTTTAAAGAAGCTCTTTGATTACTTTATTATTGCAAACTTTTCACAATCAACCATGTACTACGGAAACATTAGTAGCTTAAAATACATTATGCTAAAGGAGAAAGAAGACGCACTGCTTGAGTCTGTTAAAGAGTCACTCTACACACTATATAGAAGATACTTTGAATCAAGTGATAAGGTACTCAACGATATCACAGTAGAAGTGACATACGATGCTGTTCCTGAGACATCGCTACACTACTTGAAAATTAGAGTAGAAGTCACGTTAGATGATGTCTTGTTTAGTATCAATACAGATGTAAACAACGAAGATGTACTAGAAATCTTTGATGGGGACCATCGGTTTGAAATTGATGAAGACTTCAATACTACTATTTTTAAAGGATAAGATATGAGAGAGTTGCAACAATTAGTAAAAGACATTGAAGAGACACCACTCTATAAAAGAAACCAAATAAACGTTCCTATGTTTATAGAGTTTATTAAAAGGTTCTTAAACAAGGATACCAGAGACAAAGCTGTAAATAAGTGGATTGAATTTGCAGGATATGATAGCGAACTAAATATGAATCAATCTGGTATGTTTAAAGAGGTAGAATTGGTAAATGAAAAGATGGAAGTGATAGCTATCATTCCACCACTCTACTCAAACAGACTACCAACATCAGTCGAACCTAAGTTTGACGATATGATTACAGAGACAACAAAGAAAATCTCAACATATGGAGACGCAGGTGCAACAGAGTTCAACTTTAATATGATGAATATGTCTAAAGCGATGATTAACAAGCGTTATGATACTTGGTCAGAAGTAATTAGAGATATTCTTCTCTCTGAGAATTCCGAACCACAAGAAGAAGAACCACAAGAAACAGACGAAGAAAATGATACATACTATGAGTAGGGATACCCTACTCATAGCTATATGATACACCATTTATTTCAGAGATAAATCCAAGATGTATCTCCATACAGAATGTTTTTGTTTTATGTGTTGTGATAATGACACACTTCTCAATCTCTTTATGTCTATTCATAAAGTCCTCTACAACTTTCCGTACCATTAGTTCTCTTCTTAAGACATCTTTAGAGAGCTGAGATACTGACTCTGTCTTTGTGATGTGTTCTATTAACGCATCGATGGTTTCGATATCACTCTCTTTTATCTCTACACTGAATGGTTTTGTATGTTTGTTTCCCACTATATCTCCTTTGATAATGATGTTGCTATATTGTTTATCTGTTTGAATGTGGTGTTACCACCATCAAATCCACTGATTGGTTTAATAAAAATAAACAGTAAACTATTTTCTACTTTCTCATTGTTTCCTGTTACTGTATCTATACGTTGTAGTGTTCCTTTGTATCGGACGAGTGTGTTTCCCACTTCTTGTGTATAGAAGACTGTCATCATAGGCTTTAAGAGTCGTGCATTTGAGTACTTCCACTCTAACTTAATGAGTATTCCATCTTGTTTTAATACGGAAGAGCGTACTGCATAGTGGTTTCCTGTGACACCGTGGTCTTCGATAGGTGCTTCTCCATCTGGCAACTTCTTGTGTGCTTGTCTATTGATTAACCACTCATCATTGAGCTTTAGTTTTCCTTTCTCTGTTTGGTAGGGTCTAGAGATAATAGCATTTGCTTCTGTTGATGTGGTAGATACACCAGAATCTCTATTTAATGTATCGTCATTGTTTACTTTATCGCTCTTCTTCACCAATATCTTTACAGTGTCGTTATCCATAGCATAACTACTCTCTATGGTTGATATGACTGTTGAAGATAATCCAAATATCTCTAATGTCCCTTTTGATACTTCTGTGTCAGCCTTATGCGTTGGGAAGACATAAAGAGACTCTTCGCCTATTGCATTAAAGAAAGTTGATATTCCACCATTGTATACTCCGTATGTTTTATGCTCTTGTAAGTAACTAGGAACATCTAACAGGAAGATGTTATCTGTACTCTTTAAGATAACGTGGTCATAGACACGTGTGTTATCTGCTGGACTCATCTGCAAGTGACTGAATGTTCCAAATGGTGTCTTTAGAGAGACTGAGTCTGAGAGTAACGTCGTAATCACATCTGTGACTGTGGCTTTCTTATAAACACCATCTGCTTTCTTTGTACGTAAACTTTTGAATGTCTTTGGCACACACTGTCCTCTGAATGCTGTGAAACTCCTGTTGAGTTCTTCCAAGCTGGTTGTATCTAATATATTTGAACTAATATCACTATCCACATCTTTTAGTAGAAATACATATTCGGTTGTTGATAGTTCTCCAACTGTTCTATGTATGAGTGTCAAAGTGAGTGTCTCTCTTTCAGGATAGACGAACTTGATAAAATCACCTTGTGCTAGTTGTCCATCTATCTCTATATAAGAGACTTGGTCATTAATGAAATCATTCTTTACATATACGGATACTAGGAGTTCTATTTTAAAGTCGTGTGAAGAGGTGTGGAGAATCGCCTCATAGGACGACTCTCTCACCAAATCAGGACTAGCACCACTGATATTAAACTGTTCTTCTGTCAGTAGATTGTTCGCCATCTAACACCTCTATAATATCTAAAATTCTTCTTGTTTCATTGTTTGCGACATTAATACGCATTGGGTTTAATATTTCGTTCAGTGTATTGAGTTGCTGATACTCATAAACACCATCTATTATCTTCTTATTTACCTCTTCTAAGAGTGTGATTGTATCTTGAGATAGATTTGATAAGAGTTCTAGTACTCTTCCTAATAAGAATATTGCATCTTCGTTCGTAAAACCATTATCTGGAACCTCATCATATTCTGTATCTACATTAACTGTTGGTTCTAGTGTTGCTTCGATAGAACGCACAACATGATTAGCATATTCAAATGTAGGGAATCCTAGGTAGATTTTGTCATCTCCAACAATAGCCCCTAAACGTGCAGAGAGTGCACTGACACTGTCACCATCTAACGCTGTTAATGTAGACAAAGCGTTTGTCACATTACTCACATCACACTGTAGCAGTGACCCTAAGTTATCTACTTCATAACAATCACCAAGTTTATCCCTCATTTCACGCATACGTTTTTTCAATACAGCTAGATACTCTTCTCTAAATGTTTCTGAACGTTTAACCATCACAAACTCATCGTCTGTAATTTCTATTTTTAAACCATCTTTGATACATTTTACATTATCTAGTGTCACACCATTATTCTCTAAGTCTTTTGAAAACTTGTCACATTTTATATACTCTTTTATCATCCCATCCTCTTTCTAATTTCATTTATTCTCTTTTGCTTAGGAGAGACAATCTTTTTGTACTCCATACGCTTCTTCATTTCATCTTCTGATATAAATCCTAGTGAATGTGTCATCTCTTTAATACTGACACTGACAGATAGTTTGCTTCTGTTTAGCTTCATCACAGTGTTTGCGAACATGGTGAGATTCTCAGAGACAGAATACATATCCTCTGTCATTCTGTTATTGATACGTCTATGGCTATCCTCTAATAGCCCCACTAATTCTGCACACGCATCATAGAGTTTACTTAAGTCTCTTTTGTCGTATAGGTAAATTCTATATCCTTGTGAGTTGTAATCTGCTAAATCTTCTAATGTCATTCCGAAGATATCATATTTCGATAAGTCTGGCTCATGATACTTCCCGTTGACCATCTCACCGTATGTTAGTTCTGATATATTCCTACGAAGAACCATCGGTGCTTTCACAATATAGACTTTCCCTACCAGTTTTAAAATTCGGTCTCTTGGAGACATTCCTACTCCTCACTCTTTACATATTTGATTAACATCAATATAATGATGCCATACTTGTATTTCTCAAATGTTTGATATTGGAAATACTCTTTTGCTAACTCTAAGAGTGTCTCCTTTTGCACTTCTCCACTGTTCATATAGGAATTCACTAAGAACTCTATCTTCGTTGCACCATCCCTACCAATATCGTTCATGAGATAGAACGTGTCATCTATTGGTAATGTCTCTGTCTCATTAATGAGGTTAATATCTCCATCTGTACTCATCGCATAATCTATATCATAAGTTAAGTTATTCCCTAACTTTCTCATATAGAGTTCTCCATCATAGTACTCGAAGTTGTATCCCTTATACATTGGGTTTGTCATATTGAGCATCATTAAGTCACTGCGTTTGATGAGTGCGTGAATGATTGTATTGTCAAAGTACTCAATGTGATTATTAAACTGGTTACACTTACCACCAACAATATAGTAGTATAGTGTATTTAACAATGGATCAAAGTATACCTCATCTTCATAAGTTAAAAGAAACATATCTCTCTTTGAGTAGAAGAGTGTATTATAGTCTTTATCAATCATCTGATAGAGTGTGTCTAAGTCCTCATATGTCTTTAACTCATTGTTCTTCAATAATGGTTTCGATGTCAAGTACTCTCTGTTTCTATTAAATGTATACTCATCAACAGAACGCTCAATGAGCATTGGATGCATCGTAATGTCTGAACTCGTTAACATAAAGATAGAGTATTCTATCTCATAGACATCTCTTAAGTACATACTCTTTCGTGTGACACGGTCTACTTTAAAGATAGCTTCTTCGCCACCAAGTATCTTTGCGACGAACACATCATTGACGTTTGGTTTAAAGAATGCTGTACTTGCTGTTCCAGTAATGTCAGACGACGTAGAACCACTAAGTGGGGACGTAACTCTTAATGGTATGTGATACCTAATATATTGTTGTTCTGTCTCTGGTAAGTCTGGGTCTGGTAGACTGAGTGTATCGTTCGATGTGGTGCTGTTCTTAAAGTACTCTACGTCCCAATCTGTCCCACCAATCATCGTGATGGACTGTGCGTCTAATTCATCTTCTTCTAATCGTACCTGAGATACAATCGTGTCATCTGTTGGTGTCACTGTGAGTGTTGGAAACTCTTCTATCATCTATTCTCCTTTAGTATCACACTGATATAAGATGTGAGTACTGTTAACATTGCATATTTGTCATTCTCAAAATAACTCAAGTCTAAGTTGATGTTCTGTATGACACCAGATGAGAGTAAGTTTCCTCTATTCTCAAACCAATCTTTTTCTTCTGTATTGAGTGTCTCTTTAAAGAATGCTTTGTCACCTGCACTATACGTTAAAAGTATCTCCCTTGCTTCTGACGCATGTGTGCTTATGTTTGGTTGCACCCTAACCATCACCCTATATAAGTTCTCAATGTTTAATGGTCCACGTGTTCTCACTGTCATCTCTTCATCGACATATATCTCATTGTCGGATAACTCACCATCTTCATAAAGTGCCAAGTAGAAGAATGTGCTGTCTATGGTTGTCATATATTCACGTACATCACGCATATATGATAATACATTCTCAGAGATAGATACAGAACCTAAGTCTAACAATGAGAAGAGCCTTGTATCATCTTCTTTATCCATTAAACAGAGTACAGAGAATAAGTTTAGCATAGATGGAATACGCTCAATTTGTGACTCAATATCTAAACGTGGTATCTGAACATACCCTCGATTCGCAACAGACTCCATTGCAATATAGAGCCAGTCTGTCGACAAGAGTCCATTCTGCATCGCAATCTCACCAATGTATCGCTTATCAACAATCGACTGACGCTCTTTCAAAACGAGTACTTCTCTTGGTAGGAGTTTATTATGCACCACATAACGATAGTCTACATCTACATATTCTGCCTTATCGAATTCTATCTCATAGTTGAATGTTGCAATGTACTCCCCCCTATCTTTATCTTTATCGATGTCTGAGAACTTTGGTATGTTTCTAAAGTATCCTGTCACATTCAACTGCTTCTCTAACATAGCTAACTCTTTTGGGATACCATCTTGTGTAAATACGAGGTTTAAGTTGTCTTCCATAATAGATTCTATGTACTCTTTAAAGCCGAATGCTATCTGTTCCTCTTTATACTTAAAGATAATATAGAGCATCTTCAGAATACTCCTATTGATATAGTAGTGGTATGTGATAGTTTGTTTATGCGAAGTCCTTCTATCTAGTATAAACTGTTCTAATCGCTTAACAAAGTCATTCACTTCGGTTTGGCTCTTTGACTTGAACGTAAACGTCACTGTCAACTTTGTTCTTGTGTAGACTGGCTTAATCGCTATCTCTTTATCCCTTACAATGTATGGTACTCTATTCCCATCTTTTACAATAATACCGAAGTCACTTCTAGACTCCGTATAAGATACGTTAATAATGTTTGGATGTATATCTTCATCACTGTCTTCTTCGATGTTAAAGTTCTTGTTTGTAATATCTCCAACAGTATATGTAGAGAGTGTCTCTACCTTTCCAAAGAGTCTTTTTAATTCCTCTACTAAAGAGACTGCAACAGACTGTGTGACACTCTTTTGTGTCCCACTTACTGGGTGTCTAAATCTCATGGTGTCTCCTTTCATTAGTCAGAAAAATTGTTTTATGAAATATATACAAAAGGCATACGATGTTTAAAATACCAGTGAATGATATGGATACAGAAGGATTCTTAGACCATTTAGATTTTAAAAGAGGAGATACATTCTTCGTGAAAGTAAAGACATCTTTTGCAGATATCTTGAATATTAAACAGCATCTTGAAGATATGATGTCAAGTGGTGTTGATAAGAAGTTAAAGGGGGTGATAGCGAGGGAGAAGAGTATCCTTAATGCAAAGTGGGATAAAATTATGGATGAGTCTGTTCCTGTAACGATTGGATTTGATGCAAACTTATTTATGCTATCAACGTTCTTAAATCAGCACACAAGAGCAAGTTATAAGATGTATGTAGATTACTATACTAGAGTCGATAAAGAGATTACAGCCTTTATTGGAGATAAAGACTACCGTAACAGAAAACACATCACATTTACCTTTAAAGATGAGAAAGAGGAGATTGCTGTACTAACAAAACAGTTTAATACATTATTAAACTTTGAAACAAAGAGTATGCAGAAAGGGAGTATCAAGTCATTGATTATTAGTCGAGATGGATTTATGGACACAACAAAGAACGTTTATAATGTCATTGGAAAGATTAATGAACGAGAGTATGCAGAGTTTGTAAATAGAAACGCTAAACTCGACCATAAGTTAAAAGTTCTCTTTGAACTCTTAGATGGCGAAGAGGTGACGTTCTCTAAGGAGACATTGAAGTCGCTCTCAGAATCTATTAGTGTCTTAGCAGACTTCTCAACAATGATGGGTAAGTTTATCCTAGCAACATACGAGACATCATTTATCTTATTTAATATCGATAAAGTTATCAAACACTATGAGTAGGCATATGCCTACTCATAGGAGTCCTTTGTTATTGAATGGTGCGTAAGAGATGAGTTTCTTTCCTGTCTCTTCATCATGTATCTCTGTGACATACTTAAACGCCTCTTCATTGTCATAGATACATAGATGTATCTTTGGTTTTTTCATCTTATTAAAAGCTGGCTTTGTTAGTGTATCTACACCCAACCTAACGACGATTTTTATCTTCTTATAAGGTATCTTCACGAGTTCGGTATTGTTAAACGACTTAAATACTTTTCCTGTACTTTTATCAATAATCGCGTCAGTGATATCTATCCTTATGAGTCCGTCATTTGCCCACACTGTATCAATGACACGGAACACTTCTGTTTGCATCTTAAAGAGCAGTCCTGGTGGAGAGAACAATACACTCACAGAGGAACCATTCAACGCTAGGTTCTCCACACAGTTGTAGTATGTATCGCTCTTTAGTCGCTCTGCTGTTGCAATTGAACGCAGTGTATCTTTCGAGAAGAGGTTCTTTGGCTTAATTAAGAGTGGTATTGCTAGGTCATTCTCTTGGTGTTCAGTAACCCAATCAATAATCTCTGAGTCAGATGTGAGACTAATTGTGTAGTTCGTATCTGATAATACTTTATGAATGTTGTTGTTCTTTACCGCTACATCTTCTTTCTTCACGGCAAGTGATGTAGATACAGATACATACGCTTTACGTTTATCAGATTTTAAATAGATAAGGGTGTTTCCTATTAACCAAAAAGGTGACGGTACCTTTGGCTCCCAATAACTATCTCCTTTCTTATTATAGAGCTTCTCTTTCTCTAATGTCTCGGATAACAATGATAACTCTTCAGCATACCCTTTTAGAACCTCAAAGTCACTATGGTTCACTGTGAACGAACTTGACTTTAAATCTCTTATATTAAACGAAAAGTCACTGTCTTGATACCCATTAAAAACACTTCCAGATAACATATAACGTAAGAGTTTTCTAGCACCTTTATCTATAAGTAACTTTGTTATCTCTTTCTTTTTGAGCATTTCAGATATGCTCTTTGGAGTATTCTCACACCACCCATAAAAGTAGTGTTCCGGTATCACATACTCTGTTGGTTTGAGTTTCTTTGTTGCTGGTACATAGCCATTGATACTTGCTACTAATGACTTAGGTCCTGTTCTCCCTAACTTCTTATTCTGTTTAATGTCAAACCCAAACAGAATGAACTTATCGTTGACTTCTACAATATGTAATATCATCTTTACCCTTTATTTTTATACTATTGAATATACAACCAACTGAATTAAGTGATTTTTACACATAAAAGGATAATGAATGGCTATGCATAACTATACATTTAGTGGAAACTACTCTACACTAAATACAAAAAAGAAACTGGAAAGACTCCCAAACAGAGAGATGAAAGAGATGCTAGACTCTGGTATAGATGTCTATACACTCGTCTATAAACCATTTGGATTAACACAAGAGGATTTCACTTCTGACTTAAATAGTGGTGTAGAGATAGCCACACTACGTAAACAGAGTGGAGAGTATGTCAGTGTACCAGAAACCTATGTCTCTAGAGATGTTGATGAATTTAACAATGTGAATTATATTGGTCGTGGGATTGTGATGGATTTAGGGGGAATTCCAGAAGCAGAGAACATTGATTCTACGTTGGAGGATATCTTAACGTATATAGAAGCACGATTAGGCATCACTGCAAAGATACGACTCGTAAATACAGCCACTATCTCTGTATCAGAAGATGACCACACTGCATATGAATCAGAAAGAGCATTATTGAGAAATGATAACGGAAACTATTATAATCAACTGTTGGTGTGCAAAAAAGAAAAAGATAGTCTCCAGACATACGTAGATAGTCTGGAGGAGTGTATTAAAGAGGAGCTATGTGATTGTTAATCGATATACTTGATTCGTATCTTCTTACCGTGTGTGATAGTAAAGAGTCTATTATTGACTCTAATATATGACTCTACCACAGACAGAGCATCTAACACAGTAAAGAGTGCACTATCTGTTGGAATATCGAGTGTAGATAGTGTGTCAATTGACATCACTTCATCTTTCACTTCTTGAATATCGGTGTGAAGTAGCATCGTGATAGATTTCACTTTGAATACTTCTCCTTTCTTATACGATGATTTATTATTCATCGCAATGATGTCTGATAGATATCCACAGAATGTGAGTTTATCTGCCTCGAAGTCCGGTGACTCAAATGCTTCCAGTAACTCATTGCTATCCTCTAGCAGACTACCGAAAGATAGTGACGGCATAATAGAACTGATTCTCTCTGCGATGAGTACGTCCACTGTCGCATCAATACGTTTTGGGACGATACTGTGCTTCTCCCCTCTTGAGAGTTTTGATAACCATGTCATAACGATACTGTTCATCTCTACCTCTAGAGTGACTTCATCTTCGCCATAACAGATACATCGCGTATTTCCTCTTATCTTTAACTTTAAGATATCCTCTTTTTCTACGGTTGTTGTTGAAAACTCTGGAACGTTGTTGTAGAGTGGTACAACAGTGTATACTTTGTTGTCTACCTCAACTACTTTTTCTACGACTTCTTTTTCATATCTCTGCGTACTACCACCAGTGATTGGTTTCCCCAACTCGTCATATTGAACTGAGTCAAGTGAACTCGCACCGTTCATCGCATGATTTTGTGTTCCATAGTTATACTGTGGTGTCTTTTGTGTACCATAACTATAACTCTGTTGTTGAATGTTAGGTTGAATTAGTTTAGGTTGTGGTAACGACATACGTACACCATTTTTCATCACTTCCGTTAAGTATTTTCTTCCGTCATGTGCGATGCCGAATACGTTTCCGTACGCATCTTCTTCTCTTCCTATAAATTGCATTGTCTCTCCTGAAAAATTTAATGTTAGTAACCCTTGCAATCGATTACTACACTGAAATAATATACAGATATAAAATTACTACTAGTGTACCTACTGGCACACTAGCATTGTAATCCGTAACAGAACGCAGACAAACACTGTGATTGCTGCTGCTCTATATGAACGATGTATCTTTTCACTAAG
>Ga0256828_1000046_pt1 | contig 80764 bp, 82 predicted proteins | sample CV88metaG_FD_185993 | JGI IMG/M metagenome (GOLD analysis project Ga0256828, IMG submission 185993) | Hydrothermal vent microbial communities from East Pacific Rise, Pacific Ocean - CV88 | ecosystem: Environmental > Aquatic > Marine > Hydrothermal vents | place: Pacific Ocean: East Pacific Rise...
TATAAGGATGTAACTTGTATAATTCCGACCTACCAACAACTGGTGAGGGTTCTTAGCTCAGTTGGTTAGAGCTCTCGGCTCATAACCGAGCGGTCGAGTGTTCGAGTCACTCAGAACCCACCACTCTTTTTTTAAGATAATCATTTATAATCTCACCATGATCAAATACAAGTTTTTTCTCTTTTAATTCATCTATTTTTATTACCATTGCTTTTTTTGCATCATCAGCAGCTGTAGGACTACCATATGCTTTACATACATATACGGCTGAAGCTGTATGAAACCTAGGGTCTCGTGATGGATCAGAGTAAATACCTAAAAGATACTCTATTGTAACATCAAGAGAGATCTCCTCTTTCATCTCTCTTTTAAGTGCATCTTCAACCGACTCACCAACATCAACAAAACCACCAGGAAGGGCTAAACCTAAAGGGGGATTTTTTCTTTCTATAAGTACTACACCCTGAAGTATTTTTTGATTATTATATATTTCAACAATCCCATCAGTAGTGAGATATGGTGTTTTAGGAGTAAAGGACATTTTGTCTTCTTTTTGTTAGTTTTTTATCTCTACATAACGTTATTAATGATATTATGAGCAAATTTTTTCCAACATATATCAACTAAAATTTTATATAGATTGTGATGGTTAATTCTACAATAAAGGAGATAGAATTATGATAAAACGCTGTTTATTCCCAGCTGCAGGGTATGGTACACGCTTCTTACCTGCTACAAAGGCAATGCCAAAAGAGATGTTGCCAATTTTAACAAAACCACTTATTCAATATGGTGTTGAAGAAGCACATGAAGCTGGGTGTGATATTATGGCTACAATCACAGGACGTGGTAAAAGAGCGATAACAGATCATTTTGATTTAAGCTATGAACTCGAACATCAAATTAAAGGAACATCAAAAGAGAATCTTTTAACAGAGATACGTTCTTTAATGGAGACTTGTACTTTTACTTATACACGTCAAAATGAGATGAAAGGTTTGGGTGATGCTATCTATAAAGGTAAGGTTTTAGTTGGTGATAGTGCTCCTTTTGCTGTTATTCTCGCAGATGATTTATGTGTAAATCCTGATGGTGACGGTGTACTCAAACAGATGGTAAAACTGTATGAAAAATATAAATGCTCAATTGTTGCTATTATGGAAGTTCCAAAAGAGCAGGTAAGCAGTTATGGTGTTATCTCAGGAAAGGAGATAGAAAAAGGTATCTTTATGATAGATAATATGGTTGAAAAACCAGATGCTGATAAAGCTCCTTCAAACCTTGCTATTATCGGAAGATATATCTTAACACCTGATATTTTTGAGATTATCAAAGATACAAAACCAGGGAAAAATGGGGAACTTCAAATTACCGATGCTCTCTTGACTCAGGCGAAAAAAGGCATGGTATTAGGGTATAAATTTAAAGGAAAACGATTTGACTGTGGTTCTTTAGATGGTTTTGTTGAAGCAACGAACTACTTTTATAATAACTTACAAAAAAAATAACTTTTTGTTTGATAACCCTAGTTTGGAAGTCCAAATTTTTGGGTTATCATCTCTCCCTCTTCATTAAAGAAAAGATAATAGAGTAAATCTTTTTTAACACTCAAACCTATTAAATATCTTAATGCTAAATTCGCTTGCAATGAAGCAATATGCATTACAATAGGTGCAGCAATGCCAGCAGGTGTTTTTGTGATAATTTTAAAAGCATCACTAAAAGATGACTTGTTTATAAAACATACTTGACCATGAAAAGCTTCTACACTCCCATATATCCAAGGGGTATTGCTCTCTTTAGCATAATTGTTGATATCTCCACGTGTGGGAAGGTTGTCTGTTGCATCTATGATTAAGTCTACATCTATTTGTTTTTGACTCCACTTTAAAAAATCACATTCATGAGCTATTGCTTTTGTGTATGTAGAGCGTTGTGTAATAATTTCAGCATTGATCTTTGCTTTGTTCTTTCCTTCATCACCAAGTCTAAACGCAATCTGTCTGTGAATATTATGCAGACTTACTTCATCAAAGTCAATGATATGTATCTCACCAATTCCTGTTGCTCCAAGGGCGAAGGCAAGGGAAGAGCCAAGTCCTCCTGCCCCGATTATTGCAATTTTTTTATTTTGAAGAGTATTTTGTTTCTCTTCTCCCCAGAGTTGAACTTGGCGTTGAAAATATTGCATCATGAAATATCCTTTGTTTGCATAGTTCGTTTATTGATTGCTTCTTTAAATCCCCAAAAACGTCTTGCTTGAACCACTTGGGTATGACTCATCTCTACGATCATTAACTCTTCTTGATTACCTAGGTGGTTAAGTTCTTCTGCGTTTGGAGAGATCAAGAAAGAATCTCCATAAAATTTCCAAGTCAGTTGTTTATCTTTGTATTCCCCAATTCTATTTGCACGTAGTATATAACAACTATGTGTAAATGCTCTTGTTATTGCAAGTGCTTTCCATCTTTCATACGATTCAAAGGTAGAAACACTAGGTAGTAAAATACAATCAATGTTTTTATGTTTAAGTTTAGCAAAAATTTCATCAAAATGTAGCTCAAATCCATTTAAAATAGCAAATTTAAATCCATCTATTTTAAACGTAAGTGGAGCTTCAATAGGTTTAACTGCGTTTGAAAAAAATTTCTCTTCATTCCAATGTGTATAGTTAATAAGAATTTGTTGCTGATAATATGAAGTGGAAGCAGGTGCAAATTTTGCTACTGTTTTATAAACTTTGTCTTTTTTTACAATTATAAGTGGAGCAATAATTGTCAGTTTATAAGTCGCAGCAAGTTCTTTAAGTATTTTTATCTGATGCAGAGCCTGCTCTTTGATCATCGACAGAGACATACTTTCCAACTCTTTAAAAAAAGGATTAAGAACATATTCTCCCAAAAGGATTAGCTTCACATTTTTTTTATGAGCCACTCGAATGTAGTTGTATAGTTTTGTAGAACTCATTCCTTGGGCATTGAGTTGAAGAACAGCTGCTATCATTGAGCTGTTTTTATTTTTTGAATTTTTATTTGTGCGTCTTCGAGAATCTTTTGTGCTTCATTTAATTCACTCATTCCTTTCTCATACGCTTTTACACTATTTTCAAGTGTGATCTCTGGATCCATTAAGGTCTCTAGTATTTTTTTTGCATTTTGCAGTTTTGTTTCAAACTTCTCTTTAGCCATTGAGTGCATCCTTTACATATGTTTCAAATTTATCTAACTCTACTAAAAATGCATCATGTCCATAATCACTATCAATATCAACATAATTAAAATCTTTTTTACCGATTTTAGAGAGTTCATCTGCCATCTCTTTCATCTCAAAATTTTTAAATAAAATATCATTTTTAAAACTTAAAAGATGTAGTTCTGCACTGATTCGCTTTAGTGATTCTGAAAGAGAGTCAAAACCACGGGCAAGGTCATAAATATTGATGGCCTTTGTAATATAAAGATATGCAAGAGGATCAAACCATTTTGTAAAGTTATAACCATTGTATTCTAAATAGGACTCTACTTGAAATTTTCCGAAAAGTTCATATAGACCATCTGTAAGTTTGTAGTCTCTGCCAAATTTTTCTCTCATTGATTCATGTGATAAAAAGCTAATATGCCCAGCCATACGTCCTACAGCCATACCAGAGAGACCTTGTTCTTTTAAGACTTCAGGATCATAATATCCCTGTCTGAAGTCAGGATCGTTTAAAATTGACTCTTGAGCTACTTTGTTAAACGCAATGGCCCATGGTTGTGTGGCATGAGTCGTAGCAAGGGCAATGATTTTATTTGCAAAGTTAGGATAGTGTACTGCAAACTGCAGTGCCTGCATACCTCCCATGGAACCACCAACAATTGCATGGACTCTGTGAATGTCCAATCTATCAAATAAAATGCGTTGAGCTTTTACCATATCTTTGATACTGACTACAGGAAATTTATAACGGTAAGGTTCTTGATGTGGATATTGCATACTCATTGGGCCCGTTGAACCAAAGCAACTTCCAATCACATTGGAGCATATAACAAAATATTTATCCGTATCTATTGCTTTCTTAGGGCCTATAAAACCATCCCACCATCCTGGTTTTGATTCATCTTCATAAAGTCCAGCGGCATGATGAGAACCAGTCAGTGCATGGCAAACCACGACAACATTACTTTTATCATCATTTAGAGTTCCATAGGTCTCATACGTGATATCATAAGGTTCTAAAATACGACCACTCTCTAAATAGAGAGGGTTTGTAAAATGTTCAGTATATGTTTGTAGATTTAAAGACAAATGCAAAGAACTCCAAAATTTATTAGTGACATTTTAGCAAAAATCTCTTGTATTAGGCTTCAAGTGCTTGTTTTAAATCTTGGATTAAATCTTGTGCACTCTCTAATCCACATGAAATACGAATAAGTCCTTCAGGAACACCACACGCAATTAGTTCTTGAGTTGAGAGCTGCTGGTGTGTTGTGGATGCAGGGTGTGTTATAATAGATTTTGAGTCACCAATATTTACAACAAGAGAATAGAGTTTGGTTGCGTTTACAATCTTCTCAGCTTCTTCTAGACCATCAACTTCAAAGCTAAGTAATCCACTACACAGGCCATCTTTAAAATATTTTTGTGCATTTTCATAATTAGTATTACTTTTTAGTCCCGGATAATTAACTTTTTTTACTTTTGGATGTGATTCTAAAAACTCAGCTAGTGCAAGAGCATTTTTAGAGTGTTCTTTCATTCTCAGTGCTAAAGTTTCAAGACCTTGAATGAACAGCCAAGAGTTAAATGGTGAAACAACTGCTCCTAGATCACGAAGTAGAGAAAGACGCGCTCTTAGAGTAAAAGGAGGAAGCCCAACGTCAGTATATATAAGACCATGGTATGATGCATCAGGCTGGTTAAAATGAGAGTATCTAGGATTGTCTTTCAGTTTTGTAATAAGATTTTTACGTTCAACTAAGATTCCACCTATTGCCAAGCCTTGACCTGTTGTATATTTGCTGGCACTGTGTACAGTGATGTCAACTCCAAAATCAAAGGGAGAACATATAGCAGGTGTTGCTACAGTATTGTCAACAATTGTTAAAATATTATGTTTGTTGGCAACAGTGGTAATAGCTTCAATATCTGCAACATCAATGCTCGGATTTGTTAGCGATTCAAAAAAGATGACTTTTGTTTTTTCATCTATTAGATTTTCAAGTTCTTGAGGTTGGTGGACATCAAAAAATCTGGCTTCTATTCCAAAACGCTTGAGCGTATGTGCACTGAGTGTTAAACTCCCTCCGTAAAGTTGTTTGGCACATATAATATTGTCTCCCGCCTCTGCTGCGTTTACAATAGCAAAAAAGATAGCACTCATACCACTTGCTGTGGCAATTGCTGCCTCACCACCTTCCATCGCTGCAAAACGTTTCTCAAAAACATCTGTAGTAGGGTTATTGAGTCGTGTGTAGATATTCCCAAGTTCTTTGAGTGCAAATAGATTAGCAGCGTGTTCAACATCCCGAAATTCATAGGCAGTTGTTTGATAGATCGGTACTGCCATAGTTCCTTGAGAATCCTTGTCATATCCTGCATGTAGTGCTAAAGTCTGTAAATCCATAATAGTTGTACCTTATTTGTTATTTGTGTTTAATGTTTCATCTTTAAGTGTCTGTAAAAACTCTAAAATATTGTTCTGATATGCCAAGGTGTCTTCATCGTATGTTAAAGTAAGTAACTCCTGTAGAGGTTCTATGTCTATTTTTTTTGCATATCTTGGAGCTGCTTTTAGGTCATGAATAATACTTTGGACTAAAGAATCAATACCTAATCCATTATTGTCTTTTACTTTCTGTACCAGTTCTTTTGTCGAAAGAAGTAGTAGATTTGCTCTATCTGAATCGTTGTTGTAGATAGATAGAGCATGTTTTTTTACAATGATAAAATTATCTACCGTAGCTTTTTCATTTGCTGCAATTAATAGAGCATATATCTTTGCCCTAAAGGATAAAGAGCCGTGATGATGGACAAATATCTCTCGAAAAGCGTTATAAAAGTGATGTTTAATCCTAAATCCAAGTTTCATCGAGATTCCTTATGCGATATTATACATCTAAATGGTATAATTTCAAAAATAAATTTTAATAGAATAAAGGAATATTTTTATGGGTAGAGCATTTGAATATAGAAAAGCTTCAAAACTTAAAAGATGGGGAGCAATGTCAAAATTGTTTCCAAAACTTGGTAAGGTTATTACTATGGCAGCAAAAGAGGGTGGAACGGATCCAGATATGAATGCGAAGCTTAGAACTGCTATATTGAATGCAAAAGCTGAAAATATGCCAAAAGACAATATTGAAGCAGCTATTAAAAGAGCAACAGCCAAAGACAGTACAGATATGAAAGAGGTGAATTTCGAAGGAAAAGCACCACATGGTGTACTTCTCTTCATTGAATGTGCAACTGATAACAACACAAGAACAGTTGCCAATGTAAAAAGCACATTGAATAAAAATGGTGGTGAAATGTTGACAAATGGTTCTTTAGAATTTATGTTCTCTCGTAAAGCACTTTTTGAATTTGCACAAACAGATGAAATGGATCTTGAAGAGTTAGAATTAGAACTTATTGATGCTGGACTTGAAGAGATCGAAGCAGAAGATGGTGTAGTTTTAGTAACTGCAGACTATACAAGTTTTGGAACAATGAATGAAGCACTTGAAAATATGGGTATTGAGATCACTAAAGCGACCTTAGAGAGAATTGCAAATACTCCTATCGAAATATCTGAAGAAGAGCATGCAGATGTTGATAAAATTTTAGAACGCTTAGAAGATGATGAGGATGTGCAAAAAGTTTATACTAACTTGGCGTAATGCAAACACTCAAACAACAATTTACAACTACATTAGAGGTGAAGCAATCAAAATTTATTGCTCACCTTGTTCCTTATTATCTATATGAATCAACTCTTACTAATCTAAAAGAAAAACATCCTAAAGCCAGACATTTTGTAACTGCATATCGCTACTTGAATGAGTATAATCAAATTGTAGAACATTCTAGTGATGATGGTGAGCCGAGTGGTACATCAGGAAAACCTTCTTTGATGGTATTACAGGGACAAGAACTTATTAATATCGCTGTTATTACTGTACGATATTTTGGTGGTACAAAACTTGGTACAGGTGGACTTGTCCGTGCATATAGTGATGCTGTAAATTTAGTAATTGAACACGCTGAGTTATTTGCATATAAAAAAGAGGATAGTGTTAGAGTATTTTTTGATTATAGTGATGTAAGGCTTGTAGAATATGAGTGTGAAAAATTTGATATAAATATCGATCAAAAGTTGTTTGATGAAAAAGTAGAGTTTAAATTAAAAGCACCAATGGAAGATATTGATAAGCTGTTACTCTCTTTAAAGAGAGTAATCCAAGTAAAACAATAATCTTTATATTACTGTCTTCCTTGAACAGCATTTCCCATATCCCACATAGGTAGGAAGATACCAAGAGCAAGTAGAATAACCATTGAAGCAATGATAAGAAGCATAATAGGTTCAATCGCTTCACTTAATCCATCAATAATAGCATCAAAACGCATTTTATAGTATTCCGCTACCTTTTTAATCATCGTATCAAGTGTACCACTATCTTCTCCGGCACGTACCATTTGAATAATCATATTTTCAAATAAACCAGTCTCTTCAAGCCCTTTATTGAGTGTTCCACCTTTTTCAACAGTGAATCTAACTGAAAGTAGTTTTTTCTTTAAAGGAAGATTGTCTATCATACCAATAGAAGTATCAAGTGCTTCAGCAATAGGAATACCTGCACGAATAAGCTCTGAAAATACAAGTGTAAAACGACTTAAAGTCGAGTATTTAATAATATTTTTAATAAGGTATGTCTTAAGCAGGAGTTTATGCCAATTATATCGAAATTGTTCATTATTATTAATAGCATAATTAAAAAGTACATATGCGATGAATAGACCAGCTAATACATAAGGACCAAAGTTATTGAATATATATTCTAATTTCAAAAGAATTAAAGTTGGAAGAGGTAAGTGGGCATGAAGTTCTTCAAATATAGATTTAAATTGAGGAACAACATATGAAATCAATATAGTAAACGCAATGGCCATAGCGATCATAACATTTCTAGGGTAGGCCATAGCTTTTTTGAATTTGATAATATTTGCTCTAATTTCTTCAAGCATATCTGCTAGAGAATAGAGAGCTTCATCAAGATTACCTGTCTTTTCACCTAATTGTACCATTGCAATAGTAAGATTTCCTAATTCAAATCGGAAATTTTCCATAGCTGATGAGAGTGAATGCCCAGAGTTGATATCATCAGCTATTTTCGAAAAGACGCTCTGTAGAGTTTCATCATTTGTTGCGTTAGCAATTTCATGTAAAGAGTCATGAATAGAGATACCAGCATTTGTCATAACAGCGAGTTGTCTGATAGATGCAATAAGTGAGTCAGGTTTTATTTTTTTCTTTTTTATATTAGAGAGCAGGTTTGTTTTAAATCTTTTAAGTTGTGCATCTAAAGGTTCTTGTCCTTCAGCAACTTTAATGATTATACCTGTAAATTTTAATTTGGCATATTTATTTGCTTCTTTTCTATCTTCAGCATATAGACCAAATTCTTCTTTTTTTCCTTTTGTTAAAACAGTTGCTACAAAGTACTTCATCCTTTTGCCACCTTTAAAACTTCTTCAATACTTGTTATTCCATCAATTGCTTTTTGTAAGCCATTATTGAAAATAGGAATGAATCCTTCTTTCTTCGCTTGCGCTAATAATTGTTCTTTTGAAACACCTTTAGCAATAAGAGAAGAGATCTCTTCTGAAATGTTTAAAACTTCACAGATCATCTCTCTTCCCATATAACCTGTTCCACCACATTCACGACATCCTTTACCTTTGTAAAAGACTGTACCTTCAGGGACAGCATTATGTATCTCTTCTAAAACAGAGGCTGAGAGTTCATCTTCAACTTTACAATGCACACAAATCTTTCTTACAAGTCTTTGTGCTTGGATTGCTACGAGAGCACCACTGATAAGATAGTGTTCTATTCCCATGTCTGCCATACGAGGAATTGCAGAGATAGAGTCATTTGTATGGAGTGTAGAAATTACCATATGTCCTGTAAGAGCAGCTTTAATTGCAATTTCAAGGGTTTCTTGGTCACGGATCTCACCAATCATGATCTTATCAGGATCTTGACGTAGGATAGAACGCAGTGCATCTGCAAAACTAAGTCCAACTTTTGCATTTACCTGAACTTGCTGGATAAGGTTCATTCTATACTCAACGGGATCTTCAACGGTAATTACTTTGTCCTCAACATTTCTCAGCTCATTGAGTGCACCATAAAGAGTTGTTGTTTTACCACTTCCGGTTGGACCTGTAACTAAAATAATACCATAAGGGGCTTGTAGACCTTTGAGAAGTTTATGGTAACTTACACTGTCCATTCCCGCATCTTCGAGTCTTACAAGTGCTTTTTGTTTATCTAAAACACGCATAACAATGGACTCACCATAAAGTATAGGAAGTGTAGATATACGAAAATCAAACTCTCGTGCGCCTACAGCCGTAGAAAAACGTCCATCTTGTGGTTTTCTCTTTTCTGCAATATCTAGATTTGCTAAAAGTTTTAAACGTGAAGCAAGAGGAGGGTAAATATCTTTTTCAAAGATAAACATTTCAGTAAGTTTACCATCAATACGTCCACGTACAACACAGTTCTTTTCAGTAGGTTCTATGTGAATATCACTCGCACGACCATTGATACAAGTTTTTAGTACAACATCGATAAGAAGAAGAACGGATGAAGCCTCTTGCTGCTCTTCTATAGAACTGATAGAATTTAGCTCATCACGTATCTTCCCAATTAGACCTTTAACACTGTCTTTTAACTCTATTTTATAAAGATAAGTAGAGATCTGTTTTTTAGTAGCTAAGGCAATTTTTAAAATTTTACGAGGAAAAAGTCTCTGAATTGCTTCTTGTGCATCGATATTGAGAGGGTCATTGAATGCAACTGTAACGCTCATATCATCTTGTGAAATTGGAATTGCATTGTGCTTTTGTAGTTGGGCTAAAGGAACTAGACTTGTTAGGTTATAGTCCATATCAATTGAATCTAAGTCTACGAACATTAAATTGAGTTCTTGAGCTAGTTTCTCTAAAACTGCTTTTTCTTGAATATAGTCATAATTATCAATAATAGAGAGATTATAGACTCCATCTCGGACTTGTTGTACAATAAAACGTATAAGTCTATCCATTGTCATAAATCCAGACAATGTAATATCTCTTAAAATAAGATTCTCACTAATACCTTTTGCAAGTAATCTATCTACTTGCGATTTCATTATAGAACCATTATTAAGCAAGTCAGTTGTTATTCTATCCATTTATGACTCCCCCTACCAATATATATGACGTTTGATTTTAATTGTATCATAATACTCTTCAATAACCATTTTATTGATTCCATGTTGTTTCATAGTATAAAGTTTATATTTAAGCCTAGAATCATTAGGATCTTTTAAAATATAAAACTTTTTTTGTTGATGTTTTGGTAGTTGCGTATATAGGTCAAAAACTTTTGAAAGTACATACTCTGTAGTTGGAAATTTGAATTGAGAAAGTTCATATCCATCTATTAAGGAGTAATACAGAAGTTTTTTTTGCATTAATATTATAGAAAAATATGCTGCGTTCTTTCTGGCTTCTTTTGAGTATTTTAAACTTGTAATGGGTTGTGAAAGTCTATCTATATAGTCTGATTTAAGACAAGAAAATGCATATAAAGAGACATATGCTTCATCTTTTTTATATTTTTTAAAATAGTCATATCCCATTGTACAAGCTCTTGCATACTCTTCATCTTGATAGAGTTGAAACATTTTTTGTTTAATATCAGCTTGTAAACTTACAAAGAGCAAAAGTAAAATCATTAGTTTCATTGGAAATCTCCAGAGAGAATATCATGTAGCAAGACTGCTGCACTTGATGAATGTGAACTGTTGATATATTGTCTTAAAATTTTGATTGCTTTTTCTTTTTGATGCATTTTTACTAAGGATTTTGAAAATATCAACCAACTATCCTCAATATCTTTATTTAGACCATTTGTAATCAGAGCGTATCGTGAAGCTTTCTGATAATTACCGATTTCATAATATTTTTTGGCAAGAAAGAGACTTAGTGCAGGATTTTTATCTCTTTCAAATCTTTTAAGGATATTTTGAATATCTTTTGATGTATCTTGTCTTTCAATTGTAATTGTGGATCTAACTACAGGAGCTGGCTCTTCTTCTACCTGAACAGTTTTAATCTTATGTGTAATTTTTTTGACCTTTTTTACAGTTTGCTGTTTTTTTACTATATGTTCTATCTTAGGTGTATAGGTTTCAAAATCATTAATAAAGTCCATAGAGGGAGAAAGCTTTTCTGAAGGGGCTTTCTCAGTTTTCTTTGTACTATTATTAAACGCAGTAACATTCTGTTGTGAACTTGATACTTTTTTAGTGATTTGCTCTTTTTTGAGTGGAGCTTTCTTTTGTTCTTTATTAACATGGGATTTTTGTAAAGTTGTTGTCAACTTATGTTCTTTATGCGTTTTTGTATTTACAGTAATTAAGCTGTATGCAACTACAAATACTATAGTTAATGATGCTAATATGAAATATGGCAATAAAGATTTTACTTTATAACGTAGCCAACGTTTTTCTAAATCTGGAATATTAAGCATTTATAAGACCTGTATGTATTGCAGCCATTTCAATAAGTTTGGTTGGAATTTTATTTGTTGGAATTTTATCAAGTCTATTCTTCTCTTCATAAGAAAGATAGAGGTCAAAAAGTGTATAGAGTAGTTTGTTTGTATCTCTATAATTACCATTGGTAAGTTTATGAATTGTATGTACTGTTTTATCGGTAAATATATTAGCTGTATCAAAACAGTTTGCTTTCATAAGCTTTTTTTGTATATAGATTTTAAGTTCACTTTTAGATGAATTTTCCAGCTCAATAGTTTCCCAAATTCTTGTTTTAAAATGCTCTTTTGCAATTAAGTCCTCTTCTTGAGTTTTATGTAGAGTTATAACAAATTTTATTGTTCTTGTATCTGATAAAAGACGGATTTTTTCCATTAATGGAGCTGAATAGAGTTGTGCTTCATCCAATAAAACGACAGGGATAGATCCTAGTTTTTGACTATTTACAATCTTCATAAACTGAGTAAAGTTTAATTCACCACTGTATTTTGTACCAAAAATATCTTGTGCTAAAAGTTTATAGAATTCACTTTCATCAAGGATTGGAGTTTCATAAAGATAAATATCTTGAGATGGAGATAAATCATTATAAAGTTTTGTTAAGAACATACTCTTCCCAGTCCCTGGTTTTCCATATAAAAGAATCATTTTTAGAGGTTTTTTAATGGAGTCTTTGAGAGACTGATATATTGTCGAGACTCTATCTAATTGAATATAGTCTTTTGAATTTACAGCATCTATAAATACGTTTTTTGAATTTAAATAAATACTGTTCATTAATGCATAGCCTTATTTCTTTTCACTTTTTTTATTTTTTTTTGAAGATGATTCCGATGTGATAAGGGTTTCATCAAAGCCTTTGTAACCTAGCTCAGAAAGAGAGATGGAATTTTTCTCTTTATGGATAATATGAGGTTCAATAATAATTACTAGTTCTTGAGTCTCTTTTGTTTTTTCCTCATATTTAAAGAGAGAACTGATAAGTGGTATATCACCTAACAATGGCACTTTATTTGTTTTTGTACTGTTTTTTGTATTGATCAAACCACCAAGGATTATTCTGTTACCATCTTTTACTGTAACAACAGAAGATAATTGACGACGGTTTAAATCCGGTGGCATCTCTCTACCTGTATTAACAGTTTGAGAAATATCAGTTGTTGTCTCAGAAAGAGATGGATTGATTTTTAAAGTAATCGTTTTATTATCTGAAATTTCTGGAGTAATAGTTAATAAAACACCTGCAAAGACAGACTGGATCATATTGTTTTGAGTAGTAGCAGCTAGACCACCTCCAGCACCTTGTTGGTTTGTAGATGATTTTATTTGATAAAAGTACTCTGTTCCTGCTGTAATTAATGCCGGTTGATTATTAAGTGTTAAAACTTTAGGATTTGAAATTGAATTTACATCTCCCTGAGTTTTTAAAAATTTAATTACTTGGTTAAGCTTTCCGCCTGCTTTTATACTTACAAGATTTCCAACAGCGCTTATTCCACCATTAGTCATTTCTGTAATACTTACATCACCATTTTTTTCATCCCATGTTGAAACATTAGTATTACTAAGATGATGAATACTTAAATCAACATTTTGCAAGGCATAAAGTTGTTTCCAGTCGATACCCGTTGTTTTGCCTTCACTCATTGTAACAGATAATAGTTGAACATCAATCAGAACTTGAAGCTGCACTTTACTTTGAAGTCTTTTTAGATAGTTGTCAAATCTTTCTAATTGTTGTCTTGTTGCTGTAACAGTAATAAGCCCTGCATTTTTATTAATAATTGGTGCAGTCGCTTTGTATGTATCTTCTGGCCGGTTAAGAACTTTTTGAAATTCTTTATCGAGTCGTTCCCAAAATTTTACTTCATCAGTACTTTCAATTTTAATTCCTGTATCTGAAGTGGAATTACTTGAATTACCGGATTGATCATTAGATCCACCTCCCTGATTTTGTTGCATAGCACCGCCATACATAGCGTTTTGATCATTTGGAGAAGAAGAACTTAATGTTACATCTGTACTACCTGTACTTTTTCTTTGTGAAAGTATATAGTCAATATTGAAAATCTTCGTAGTTAAGTAAGAAATTTTCAATAGGTTATTAGAAAGTGTATATGTTAAGTTGTTTTCACTAAGAATAATATCTAAGACTTCATCAATAGTAAGATTTTTTAGATTTGTTTTATTGAGACGTTTATTGAGATACTTCTCTGCTTTTGGATCTGTCACAATTACACTATAGCCACAATCATCACTTAACTGATTTACAAAATCAATAATCTTAGTGTTTTTTGTTGAACTTATACTAAAAAGCTCATAAGAACAGTCAGCAAAACTACTCGTCGATAACATTAGTGTTAATACAGTTGCACAAACTGATTTATTTATATATTTCATCTGATATTCCTATTTGTTGTGAAATTTTAAATTTTTACTTCTACTTACTGTAGTAAGAAGTAATTTTTTATTTTGTTTTTGTAGAACTACGGAAGTTCTTTGAACTTTCACGAGTTTGTAACCATGGACTCTCTGTCCCTCTTTATACCATCTTCTGTTTATCATCGCAGATTTATTAATAACAGCATCCAAATGTAATCTTTTTGAATAGTGTTTTTTAACATAATGAGCATGCTTTACAACCCTTTTCTTTCTAGTTGCAGGGCCTTTTGTTGTTTTATCTTCTTCATCTTGTTTTACCAAAAAGATAAATGGATCTTTAAGTCGTGAAATCTGTTTATCTGATATGCCGACCCGTGGAGGCTTAATGGCTTTTACCTGCTCATCTACCCACGATAGTTCATCTGCATAAAGTTGATTGGTGAGTACGAGTAACAGTACAATATATAAAGTTTTCATTAATATGTAATCCCCCATACTGATATATTTAAATCAGACTCTAACGAAGTGTTCGTATCTATTTTAAAATTATGAATATCTACAACTAAGTCACTTTGTTCTAAAGAGTTGATAAATTTCAATGTATTTTGAAAGTTACCTTCTGAATTGACAGATATATCAAGAATATGTCCAAAAGAACTGTCTGTTTTTGCGTACTCATTTGTCAAGTTTAGCAATTTAATATGATATTTTTGAGCATTTTCTGATATTGAATCTATATATTCACCCCAACTTCTTTCATCATATATCAAAGAAGAGATAGTCTCGATCTTACTTTTTATATATGCATTCGTATCTTTGTTCTTTGTGATCTCTTGATTGATTTTTTGTATTTCTCTATCAAGCTGTGCGATCTTTGATTCTGGGTTATTTTGTAAGAACTTTTTATCCAAAGCGATTTTATGTTCTAATTTAGCTACATTTGCTCTTGTTTGCTCAAAACTCTCAAAAGAACTATCCCAAAATAGTAAATATGAAAATGCAAAAATACCGAGAACAACCATGATATATGTCATGTAAAGTTCTTTTTGTGTTTTGCCTTTTAATGCTAAATCTATCTTATGTAGGTAATCTTCAAAATTTATTTTCATAATATCTTCACCTTTAACTCACTGAAGTATTTATTTGTCTCTGGATCAAATGTGATCTCTTTAAGATCAAATGTAAATTTTCCTTCATAAGTTGCTGTAAGATATTCAACAAGTTTAGTTATGCTTCTATCTTTATTTGCAACTAGATTTAAAGATAAAATTTTATTATCTTTAGGTTGTGCGTAGTTGAGAGATTGCACATTTACATGAAAACGATTTAAATCTTTTGTAAAAGTTGCAAGAAGCTTCGCCTTCATTGGATAATCAACTTTAACTTCATGAATTTTTATAAGTGTATTTTTCTTTTCAATAAAATCTTTTTTCTCTTCTTCAAGCAGTGTTATAGCTTTTTCTTTATCAGCAATTCTATTTTTAATAGTTGCTTCACGAGTGATTTTACTGATGTGTACCTCTTTATACTCTTGTTTTAGAAGATCCTCTTGCAACTCTTGTGCATAAGTTAGTATCCAATATGTGATCGGATATGCAAATGCTAATGCAAAAGATGCGAAAGTGAGTATTATGAGTTTTCCACTCTCTCTTTTAATGAACTTTGGAGGACGTTTGTAAAGTGTAAAGTTACATTCATACTTTTCATCTTTTGGTAGAGTAGTATAGAGATGCATTAAAATATGTAGTTGATCCACATACTGTTCATTTGTCTCAAATCCATAATCAAAATCAAATTCACTTGATTTTATATTTAACTCTACTTCTAGCATTTCATGGAGTTTTGTTACTGTTTGAACCTGTGCCCCAATATATACATGTTCGAATTTTTCAATTTCAAAAGCTCTTTTTGCATATGTCAAAATATCATTGATATTTGCAAAAAGTTCCTTATAGAGTCTGATAAAGAACTGTTTATAGTCACTATTACTATCTCTTAAATTTTCTTTTGAGAAAAAATTTAAGAAATCATCATAATCAACTCGTTCTCCATAAAGTTCACAAAAACGTTCATGCATATCAAGAAGAGAAAATTTAATAGATTTTGTGTAAACAAATTCTTTTTCTTCATAAATAGTAATGAAAGCATCATTTTCTTGAATATAAATAAAACAGTGAACACCATTACTTTCAATAATCTCTTTGGCATAAATTGATTTGATCAGTAATGGGGCAGGGGTGATTACATCTATATATTTTATCTTTTCTACTGGATGTATAAAAGTATTTGTAATATCTAGTGGATCAACTATGAAGACATGAAAATGTCTATTCTCTTCATCAAGAACATTAAATGTTTCAATATATTGAATTTTATATTCTATAGCCTGGTCAAGTGCTAGTTCATCATATGCTTTGCTGTTAATAGCATCATATAAATCTTCATCAGGAATATTTTTACTGATCTCTATTTGAGCATTTATAAAATCTTTTGTATTTAAATAAGAAATTACAAACTGTTCTTTTGAATACTCCGGAGATGTTGTTTTACTAATAAAGCTAGATATTCCACTAAAGTATGTCTCTTTATATGGATTAACTGATAGCACACTCGTAAATGATTGTTGTGTTGATGCACCCATTAATCATAATCCTATTTAAAATGAACCATTATCATGGAACAAAATTCGTTATTTTTATAAAACTCAACTCTGAATACTTTGTTGTGTTTATCAACAGAGTATTTTTTATTTAAGTCTTTGTAAGATATATCTATGCCACTTTCATTTGTGACACCCCTTTTAGAATAGCCTATAACATTAACACGAGTACTATTACTTTTGTTAATTTTAAAATCGTCATTTACAAAAATTTCTGAAGCTTTTGATACAAAAACTTTTTTACCGTCGATTTCAAACATATACTTCTTTGGGCACTCTTTAGCCATTTTGAAGTATTGTGGTTTAAGCGTAAGAACTAAATGGTTCGCTATATAAATTAAATATCTCTCTTTAACTTTTTTAACTCTTCCTAAAGGATTAGAAAAGTCAAAGCTGTTATGAGTCGATTTTATCGGAATGTAGCTTAAAGATTTTTTTATATTGTTCAAATTTAACAAAATATTGTGATTTATTTCTAAAGTTCCATAGTTTTTTATTATTTTAGCAATAGATTGTCTATTTAGCTTAAAATCTCTTGTATAGTTGATATCCATTATTTTCATGTATTCTTCGATTGCAACGAGTTGGTAAAAGACTTTTTGTGAAACAGAAGAGAGGTTTTTACTCGTCTCTATCGCAAATGCAGGTTTTGAATGCTGGACTGCAAAAAATGTCAGAGATTGCTGCATATCTTTATAATGGTCTCGTTTTGTATTTGTATTTTTTACATTAAAACTATGATGCTTTTGTAGAAGGTTTTTATTAATGTTATCTTTAACAGTCAGAGCAATTTTATTTAGATCACAAAAAGGTTTGTCTTTTAGAAGTTTACATTGATCTATTACACAAGTTTGTCCCCATGCTTGAGGATTGTAAATATTACCTTCGCTCTTTTTACGATAAAAACCATGCCCGTCATGAAGATTTAAAATAAGTGATATATTTGGAGAGAGTATGATCTTTTTAATCTCGTCAACTATTTTTTTATCTTTATCATTTTTTTTGATATGTGCAAACTTTCTATTCATATCACCATTGATGCCACGTTTGAATTTTAAAATACTATCTGAATTCAGGTTGGGAACGATCCATAGATTTTTGGAGAGTATCTTGTAGTGTGTTGCTAAGATAGTTGCAGCATAATAACCACCAGGTTCATTACCATGAATTCCTCCAATGACTAACAATGTAGTGTTTGAATCGGGGTTTTCTCTCTTTATTAGGTTGATCTTTGCTTCTAAGTTGGATAGAAAAATAGATAGAAGTAAAACAATACTGAGCAGTTTCATATTAACGCTCAGTGATTATTTTCATTTTAGAGTCTTCAAGTTTGACAATGAGAGTTTTTTTACCATTAAATGTAAAACTGTCTGATTTGTAAAATTCTTGAAACATAATTTTAAAAGTATTTTTATGCATAGGGTAAGGGATGACGTTCAATGCTTTGAATATAATAGATTTTTCTTCATTCTTAGCAAAAATACGTTTTTTATAGTGTTTGAACTTCTCTAGATGCATTCCATCATAACGTATGAAATTTTGAGAATAAAAATTTAAATAGTCTTGAAGCTTATTATATTTCCATGCATATCTCCACGCATAGAGCTGTGAAAGTATACTAGCTAACTCTTTTTTTGAAACCGTCGTATAGTTACAATCTTCATTGATAATTAGAAGAGTTTTTTTAATATTAAGACGTTTATTTAAACACTCAATACTTTTATTTCCAATAGCTATACAGCCTTTTGTAAATTTATCTCTTTCTTGATGGATAGGAAGTCCATGTATCCAGATACCTTTACCTGTTTTTCCTTTATATTTATCATAGATATTTGGATAAGAGGTGACAAAAGCAAGCGGGCCATAAAACTCATCTACATTTGAGATCTTTTTGACTAGATCATAAACTCCTACAGGTGTTTTTAAGTCACCTTCAGTTGTTTTATCACCTTTCATCTTTCCTGTAAAAGCACTATAGTCTTTTTGTAATTTATAAGTATTGTTCGCATCTTTAATATAAACTAAAAGGTCTGATCTTGATTTATTACACGTTAGAATATTCTTATAAGATTCGATATATCCAAATTTTGTATCTATATTTTTAATATAATCATTCCAATAGTATGGAGTTGCAAGTTCTTTGTCCAGTGTCCTTTCCAGACCACTGATACCATTAAGACGGTACTGAGTAAGAAGTTTTGTTTGCGAAGCTAAAAGTATATTTGAGAATCCAAGGAAAAGAAAAACAAAAAAAATACGATCGAGCTTATTTCGCATTATCATATCCTATCTCTTTAAGAAAGTTTTTGTCTTTTGTCCATCCTTTCTTAACAGTGACCTGTAAGTTTAAATAAGCTTTTTTGCCACTTAGCTGCTCTATTTTTTCTCTTGCTGATTTTCCGATTCGTTTGATAGATTCACCACCTTTACCGATGATAATACCTTTTTGTGACTCTTTTTCAATTATAATCGTTGCATATATACGATCTATACCATGATCCTCTTCAATAGAATCAATAATAACATCAGATTCATAAGGTACTTCATCACTAATATTTTCAAAAATAGCTTCACGAATAAAACCGGCATAGATATCTCTTACAAGTTCACTGGTTAAGTCTTCAGGATCATAAAGATAAGGCGATTCAGGGAGAAGTTTTGCAATTGTATCAAGCAGGTCTTTATGCCCGACTTTTCGAGGAATCGCAACAGGGATAAGTGCTTCAAATTCATCTGCATATTTATTGTATGATGCTATGCGTTTGAAAAGTTTCTCTTGAGATACTTGATCTATTTTGCTCAGAACTATAATATGCTTTACTCGAGAATTATTAAGTTTTAAAAATCTTTCATAGTGTTCAGTTGAATCGGTAATAGGTGCCAAATAGACAATAAGATCACAGTCACCCATTGCTTTTAGTGCTTCATCAAGCATAAATTGATTAAGTATTTTCTCTTTTTCATGCAGGCCTGGAGTGTCAACGAAGATAATTTGTGCATTATCATGCATTACTATTGCGTTTGATCTTTTACGCGTAGCATTTGCTTTTTGGCTTACCATTGCAATTTTTTCACCTAATAGTGAATTCATTAGGGTACTTTTACCCGCATTAGGACGTCCAATCAGAGAAACGAAACCAGCTTTTGTCATTTTATATGCCTTGTTTAAAATAGATTAGAGACAGAGTCTCTCTTTAGTTGCCACAGCACTACCAAGCGGAGTAAAGGGATAGAATACCTTTACTGGACTATTTATAGTATATACCTTGAAAGATCTTCATCTTCTACCGCATTGTCTAGTTTTTCATGTACGAGTTCAGCTGTAATCACATACTCTTTATCTTTATATTCATCAGCATGAAAACTAACATCTTCTAGGATGCGCTCCAGTACAGTGTGTAGTCGTCTTGCTCCGATATCTTCAGCAGTCTCATTCGCACGATGTGAAAGTTTTGCTATTGCCTTGATAGCTTCATCTTCAAAAATGAGCTTCATTCCTTCTACACCAAGCAGTGCCTGATACTGTTTTAGTAGAGAGTTTTGCGTTTGAGTAAGTATTTTGTAAAGGGTCTCTTCGGTCAAAGCTTCGAGTTCGACACGAAGTGGAAATCTCCCTTGTAGTTCTGGAATCAGATCACTTGGTTTACTGACATGAAATGCTCCAGCCGCAATAAAAAGGATATGGTCAGTGTTTATTGTTCCATATTTTGTAGAGACACTGCTCCCTTCTACTATTGGTAGCAGATCACGTTGCACTCCCTCTTTTGATGGATCATTTCGCCCTTGGGATTTTTCACTGAGGGCTATTTTGTCTATTTCATCAAGGAATATAATACCACCTGTCTCTGCACGTTCAAGTGCCTCGGCAGTTACTCTTGTCATATCCAAAAGTTTATTGCTCGCTTCTTGTCTGAGCAATACTTTGGCATCTTTGACCGTGAGCTCTTTTTTATTGTCTTCTTTGTTGATCGTTGCAAAAACTTTTGAAAAACTCTCTTGAACTTTTGCCATCTCTGGTGGAAGGTTGGTATCGTTAAACTCTACATTTAGTTTCTCTATCTCAAGTTCGATGACCTTATCGTCCATCTCGCCTGATTCAACTCGTTTTTCAGTAGCTTCAAGCAGTCTTTGATAATCATCTTTTTTACTCTCACTTGCTCCTGCTGGAAGAGGTGGAACAAGTTTTTCAGTGATCTTGTTTATGATGTAGTTCTCGATCTTTTCTTTATTCGCTTCTTCTTGTTCTGCTTTAACTATACTGATGGAGTTAACAACAAGGTCTCGTATCATCGACTCTACATCACGACCAACAAAACCTACTTCTGTATATTTTGATGCTTCAACTTTAATGAAAGGCACTTTCATCATCTTTGCTAAACGACGGGATATTTCAGTCTTTCCAACACCAGTAGAACCGATCATTAAAATATTTTTAGGTGTAATCTCACTCCGCAATTCATCATCAAGCTGCATTCTTCTGTATCTTGTACGAAGTGCTAAAGCTATGGTCTTTTTCGCATCTTTTTGTGCGATGACATATTTATCTAAATATTCTACTATCTCTTTAGGTGTTAAATCCATTAACTCTCTTCCTCTAAGATTAAAGTTTTAATGTTATGATTTGTATAGATACATAAATCTGCAGCGATATGGAGGGACTCTTTAACTAGCTCTTCTTCATCAAGTGATGTGTGCTTTTTCAATGCACGCGCTGCTGAAATGGCAAAATTACCGCCACTTCCGATAGATGCTATCTGAGAATCTTCGGGTTCAACTACATCTCCGTTACCAGTAAGAATGAAAATATGATTATTGTTCAGTACGATCATCATCGCTTCTAAGCGACGAAGTACTTTGTCTTTGCGCCAAGCTTTAGAAAACTCAACAACGGACTTGAGTAAATCCCCTTTTTTATTTTCTAAAAACTCTTCGAACATATCAAAAAGATTAAAAGCATCTGCAGTACTTCCGGCAAAGCCTGCTAAGACTTTACCATGATGAAGTGTACGTATTTTTGTTGCATTACCTTTTAAAACACTATCGCCAAAAGTTACTTGACCATCACCACCGATGACAGCTTTGTTCTTGCCTTTGTAAGCCAGTATAGTAGTTGCATCAAACATAAAGTACTATTCTCCTTGAACATCCACGTGAAGTGTCGCGTGAATTCCATGACCGAGTTTAAGATCTAAATCATGTTCGCCAATAGTTTTTATTGCAATTTTATCAATGATATGTTTTTTATCCACATCAATGTTATGTTGCTCTTTAAGTGCTTTAACAACTTCTTCTTTTGTGATAGCACCAAAGAGATGACCATTGTCACCAACTTTTTTAGTGATGACAATCTCTGCTTTTTCAAGTTTTTTAGCAGCATCTTTAAACGCAGCTATTTCATCCGCAAGTTCTTTTGCTTTTTGAGCTTCTTCAGCGGCATGTTGCTCTAAAACTTCTGGTGTAGCGTGTTTGGCAAAACCTTTTCCAATTAAAAAGTTTTTACCATATCCGTCTTTTACCTCTTTTACTTCGCCAGCTTTACCAAGACTTTTCACATCTTTTATAAGTAGTACTTTCATAAAAATTTATCCTCAGATTTTTTTTGATTATCTTTCTATTTCACCTGGATAAGAAACAATACCGTTTGTTAAGTTTCCTATTTTTGTGTAACCGTTATCTGTTAAGATTCTTGCAACATGAGCAGAACGGCTACCTACGTGACAATAAAGAATGATGTTCTCATCTTTTGCAAGGTTTGCTTCTTCCCACGTTTGAAAGAATGAACTTGTCGGTACAAGTTTGTCAGCACCTTTGATATGACCCATTTGCCACTCCATATGTTCACGAACATCAACAAGTGTAAATCTTACCATACCAAGTTCACGTGCTTCTAAAAGAGAGATAAGTTCGTCGCCATCAAGTTCACTTTTGTTAACAAGCATCTCACACTCTTCTTTGCTTAGACCGCGAGAGTGGTTGTGAGCTGCCTCTTCCATGCCTAATTCAACTCTTTTTTTTTCTGCAAATTCTGGTGTACAGAAGATTCCACAGTGACATACACCGTCTTCAGGAATCTCTTTTTCAATGGCAGGTTTACAAGGGCAGATTCTGTCATCTACAGATTTTGGTTTGCCATTCTCTTCAACAACCATAAAACAAGGACAGAAACGTTTTTTATACATCATTTTATTACGTGCAAGACCCATTTGCACACCTTCATTCACATCCTCTTGCGGGTTGTATACCCAGCCAAACTGTGCATTTACTTTATCTGTAAATTTTATTGTTTTTTCAAGTTCAGCTTGAAATTCGGGTGAGTTCATATCAATTTTAACTATACTCATCTTCTTTTCCTTTTATTTTTTATTTTTTCGTGCTTTACCTTCAATGATAAAACGTAATGCATTTAGTTTAATAAAACCTTCGGCATCTTTTTGGTTATATACTTCATCTTCTTCAAAAGTAGAGTATTCTGGGTTGAAAAGTGATACATCAGAACTTCTTCCAACAACCATAATGCTTCCTTTGTAAAGTTTTAGTCTTACAGTACCTTCAACAAACTCTTGTGTTTTGTCGATTGCAGCTTGAAGCATTTCACGTTCAGGTGACCACCAAAATCCGTTGTAGATGAGTTTTGCATAGCGTGGCATCATTTCATCTTTAAGATGTGCGGCCTCACGGTCAAGTGTGATAGATTCGATAGCACGATGTGCTTTTAACATAATAGTTCCACCCGGAGTTTCATAACATCCGCGAGCTTTCATTCCAACGAAACGATTTTCAACAATGTCAACACGTCCGATTCCATGTTTTCCACCAAGTTCATTAAGTGTTTTAAGCATAGTCGCAGGGCTGAGCTCTTTACCATTAAGTGCAACTGGGTCACCATTTTTGTAAGTAAGTTCTATGTACTCAGGTTTATCTGGAGCATTCTCTGGAGATGAAGTCCATAGCCACATACTCTCTTCAGGCTCTGCTGCAGGGTCTTCAAGTATACCGCCTTCATAAGAGATGTGAAGTAGGTTCGCATCCATAGAATAAGGTGATTTTTTACCTTTTTTCTCTATTTGAATGCCATGCTGTGCAGCATATGATAAAAGTTTTTCACGAGAGTTTAAGTCCCATTCACGCCATGGAGCGATAATTGTAAGTGTCGCATCTTGACCAAGATAACCCATCTCGAAACGAACTTGGTCATTTCCCTTACCAGTCGCACCGTGAGAAACTCCGTCTGCACCTGTTAGTTTTGCTATTTCAGCTTGACGTTTTGCAATAAGTGGACGAGCGATAGAAGTACCAAGAAGATATTCACCTTCGTAAATAGTATTTGCTCTAAACATTGGAAATACAAAATCTTTTACAAACTCTTCACGGAGATCATCGATGAAAATATTTTCAGGTTTGATACCCAGTTCAAGTGCTTTAGCACGTGCTGGTTCAAGCTCTTCACCTTGTCCTAAGTCTGCTGTAAATGTTACAACTTCACACTTGTATTCGTCTTGAAGCCATTTTAAAATAACACTAGTATCAAGTCCTCCAGAATAGGCTAATACTACTTTTTTAACACTTTTTTTCATGTACAAAACCCTCGATTATTAAAAATTAACGCGATTATAACGAAAGATATGTGAGATTTTGCTTATAAGATAAGATGTAAAGGGTGTAGATAAAGTTATATGAAGAAAAGTGTACTCGTTATGAATACACTTTTTAACCTTTTGAATCAAAGAGTATTCCGCTTACCTCTTGCATTTTTGGTAAAAAATCCTGTGCTTTTTCTGCTGGAAATCTACGGATCATTTTGTGTGTTTTCGTTTCAATTACCGATACATAAAAAACATCTTGCATATCAACACCAAATTTCAAATTGGTACTGATCGGTGCCAATGCATCATTGAGTTTTTTTACTAAATCCTCAACTTTCTCTTTTGTATTGATCTTTGAAGTAGGATTGAGATCCTCTTGTTGCATCTCTTTTACAACATCGCCTTGTTTCATGCCTGTTTGAGATGATTGTTGAACTTGTGCAGACTGCTCTTGTGCTCTTCCTTGAGTCTCTGCAGTACCGACCTGTGACTGTTGCTGTCTTGCAACATTTGCAATGCCATCCATGACATACTCCTTATAAAAGTATAATGATTAACCATAATATCGTCAAATTATTTTTTTACTTTAGAAAAAAGTTGATTTTTTTTATGATACTCTTTCATCCATGAAAAAATATATTGAACTTCTTAAAGAAGAGAGAGTTTTACGACGTCTCTCAACTATACAGCTTATCTCTTATTTTGGTGCTTGGTTCAGCAATGTTGCTATTTATACGCTTTTATTGGACTTGGATGTCTCCGCTGCAATCGTTGCCTTTGTAGCAATGCTCAATTTTTTGGCGGGGGTCATTCAGGCACCGCTTTCAGGTCCGATCATTGACAGGGTACATCCTAAAAAACTGATGCTTGCTCTTATCTCGCTTGAGATCATCGCTACTGTAACTTTAGTGATGGTGGATCAACTCTCAGATCTGTGGCTTTTGTATCTTTTGGTCTTTGTAAAAATGGCGGCGGCATCTTTTTATTTTACAACCGAGATGTCCCTTTTGCCAAAAATCCTTGATGGAGAAAAGTTACGAGTTGCAAATGAACTACACTCTATAATCTGGTCACTCTCTTACACGATGGGAATGGCGATCAGTGGATTTGTTGTTTACTGGCTTGGGATAAAAGCTGCATTTTTACTTGATGGATTGATGTTCGTTGCTGCGTTTATGCTGCTTTTTACGATGGAACTTAAAATTGAGATATTAAAGATAGAAGATAATATTATCGGTATGATGAAAGATACTTTTGTATATTTGAAAAAGAATCCAAAAGCATTTCATTTAATGCTTTTGCACTCATTTGTAGGGCTTACTGCGTTTGATGCTTTGGTAGCATTGATGGTAGAGAAGTATTATGCTTCTTTCATCGCGGTCTCTATGGCTTTGGGTCTTTTACACTCTGCACGTGCCGTTGGATTGGTCATCGGTCCTGTTATTTTAGGAAAATTCATCAATAACAGGCGTCTTTTTTATGTTTTTATAGGGCAGGGGATTGCTATTTGGATCTGGGCCTATGTGATGCATAACTTTTATCTCTCTCTTTTTGCGAGTGTGATCGTCGGCTTTTTTACAACAACGCTCTGGTCGTACAGTTATACGCTGCTACAAAAGAATATAGCGCAAAAATATTATGGACGGATAGTCGCCTATAATGATATGCTCTTTTTAAGTGCCGCTGCGTTTACTTCATATATGATAGGACATTTGGCAACGCTGCAGTATAGTTTGGAAAATATAACTTATTTAATGGGACTTGGGTTTATCATAGGTGCAATGTATTATAATTTTATACTAAAAAAAGAGAAAATTGATGAGATATAATGTTTAGCTTTGCAATACTTGGTGGAATCCTTTTAAATATCGGTGCTTACCTGACCTACAAGGGCAAGATCTATCAGTCTGTGATCGTATATCTTTTTGCCGATCTTTGCTGGATCGTAATGGCGTATGAAAAAAAAGATATGGTTGGTGCTGTATTTATTATTACGGGAACGGTCTTTGGATTTTTGGCATATCTGAAAATGAAAGATGGTGAAATGAGTAAAAGTTTGAATGAGGATGAAAAAGAGTGATATATAAATATAATAATGAAGAGATAAGTTTGGAAAATCTTACTCGGCTCTATGGCGCTGTTGTAATAGATATGCAGGGTGAAGTGGCTGAGATGAGTCTGGAGTGGTATGAACTCTACGGTGACAAGGTAAAATTGATAAATTATGTACTTGTATTTGATTATACACCGCCGGGTGAGAATGTAAGAGATAAAAAGGTGTTGGAGTTTGCTAGCCAAGATGAACTTATAGATACTATGCAAGAGGTAGCACAATTTTTTCAAAAATAATTTCACCCGATACAAAAAAGGTACTCTCGCTGGCATTTCCCGCAGCACTGAAACATCTTGTAGATATTTTACAGGTTCTCATAGATATGCTGATGGTCGGAACTGTCAGTGTTGCAGCACTTGCTGCTGTGGGGATGAGTATGCAGTTTATGATGATAGTCAATGTCTTTATGACGCTCTTTGTTGTAGGTGGGAATGCTCTCATCTCCCGTTTCATAGGTCAGGGCAGAAAAAAAAGAGCTTCTGCATTGCTTTATTCATTGGTTTTGCTTGCCATATCTCTTGGAGTTGTTGTCAGTATCAGTGGTTATTTTGGGGCATATCATTTTTATGAATGGATGGGTGCTACACCTGCTGTCGTTCAAGAGGGTGGGATATATTTTCGTGTTATCTCTTTGGGGATTATTGTTATCTTCTTAGATACACTGCTTTACAATGCACTCTCAGCAGCAGGTGATACAAAAAGCTCTCTCTATATCAAACTTGTCTCTGCCGGTATAAATGCCTGTTTGAACTATGTTCTTATCTTTGGTCATTTTGGATTTCCTGCTTTGGGTATCGAGGGTGCGGCCATTGCAACGGTTATTGCTTATACTCTGAACAATATCGCCTACTATCTTTTGATAAAAAAGAAAGCAAACTCCAAACTTGATTTTTTACCGCTTGTGCGAGTAAAAGATATAAAAAGAGTGCTCAAGGTCGGTTATGCTGCAGCGATAGACAGAGGAGTTTCGAGTCTGAGCTTCCTCTTTTTTGTTTCGATCATCACTGCATATGGAACAGCAGAACTTGCAGGGTATCAAGTGGGCTTAAGAGTTGAGGGTATTGCGTTTATGCCGGGCTTTGGTTTTGCTATTGCCTCTATGGCACTTGTGGGGCAGAACATCGGTGCCAAGGATTTTGACAAAGCATACAATATGGGAATAATCAGCGGACGAATAGCATATACTTTTATGGGGAGTGTGGGGCTAATCATGATACTTTTTCCAGAGTATCTGGTGCACTTTTTTACCAAAGATGCACTGACGATCGCCGTGGCTTCGAAGTATCTTATTTTGGTCGGACTTGCACAGATTCCTTTGGCTATCATGTTTGTCTACTCTGCATCTCTGCGAGGGGCGGGAGCGACAAAAACGACGCTGAAGGTAAATCTTGTCTCACTTTGGATATTTCGTCTTATTCCCTCTTATATAGCTTATAAATTGGGGTATGGAATTATTGTTATCTTTGCGATCATGAACTTAGAGACACTCATAAAAGGTACGATATACTGGTATATATACTCTAAAAGAGAGTGGCTTCATACAAAGGTTTAAATCTTTGTATGGTTCTGTAGTGTTGTAGGGATGCTGTTTCCGCTTGCCTGTAGCGTGAGTGCCTGCGGATATTTTTTGTAGTGTTCTCGTACGACCTGTGCTAGTCTCTCTTTTGTAGGAATGTCAACGGCTCCTTCACTACCCACTGCGTTTAGAATAGCCTCCACCAATTCATCCTGCGGTTTTTCGACCTTTGCAATCCATGATTTTAGAAGCTCTTTGTTAATGTGTGAAGGGAGTGAGCCCATGATGCCTACATCATTTTGATCGTGTACCATCAATCCTGCTGTTGTACCTCGATCAAGTGTGAGAACCTGAAAGAGGTAGAGAGTGTGGTAGGCAAGTTGTGCCTCTTGTTGCTCTTTTGTAATGTTTTGGCGTTGTAAAAGAGCATTGTGAATGATCTCAATATAGCTGTCGATGATACCTTGAGTGAAACTCTGTGCAAAGGCAAAATCCGCCTCGCTCTCATCAGTGTTGAAGTTCTCAAGATAGAAGTGTGAGATACCTCGTGTACGATTGAGAGCAGGAATGTTAAAATACTTGTCTCCCTGCTTCGCTCCCTCTTTGTAGTACTTTTGAGCAAGTTCTTGTAAGGCAGTATCGAATGTTTTTCTGTCATCTTCGTTATTGATACTTGGATTCAGGTCAGCCATAATACGCCAGTAGTTTTTGCCGTTACGCAGCTCTGTTAAGCTTGTATGAATATGGATGGATGGAACATTTGGATTTTTTGGGTGGATGATGGTTGAGATGGCTGTTGCTGATCTGAGGTTTTTTTGAACCATATCATCATAATGGACTTGGGAAATATTTACACTTGCAGTGTTGAAAAGTTCTTTATCACGTGCTTCAAATCTACTCCCGCCTCCATGTTCTCCTTCATCTCTGAGCCATGACACCTCTTCAAACTTTTTTCCTTCGCCAAACTCTGTTGTCAAAGTATCGAGCTTATCTACAAAGTGTTTTTGTAAACTTTGTACAAGGGCATAGGCTTTTTGGGCATCTTGGGAGCTTGCCATTATCATATTCATCATATATCTCTTTTGTTTTTTTCTTATTTTAGCAAGTTTAAGATAAAATCGCATTATGAATAGACAAGAGTATATAAACGCAGTAGAAAAATTAAATCTTTGGGCATACCATTACTATGTTTTGGATGATCCGATCATGAGTGATGAAGGGTATGACAAGCTCTACCATGAAGTTGTAAAGTATGAAGAGGCGCACCCTGATGAGGTACTTAAAAACTCTCCTACACAAAGAGTAGGGGATGTTCTCAAAGAGGGCTTTACAAAAGAGAAACACCTCTCTCGTATGTGGTCACTTGAAGATATTTTCGATGCTGAGGGCTTACAAAAATGGCTTGAGAAGACCTACAGACTTGACAATAATGTCAGCTTTTACTGTGAGCCGAAGTATGATGGCGCAAGTCTGAATCTCATCTATGAAAACGGTGAACTTATCAAGGGTATCACACGGGGTGACGGGAGTGTCGGAGAGCTTATCACTCAAAATGTCAAAACCATCCGTAGTGTTCCTTTAACTATTGAGCACAAAGAGCTTATAGAGATTCGGGGAGAGGTCGTAATCTTCAAAGATGAGTTCGAGCGTATCAATAAAGAACGCCTCAAAAACGGTGAAGCGCTCTTCGCAAATCCTCGAAACGCAGCGGCAGGAAGTCTGCGTCAACTTGACCCGAAGATCACAGCGCAGAGAAACTTGGTATTTTTACCGTATGGTGTGGGGATAAACTCACTCGAGCATAAACTGTTGAGCGACAAAATGAGCTACATCTATGAGCTTGGCTTTAAAAAACCGCCTCTTCGTGCAGTGACAAAAGGGTATGATGAGATAGAAGCGATCTATGAGCAGATGCAAAAAGAGCGTGAGAGCTACCCGATGATGCTTGATGGTATGGTCGTGAAGGTAAACGAGATAGCCGCGCAGATAGATATGGGCTACACTGTAAAGGTACCGCGTTGGGCAGTGGCATATAAATTTCCTGCAGTTGAGAAGGTGACTAGACTCAAAGATATCATCCTGCAAGTGGGGAGAACGGGTGCTGTTACACCTGTGGCGATAGTGGAGCCTACGGAGATAGAGGGTGCAGTGGTCGAGCGAGCGACTCTGCACAACTTTGATGAGATAGAGCGAATGGACATACGCATAGGTGACAAGGTCATCATCCTGCGCAGTGGAGATGTCATACCTAAGATAGTAAAAGTTCTTACAGATGAACGCAACGGCAGTGAGGTCAAAGTGGAGCGACCGAAGAACTGTCCTGTCTGTGGGAGTGAACTCTTGCAAGAAGAGGTGCTTATCAAGTGTCAAAATCTCAAGTGTGAGGCCCGTGTTGTAAACTCTATCATCTACTTTGCTTCTAAACCGTGTCTGAACATTGACGGTTTGGGTATCAAGATAGTAGAGCAGTTATTTAATGCAGGATTGGTTCGTAGTGTAGTTGATCTCTTTGAGCTCAATATGGAGAAATTGCTGCGTTTAGAGGGATTTAAAGAGAAAAAAGCACAAAATCTTCTCAATGCGATAGAGAGTGCAAAGGGGAGTGAGCTGTGGCGTTTCATAAATGCTCTTGGAATCGAGCATATCGGTGAAGTGGCATCGAAGATGATAGCACAGGCCTTTGGCATGGAGTATCTAAACGCAGCGAAAGAAGCACTTGTAGCCATAGACGGCATAGGTGATGAGATGGCTGAGAGCTACCTGGAGTTTATGCGTGTAAACGGCGAAACGGTCAAAAAACTTGAACTTATCTTGGAGCCAAAAGCACCAGAGCAAAAAGAAGAGGCAAAAGAGAATCCGTTTAAGGGTAAAACAGTGGTACTTACGGGAACTATGAGTGAGAGCCGTGGAAAAATTAAAGAGATGCTCGAAGCTTTGGGTGCAAAAGTGAGTGGAAGTGTCAGTAAAAAGACAGACTATGTTATCTATGGCGAAGATGCGGGGAGTAAGTATGACAAGGCAGTGAGTCTTGGTGTGAAAACGCTTACAGAAAATGAGATGAGAGAGTTACTTCACTCATAATCCATAAATATTTTTACTTTTTTAAGCAGGTAAAGCCCTGCTATGGAAGAGATGGCGATATTTATGAGGATGTATGTGATGTCTGAATCTGTCGGCATCACAAGCAGGTCTGTACCGAGCTCTGGTGAGCTGTAGAGGTTTAAGAATGTAAATATATGGTCTATGATGCTATAAAGGATGTAGACAATAATATTGTAATAAATGAAGTTTACGAATTTACTCATGTTGAGAGTTTAGCATGAAATGATTAAGGGTTGGTGACAATGTATCAATATAGTAGAGTTTTAATTGTAGATCTTATGATGAATTTGGAGTAGGCTGATGCGTCTTGATAACTATCTGGTAGAGAATGGATTTTGTGAAAGTCGTACAAAAGCACAGAACATCATCAAAGATGGACTTGTGAGCGTAGAGAGCAAAGTAGTAAAGAAACCCTCTTTTAAAGTAGAAGAGGGTGCGAGTGTTGAGGTGGCAGAGCATAAGAGCTATGTCTCACGTGCAGCTTACAAACTACTCTATTTTTTAGAGGAGATCGGCTTGGATGTGGCAGAGAGAGTTGCTCTTGACATAGGTTCATCTACGGGTGGATTTACGCAGGTACTTTTGGAGCGTGGTGTAAAAGAGGTGACTTGTGTAGATGTCGGACATGAGCAGCTGCATCACTCTCTACGCAAAGATAAGCGTGTGGATGTGCATGAGGGGTGTGACATTCGTAAGTTTGATTCTACAAAGAGTTTTGATCTTGTAGTGAGTGATGTTGCGTTTATCTCTTTGCTTTATATTTTGGATGATGTTGAGAGACTTGCACAGCGTGATATTATCTTGCTTTTTAAACCACAGTTTGAAGTAGGGCGTGAAGCCAAACGTGACAAGAACGGACAAGTTGTGGATAAAAAGGCCATAGCAAGAGCTATGCAGAGGTTTGAAGATGCCACTGCGTTTAAGGGGTGGAGACTTCTACATAAAGCTCCTGCAAAACTAGCAGGAAAAGAGGGAAATCAAGAGTGGTGTTACCACTTCTCAAAGTAGCATTACTTTTGCTAAACCCAAGAAGATAAAAAAGCCCATGGCATCGGTTGCCGTTGTAAGCAGCAGCGGTGAAGCAATGGCAGGGTCGATGTTGAAATGTTTGAAAAAGATAGGTAAAAATGAGCCTATGAGACCTGCCATGGAGAGGTTTATGATGATGGCGAGAGTTACGACGACACCGAGCATATATTGATCGAACCATAAGTAGGCGATAAGCCCGACAACAGCCCCCACAATAAGCCCGTTTACGATACCGATAAAAAGTTCTTTGAGTATCAAAGAGGTGGCTCTTTTGGAGTCTATATCTCCAAGTGAGAGTCGCCGCACTGTAATGGTAACGGCCTGATTTCCCACATCACCGCCTAAGGCCGCGACAATAGGCATCAACACAGCCAGCGAGATGATCTGTTCGATGGTTCCTTTGAAGTGGTTGACCACTAAAGCAGAGAGTAAAATAGCACAAAGGTTTATGAATATCCACTCAAGTCTTTTTCTCTGTGCACTGCCAAAGCTCTTTTCAGCCTGATGGTGTGTTCCGAGCATATTGAGTGCTTGTTTCTCTTCTTGGACGCGGATAAATGTGTAAACATCATCAAATAAGATTCTGCCTAGAAGCTTTCCTCGTTTGTCAACAACAGCAAGAGAAGAGAGGTTGAAAAGCTCGAACATCTCTACTGCTTTATTGATTGAACTGTGTTCATTTATGGAGAGAGCTTGTTTTGCCGCATGCTCTTTTAAAAGCTCTCTCATCGTAGTATTTTCAGGATAGGTCATAAGTTCAGTGATATCGATGGTCGCAATAAGACGCTCTTTTTTGTTGCAAACAAAGAGCTGGATAAAAGGTGCATGAGAGTTGTTCTCTTTGAAATTTTTTATCTTGTGTTTGATATCTAAAACAGTTTCATCCGTAGTCGCACAGAGCAGCTCAAGGTGCATATAGGCACCGACCTCTTCATCGTTGTACTGTAAAAGTTGTTTTATCTTATGTTTTTGTTCTTCTTGCAGGAGCGAATAGATATGCTTTTGCAGTTGAGAATCTATGCTGTTGATTCTGTAGATGATGTGTTTTGCTTTGTTGCTCTCGACATATGAGATGGCCTCTGCAAGTTTTTCATAAGAGATGGAGTGCAGCAAATCTTTAAATACTTCATGCGGTAGTTTCAGTAGTGTTGCTACAAGGTTTTGGATCGGGATTTTGTTGAGCAGTTCTTTATTGCGTGGATTTTTTAAGATAATGTTCTTATACTCTTTTAACGCAGATATGTCATCACTCATTAGTGGAGTTCCTTTTATATAGTTATAATCTAATTACCTTTAAAAGTCAATTTGGCTGGTTAAGTTTTTTTTATCATTTTATTACAATGCAAACATCGTTATAAGTATCTTGGAAATCTCTTTTGATGTTGACTTGTCAACACTCCCGAGTTTTTTAACAAGTCTTGTTTTATCTACTGCTCTTATTTGATCTAACAATACTAAACCATCTTTTTTTTCAAACTTTATCTTTGGTCTAAATATAAAATCAAACCCTTTTGAAGTCATTGGAGCTACTATAACAGTTTTTAAAACATTCATTTCATCTGGAGAAATTACTATACACGGTCTTGTTTTTTGAATTTCAGAACCAACAGTTGGATTTAATTTTACAAGATAAATCTCATATCTTTTTATATCTTCTACCATTCATACTCTTCTAAATCACTGTCATTTAGCAAATCTTCCAAATAAGCTTCATCTTTTATCTCCTTATGACGAGCAAGAACTTGTTCAATATTTTGTTTCCAACTTTCTCTTTGTGTATTGTTAATAGGTTTAATCAATAAACCATTTTCCAAAACTTCTAATTCTAAATTAGCATTTTCTAGATGTGCTTGTTGAATCAAAGGTTTAGGAATTCTAATACCTTGTGAATTTCCAATTTTTGTAAGCATAGTCATAACTAACTCCTTTTATGTAATTATAATGTAATTACATTATGAAGTCAACTTGGATAAGTGGTAACAGTTGAGTCAAACAATATGTTGCTATGATCTTTTTAGGTTGCTTATTTTTTTTCTTTTGAATTTCAATGGTAGCTTAAAGTCTTTATAGGTTTTTTACCTCTTTTAAGCTTTAATAATATTAAGGAGTATTACACAGTAATCTTCAAATTCATCTACAACAACAATATTTCAAATAAATAAACACAGTTTTTGTATCTCAAATATTACTGAAACAAAAGTTCTATTGATTATATCGGGGATATATACTATAATGTAAGAAAGTGACTTTTTAGATTAGAGGTAGCGATGAGAGAAACCACATCCATAGCAATTGGTGGATTTGACGGTATGCATATTGGGCATCAGGCTCTGTTTAATGAGTTGGATGAAAACGGTACGATAGTGGTGATAGAGACAGGGTATGCGAACTTGACTCCAAAACATTTTCGTAAACGGTACACTCATCACAAGATCGTTCATCTTGAACTTGATGATATCCGTCATCTTGATGGAAAAAAGTTTGTAGAGTTCTTGAAGATGAACTTTCCAAAGCTCAAAAAGATAGTAGTAGGTTATGATTTTCATTTTGGTAAAGACAGAAAACATTCGCATGCTGATCTAAAAGAGATATTTGAAGGGGAGGTCGTTGTGGTAGAAGAGGTGAAACATAATAATGATTCGGTACATTCACACAAGATACGTGCAAAACTTCAGATAGGTGACATCAAAGGTGCAAATGAGTTTCTTGGACATAACTATAGCATTTTTGGAGATAGGATAGATGGGCAGGGGCTTGGCTCGCGTGAGCTGGTTGCAACGATAAACCTTGAAGTAAAAGGGTTTTTACTTCCTAAAGAGGGTGTTTATGTCACTCTTACCCGTCTTGATGATGAAGAACATTTTCATCCTTCAGTGAGTTTTATCGGACATCGCCAAAGTACTGACGGCAGTTTCGCAGTGGAGAGTCACATTCTCGATGGTGAAGTGAAGTGTGAGAAAAAAGCAGAGATAAGTTTTGTGGATTTCATACGAAACAACGAGAAATTTGACTCGCTGGAGAAGTTAAACGCAGCGATAAAAAAAGATATCGCAAAAGCGAACAAAGAGTTGCAAAGACTCGCATTATAAGGAAAAAAGTGCAAAGAGAATATTTAGAAGACAAAGAGAAGATAAACTTTAAATTTGAGCAGAACAAAGAGGACTTTATCGTTGAAGAACTTCCACGAAAGTTCAGCGGACGAGGAAACTTCCTCATACTGAAAGTACAAAAGGTAGAACTTACTACGTGGGATATGATAGCTGCGTTTGCGCAGTTCTTAAATGTAAGTGCTGAGAAGATCGGCTATGCGGGTTTAAAAGACAAGCATGCAACGACGACGCAGTACATAAGCATAGAGTCCAAGTATGAGAAGGCACTTAAAAAGTTCAAACATTCACAGATAAAGATACTCAGTATCACAAGAGACAAGTACTCTATCCGCATGGGTGATCTTGAAGGAAACAGATTTGTCATCAACCTTTTTGGGGTGGACAAGATCGAAGCAGGGCAGATAGAAAAAAGAGCACTAAAGTCTGCAAAAAACGGACTGCCGAACTACTTCGGATATCAGCGTTTTGGTCGTGATGAAGACTCGATAGAACAGGCAAAATCGATGATAGCAGGAGATCTCTACATCGAAGATACGAAACTGAAAAAGTTTCTCATCTCTATCTATCAAAGTGTTTTCTTCAATGAGTGGCTCAAAGAGAGAGTAGTGCTCTCACGTGAAAAGAACGGTGGGAAATTTTTACTTTTGGAAGGGGATGTCTATCTCTCAAACGAAGATAAACTCTTTACACCAAAGAACATTCCGCAAAAAGATTTCGATGCACATAAAGTAGTACCGACAGGCCTTTTGTGTGGTCGTGATGTATTTCGTGCTAGAGGTGCGGCAAGAGAGATAGAAGAGAAATATGATGATGAGTTCTTGTATGACAAAGGTCTGCGTCGCGCTGCACTTGTCTTTCCTCAAGATGTAGAGTTTAATTATAGAAATAATTTTGATATCTTAAAGGTGAGTTTTTCTCTGCCAAAAGGTGCTTATGCGACTGTATTTTTAGAAAACATCGCAAATAAAAACTTCACAGCAAAAATGGTGAAGTCCTCTTTGAAGAAGCGGTAGTCTCTACCACTCTTCTTCTTCATCATTTATATCCGCATCATCGTAAGGATCCATGTGGATCAGGATATGAACTTTTCTATCTTCATCAAAAAGCTGTTTTATTTTCAACTCGACTTTATCTGCGATAGTATGTGCATCATAGAGTGAGATACTTACATTGAAAACAGCATGAAAAGAGATAAATACATGGCTTCCTGAGATTCTTGTTCTGAGGTAGTGGTAGTTCGTTATCTCCGGTTCCGCTTTTATAATCTCAATAATTTTTTCTACATCCTCTTTTGGCAGTGCAACATCCAAGAGCATAAGTACACCCTCTTTGATGATAGGAATAGCAGAATATATCATATATATAGCGATGGCAATACCTAAAATAGGGTCAATGAGCTCTTCCCCCGTATAGTGAATGATAACAAGAGCAAATAAAACAGCACCGTTTGAGAAGAGGTCTGTTTTATAGTGAAGTGCATCTGCTTTAATGACCATATTTTTTGTCTTATTCGCTACATAATTTAAAAAGAGCACTAAAAATCCGGTAATGACAAATGAAGCTATCATTACAGTAATACCCTCGCTCATATGTCTCATAGCTACAGGATGGACAACTTTAGAGATCGCCTCATAGAGTATGAAAAGTGCAGAGAGCGAAATGATAGTTCCCTCAATGACTGCTGCTAAAGGCTCGAGTTTACTACGTCCAAAATGGAACTGTTCATCGGGGTCTTTATCAGAGTTATGAAGTGCAAAATAGTTAAATAATGAGACAGTCAGGTCCAAGAGACTGTCAATAGCTGATGCAAGGATAGCGATAGAACCGCTAAGTACACCGACAGTTAATTTGATAAGTACTAAAAGTGCGGCTACACTACTTGAAGCAACGGTGGCTTTCTTTTCTAAACGCAATAGATTCTCCCAGATAATTTAGATACAATTATATTTAAATTTATATACAAAAAGCATAAAATGAACATAGAACAATTACGAAAAGAACGACAAAAGTGGATGACTTGGAAAAATATTGCTCCTTTGCGGGAAATGGTGGATAATCTTGATGATGTTTCATGTGAAGTTGAACTTGGGGATGTTGTCAAAATATCTGCTGCGTTTGATGAAGAGAAGATACATAAAGATGCAAAATTGCTCATGCCTTGGCGTAAAGGCCCTTTTCAAATAGGTGAGACCTACATAGACAGTGAGTGGAAAAGTAATGTAAAGTACAATCTTTTACGTCCGCATTTCAATTTAAAAGATAAAAAAGTTGCCGATATAGGGTGTAACAACGGCTACTATATGTTTCGTATGCAAGAGGATGAGCCTGCACTTTTAGTCGGCTTTGATCCATCACCAATATATAAAACGCAGTTTGATTTTATCAATCATTTTGTTAAAAGTGACATAGTCTATGAGCTATTGGGTGTTGAGCATTTGGAATTTTATGAAGAGAAGTTCGATACTATCTTCTGTCTGGGGGTACTCTATCACAGAAGTGACCCTGTTGCGATGCTCAAGTCTCTTTACAAAGGTCTTGATAAAAAGGGTGAAGTGATACTCGATACATTTTACATCGATGGTGAAGATGAGATGGCACTCTGTCCAGAGTCGAGTTACTCGAAGATCCCAAACATCTACTTTGTTCCTACGATCAAAGCACTTAAAAACTGGTGTCTTCGTGCAGGATTCAGTGAGTTTGAGGTTTTAGAGACCTCTGTGACAGATGCGGGTGAGCAGAGAAAAACAGAGTGGATAGAGGGACAATCTTTAGAAGACTTTTTAGATCCAAATGACAGTTCAAAAACAGTTGAAGGGTATCCGGCTCCGCAAAGAGTCTATGTGAGATTAATTAAGGACAAAAAATAATGCAAGAGACAGAAGAAGAGTTAGAGATAGAAGGCTACGCAAACGAGTCCGATCAGGTAACAGTCCAGACACATACCCGTATAAATCAAAATCTCTGCGGCGAAATTGTAAAGATAGAAGTAGGGTATGTAGAGCTTAGACTTACAACTATTCCTGAGATGCTTGCTGATGATGTTGGGCTTATTCATGGTGGGTTTGTATTTGGTGCAGCTGATTATGCGGCTATGCTTGCCGTAAATGAGAGAAATGTTGTACTTGTCGCAAGTGATTGTCAGTTTCTATCACCAGTTAAATTACATGATGAAGTTAATGTCGTTGCTCGGGTTCGTCATAAAGAGGGTCGTAAACGTAATGTTCATGTAGAAGCATTTGTTCTTGACATAAAAGTCTTTGAGGGTGAGTTCAAAACTGTTATTACTGAAAAACATGTTCTCAAATTGAAACTTTTAGATGCTGAAGAAGAGGCCAGCGGAACACATCCTGAAGAGGATTAGGCTAGCGTCTGGCCGTAAGAAGAAATACTCCAAAATCATTGTGTGGTTTTTTGATGGTGTTTATGTTTTGTATCTGAACATCTTTAAAGCCACTTTTTTCTACAAGAAGGCGAAGTTCGTTCTCTTTAAATCCAAAATGGTGTACACCTGTATTGTCCGAGTGAAAAGTTCCATCTTCATCTTCTAGATCAGCAATAGCGATAAAGCCATCTTTTTTTATATTTTCATATATTGTTGTAAAAAAAGCTTCTAAGTTTTCAACATGATGCAGTGTCATAGAACTTACAAGCCCATCAAATGTCTCATTTAGTGGTTTTTTTATAATATCTTGTTGTAGAGGAATGATATTTAGCTCAGGAGTGTTCTTCTCTTTGAGCTTTTCAAGCATACCTGCTGAAGTATCCACACCGTAAACCTGTTTTACCTTTTTTGCGATCTCAAATCCCAAAAGTCCTGTACCTACACCAAAATCGATGATCTTCATATCATCTTTCAAGTTGATCTGTTGCTCGATCGCATTTGCTATTACTTTTGCTCCATTGATTCGGATGTCACCCTTGTCCCAGCTCTTTGCTCTTGTATCAAATGTGCTCATAGTTGCTGTATCCAGTATGGAGCATATTGTTGTTCTTGTTTGATAGTGGTCGTTCCACCATGTCCAGGGTATATTCTCTTATCAAAGTCTAACTCTTGAAACTTTTGGAGAGACTTCTTCATATCAGCTGGGTTCGAGTAGGGAAAGTCGGTACGTCCGATACTGCGCTCGAAGATAAAATCTCCACTGAACATTGCATCATCTATCTCAATGGTCGAACTTCCCGGAGTATGTCCTGGGAAATGGCGGAATTTTATCTTGATCCCATCAATGTTCAACTCCTCATCATCTTCGACAAGTACATCTGGCGTGGAAGGAGGAAGATCAGGCATCCATGAAGATGAGTTTAAAAGCATTGCATCCTCTTTTGGTGTATAAAGCTTTACTCCAAGCTCGTTTTGCAGCTCGGCATTACTCCAGACATGATCGAAATGACCATGTGTATTTAAAATAGCTATGGGATTTGTGACATTTTGTTTTACCCATGAAGTTGCACCGACACCCGGATCGATGATGATATCTTTGCCATCTTTTGTAAGGATGTAGCAGTTTGTTTGGTAGGGTCCCATCGGTTGGACTTTAATTTGCATACTCTAATCTCTTTTTTAGACGGATTATAGCATTATTTGATTATGGATTTTTATAAAGAATTAGAATTAATACTGGAGTCAAAATCTCCCAAAGAAAAGATAGAAAAGTTTCTGCTTTTTTATGAGAAGTTTCAAAACAATACTCTTGTTTTTGAAGAGAATTTCACTCCAAAAGAGTTTGAACAACCATCTTATAGCTGCGTTTGTAAAACCGTACCTCCTCAAGATGTACCTAAACGCAGTAACCTTACTCTAAAAGAGGGACAGATAAACTTGCTGCATGCCATAGCACATATAGAGTACAGTGCAATTGATCTGGCTCTTGATGGCGCTTACAGATTTCAAGGTATGCCTCGTGCGTATTATTCGGATTGGCTGGAAGTGGCAGATGATGAGATACGACACTTCTTGATGCTGGAGAAGCTTTTAAATGAGCTTGGTGCAGAGTATGGTGATGTAGAAGTGCATGATGCACTCTTTGAAGCGAGTCAAAAGACACAGACTCTGCTTGAGCGTATGGCAGTAGTTCCAAGGTACCTTGAAGCAAACGGGCTTGATGCTACCCCTATGATACTACGCAAGTTAAAGAAACTACCTAAAAGTGAGATGATAGAAAAGATAATTCAAAACTTGGAAGTGATCTTAGCTGAAGAGGTCGACCATGTAAAAAAAGGGGATGTCTGGTTCAAATTTGCATGTCAAAGAGAAAAAGAAGCGGAGAGTATCTATTTTGATATTATCAAAAAATACTATCCGCGAGGGTTCTTACGCCCAAATGACTTAAATATAGATGCAAGAAAAGAAGCAGGGTTCTCCTGCTCAGAGCTTAAGATAATGGCAAAAAAAGAGGTTTGTTAAAGCCTCTTCTTTTATCTTTTGTAGAGATATAAACCTACTGCCTGAAGTTTTTTCCCACTAATATGACCGCAAAGCTTTTTATCTGATACAAATGCTTTCGCCTGTGCAATAGAAGTAAATTTTTCATCTGTTTTTTTACACATTTTATTGTAGATCATTTGACCTTTGTGTGCCATCATTGTCTGTTTTTTTGTGATCATTCTAGCATCATTTGCAAAATCTTTTTTTGCTTCTGCATATGCTTCAGTGAAGTTCATAACCTTTCCACCAAACTTTTTAGCAAAGGCCTCTGCATCCTTTTTATTTGCAAATGCATATTTACTGACCATGCTCATAGTTCCTTTTTTACTAGAACCTACAACATAGTATGCTTTTGTCGCATCAATAAATTTGAGAGATTTTACATCTACTACTTTTATATCTGAGAGTTTTGCATGATTTAACTCTTCATCTTCAACTAAACAGTGAAGAGAGCAGTACTGTTTCTCTTTGCCATTGACATCTGCAGAGTGGTTTGTCTTGTAAAACATTGGAAGGTTCATACCGCAAACAGGACAAAATTTCTTCTCATTCCCTTTTTGAACTAATGTAGCTTGTTGTGGGGCAACAGATTGGAAAAGTTTTTTTATTTTATCTGCATTGAGAACGATTAGGGAACTGGTCACTATAAGACCTGCTAAGAGTATTTTGATGGCTTTCATTGTATTCCTTCATATAAGATTATCATATTGTATGACATAATTGTTACAGTAGTGTTAAACGCAGCTTATTTTTCTTTCATGAAAGAACTTATGTCTGTATAGTAGTCTCTGATTTTTAAGAATTCATCAAGATGTTCAAAGAAGATGTCGATGAGCTGTGGATCGAACTGTTTTCCTCTACCATCTTTTAAAAGTTTGAATATCTTTTCATCATCCCACGCTTTTTTGTAGCATCTGTCCGATCCAAGAGCATCAAACACATCGGCTACAGCAGTGATACGACCATAAATATGTATATCTTCACCCTGTAATCCTCTAGGGTAACCGCTTCCGTCATATTTTTCATGATGTTCATGAGCGATGATCGCAGCTGTCTTGAGCAGTGGCTTATCCGAATCTCTAAAGAGCTCATAGCCGATATTGGCATGAGATTTCATTATCTTCCACTCTTCCTTTGTCAGTTTGCCCGGTTTGTTCAGTATCTCATCAGGAATACCGACCTTACCAATATCGTGCATAGGTGAAGCATTTGTAAGATAGGTCACTTCTTGTGTTGAAAGACCATAATAACGGGCTAGAAGTTCAGAGTATTTTGCAACTCTTTTGACATGAAAACCTGTCTCTTTTGAACGAGTTTCACCAATTTCACCCATTCTGTAAATGAGATCCTCTTGTGTATGTTCCAAATCTTCATGTAGTTTGACAATATCTGTAATATCATTACGAATAGCGATAAACTCTTCAATCTCCCCATTTTGATCTAAAATAGGATTTATGGTCACTTCTACAATATAGTAATCACCATCTTTCTTTTTGTTCTTGACTACTCCAAACCAAGGTTTTTTACTTAAAATGGTCTTCCACATCTCTTTAAAATCAGTTTTGGACATATCTGGATGTCTTACGATGTTATGAGGTTTACCGAGCAACTCCTCTTTGCTATATCCTGAGATCTTGCAAAATTTATCATTAACATAGGTGATCCTGCCTTTTATATCTGTTTTGGAAACAATACTGCTTCGATCGACTGCATTTTTATACTGTTGTAAAAGACTGATATTTCTGATGATGTCATTTCTAAGCTTAAATCCAAGCAGAGTGGTAAAGAGAGTGATAAAGATAAATAAAAGTATATCTGCGACAAGTTCCAGAGTTGTATTATTGACCTTTTTATCAATATATTTTCCAATGTCGAAAAGGTACTCCTGTTCAAGTTTGTATAGTGCATCGATAACGGTTGTACTCTTACTGAACCATATATCTGGATTTTGAATAAATTCAGAAACATGTTGCGTTGTGTATTTGGCTATTGTATTATCGATATATCTATAGTTTTCGCTGGAGACGATTCGGCGTAGATTTGGATAAAATTTAGGAGAGATGATCGCTTCAAATCTATGTAGTGAAAGATCAAACATTCCTTTTGCATGTATGGCTCTGTGAATCAGTTTAATATCCAGTTTGTCTTGAACGAATATACCATTAAACGCACCACGTATCTGTCCAAGTGCCTCTTTCATAAATGAGAGGTTCGTGTAGGACTGTAATCGGTTGTTGAGATAGAGATCATCAATATGTGTTGCAGTTTGTAAATAGCTGGCCTGCAGTTGTTGTATCAGTTCAGTATAGTAGTCAAAAGATTGTTCAGTAAAGAGTTTTTGTCCGTTCATTTTTTTTCGTAATGAAAGCAAGTTGTCCTTTATATCCGTATATTGTTTTTGATAGGTAGGACAGGTTTGTAAAAATTTTGTAAAAGAGAGATCAACATCATGACGTTTTGCGCATAGTAATTGTTTGAACTTTTTTCCATGGCTGCCAATATATCCACTACTTAGACCACGCTCTTGTTGCAGGTCATTGATAAGCTTTGAAATATTTTGGATTTTTACTATATTGGTCTTGAGTGCAGATAGCTCATCTCTCTTGTTGTACGCATTGATAATGAAAAAGAGAAAACCAATACTCATGATAATAGTAGGAATAAAAGTAAGGTAACGTAATTTATTTATAACTGTATTTGATTTTATGATTAAGCCTTTATTATATCATTATAGGAAAATTTTTTTGTAATATTACTTAAAAAGTGTTACATAATTGTTAAGGTCGCAAAATTTAGATATAATTTACTTTGTTAATAATTTTTAAAGGTTTGATATACAATATGAGTAAATATTCACAGATAACTGACTATCTTGTGCGTTTTTTAGATAATGAAGTACGAAAGACAGGAATTCAAAAAGTAGTAGTTGGTTTAAGTGGTGGGCTTGATTCTGCAGTTGTTGCAGTTTTGGCACACAAGGTATTTGGTGATGATCTTTTATGTGTGAAAATGCCATCTCAATATTCATCACAGAGCTCTTTGGATGATGCTGATGAACTGTGTAAAGATTTTGGATTAAAAAATATCACTTGTAGTATCGCTCCTATGCTTGAAGCATATGAAGAGATGCACCCTGATCTGAACAATCTGCGTAAAGGTAATTTTTCTTCTCGCATGAGAATGGCGACACTTTTTGACATCTCTGCTCAAGAAAATGCGCTGGTTCTTGGAACAAGTAATAAAAGTGAGTTGATGCTGGGGTATGGAACACTTTATGGTGACCTTGCAAGTGCCCTTAATCCTATTGGGGATCTCTACAAAAGTGAAGTATTTGAACTGGCGGAATATTTGCAAGTAACAAAAAGTATCATTAAGAAGCCACCATCAGCAGATTTATGGGATGGACAGAGCGATGAGGCAGATTTGGGCTATACTTACAAAGAACTTGATGCGGCTATGAAACTTTATGTAGATGAGAGAGTTCCTCGTGAGGAGATCGTAGCAGCGGGTATAGATGAAAAGATGTTAGATATGATAATTACGCGGATCTTTAGAAACCATTTTAAAAGAAAGATGCCGATAATCGCTAAACTTACATCAAGAACGCTAAACCATGATTTTAATTATCCTAGAGATATAACTTTATAATAAAAAGCAAGGAGATATATATGAAAGATTTAAAGATACCTTTTAGTAAATATGAAAGTTCAAGAAGTGCCCACTCGAATGTAAGTGATGCGCTCGATGGTGAAGATATTCATCAAGTAGAAGAGTTGGAACGAGAATTTTGCGAATATGTAGGGGCAAAATATGCACTTGCAACTTCACACGGAACTTCAGCACTCCACCTTGCGATGCTTGCCTTTGATCTGAAACGTGGTGATAAGGTCGTATGTAGTGTAAATGCACATCCAAATGTTCCTGAAGTTGTTCGTCATTTTGATGCTGAACCGATATTTATAGACATCGCAGAGGGTAGTTACAATATTGATCTGAACAAGTTGGAAAAATATCTGCAAGAGAACAAGTCTAAAAAACTCAAAGCAATTGTTTTAACACATTTGGGCGGAACGACCGTTGATCTGCAAAGAGTCTATGCTATGGCAAAAGAGTTCAATGTTAAGATAGTAGAAGATGCAAGTGAAGCGCTTGGTGCAACATATAATGGCGTAAAGATCGGTTCTACAGGTGCGGATATAGTTACATTTAACTTCTCTCCGCATTTGAAGAAGAACATATGTAACGGTGGAATGTTGGTAACAGATGATGAAGAGATAATGGAGCGTGCAAGACTGCTTGCAAATCACGCTATGGTTCGTGATGAAGATGCTTTAGAGTATATTTATGATGTTGTAGATATCGGAAATGACTACTCTTTGAGTCAGTTAAACGCAGCGTATATCCGTGCACAGATCAAAGAACAGGATATCAATATCCAAAGACAGCGTGAAATAGCACAAATGTACTCTAAAGAGCTTGAAGGTGTCGATCATGTGAGTGTACCTGATATGAGCAATGAAGAGAATCCATTTTCTCTCTACATCATTAAAATCGATAAGAACAGAGACTCTTTTGCTGTTGCATTAAAAGAAGAGGGTGTTGGAACAGGTCTTCACTATATTCCATTGCATCTTTTGAGTTACTACAAAACGAAATATGCATTGAGAGTCAATGATTTTCCAGTGGCGTTACGTACATTTCAACAGGTGCTTTCACTACCGATCTATGCGAGTATGAGCGATGATGAAGTGAAAACTGTCATTAAAACAGTGAAAAAAATCGCAAAAACAAGAGTATAGAACAATTTGAAAAAATCTTTCGTATTTTGGGTTGAAGAGTACTTCTACGACCCAAATCTCTTTCAAAAAATCATATCCTATCTGTTACTTCCATTGAGTTGGCTCTACTGTTTGATCATGTATCTGCGCTTCTCTTTGAAAAGAGCAGAAGATTTTGGAATAAAAATAATAAGTGTCGGAAACCTGACCGTTGGTGGCAGTGGAAAGACTCCTTTAGTTACTGCGTTTGCACAAAAGTATCAAAAGCCTGCCATAATTTTACGAGGTTACGGACGTAAATCAACTGGTATGATAGTGGTAAAAGATGAAAATGGTATCTTGTGTGATGTAGAGCAAAGCGGTGATGAAGCGATGATCTATGCCAAAAAGCTTCCAAATGCAGTGGTAATTGTCAGTGAGGATAGAAAAACAGCCATCAAAAAAGCAAAAGAGATGGCGTGTGAGATCATCTTTTTAGACGATGCCTATTCCAAACATGATATTAAAAAAACAGATATTTTAATCAATGTGAGGACAAAAAATGATTTTTGTCTTCCATCAGGTCCCTACAGAGAGAGATTGTGGAGTGCTAAGAGTGCTTTGATAGTTGAAGAAGAGGTCGACTTTAGTAGAAGTGTAAAAGTAGTGGATGCAACACAAAAAATGTCGCTTGTAACTGCCATTGCAAGACCACAGCGTTTAGATAAGTATCTTCCTGCAGTGGTAAATAAACACTATTTTGAAGATCACCACGCTTTTACAAAAGAAGAGCTTTTACAAATCATGAAGGATGATGGTGCTACGTCACTACTTGTTACTTTTAAAGACTATGTAAAAGTAGAGAGCTTTGGCATTCCTCTTTCTTTGCTTGATCTGGAAGTGAAGATAAATGAGAAGCTTTTAGATAGAGTTTCTTAGTTTAAAGAAGAAGTCTGTTTTTTTAGATATATCATTAAGTTAAAATTGATATAATCCTAAAAATTAAAATTAAAACAAAGAGGTTTACAATGAGCTATGCTGCTTTATTTGAAGATGAAGATGATATCTTTGGTGGTTCACCAAGATCAAAATTTATGGATGTAGTTTTCAATGCCAACAATGATATTGTAAGACAAGAGTTAGAGAACTTTATAGAAAAAGTCGCAGTAATGGAGTTGATGCTTGAAGAACAAGTAGGTGATGACATAGACAGAGCTGTTGAAAATTACAAAGTTACACATCTTGATGAAGTAAGTACAAAAACAAAAAGTCTCTATATTGAACTCATGGGTGCTATTCTTTCTCAAAGTGAATAAGGGTTGAGACTTTTTACAGGAATTTTTTTGGCATTGTTAGTTACTTGCAGTGCTATTTTTGCAAATCAATTTAAGTATGTGAAAGAAATTTCGCTAAAAAAGGATGAGCAAAAGAAAATTCTTGTAAAATACGACGGCAGAGAAAGACTTTTTAAATTTAGATGGACTTTATATATAAATGATGGATTAGTTATTCTTCGTTCATATGATAAAATCGTATCTCAAAATATTTTATATTTAAACAGTAAGAATCAGAGTTTTAAGCTTGAACTTGTAACTCATGGTGCGGCTTACTATGAGGTGCCTTATGTGCTAGTTAAATTTAAAGAGTTTGATGCTCAAAAAGCTGAAGCGGTATTTCAAATATTTTTATATGATAAAGATGATGAGATAAAGTGGAGATTTTTGAAAAATACACAAAGATGAGATGAATGCAAAGAGTAGAAAAAGAGATAGATAGACTGATAAAAGAGTGTGATTATGATGAAGTTACACGTCTGTTTAAAACATTGAGCGGTGGTAAAAGACTTCGAGCAAAACTGATACTTAAAATTGCAAATGAACATAAAGATGCACCACTTTTGGCTGCGATCGTTGAACTTATTCATGCAGCTTCACTTCTTCATGATGATGTCATAGATGATGCAGATACACGCAGGGGTGTCGCTTCTGTAAACGCAACACAGGGTAGTAAGACCGCTGTTATGCTTGGCGATATTTTGTATTCAAAAGCCTTTACCGAACTTGTTGCGTTTGATAAAGATGTGGCACAGACCATAGCTGCATCTGTAACAGCACTCTCCAAAGGTGAAATGATGGATGTTCAAATGGCAGACACTTTCAACAGTGATGAGAAAAAATATCTTGATATGCTCTATTTAAAAACAGCAACACTTATCGAGGCTGCTGCAAAAGCCAGTGCTATACTAGTAGGTAAGGATGTTGAGAAATACGCTCTTTATGGACGAAATCTTGGACTCTCTTTTCAAATCATCGATGATATTTTAGATATAACTTCTGATGAAGCTACACTTGGTAAGCCCGCTATGAATGATTTTGTGGAAGGTAAATGTACACTTCCTTATATATACCTCTATGAAGCATTAGATGATGAAGAGAGAAAAAAGTTGCTCTCTTTACATGGTAAAAAGACAAATAGTGATGAGATCGGATGGATCCAGTCTCAAATGAATAAATATAAAACAGTAGAGAAATCCTTCGACCTTGCAGTACAATTATCCAATGAAGCCAAAGAGGCTTTAGCAGATGATGAAGATCTAGTGAATATTTTAAATACAATGATAAAAAGAAGTTATTAATGCATTATTTAACAGTCAGTTTGTCCCATAAAAACAGTGATATTGAAATAAGAGAAAAATTTACATATACCGATGAAGAGAAAGAGGGATGTTTAAAAAGATTAATCCAATCTCCGGTTATCAGTGAAGCAATGTTACTTGCAACTTGTAACAGAATGGAGATATATGTTTGCTGTAGTGATATAGATGAAGCTTTGAAACATATTATGACTCTTCTTACATTTAAAGGCGGACTCTCTGCTGAATTTATTAAAGAGACCGCTGAAATAGTAGATGACAGTAGCGCTATCCATCATCTTTTTGCAGTAGCGAGTTCTATTGACTCTATGGTTGTCGGTGAAACGCAGATAGCCGGTCAGCTCAAAGATGCTTTTCGATTTTCACATGAGCGAGGTTTCTCATCTAAAAAGATCTCAAGAGCACTCAGTCATGCATTTAAATGTGCGGCAAAAGTAAGAAACTTTACCGATATATCTTCAAAACCTGTCTCTGTAGCTTCTGTAGCTATCAGTCAGATCAAAGCAAAAGTAGAAAATCTGAGCGATAAAAAAGCACTTATCATAGGTGTAGGTGAAATGAGTGAGATATGTGCAAAACATCTTGTCTCTGATGGTGTTGAAACATATATAACAAACCGTACAAAAAACAAGGCAGAACGTCTGGCATCAGAGTGTAATGCAAAAGTATATGATTTTGGTAACTTAGACAAAGCTATTAATGAATTCGATATTATTTTTACTGCTACAAGTGCTGCCTATCCGATTATTACGAATGATCTTGTAGAAGAGACTGCGTTTAAACGTTTCTGGTTCGACCTTGCGATTCCTCGAGATATTGAAGTTTCACAAAGAGAGAGCATTGATATTTTTGTGGTAGATGATATTAAAGATATTATTGATGCAAACAGAGCGGAGCGAGAACAGTATGTACGACAGGCTCATGGAATTGTCGGGCGTAGTGTTGTAGAGTTCTTTGAATGGCTCGATGCACTTAATGTTGAGCCACTAATCAAAGAGATATATAAAAAAGCTGATACAGCAGTAGAGATCGAAACGCAGCGTGCCATCAAAAAAGGATTTATTCCTAAAGATTGTGAATACGAAGCAAAGAAAATGGCACAACAGGCATTAAAAAGATTTTTACATGACATGACAAAAAAAATGAGAGAGGCTTCTCACGAAGCTAAAAGTGATACAATAACTGGAGCTATGCAGTATGTAGTAAATGATGCGCATGACAATATTCCAGATCAATACAAACACCATATTCATAAGGATTAGACTTTGAGAAGAACGAAAGCATTTATCCCAACATCCAAAGAAGCACCATCTGATGCGCAACTGCCAAGTCACATTTTTCTATCACGTGCAGGTTTTATAACCCAGGTCGCTGCAGGTCTTTATAATTATCTTCCTTTGGCAAAAAGAGTTATTAAAAAAATAGAGACAATCATTAATGAAGAGATGACGAAAGTTGGAGCACAAGAGGTAGAACTGAGTTTTGTGACACCAGCTGAACTTTGGGCAGAGAGTGGACGAATTGAAAAGTTCGGAAAAGAGCTGCTGCGTTTCAAAGACCGTAAATCAAATTTATTTGTGTTGGGACCAACACATGAAGAGATGATGGTTGATCTGGTACGCAACCGTGTAACATCATATAAGAACCTTCCACTCAATTTGTATCAGATCAAAACGAAGTTTCGTGATGAAGCACGTCCTCGTTTTGGATTAATGCGTGGTCGTGAGTTTATTATGAAAGATGGTTACTCATTTCATGCTACTACTGAAGATCTAGACAGAGAATTTGATGCTATGGAAGCAGCATACAAAAAAATTCTTACACGTTTGGGACTTGATTATCGTGTTGTTGAGGCTGATAGCGGTGCCATCGGCGGGAGTGGTTCAAAAGAGCTAATGGTTCTTGCAGATAGTGGTGAAGATACCATCGCTGTATGTTCAAAATGTGAATATGGTGCAAATATCGAAGCAGCAACACGTAGTGCAAGAGCAAATATTCCTGAAGCACCAGAAGCTGCGTTTAACAAGTTCTTAACACCTGATACAAAAACAATAGATGAACTTGCAGAGTTCTTCAAGGTCGATCCATACTATACAATGAAGTGTGTTGCGAAAAGAGTGATATATGAAGAAGATAGTGAGATCGTTCTCTTTTTTATAAGAGGATGTGACACCCTTCAAGAAGTAAAAGCTCTAAACGCAGCTGATGGACTTGATATTGTTGATGTAACTGAAGAAGAACTTGCAGAGATAGGATTAAAACCCGGTTTTATCGGTCCATTGGATCAAGATAAAGCGAAACATGTGATAGACAGTGATTTAAAAGGTGCTAAAAATCTTATTTGTGGTGCAAATGAAGATGATTATCACTTTGTTGGTGTCGATTTGACAGTTTTGGATGATGTGGCATATTTTGCTGATATTGCAGAAGTAAATGAGGGTGATGTCTGCCCATATTGTGATGGAACACTCTCCTTTACAAAAGGGATAGAAGTTGGGCATATTTTCAAACTTGGTACAACATATTCAGAATCTTTAAAAGCAGAGTTCTTGGATGAAAATGGTAAAGCACAGCCTTTTATTATGGGAACGTATGGAATGGGTGTTTCACGTTTGGTTGCTTCTGTGATTGAACAGCATCATGATGAGAGTGGTTGTATCTGGACAAAAGCAACAGCACCATATATGGTCAATATTATGATCAGTAATATTAAAGATGAAGCACAGGTTCAAGCGGGTGAAGCACTTTATGAACAACTCCAAGATGCTAATGTTGAAGTAATGCTGGATGACAGAAAAGAACGTTTTGGCTTTAAAATGAAAGATGCTGAACTTATAGGTTTCCCATATACGATCGTTATTGGAAAAGAACTGGTAAATGGACAGGTACAAATCTTTGAGAGAGCAACAAAAGAGAAAATACCTGTAAATGCAGATGCTGTTTTTGAAAAAATTATGGAACTCATTTAAATGCTTTATTTCTTAATTTATCTCTTTTTGGAAGTCGTTGTATCAGTAAATATAGCTTCTGCAATTGGTGGGCTGGCAACTTTTCTTGAAATTTTGTTAAGTGCATTTGTAGGTATATCCATTTTAGTGAATTTTAGACAAACACTTATGGAAAATATGCGTGCTGTCTCTTTTAGCTGTATAGATCTAGAAGAGTTTCAAAGATTAAATCTCTTTACGCTTATTGGTGCTATTTTACTGATTATTCCAGGATTTCTAACGGATATTATAGGTATTTTAATGCAGTTTAGTGTAATTACGAGTATGATTGTTAACCGTTATAATGTAAAATCAAACAGTTGTAATAACTCTTACGATGAAAAACTAGATAAACAAAAGGATTCAGATGTCATTGATGTGGAAATTATTAGCGACAACTCTACTATTAAGTAGTTTTTTACATGCACAAAATGTTAGTGATGATGTAGAAGATTTTTTAGAAGATCAGTTTAGTACTAATGCTAGACTTAAAAGTGTAGATGTTAAAGTAGACAGTGTCGTTCCCGTAAAGCAAGTAAAAGGATGGAACGCTTACATAGTTGATGTAACAGCTTTTTTGAAAAATAAGCCTAAAAATCCTATTAGACAAAAGATGATTTGGTTTTCAAATGGTGATGTCATCACAAAAGATCTAATATCTCTTAAAACAGGTGAAAATTTACAAGAGGTTGTCAAACCAAAATTTAAAGATGAGTATTATAGAGATGAAAATTTAATCTATGGTGATAAAAATGCAGAACATAAAATAGCTATCTTTTCAGATCCTTTATGTCCGTTCTGTAAAGGGTTCGTTCCTGGTGCATTACAAAACTTGAAAAAAGAACCAAGAAAATTTGCAGTTTATTATTATCATTTTCCACTTTTACGTCTTCATCCTGCTTCGGGAGTGTTGGTAAAAGCTGCTGCAGCTGCAGAACTTCAAGGTGTAAAAGATGTTGTACTCAGACTTTATACTGTAAAGATCAATCCACGTGAAAAAGATGTAAATAAAATACTAGCTGCGTTTAATAAGGTAGAAGGTACACATATAACTGTTGCAGATTTAAATTCTGAAGCTGTTAAAAAGCAGACTGAAAATGATATAAATGTAGCACGTGATCTTATGGTTGCAGGTACACCTACTGTTTACCTTGATGGTAAAATAGACAAAACAAAGAAAAAATATTTAAAAGTGAAATAATGAAAAAACTTACAATTGCAACTCGTGTATCAGATTTGGCTCTGTGGCAGGCTTACCATATTAAAGAGAGAATAGAAAAAAGTTACCCTGAAATAGAGGTAGTTCTGAATAAAATTGTAAGTAACGGCGATAAGATTTTAGATAAGCCATTAGCTCTTATTGGGGGTAAAGGACACTTTACCAAAGAGCTTGAAGATGAGATGCTAGCAGGCAATGCTGAACTTGCTGTTCACAGCCTTAAAGATGTTCCTACTTATATGCCTGAAGGTTTGGAACTTGCTGCTGTAACACAAAGACAAGATCAAAGCGATGTCTTCTTGTCACATAAGTATGCAACACTTGAAGATCTACCAGAGGGCGCAGTTGTGGGAACAACAAGCTTAAGACGTAGAATGCAGCTTTTGCAAAAACGTCCTGATTTGAAAGTAAAAGATCTACGTGGAAATGTTAATACAAGACTAAGGAAGCTCGCAGAAGGTCAATATGATGCGATTATTTTAGCATGGATAGGTCTTAACAGACTCGATCTGCTTAAAGATATTCCATATACTCAAAAACTCTCTTTAGATATGATGATACCACCTATGGGACAAGCTGCCCTTGGTATAGAGATCATTAGTGCAAATGAAAAAGTAAGAGAGATCGCTGAGAGTTTAAAAGATGAAGATACATTTATCTGTACGCAGATAGAGCGTGAATTTATCTCTAAAATAGGTGCAGGATGTTCAGCTCCTGTTGCCTGTAATGCTGTGATAAACGCAGATGAGATAACCTTTAGAGTTATGCTTGGTTTTCCTGATGGAACAAATATCATGCAAGAAAAAGTTATTACTGATGTCTCAAATGCGAAAGGTCTTGGTGAAAAAGTTGCACATGAAATGATAGAGAACGGTGCATTACAACTTCTTGATGATGCACAAAAAGTTGCATTTAAAGATGAAATGCCACAACGTCTGTAGATGAATACACTTAGTCTCACTAAACAGAAGGTTTTCGATAGAAAGAAGCAATTGTTTGCATATTCACTTCTTTTTAGTGAAGATTATGATGTACTGAGTGGACTTACTTCTCATTTAAAAGAGGCCTCACAACTTATTATTCACTCTATTACCAATCAAGAGTTAAAAAAACTTATCGGCAATCAAACAAAAGTCTTTATAAATGTAGATGAGATAACTCTAAGCAGAGGCATCTTAGATGTTTTAGACAAGAAACGCTTTATTTTAAATATTTTAGAAGATATTGAACTTAATGATAAAGTTATTGCAAAAATCATACAGTATAAAAAACGTGGATTTTCTATATCATTAGAACATTTTGACTCGAGTGCAGATATGATTAAAAAGTTTTCACGGGTTTTTAATTTTATAGATATTATTAAAATGGACGTTCTTCTTTCTGAGCCCAAAAATTTAGAAAATGTAGTCAAGAAGTTTAAAGATACCCGAATTAAACTTTTAGCAGAAAATATAGAGACTCAAGAAGATTATCAATACTATTATGATCTTGGAATGGATTATTTTCAAGGATATTTTCTAGATGTACCCCAAGTCGTTGAACTACTTGGACAAAAAGAGCCACTACAGTTTATAATCCTACAACTTATCAAAATCATTAAAGATGATAACTCAACACAGGCTTTGGAGAGTTTTATCCGACAACAGCCGGATCTTTCCTATAAACTTGTCTCATTTTTTAATAATATGAAAAAATTTGATGTTAAAATTGAATCATTGACTCAAGTAATTACGTTGATGGGAAGAGAGAAGTTACTTCGATGGCTTTTAGTTTATCTTTATTCTGAAGCATCTTCCAATCCTGCATCAAAGAGTTTACTGGAATTGGCTATTAAAAGAGCCCAGCGTATGGAAGCTGAAGCGAGACCGGAACACAAGAACAAAGCCTATTTGGCAGGAATGTTCTCTATGCTGGATTCTATTTTCGAGACAGATATAAAAGAGTTGATGAACCATCTTGATATGGATAGAGATATTAGTTCTTTAGTGCTAGAGAGAAAAGGTATCTTTGCAGGAAGTTTGATGCGGGCAGAAGCTGCTGAAAAGAGCTATTTGAAAAAATTGATGTTGGAAAACTTTGAAAAATTAAATGCGAATGATCTGATAAATACACTTGAAGATAATGGCATAGAGATCGATAAGAGTAAACTGTAATAATTTAAAAAGAAATTTATGAAACGGAGTTAAAAAAGTAGTATGAAAAAGACAATAACACTTTTAAAAAAACATAATGAGATAAAAGTAATTGATGAGCCATTGGACATTTATCTGGAAATTCCACATTTAGCTTATGCTGAAGTGAAAAAAGAGGATGGTGGAAAGGCACTGCTTTTTACAAATGTTATAGATAAGAAAAATGACAAGAGATTTCAAGAACCTGTTCTTATGAATGTTTTTGGTTCATACAAACGTTGTGAACTTCTTTTTGGACGTACTATTGAGAGCGTGGCCGATGAGATAACAAAACTGCTTCATATGAAACCACCAGCTGGATTTATGGAAAAGATCTCTATGGCGAGTGAACTTTTTTCACTCAAAAATATCTTTCCAAAGCGTCTTAAAGGGGAGGGTGAATGTCAGGCTCTTAAATACCTTGATGACGATATTGATCTCTACAAACTTCCAGTGCTAACTACATGGGAGCAAGATGGTGGTCCTTTTATCACCATGGGACAGGTCTATACACAGAGTCTTGATGGTGAAATGGTAAATCTTGGGATGTACAGACTACAGGTGTATGATAAAAATCATTTGGGTATGCACTGGCAGATCCATAAAGACTCTTCACACTTCTTTGATCAGTATCAAAAAGCTGGTAAAAAGATGCCAGTGAGTATTGCCATTGGTGGTAATCCACTCTATACATGGTGTGCAACAGCACCACTGCCTTATGGAGTAAATGAACTGCTTATGTACGGACTTATCACAAAAACTCCTGCACAACTTGTCAAGTCAATCACAACACCTCTTTATATTCCAAAGGATGTTGACTATGTGATAGAGGGGTGGGTAGATCCTAGCGAGATGAAAATCGAAGGACCTTTTGGTGACCATACTGGATACTATACGCTTGAAGAACCTTATCCAGTACTTGAAGTAAGTGCGATAACGATGAAAAAAGAGAGGACTTTCTTAGCTACTGTTGTTGGTAAACCACCTTTAGAAGATAAGTATATGGGTTGGGCGACAGGTAAGATCTTCTTTCCTCTTTTAAAGACAACCGTACCAGATCTGATCGACTATCATATGCCTGAAAATTCAGGTTTTCACAATCTTATTTTGGCAAAAATGCAGCCGCTCTACAAAGGACACGCAAAACAGTTTATGCATGCATTTTGGGGTGCTGGACAGATGAGTTTTGTAAAACATGCGATTTTTGTTGATGAAGCTGCACCAAAGTTAGAGAACTATGAAGCATTTGCAACATATATTTTAAACAGATTTACTCCAAAATCTATGTTTATCACAGAAGGGATCCTAGATGCACTTGACCACTCTTCACCAGAGAGTCTAGTAGGTGGAAAACTGGGAATAGATGCAACTTTGGCAAATGAAGTAGAACCTCCACAACTTTTAGGTGATGCAGAACTTTTAGAAAGAGTAAAAGAGTTAGTACCTGATGCTGTTGATCTGCATCAGTTTATGCGACGTACAAATAATCCTGTAACCGTTATAAGTGTCAATAAAACTAAGAACGTAAAAGAGTATTTTGATGCTTTAGTACAACTCAGTCCGCATTTGAGAATAGTAATGTTTGTAGACAGTGAAAAGAATGATATACGTAATTCATATATGCTTATATGGCGTGTAACAAATAATATGGATGCACTCAGAGATGTCTATAGTGCAGGACTTATGGTTGGAGTTGATGGTACAAATAAAACGCAACTTGACGGCTTTACAAGAGAGTGGCCCGATGACGTTGACTGCACACAAAGTGTTGTAGATGATCTTAAAAAGAGAGGGATCTGGGATTTGGATGACAAAGTGTACCATAAGTTTCAATTATAAGAGTTTTTTATCAAAAGCAAGTGATATAAGCCAAGTGTTATTATTTCTATTGTAAGATGAAATCTACTTTTTATTAAGGTTTTTCTATATGAATAAATATATATTACTATTCCTCTCTATAACGATTTTTTTCTTGACATCTGCGGATGCCGCTATCTATAAAGGTCAGAGGATATTTATTAAAAAATGTCTTCATTGTCATAAAGATGGACAAAACTTTATCGCAGAGTACAAGATGAAAGAGTGGAAGAAGCTAATGAAAAACAAGGGTCAGCCTTTAGCCGAACTTCATCTTAAAAGTCAAAAAGCAAAAAAATCTTGGAAATATTTTAAAAGTAAAAGATATGCAAAAAAATCAAAACATTTAAAACAATTTTTAATTGAATATGCAAAAGACAGTGGAAACGTACCTGCTTGTAACTAGATAATCTAGAGAATAAATAGCTATTTATTCTCTTCTCTCTTTGTAAAATCCCTCTTTTTAGATAAAATATCAAACTTTTAAATAATATTTATATAACCTAAGGAACTGTAATGGAAAAAATGTGGTCAGGTCGTTTTTCGGCATCTGCTTCAAATCTTTTAGATCAATTTAATGCTTCGATTATGTATGATAGAAAATTGTATCGTGAAGATATCGAAGGATCTTTGGCACATGCTCAAATGCTTGCAAAACAAGGAATCTTGACGCAAGATGAACTGAAACAGATTCAAGATGGTTTGTCTCAAGTAAAGAAAGAGATAGAAGATGGTACGTTTGAATGGAATATCTCTGATGAAGATCTACATATGGGAATTGAAAAACGTTTAACACAGATCATCGGCGATACTGGAAAAAAACTCCATACTGCTAGAAGTAGAAATGATCAGGTGGCAGTTGACTTTCGTCGCTATGTACTTCGTAAAAATTTAGAGATCGCAGAGCTTATAAAGCTTTTGATGAAAGAGGTTTATACTGTTGCTCAAAAACATACAGAGACACTTCTTCCTGGTATGACACACTTACAACATGCGCAGCCTATTAATTTTGGTTTCCACCTAGGCGCCTATCTCTCTATGTTCAAACGTGACATTGAAAGATTTGAAAGCTCTTATGAACGCAATAATATCTCTCCTCTTGGTTGTGCAGCACTTGCAGGTACACCGCACAATGTAGATAGAGAGTACTCTGCTGAACTTTTAGGTTTTGAAAGTGTAAGTGTGAACTGTCTTGATACTGTAAGTGACAGAGACTTTGCATTGGAGATCTTATTTAATATCTCTACGATGATGATGCATATCTCACGTTTGAGTGAAGAGTTGGTTATGTGGTCATCTTATGAGTTTGGTTTTATTGAACTCAGCGATGAATACTCTACTGGCAGCTCTATCATGCCACAAAAGAAAAATCCTGATGTTCCAGAGCTTTTACGTGGAAAAACCGGTCGTGTTTATGGTGCACTAGTTGGACTCCTAACAGTTATGAAAGGTCTTCCATTAGCATACAACAAAGATACGCAAGAAGATAAAGAGGGTGTTTTTGATGCTGTTGAGACTGCTGAGATCTCACTTGAAATTTTAAAAGAAGCAATTAAAACGATGCAGGTTAAATCTGAAAATATGGAAAAAGCCTGTGCTATTGGACATTTAAGCGCAACTGACTTAGCTGATTATCTTGTAGAAAAATGTAATATTCCTTTTAGAGAGGCACATTTTATTACAGGACGTGCCGTTGCAAAAGGGGAAGAGCTTGGTGTAGATCTTTCTAAGATGGATTTTAAATATCTTAAAGAGATAGATGAGCGTATAGATGAAGATGTGATGGAGTTTTTAGGACTGCGTCACTCAATGAATGCAAGAACTTCACAAGGTGGAACAGCATCTAAAAGAACAAAAGAGCAATTAGCATATTTTAAAAATTATTTAGAAGGAGCAGAGTAGTATGAAAGTCACTGTTACACATAAAGAGGCAATGAAATTTGAAGCCAAGACCGCAAAGTCAAGTTTTATTATCGATTGTCCTACTATCTCTCCTGTAGAGTATTTTCTCTCAGGTCTTATCACTTGTAGTGCAACGGACATTGTTCTTTTACCGAAAAATCAAGGGTTTACTGTAACTGATCTGGTTGTTGAAGGTGATGCAACCCGAGCAGAAGACCATCCAAGAAAATTTACAAAACTTTTTTTAGATTATAAATTTAATTCTGATGGTGATGATGTTCAAGCTGGAAGATGGGTTGCGGCTTCTATTGAGACATACTGCTCAACGATAAATACTATTCGTGATACTACTGAACTCTCGTATTCGGTAACGCATAACGGGAAATTGATTCGTGATAATGAAAAAGTTATCAGTGGCGGTGGAAGTAATATCGATCTAGGTGAGATCGATGCTTGTTGCAGCTAGAGATTTTTCTCTAGTTGCTATAAAAAGTCTTTTGGGTCGGCATCAGTAAAATGTTCCCATTTTAGTTTTGCACCACCTAAAATATGGAAGTGAAGATGTTTTACTTCCTGCCCTCCATTCTCTCCTACATTTGTAATCACTCTATATCCATTTTTATCGATATTCACTTTTTTAGCTACTTCTTGGATAAATTCAGTCATTCCGGCCATAGTTTGCGGTGTAACTTCATTGAAGCTGTCAACATGGATCTTTGGAATAGCGAGAATGTGTGTCGGAGCTTTAGGATTGATGTCATGAAAAGCAAGAAAATTTTCATTTTCAAGTTCAATATTTGCATCTATTTCTTTATTTACAATTTTACAAAATAAGCACATTTGTCTTCCTTATTTTTATTTTATTATAGCATAAGTAGGGAGTTAATGAAGCTACTTATAAATTAATTTCGATATAATCCATTTAAAATTTTATAATTATGGAGACTCTCAATTGAAAGAGTGGTACGATAAAATAGACAAAGCAGACTCTGTAGATACTTTAGAAGAGATACGTATTGCGGTATTTGGAAAAAAAGGCGTTCTTGCAGCTGAGTTTGCAAAAATGAAAGATGTTCCAAATGAGCAAAAAGGTTCTTTTGCTAAAGAGTTGAACAGTCACAAACAAAACTTGATGAATGATTTTACTGCAAAGAAAATTGTATTGCAAACGCAGGCTCTACAAGAAGCAATGAAAGCAGAAGCTATAGATGTTTCCATGTACTCAACAAAGAGTTCAGCAGGTGCACTGCACCCTGTAATGGAGACCATGGATAGGATTGTAGAGTATTTTTCATCTATGAACTTTAGTGTGAAGACCGGAAATATCGTAGAAGATGATTTCCATAACTTTGAAGCACTGAATCTTCCAAAGTACCATCCAGCACGTGATATGCAAGATACTTTTTACTTTAAAGATGAGATGCTTTTACGTACGCATACTTCTCCAGTACAGATCAGAACGATGCTTGAAACAAAACCGCCTATCCGTATGATAGCTCCAGGTGCTGTTTTTCGCCGTGATTATGATCTGACACATACTCCGATGTTCCATCAAGTAGAAGGACTTTTAGTAGATAAAGAGGGTACAGTCTCTTTTGCAAACTTGAAGTTTATCTTAGAAGACTTTTTGAAGTATATGTTCGGTGATGTTGATGTGCGTTTTCGCCCATCTTTCTTCCCATTTACAGAGCCTTCAGCAGAAGTTGATATCTCTTGTGTCTTTTGTAAAGGTGAAGGGTGCCGTGTATGTTCACACACAGGCTGGCTTGAAGTTTTAGGATGTGGAATAGTTGATCCTAATGTTTTTGAAGCTGTAAAATACAAAAATGTCAGTGGATATGCGTTTGGTCTTGGTGTTGAAAGATTCGCAATGCTTATTCACCAAATCGGAGATCTTCGTTCTCTTTTCGAGGGAGATATTAAATTACTGGAGCAGTTTCAATGATAGTTACTAGAAGTTGGTTAGATGAGTGGATTGATTTAAGTGGTATCACAACAGAAGATATTGCAAAAACTTTTAACTCAATCGGCTTGGAAGTTGATAGAATTCATAACTACAGAGTACCCGAAAAAATTGTTTTTGGTAAAGTTTTAGAGTGTGAAAAACACCCTGATGCTGATAAGCTCAATGTTTGTAAAGTAGATATTGGTTCTGGAATCCGTCAAATCGTTTGTGGTGCTGCTAATGTAAGAGCTGGTTTGGATGTTGTAGTAGCAACTGTCGGAGCTGTAATGCCTTCAGGTCTTGCGATAAAACCTGTAAAACTTCGCGGTGTTGAATCTGATGGTATGATCTGTTCTGCAGGTGAGATAGGGCTTCCTGACCTTGGTAAAGGTATCATGGAACTTGACTCAAGTATAGGAAAGTACACAATAGGACAAGAGGTAAGTCAAAATCTTGTTTTAAATGATGATCTTATCGAGATAGAACTGACTGCAAATAGAGGTGACTGTTTAAGTATCAGAGGTGTTGCACGGGATTTAAGTGCTGCGTTTGACAGACCTATAAAAGAGTATATAGTTACAGATAATGATGAAAAAAGAGGAGTAGGGCGTATCCTCTCTCTTGCTCATGAAAAAACTTTGCCTGTGAACTTACGCTATAAAGCAGTAGATCTAAAAGAGTTTGAACTTCCTATGGTTATTAAGCTGCGTTTAGCTCAGATTGAAGAGGAACGTGATACAAATATAGAATCTGCACTTTTTTATGTTACGCACTCTACTGGAGTTATATTAAGAGCTTATGCGCGTGATTTTTTTATTGACCAAAATGAAAGTGTTGCAAAATTAGTTGTAGGTGAAGATGATAAAGAGTTCGCTTGTATCAAATCTTCAAATAACAGTATCGCTTCTATAGTCGGTGTAAATCAAAGTGATGATTCTAAAGTTAAAAATGAAAATAGTACGATCTTTTTAGAAGCGAGTTATATCCCACCAGATGTTATCTCTAAAAAGATGGCAGATAACAAAGTAGAATCGGATGTAATGTTCTACAGAACATCAAGAGGAAGCGAACCTGAACTTGAAGGTGGACTTTCATATTGTATCGATCTGATTGAGAGTTGTTCATCCTCAACAACCTATGGTGGAAGTATCGAGTATGTTCACTCTTTTAAAGAGAAGATAGTTAAGGTGACAAAACAAGAGATAGATGAGATAATCGGAGCAAATATTGATAAATCAGTAGTAACGAAAATCTTAAAAAATCTTGGTTTTGATACATCAAAATCATCAACAGATGTTTTTGTCATAAATGTACCGCAGTTCAGACATGACATTGTAAACAAGCAAGATATCGTTGAAGAGATAGTACGTATGGTAGGGATAGATAACATTCCTTCAAAACCATTTTTATTAGAAGAGTCAAATAGACTTGAAGATAACTATTTTGAGTATAAAAAGCGTTCTGTTTACAGACATCGTGGTGCACAAAGTGGTTTCTTTGAATCTGTACACTTTATCTTTGATGAGAAAAAAGTTTTACAAAAGTATGGGTTTGAGACTACAAAAGATGAACTTGAACTTCTTAACCCTATTGTTCAGACCTTGGATACTCTTCGTCCAACGCTTTTAACAGGTCTTTTAAAAGCAGCATCACAAAATGTGAAAAACGGATATGCAAGTGTCTCTTTGTTTGAGATAGGTTCTGTATTTACTCCATTAAGAGAAGAGTCTTTAAACGCAGCCTTTTTGATGAGCGGTACAAAAGAGCATGAAAATCTTGCAAATGGTGGAAAACCTGCACAGGTAGATTTCGCATACTTTACACAAAAGATTGCAGATGTTGTTGGTGATATAGACTTAAAAGAGTATAAGACAGCTCATAAACTCTCTCATACGTACCAGTCAGCACAGGTAGTACAAAATGGTGAAGTAATCGGAGAACTGTTCCGTGTTCATCCAGAAGTGGAAAAAGAGTATGGCTTAGAGAGTACTTTTTTATGTGAGTTGGATTTCTCCAAACTCTCTTATGAGTTAAAAGTAGCAAAAACGACATCAAAATATCAGGCATCTTTTAGAGATCTGAGTTTGATAATGCCAAAAGATATGTCTTATGAAAAAGTGAAGAGTGTTATTGATGCAAGTGATATTGCAAACCTGATCCGCTTTTATCCTGTCGATAGATATACAGATGACACACTTGGTGAAAATATGAGTTTAAGTCTTCGTTTTGTTCTTCAGTCAGATGAGAAAACACTTGAAGAGGAAGACATTACAGCAGCAATGGACAGAATACTCCAAGAGTTAAATGAAAAACTTGGAATTGGACTACGCTAATGAGCAGAGTAGTTGTATCGGCAGCAAAAAGTTTTTCGTTAACTATCTCTAAAATCGCATCAGACAAATCTATCTCGCATAGAAGTGTAATGTTTGCAATGTTAGCAGATGGAGTAAGTGAGATAGAGAATTTTTTACGTGCTGAAGATACTATGAACTCTTTAGAGATCGTAAAAAACCTCGGTGCAGAAGTTGAAGATGACGGCAATATTATCAAGATAGTCTCACATGGTATAAAAGAACCGTTTGAGATCTTGGATTGTGGTAACTCTGGAACAGGAATCCGTCTATTTTGTGGACTGCTCAGTTCAGCAAATGGACACTTTGTTCTAACAGGTGATAAGTATCTTCGTCGTCGTCCGATGAAACGTGTAACCGAACCACTCAGAAGTATCGGTGCAAAAGTAGATGGACGAGAAGATGGCAATCTGGCTCCTTTGAGTATTCGTGGTGCTTCACTTCAAGCATTTGAGTATGAGAGTAAAATTGCCTCTGCACAGGTGAAATCATGTATGATACTTGCTGCTTTAAACGCAGACGGTGTTTGTACCTATCGTGAACCTGAACTCTCTCGTGATCATACAGAGAGAATGCTGCAAGGTATGGGGGCTAAACTTGAGGTAGATGGTCTTACCACTACCATAACTCCCCTAAAAGGTCTACTATCTCCACTTAAGATTAGAGTACCTGCTGATCCATCTTCTGCTTTTTTCTTTGCAGTAGCTGCTGCTATTACACCTGATTCTAGTATTGTTTTAGAGGGCGTAACTCTTAATCCGACTCGTATAGAGGCATTTAAAGTACTTGAGAAAATGGGTGCAGATATTACATATGAACTAACTGATAATAAATATGAACCAGTAGGAAATATTTATGTAAAATATGCACCGCTTCATGGAATTACAGTAGAAGAGAATATTTCATGGCTTATTGATGAACTTCCTGCTCTAAGTATTGCTATGGCATGTGCAGAGGGCGAAAGTCTTGTCAAAAATGCAAAAGAGCTACGTGTAAAAGAGAGTGACAGAATCGCTACTGTAGTCGAGGGATTGAGAAAGTGCTCTATAGAAGTAGATGAATATGAAGATGGATACAGGATCGTAGGTGGAGATTTGAAACCTGCTGTTGTAGATAGTGATGGTGATCATCGTATTGCTATGAGTTTTATAATCGCAGGACTTCGATGTGGAATGGAAGTGACAGATTTAGAGTGTATAAATACCTCTTTTCCAAATTTCTTTGAACTTCTGCAAAACCTTACGGATATTAAATTTTAAAATATAAAATTTCTTGGACTATCCACCGACAGGTGCCGCTTTAGTGTGAGGAATTTGTAAAGGGACTTGTTCCTTTATAAAGGAGACAAATAATAATGAAAATTGAACTTGCTGAAAATTATGGTTTTTGTTTTGGTGTAAAACGCGCTATTAAAATAGCAGAAGAGAATACAAACGCAGCGACATATGGTCCGCTTATTCATAACTCAAAAGAGATTGCAAGACTTGACAGAGATTTTCAAGTTGGATTAGTTGATGATTTTACTACTTTTAAAGCCGGAGATAAGGCAATTGTTCGTACACATGGAATAGTAAAAGAAGAACTTGAAGAGCTTAAACGCAGTGGTGTTGATGTTGTTGATGCAACATGTCCGTTTGTTACAAAGCCTCAAGAGATCGCTCAAGAAATGAGTGAAAAAGGTTACAGTGTAGTTATATTTGGAGATGAAAAACATCCTGAGATAAAGGGTGTAAAATCTTATGCAACACATGGTGCTATCGTAGTTAGTTCTGTTGATGAAGTCAAAGATATAAAATTACATGAGCGGGTAGCTTTAATCGCACAGACGACAAGAAAAGTTGAAGATTATATGCAAATCGCAAATTATTTGATTCCACGTCATAAAGAAGTAAGAATATTTAATACAATCTGTAATGCAACTTTTGAAAACCAAGAAGCGATACGCGAACTTTCTAAAAAAGCAGATATTATGCTTATAATAGGTGGAAAGAACTCATCAAATACTAAACAGCTTTTTAGTATTTCTAAAGAGAATTGTGAGAACAGTCATCATATAGAAGATGAGAATGAGATCGACTTCTCTTGGTTTAAAGATAAAGAGCTGTGTGGTATCAGTGCGGGTGCTTCAACTCCTGATTGGATCATACAAAACGTTATAAATAGTATACAAAGTAGTATTGATTAGTATCCTCTAATCAATACTTTTCCTCTTTTTCCCCATTTTTACTTAGTTTAATACCCATATAATCATATTTTAGATATAATCACGACAATTTTTATGTAACAGAGGATAGGCAATGGCGTTCGATAACGAATCATTTGAAGAAGAAGAAAATTTTGCAGAGATGTTTGCTGCAAGCGAAAAGAAACAAGAAACAAGTCGCACTGTAGAAGGTGAGATAGTAGAGATACAAGCTGATGACAACAGAGCATTAGTAGGTGTAGGTGATAAACTTGAAGGTATTTTAAGTCTTGATGAACTACGTGATGAAAACGGTGAATTGAAATTTGGTACTGGTGACAAGATCAAAGTACTAGTAATGGGATACTACAATGAGCGTCCTAAGATTTCATATAAAAAAGTTTTAGAGCAAGAGAAAACTATTGAGTTTATCGATGCACACAAAGATGACTATGAAAACTTAGTTGTTGAAGGTGTAATTACAAAGAAAAACCGTGGTGGTTATGTAGTAGAAGCTGATAGAGTTTCATTTTTCATGCCGCGTTCATTAGCTGCGTTTAAAGAGAGCGATGATGTAGTTGGTCGTAAGATCAAAGCACAGGTTATTAAAATTGATCCGGAAGAGAACTCTATCATTCTTTCTCGTCGTAAACTTTTCAATGAAGAGCGCAAAAAGAAAAAAGAGATCATCGATCAACTTATGGCAGAAGATGTTATTGTTGAAGGTACAATCAAAAAAATCACTAGCTACGGTATGTTCGTAGATGTTGGTGGTGTTGATGGACTAGTTCACTATAATGAAATCAGCTATAAAGGTCCTGTAAACCCATCAAAACTTTACAATGAAGGTGATACCGTAACTGTAAAAGCTATATCTTACGATAAAGACAAACGTCACTTATCTCTTTCTATTAAAGCAGTTCAACCAGATCCATGGGCTGAAGTTGAGTCTGAATTAGATGAAGGTGATACAATTACTGTAACTGTTTCTAATGTAGAAGCATACGGTGCATTCGTTGATCTTGGAAATGATATAGAAGGTTTCTTACATATTTCAGAGATTACTTGGAATAAAAATGTAAAAAATCCAGGTGATTATTTAGAAGTAGGTCAAGAAATTGATGTTGAAGTAATTGAGATTAACTCTAAAACTCATAAACTTCGTGTATCATTGAAACGTCTTTTACCAAAACCATTTGATGAGTTCTTGAAAAACTACAATGAAGGTGATATTGTAACTGGTACAGTTACTTCTTTAACTGATTTTGGTGCGTTTGTTCGTATCGGTGGTGTTGAGGGTCTTTTACACAATCAAGATATCTCTTGGGATAAAAATACAAAAGCAAAAGATGTATTGAAATCTGGAGAAGAAGTGGAAGTGAAAATTGCTAAGATCAACGCTGAAGATCAAAAAATTTCACTTAACCGTAAAACTTTATTAGAATCACCAATAGATAAATTTGCTACTACACATAAAGTGAACTCAGTAGTAACTGGTACTATTCGTGATATTAAAGATTTTGGTGTGTTCGTTTCACTTGAAGATGGTGTAGATGCACTGATCCGTGATGAAGATTTAACACCATTAAATAAAGAAGAGTTAGAAATAGGTCAAGAAATCGAAGCTGCAATTGCAAATATTGACACTCGTCGTGACCGTATCCGTTTATCTGTTAAAAAATTAGACTACATTAAAAATCAAGCAATGCTTGAAGAAATAAATGATAATGAATCACACTCTTTAGGTGATTTAATTAAAGATAAATTGAATAAATAAGTAATTTGTTTCAATGCAAAAGTTTATAAAATGGTTTGCTCCTATTGTCGCAATAGGAGTAGCTATTTTTATAACTTACTTTTTAATTTCAATTAACTCAGAGAGCGTTGTCATAGACAATGAACCTTTGAGTTTACAAGATAAAGCCAAAACTGAAAGTGTAGAAAAAAGTTGGCTGAACCATTTTTCTAAATCTCAAAAATTAGGCTACTCTTATCCTGTAAGTGAAATCTATCTAAAAGTAGATTTAGATGAAAAAATAACTAAAACTATTACCTATAAACTGTCTGCGAATATTCAAGACCCATATCAATTATTTTGTTTACAAGAAGAGTTGAAACGACATAATTTGAAATATTTTTTGAAAAAAGATAGATCGGGAGTAGATTTACTTATTTATTCACAAAATGTTAATAAATTGAAAAATTTAGTCAAAGTGCTAAAAAATTATAAAATAAAAGCTCAAATTGAGTTATATAAAAAGGATTAGTTAATGCAAAAATATACTGTAGTTGTTTGTGACCATATTCATCAAGCAGGTCTAGATATGCTTGAGAATGATGAAAATATTAATTTTGTAATGGCAGCAGATGTAGATAAGAAAGAGCTTGTTGAAAAGATCATTCCTACTGCTGATGTAGCTATCACAAGAAGTTCAACTGATGTTGATGAATTTTTTATTGAACATGCGACAAATATGAAAGCAATCGTTCGTGCAGGTGTAGGTGTAGATAATGTAAATATTCCTGAATGTTCTAAAAAAGGTATTATCGTTATGAACGTACCTACTGCGAATACAATTGCTGCAGTTGAACTTACTATGACACATATGCTCTCTTGTATGAGAATGTTCCCATATTCTCATGACCACCTTAAAAACCAAAGAATTTGGAAGCGTGAAAAATGGTATGGTTATGAACTTAAAGGGAAGAAGCTTGGTGTTATCGGTTTTGGTAATATTGGTTCTCGTGTAGCAAAACGTGCAAAAGCATTTGAGATGGATATTGTGGCATATGACCCATATATCAACCCGTCAAAAGTAACTGATCTTGATATGACATATACTAAGAACTTTGATGATATTTTAGCTTGTGATGTTATTACTATCCATACGCCAAAAAATCAAGAGACAATCGGTATCATAGATAAAGAAGAGATCGCTAAAATGAAAGATGGTGTAGTTTTAGTAAACTGTGCACGTGGTGATCTTTATAATGAAGATGCACTTTATGATGGTCTTAAATCTGGTAAAATCCGTTTTGCAGGTATTGATGTATTTGGAAAAGAGCCGGCAATCAATAATAAACTACTTGATTTAGATAATATTGTGGTTTCACCTCACTTAGGTGCAAATACTTATGAGTCTCAATACAATATTGGTACACAAGCTGCTGAAAATGCAATAGCTGCAGCAAAAGGAATTGCTTATCCAAACGCAATGAACCTGCCGATAGATGAGTCTAAAATACCTGCATTTGTAAAACCATTTTTAGAGATGGGACAAAAGATAGGATTCTTAGAATCACAAATCAATAAATCTCAAATCCTTTCAATTAAAGTAAAAGGTCAGGGTGAAATAGCTAAGTATGTTGATTCTCTTGCTACATTTGTAACTGTTGGAGCGATGAGCCACTCTAACGAATCAATTAACTATGTTAATGCAGATTTTATTGCTAAAGAGAAAGGTATCGAAATAGAAACAGTAGATCTTGGTGACTCTGAAGTTTATAAAAATCTAATTACGATCAAACTTACTACAAATGAAGGTACAACTTCTATCTCTGCAACTATTTTTGAAGATGGTCTACAACGTATCGTATCTATTGATGGTTTTGATAATGAAGTTGCACTTAAAGGTGATATGATCCTTTTTAGAAACAGTGATGTTCCAGGTGTTATTGGAAGTGTAGGAACTATTCTTTCAAAGAACAATGTAAATATTGCAGATTTCTCACTAGCTAGAAATGATAACAAAGAAGCACTTGCAGTTATCCTTGTTGATAATGCAGTAAATGATACTACTCTTAATGAATTAGCTTCTCTAGAGGCTTGTATCAGCGTTAATTACGCTCGTTTATAAAGAAGTATTTTCCTTCAACCTCTTTTGAGTATAGAGACCTCTTTTAGGTCTCTAACTATTTTTCCCATTTAAATCTTTTTTCTTTATTCTTATAATTTAAACGCAGTAGTATTATTATCTATTAATTCTATTATTATTTTAAAATGAATGAGATTGTTTTTGAAATATATGAAGGGTTGAGGGGTGTTGCAATATAACTCTCAGATAAATCTGAAAGTTATATTTACGAGAGAACTATACCGGATCTTCTACCGATACAGCTTTTCTTTCGTGGAAGTGGAAATGTTTTTCTAAATCTGCCATATTTAAAAGAACTGGCACAATAACCAATGAAGCGACAACAGCTGTTATCGTTCCAAAGATTAGAGATACACCAAGTCCACCAAATACCGCATCACTAGCAAGTAGTGTTGAAGCAAGCATAATTGCTATTGCTGTTAGGAAAATAGGTTTTGCACGTGTTGCACTAGCATATGCTATCGCTTCTGCTTTATGCATACCTTTCTCATCCATAAGCGCTTTAGTAAAGTCAATAAGCAACAATGAGTTACGAGAACTAATACCGATAAGTGCAATAAAACCAATAAGTGAAGTAGCGGTCAGGAAAAATGTATCTGTCGTAAATAGATCCATAATCCAGTGACCCACAATTACACCTATGATGGAAAGGAAAGAGCCAAGAAGGATAATACCACTGAGCGTATAACTTTTGTAGTATATAACCATTAATAAGAAGATTAGGATAAGTGCAGCAATAAACGCAGCTCCTAAATCTCTAAATGTATCAAGAGTTACTTTCATCTCTCCATCCCATTTTAGGTCATAAACAGCACCAGTTTTTTTATTTTTTAACTCTAAGTCGAATATACCTGTTTTACTAATGTCATACTCATCTGTGAAAGTTTTTAAGATCTTATCTCTTGCATCAATAAGTGGATATACTTGAGAAACCATATCTGTTTCAGCCATTACATTTGTCATCTGATGTAGATCTTTACTCATGATCTTTGGATGAGATTTTGTAGGTATAATAGTAACCAGTTCAGTAACTGGAACCATCATTCCCTGTTTATTCATAAGTTTTAGTGCTGTTAATTTTACATTTACAGAGTCTAAATCTTTTCTCGTAAATCTTTTAGATTTAGGAGAGAGTGATAAAAAGAGAGGAATCTGATCATCATATTTAGCAGAGTTCTTTACAGCTATGTTCATACCCTCAAAAGCAAGGTAGATAATATCATTAATCTGTTTAACAGAGATTCCAGACTTTGAAGCTTTTGTACTATTTACTTTTATATCAAATGTACTGTAAATATCATCTTCCATCGTATCAATGTCAACTAAACCTTTTGTTGATTTAAACACATTCTCAACGCGTGTAGCAAGCTTTCTAATACCTTTTGCATCATTACCGTATATTTCTGCTACGATAGCTGAAAGTGTCGGTGGACCTGCTGGAGGCTCTACAAATGAGATATGTGTATTTGGATAAAGTTTTTCACACGCACTTTGAATAACGGGACGCATTCTTTGAACCATCATATATGAAGGTTCTTCTCTTTCATGTTTCTTTGTAAGGTTTAAAACGATCTCCGCGACATTCTCAGAGTTCTTAAATTGGCTGCCTTTAATAAGACCGGCAAAATCAAGAGGTGCACCCATACCTAAAAATACTTCTGTATTTAAAACTTCTTTCTCTTGTGTTACATAACGGCTTACACAGTCCGTTACGTGTTTTGTCTGTTCTATAGAACTACCATTTGCCAATGTAACATAGATATTAAATGTATCATTATTCTTACCAGGAAGCATTTTTGCTTTTACTATTTCAGTTGGCGCAATCATTAATATAGATAATATAAAAGCTATAAGTGTGGCAACTAGTACAAGCTTTCTTTTTGTGCTGCTTTGAATAATATTTAATATTATGTTCTCAAATTTCTTATACATTAATGTTCTCCTTTACTAAGGTCAGGACGTTTAAGTATTCTTACCGCTAAATAAGGTGTGAAAATATACGCAATGAAAAGCGAAGCGATAAGTGCAACCGGTACATTCTCAGGAATTGGTTTCATAAACTGACCCATCATTCCACCAACAAATGCCATAGGAACCATAGTCATAATAATCGCTAATGTAGCAATATTTGTCGGTGCCCCGATCTCATCAGTTGCTCTAACCATAAGTTCATCATCACTAAGGTGTGCAGACTCTACCGAGTGGTAGTGTCTATGAATATTTTCAATAACAATAATCGCTGCATCCACCAATAGTCCAAGTGAAAGGAGGAAGGCAAAAAGTGTAATACGGTTAATAGTCTGTCCACTGAGATAAGCGATGAAAAGTGTAACTGCTAAAATCGCAGGAACAGTGAAGGTAACGATCAACGACTCTCTCCAACCAAGAACAAAGATAAGTAAAATCGCGATAATTACAATAGATAATAGGAGGTGAAATACGAGTTCATTAACAGCATCATCTGCTCTTACTCCATCATTTCTTGTAATAACATAGTTGATACCATTCTCTTTTAAAGTCTTTTGGTATGTTTCAAGACTCTTTTTTACTTCATCTGCAATATTTACAGCATTTGTACCTTGAAGTTTTGAAACAGTTAAAGTTACTTGATTTTCAAATGGTGAAAAAGAATTGTTACTTTCTCTTGTTGCAATAAGTGCTGATTTGAAGTTTTGAATATCATAAGAGTTTTCGATTTTAGCTACTTGGCGTAGATAGATCGGTGAACCCATATACTGTGCAACAATAATATCTCCGACATCTTTAGCATTTTCAATAGCGTTCTCAACACCGACCATTACTATTTTATTGTCTTTTGTTCTATTTTTGACAGCAGGTACATTATATGCAATAGATTGGACAGCTTTCATGATTTGACCCATTGAAAGGTGATAACCAGAGAGTTTGTTCAGATCTACCTCAATATTGAACTGATGTTTATGTCCACCTTTTAAAGCAGTTACAGCAACATTTTCAAGTCCATTGATCTTATGCTGGATAGTTCTTACTTTATCATAAAGTTCTGTTTGATTTAGTTTTCCATCTGAATAAAATGCAATTGATAAAATAGGAATATCAATATCGATATCCAGAGGTTTTATCATCGGATTCATAGCACCTTTTGGAAACATATCAGAGTTTTGCATGATCTTGTCATATACTTTGAGGTTTGAGTTCTCTTTCTTCTCACCGATAAAAAAGGCTGCGTTTACGACACCGACATTATCCATAGCAGTACCATAGATATGCTCGACACCCTTTATCTCTTTCATTTTACGTTCAAGTGGTTTAACGATGATCTCTTCGACTTCTTTAGCGCTTGCACCTGGAAGTGCAACGATAACAGTTGAACCACTTACAACCATTTGAGGGTTCTCTTCACGTGGCATGATTTCAAGTGAAAGGTACCCAAGTGCAATAAGAAAAACACCTAAAACGATTGTTAGAGGATTTCTTAAAAATGACTTTGCAAGTTTTCCTGCAGAGTCTCTTGGTTCATAAGGTTTATGATGTTTCATATTTATTTTCCTTAGTTAATAGATACAGTAGCATACATCCCTGGATATACTAATCTACTATGAGGTTTAAATGATATTTTTACTTTGAAAGTATGTGTCATCGGATTTGAATTAGGAATGATCGCTGAAACTTTTCCTATCTCTTTGATTTTGAGTGAAGGAATGTTGATGAGCACTTTTTTACCACGTTGAAGCAGACGTAAATCATTTTCAGCAACTTCTACAACTATTTTAAGATCAGTAAGGTCTGAGAGTACGATCGCAGGCATACCTGGCATAGCCATCTCACCAACTCTGATATTTTTACGAATCACAACACCATCATTTGGTGCAGTAATATTTAAATATTTATATTGGTTCTTAACTTCTTTGAGTCTCTCTTTTGCTTGTTCAACTTGTTTCTTAGAAATTTCAACTAGGTCACGAAGATTTTTTGCAGCAAGTGCAAGGTTCTCCACTTCATATCTAGAAACCATATCTTTTGCTAAAAGTCTTTTGTTACGATCTAGATTCAATTTTACATTCGTGTATTGGTTCTGATACATTTGCAGTGAAAGCTGTGCTTGAGAAATTGCAAGTTCTACTTGTGATTTTGCTGCATCGATCTCTTTTGAATCAATACTGTAAAGAAGCTGTCCTTTGTGTACATAATCACCTTCTCCAACATTTACACGAGTTACAAAACCCATAAAACGGCTTGTTATCATCTTTTTATTGTCAGATATAACAGTTCCTGAGAGTGTTAAAGTCTCTGCTATAAGTGAAGCACAAAGTGCCAGTAGTATTAGTAGTTTTTTCATCCTATTCTTCTCCGTTTGCTAGTTTTTCTAAAGCAAATACTTTTTCAGTACGTTCGTTTTTTGCTTTTTGTAGTTGTAAGATTTTCTCTATTTGAAGAGATTGTTTAATGATTACATCACTCATTGATACAAGTTTTTCTTTATATCGGTATTCGTAATTTTCATAAATTGCATTTGCAAGTGCAAGCTCTTTTTCGAGTGAAGCTATTTGTGCATCGCTACTTTTTATCTCAGTTCTGATTTTTGCAAGTTTGAGAGCGATTCCCTCTTTTGCAAGTTGAAACTGTGAGTTCATTTTCAGACGGTCAAGTTTTGCTTTTTCCAGTTTTGAAGCATCTGTTCCACCATTGAAAAGATTCCATGTCAGTCTAGCCCCAATTGTATAAGCTTTATGGTCACTTGCATCACCTAAAAAAGTATTATCGGCAGTAGCAACTTCGCCAAAAGCACCAACAGTAGGATAAAACGCACCTTCTGCAGCAGTTTGCATTGATTTTCTTATCTCAAGTCCTGTAGAGGCTTTTTGAATATCAAGATTGGCTTTTAAGATCTGTTCATTACTGTACGTCGGCATTGGAACATCTGATGTAGGTGCTTTTATCTCAGTGATCTTCTTGTTAAGTAAAAAACTGATGTATTGTAAAAGGAGTTCTTTATTTGCTTTCATTTGCACTAGAAGTCTTTCTACATTTCCCTTTTTTGCTTGAACTTCAAGAAGGTCTACACGTTTTGCATATCCTACTTTGATCATCATTTTCGTAGTGTTCTCTAGTGTATTGATATTATTAAGTACAATATTTAAATGCGCTATTGATGTGTCAAGCAGCTCCATATCGTAGTAACTTTTTCTTAGCTGATAGATCTTTTCATTGATGACCTGATCTTTTTCAAGTTTCTTCATTTTTGACATCTCTTTTAAAATGTCTTGATAACTTGAAATAGCAAAACCTGCAAAAAGAGGTACTTCGTATTTTAATTTACTTTGAAAAAAGTTTCTCGGTGCAGGATAGTTTAAATTTTGTGGTGGTGTGACATAGTCAGGATGACCAGCCATAAAATTGTCCATAAACTCTTGTGCTCCAAAATCTCCAAAGTTTGCTTCACGTGAAGTTAGTTTGAAACCAAATACGTTTCCAGCATCATTTGAACGTGCAATATCTTGTTGGAAAGTAAGTTTACCCCAGTTCATTCCTGAAGCTACACCTTCATTCGCTTTTGAAGCTTCTAAATCGATTTTCGCTGCTTTGATCTCAAGATTCTGTTCTTTTAGCATTTCAATGGCTTCATTAAGTGAAGGACCATTTTTACTGCTAGAGAGATCATCATTTGTGAGTGTGTACTTTGACATATCAAAGCTTGTGTTGTCATCTTCAATATTATCAAGTGAAAGGTCATCTTCTTGCATCACATTATTTTTTGCAACTTTTTCTGTAGTAGAATTTATATCTGCAAATCTATGCGTGTAAGACATAGCAACAAGTGCTTTAGTGTACTCTTTTTTGAGCTCTTTTAAGCGCTGTTCAGCAGGTGCATATTTCTTAAAACATCCACATCTTACTGTTTGCGTTTGACCAAGTGTTATTATCCTACAGTCTTTTGGATATTCTTTCTCATTCAAGTCACTATTCGCCTGTAGCTTGTAACTACTGAGTAGTTGAACAGTGTAACAGGTCTCATAAGAGGCTGCGTTTACTACTGAAGTGAGAAAAAACAACGTAGCTAAAACTTTTATCATCTTTCATCCCTTTGTTCTTTCATTTCATTTGTATAAATTTAACTTGTAATTATAACATATATATTTTTCTATAATATCAAAACAACATCAAATTTTTTTAAATTAAAAGTGCTTTCAGTTATAAGAAAATAGTATAGTTTTTTCTTAAGTTTATCTCACTACTATATGGTCTAATTTTACTTAAGGTGATGCTCTTTATGTCAAACTCTTGTCCTCTCAATTTTATGAAAGTAGATTCTAACATTTCACGTTTTAGTGCGCTGCTTGTGGCTCTTCTTGTGATTAGCTATCTGTTTACATCCAATCTGTATATTCTTCTGTTCCTACTTATTGACTTTGTTTTGAAACTTTTTATAAGTCCACAAAACTCACCTATAATGATGTTGGCTAAACTTCTAAAATCAACATTTAATATTAAATCAAAATATGTAGATGGCGGAGCTAAGAAACTAGCTGGATATTTTGGTCTGTTCTTTATTGTTCTTCTTATCATTACACATTTTTTTGATCTCTGGTCTCTCTCTTTAAGTATTGCCATTATTTTTTTATTTTGCTCTTTATTGGATCTGTTTTTTGATTACTGTATAGGATGTAAAATCTATTTTATCATTAAGAAAATTTATCCTGAATTTATGAATGATCTATAAATTTACAATAGATGATTTGACTTAAATATATTGATTGCAAGGGTATGATATAATTTAGTAGAGATGAAGGATTGATGTGAAATATTTTAAAATAGTATTTATTACATTTTTATTGGTTGTTGTAAGTACTGTGTTTTTTGTTGTGATCAACAAGAAACAGATACATGAGATGCAACATGTGTCATACAATATAGCCTCTGTTGTGGATTTTGAAATCAAAGATGCGCAAAAAGCAGTTAATTATTTACATCTCAACACCAAGCAAGTGATGGAAAATAAAGATAAATTTCAATTTTCCAAACTCTTAAGAACAGCTCATAGCATAGGACGTTATACCTATTCTCTTGATGATCCGTCTTTAACAGGTCATTCGGGGAAGAACAAAGCCAACCTGTTAGGTTGGTCGGAAGTTGAAAATGATATCAGATATACAGATGAACAGGCTGCAGCTCTCTTCTTATCTGATAATTTAAAATTAATTGCTACGCAAAATAAAAATTTCGGATGGGTATATTATTTTTCAAAACACCATTTTGCCGTTATCTATCCGTATATATCTGCAGAGGATTTCTCTTTTAGCGTAGAACTCGAAAGAGAGCCTTTCTTCGCTTGTGCAACGCCTGAACACAATCCAAAAGCTGAACTTTTTTTCACTCCTTTATATAATGATCTTATCGGAAAAGGTCTTATGGTGACCATAGGAAAACCAGTATATGTAAAAGGAGAGTTCTTAGGTACGGTAGATATTGATATTACACTGAACAACCTTGACAATATTCTTTTTAACTTAGATACATTGAATAATAAAATTCTACTTTATAATGATAAGTTCCAAGTTTTGGGAAGCAATAATATTATCAGAGATTTTAATCGAAGTAAAATATACAAAGCAGATAACTATCTTGATAAAAAACTGTTAAAAGCAGAAGATACTCAAGGCAAGATAGAATATCTTATGGGTAAATATCTCTTTGTCAAAAAGATCAAAGGGACACCTTTTACTCTCATATATTTTCAGGATGCTTCCAAGATATGGCTTACAACATTGATGTACCTTATTCCAATTTTTCTCTTCTTTATACTGTTCGTCGCGATCATAATCCTTTATGATAAATCCCGTAGTGTTATGAAACGTTTGGAAGAACAAGCAACAAAAGATTATCTTACAGGTGCTTACAATAGAAGATACTTTTTTGATGTGGGTGCAACGATCTTTTTAAAAGCGCAGAGAAAGAAAAACTCTGTAGCTGTCGTAATGCTGGATATTGATGATTTTAAACGGATAAATGATCTTTATGGTCATAAAGCAGGTGACTTGGGAATTATACATATTAAAAAGATCCTTGATAAAAATCTAAGAAGAACAGATCTTTTTGCACGTTTTGGTGGTGAAGAATTTTGTATCTTACTTGATGATATATCACTTGATGATGTAGAGATGTTACTTGAAAAGATTCGTAAAGAGTTCGAAGTAAATGTCATCGTCAGTGGTAAAGAGAGATTTTCATATACGGTTTCATTTGGGGTTGCCTATGGTATGTTAAGCACATTGGAAGAGATGATAAACCTGGCTGATAAAGCACTCTATAAATCAAAAAGTCTGGGTAAAAATACAATCACTATCTATCATACTCATTAGTAAAAAGGAAAGATAAACAGCTCATGATCTATGTTCTAATATATATCGTTTTTGAACTTTACGAAGTACAGTGGCAAAAAGCTGATACGATGGGAGGGATGCTTCTACGGATGTATCAATACTATAAAAAGAGTATTTTTCTGTTTTTAGTTATGCATCCTACATTTTATTTTGCAGTTACATTTATGATCTTTACCGATTATAATATGTACGCGTTGATACTTTTTGGTATCAAAACAGCTGATATAGCGACAAAGCTCGTGTTGATTAAACAGCTCTTTGTCGATAAAGAGACCTCTGCTGAGATCTCTATGATGCTGCAAACACCTATTCATTGGTTCTTACCCTACATAGGACTTACTATCTATCCTATGTTGGTCTATCTGGCTTTACAGTAAAATATCTAGCTGATCTTTTGTAAGTACTTTTTTTGTATCGTAGATACATTTTAGATGTACCATAGTCGCTTCTGCTCTGAGTTTAGCCAATTCAAATACATCTTTTTTAAGCTCGGCAGGATTTGCACCGCTTTTTGCTGCGTTTACGATTTTTGCCTCAAGCGCGTTAACTTTTTTCTTAAGAGGCATCACACCACTTAATGTTGCTTTTCTGATTTTTATAAGTGCGCTCTTTTGTTCTGGAGTAAGTGCCAGATCTTTATCATCCCACATCTTTTTTAGCATCATGGTAAGGTGTGGTAATTTACCTTGAATAAGAAATGGTTTGGCTTGTTTTTTCTGCATAGGTGCAGCACTAAGTGTTGTAGTGGCTGTAGTTGCTATAAGTGTAGCACCAAGTAGTAATTTAAGTAATGTGTTGTGTTTCATTTGTAACCTTTGTCTTGTTTTTAGGGATTGGCATTATAAAGGGCGATTGTTAACGAATCGTTAAAAAGAAAGCTTTATTATAATTATATTTAATTTGTAGTAGTATTGCGACAGAAAAATCAGACCAACAAAAGTGAGCAGTTTTGATTAAGAAGATTATTACCTACCCTGAGACACCGAGTTTAGAATTTGGTGCAAATGTACGTCTCTTTGATGAAGAGCTATTGAACCTTATTCAAGATCTAAAAGATACTATCCAAGCCAATGATCTAAAAGCACTTGCTGCGTTTCAAATAGGTTCACCCTACAATGTAATCGTCATAAAAGATGGTGATGACTACATAGAACTTATCAATGCGAGAGTTATAAAACGTGAGGGAAGTGTAGAGAGTGTTGAGACGACTGCATATTTTCCAGGTTTGAGCGCTAAAACAAAACGTTATGATAAGATCAAAGTAATGTATGAAGACAGAGTAGCAAATCAGCAGTTCTTAGAAGCCGATGGAGAACTCTCTATCATTATTCAACGTAAGCTTGACTACTCCTTTGGTTCAAACTTTCGAGTAAGATTGGATGATAAAGAGAGAGCACTTTTTGACTCGAAACTAGAGTATGGGACAGATGCCATTACGGACAACGGTTGCCCTACGGTCTTTAAACGTGACAGGATCCTGCATACATTCAAGTACTCGTTCGTAGCAGGAATTGTGGGTGTGCTTATCTCATTTTTTCTTAGCGGCACTACTTTGGAAATGCTAAAAACCATAGAGAATTACGGCATGCTTTTTATGCTTCTGCTATTGGTCGTCTATTTCTTTTATGCACAGTATGAGGGACGACAGTACAAAAACTGTAGTTCTTGTCAGATAGGAAATATCATCGGAGTCACTGCTATCTCTTTTGCCAAATTGGCACTTCTTTTTGGACTCAACTACTTTCTTCTATGGTAAATAAAGAGCTTCATAGATCACTACTGCAATGGTATGAGAAGTATGGGCGGCATGAACTTCCATGGCGCAATACAGATGATATTTATCATATCTATGTCAGTGAGATAATGCTGCAACAAACGCAGGTGAGTCGTGTACGAGATGAATACTATCCAAAGTTCTTAAAGAGATTTCCTACTCTTGAGAGACTTGCAGAGGCTGATCTGGATGAGGTCTTTTCACTTTGGAGCGGACTTGGGTACTACTCAAGAGCGAGAAATCTTCATAAAACTGCCGAGCTGTGTAAAACCACTCTGCCAAATGATAAAAAAGAGCTCTTAAAACTGCCGGGTATTGGTGAATACACTGCAAGTGCCATCTGTAGTTTTGGATACAGACAAAATACTCCTGTTGTCGATACAAACATAGCAAGAGTGATAAAACGTCTTTTTGCTCTGCTTGATATTAACGATAAAGAGCTTCGCAAATATGCCGCTGCGTTTGTAAACGCAGCAGATGTCCGAGCACACAATCTTGCATTGATGGATCTGGGCTCTTTGGTCTGTCTGCCAAAAAATCCCAAATGTGATGAATGTCCACTGCGTTTAGCATGTAAAGGCAGATCCGAAGCAGAGCTCTACACACAAAAAAAGCAGACTGCCTATGAATCTTTGGAACTCTTTTATGGAGTTTGTATAAAAGATGAGAAAATAGCTTTGAAGATCTCTGATGAAAAGCTCTATAAGGGGATGTTGGTGCTTCCATCTACCGAACCTATCGAGGAGAACTTTATCGCTGCGTTTAAACACTCCTATACAAAATACAGACTCACAGTAAATCTCTATGAAGTGAGAGAGTTAGATGATGAGATGGTCTGGGTAGAGCTAGATAGACTACAAAATGCACCCATATCTTCACTGACTAAAAAAGCCAGCTCTTTTTTTTAACTATATCAAACTACAAGAAACAATATGTTAAAGTTGCATCACTTAACGAAGAGGGCAGTAGATGAATCTAGCAGGGACTTTGGCACCAAAAGAAAAATTAGTGGATGTAGCACAGTTGATGAGTGCTTATTATGAGTTAAAACCAGACTTGAATGAAGAGACACAAAGAGTCAGTTTTGGAACTTCAGGACATCGCGGCAGTGCATTTGGCAAGAGTTTTAATGAAGCACATGTTATGGCGATCACACAAGCAGTATGTGAATATAAAAAAGAGCAGGGCTATGAGGGAGTTTTATACATTGGAAAAGATTCTCATGCACTCTCAAGTGCTGCCCAAAATACAACTATCAGAGTATGTGTGGCAAATAAGATACATATTGCTATCGCAAAAGATGAGGAGTACACTCCAACACCGCTTATCTCTTTTGCTATTTTAGAACATAATAAGAGAAGTGATAAACAAGCTGACGGTGTTGTTATCACACCTTCACACAATCCCCCTGCAGATGGCGGTTTTAAGTACAATACACCAAATGGTGGCCCTGCTGATACAGATGTTACCGCAATCATAGAAAAACGTGCAAATGAGATCTTGCAAAATGGTCTGGTCGATGTAAAGATAGTGGAGTATGGCGATGCTGTAGCCTCTGAGTATTTTGAGGAGATAGATTTTATCACTCCCTATGTTATAGCTTTAGAAGAGATCGTAGATATAAAGAGAATTAAGAGTGCAAAACTTAAAATTGCAGCGGATGCACTTGGTGGTTCTGCTATAGGAGTATATAAAAAGATAAAAGAGTATTATGATCTTGATATGGAACTTATTCATCCATATGTAGATTATACTTTCTCTTTTATGACGCTTGACCATGATGAAAAGATACGTATGGACTGCTCATCACCATACTCTATGGCTTCATTGCTGAAGTTAAAAGATAATTATGATCTTGCCTTCGCAAATGATACAGATGCAGACAGACACGGTATAGTGACACCAAAAGGTGGACTTATCAACCCTAACCATTATCTGAGTGTAGCTATATGGTATCTTTTTAAACATAGAACAGAGTGGAACAACGCTCTTAAAGTTGGTAAAACTTTGGTCTCAAGTT